>Ga0207699_10001300_pt1 | contig 11868 bp, 9 predicted proteins | sample LARL51metaG_FD_184344 | JGI IMG/M metagenome (GOLD analysis project Ga0207699, IMG submission 184344) | Corn, switchgrass and miscanthus rhizosphere microbial communities from Kellogg Biological Station, Michigan, USA - LAR L5-1 metaG... | ecosystem: Host-associated > Plants > Roots >...
GAAGGACTACCCGCTGGGCGGCATCCCGGTCGAGTACCGCGGCGCCACGGTGCCGCCACCGGAAGATCGGAGGTCATACCAGTGACCACGGACGCCAGCGCCGGGGGCCCGGGCGGGCCCTCCCCCGGAGCGGACACCAGCGAAGGCGCGGAAGGCCGCGTCTACAACGTCGGTGGCCAGGACTGGGACGAGGTGGTCCGGGCCGCCCAGGAGGCCGGGGACAAGACCGACACCGAGCGCATGGTCATCAACATGGGCCCGCAGCACCCCTCGACGCACGGCGTGCTGCGGCTGATCCTGACCCTGGACGGGGAGACCGTCGTCGAGCTGCGGCCGGTCATCGGGTACCTGCACACCGGCATCGAGAAGAACATGGAGTTCCGTACCTGGACGCAGGGCGTCACGTTCTGCACCAGGGCGGACTACCTCTCGCCGATCTTCAATGAGGCCGCCTACTGCCTGGCCGTGGAGAAACTGCTCGGCATCGAGGCCGAGATCCCGGAGCGCGCCAACATGCTGCGGGTGCTGATGATGGAGCTCAACCGCATCTCCTCGCACGTGACCGCCGTCGGCACGTTCGGTCTGGAACTCGGCGCCACCACCGTGTTTCTGTACGGGCTGCGGATCCGCGAGAAGGTGCTCGACGTGTGCGAGCTGATCACCGGCTTGCGGATGAACCATGCCTACGTGCGCCCCGGCGGGGTGTCACAGGACCTCCCGGCTGGGGCGCTGGACGCGATCCGGGAACTTATCGGGGTGATGCCGCAGCAGTCGGCCGAGCTGCGGGCGCTGATGGACGCCAACCCGCTGTACCACGCGCGCACCAAGAACATCGCCTATCTGGACCTGGCCGGCTGCATGACCTACGGGGTCACCGGCCCAATACTGCGGACCACCGGGCTGCCCTGGGACCTGCGCAAGAGCCAGCCGTACTGCGGTTATGAGACCTACGAGTTCGGCGTGCCCACCCAGACCAGCTGTGACGCTTTCGGCCGGTACCTGGTCCGGATGGACGAGATCGACGAGTCCGTCAAGATCATCGCGGAATGCGCCGACCGGCTGGCCTCGGCCGGGCCCGGCCCGGTCATGGTGGCCAACAAGAAGATCGGCTGGCCCGCCCAGCTGGCCCTGGGCCTCGACGGCCTGGGCAACTCGCCGGACCACATCGCGCACATCATGAGCCAGTCCATGGAAGCGCTGATCCATCACTTCAAGCTGGTGACCGAGGGCTTCCGGGTGCCGCCCGGACAGGTCTACGCGGCTGTCGAGTCACCGCGCGGCGAGCTGGGCTGTCACGCGGTCAGCGACGGCGGCACCCGGCCCTACCGCGCGCACCTGCGCGACCCGTCCTTCACCCACCTGCAGGCCCTCCCGGCGATGACCGAGGGCGGCCTGATCGCCGACATCATCTCGGCGGTGGCCAGCCTTGATCCGATCATGGGAGGCGTGGACCGGTGAGCCGTCACCCGCGTGCCCGTGTTGCTACTCCACTTCTGACGGGAGGCGTGGACAGGTAATGGCGCTGTCCCAGGAGGTGCGTGCCCGGCTGGAACCGGATGCCGCGCAGATCATCGAGCGCTACCCGCAGTCCCGGTCGGCGCTGCTGCCGCTGCTGCACCTGGTGCAGGCGGAGGAGGGCTACGTCACCCAGGACGGCATCGACTTCTGCGCCGGGCTGCTCGGGCTGACCGAGGCCGAGGTCACCGCGGTGGCCTCGTTCTACACCATGTTCAAGCACCAGCCGGTTGGCGAGTACCACGTCGGCGTGTGCACCAACTCGCTGTGCGCGGTGATGGGCGGCGACGCGATCTTCGCCGACCTGAAGCAGCACCTGGGCGTCGGAAACGACGAGACGACCGAGGACGGCAAGGTCAGCCTGGAGCATCTGGAGTGCAACGCGGCCTGCGACTACGCCCCGGTTGTCATGGTCAACTGGGAGTTCTTCGACAACCAGACCCCCCGGTCGGCCCGGCAACTGGTGGACGGCCTGCGCTCGGGGGCCGATGTCACACCGACCCGCGGCGCGGCCCGGCTGTGCACCTGGAAGCAGGCTTCGCGCATCCTGGCCGGGTTCCCTGACGATCAGGCCACCACCGGGCACACCGCGGGCGAGCCCAGCCTGGCCGGCCTGCGCCTGGCCAAGGCGCAGGGCTGGACACCTGATGAGGACCTCGCTGCGGAGCGGCGATCGGGAGGCTCCGGGGAATCGTCCCCCCGGACCGACACAGGGAGCAAGCCGTGACCTCGGTGCTGACGCCGGAACTCACCGCCCGCTGGGACGAGCCGGACTCGTTCACGCTGGCCGGCTACCTGCGCGACGGCGGGTACCGGGCGCTGCCCAAGGCGCTGGGCATGCAGCCCGACGAGGTCATCCAGACCATGAAGGACTCCGTGCTGCGCGGCCGCGGCGGCGCGGGCTTCCCCACCGGGCTGAAGTGGGGCTTCATCCCCAAGGGCGGCGGCAAGCCGCACTACCTCGTGGTGAACGCGGACGAGTCGGAACCGGGCGCGTGCAAGGACATGCCGACCCTGCTGGCCAACCCGCATGCGCTGGTCGAGGGCCTGATCATCGCGTCCTACGCGATCGACGCGCACCTGGCCTTCATCTACGTGCGCGGCGAGGTACTGCACGTGATCAGGCGGGTGCACCACGCCGTGGCCGAGGCGCGCGAAGCGGGCTACCTCGGCACCGACATCCTCGGCTCCGGGTTCGACCTCGACGTCGTCGTGCACGCCGGCGCGGGCGCCTACATCTGCGGTGAGGAAACCGCGCTGCTCGACTCGCTGGAGGGCTACCGCGGGCAGCCGCGGCTCAAGCCGCCGTTCCCGGCGGTGGAGGGCCTGTACGCCTGCCCCACCGTGGTCAACAACGTCGAGTCGATCGCCACCGTGCCCTACATCCTCGGCTACGGGGCCGCGGACTTCGCCTCCTTCGGCACCGAGAGGTCCAAGGGCTTCGGCATCTTCTCGCTGTCCGGGCATGTGACGATCCCCGGCCAGTACGAGGCGCCGCTCGGTACCACGCTGCGCGAGCTGCTGGAGCTGGCCGGCGGCATCCGGGCCGGGCACCGGCTGAAGTTCTGGACCCCAGGCGGGTCGTCCACGCCGCTGTTCACCGAGGCGCAGCTGGACGTGCCGCTGGACTACGAGTCGGTGGCCGCGGCTGGGTCCTTGCTCGGCACCCGGTCGGTGCAGCTGTTCGACGAGACCACCTGCGTGGTCCGGGTCGTGCTGCGGTGGATCGAGTTCTACCGGCACGAGTCGTGCGGCAAGTGCACCCCGTGCCGGGAGGGCAGTTACTGGGTGGTCCAGCTGCTCGAGGCGCTGGAGAACGGCCAGGGCAGCGAAGCCGACCTGGACAAGCTCCTCGACATCTGCACCAACATCACCGGCCGCGCGTTCTGCGCGCTGGGTGACTCGATCGAGGCACCGGTCAAGTCGTCGATCACGTACTTCCGCGACGAGTACCTCGAGCACCAGCGGCTGGGCGGCTGCCCGTTCGACCCGGCCGCGTCCACGCTCTTCCAGATGGAGCATGCCTGATGACAGTCGCCGCAAGCACGGGGCCAGCCGCCACCCGCGACGGGGTGACCGTCACCATCGACGGCTTCGAGATCACCGTGCCCGCGGGCACCCTGGTGATCCGGGCCGCGGAGCTGCTGGGCATCCAGATACCCCGGTTCTGCGACCATCCGCTGCTGGATCCGATCGGGGCCTGCCGGCAGTGCCTGGTGCACATCGAGGGCCAGCCCAAGCCGCCCGCCTCGTGCACCACCACGTGCACCGACGGCATGGTCGTGCACACCCAGCTGACCTCGCCGGTGGCCGAGAAGGCGCAGCGCGGCATGATGGAGTTCCTGCTGCTCAACCACCCGCTGGACTGCCCGATGTGCGACAAGGGCGGCGAGTGCCCGCTGCAGAATCAGGCCATGTCCAGCGGGCAGGGTGAGACCAGGTTCAGCGGGCCCAAGCGGACGTTCCCGAAGCCGATCGCGCTGTCCTCGCAGGTGCTGCTGGACCGGGAGCGCTGCATCCAGTGCGCCCGGTGCACCCGGTTCGCCGAGCAGATCGCGGGCGACCCGCTGATCGAGCTGCTCGACCGGGGCCCGCAGGAGCAGGTCGGCGTGGCCGCGGGCGAGCCGTTCGACTCCTACTTCTCCGGCAACACCGTGCAGATCTGCCCGGTCGGCGCGCTCACCGGCGCCGCGTACCGGTTCCGGGCCCGGCCCTTCGACCTGGTGTCGGTGCCCAGCGTGTGCGAGCACTGCGCGGCCGGCTGCCGGCAGCGGACCGACTACCGGCGCGGGGCCGTCACCCGGCGGCTGGCGGGCAACGACCCGCAGGTCAACGAGGAATGGAACTGCGACAAGGGCCGCTGGGCGTTCACCTACCCGACCCAGCCGGACCGGTTCAACGGGCCCCTGGTCCGGGACGAGGAGGGCGTGCTGCGGCCGGCCTCCTGGCCAGAGGCGTTCGCCGCGGCCGCCCAGGGGCTGGCCGCCGCCCGCGGCCGGGCCGCCGTGCTGACCGGCGGGCGGCTCACCGTCGAGGACGCCTACGCCTACGCCAAGTTCGCCCGGGTCGCGCTGGGCAGCAACGACATCGACATGCGGGCCCGCCCGCACTCCGCCGAGGAGGCCGACTTCCTGGCCGCCAACGTGGCGGGCCGGGACATCCAGGTCAGTTACGCCGACCTGGAGGGTGCCCCGGCCGTGCTGCTGGCCGGGTTCGAGCCGGACGATGAATCACCCATCGTCTTCCTGCGGCTGCGCAAGGCGGCCCGCCGCGGCACGCTCCAGGTTTACTCGGTCGCCCCGGTGGCCAGCCGGGGCCTGGCCCGGATGTCCGGGGTGCTGCTGCCCACGGTGCCCGGCGGCGAGGCCGCCGCGCTCGGCCAGCTGATCAGCGGCACCGGCCTGGACGAGGCGGGCCGCGCGGCCGCCGCCGCGCTGGCCACCGAGGGCGCTATCATCCTGGCCGGTGAGCGGCTGGCCGAGGTGCCGGGCGCGCTCGCCGCCGCCGACCGGCTGGCCCGGGCGACCGGGGCCCGGCTCGCCTGGGTGCCGCGGCGGGCCGGTGAGCGGGGCGCGATCGAGGCGGGCGCACTGCCCAACCTGCTCCCGGGCGGCCGCCCGGTGACCGACTCGGCCGCCCGTGCCGAGGTGGCCCGGGCCTGGGGAGTAGCGGCGCTGCCCGCGGCCGTGGGCCGGGACACCAGCCACATCCTGGCCGCCACCGAGACCGACATCGACGCGCTCGTGGTCGGCGGCGTGGACCCGGGCGACCTGGCCGACCCGGAGGCGGCCTGCGCGGCCATCGAGGCGGCGCCGTTCGTGGTCAGCCTGGAGCTGCGGCCCAGCCCGGTCACCGACCGGGCCGACGTGGTGCTGCCGGTGGCGGCGGTGGCCGAGAAGCCGGGCACGTTCGTGAACTGGGAGGGCCGCCCCGGCTCGTTCGAGGCGGCGCTGGACAAGCCCGGCGTCGAATCCGACCTGCACGTGCTGCGCCGGATCGCCGACGAGATGGACGTCCATCTGGGGCTGCCCGACGCGGCCGCGGCCCGGCAGGAGCTGATCGCCCTGGGCGCCTGGTCCGGCCTGCGGCCCGCCGACGCGGCCGGGCAGGCGGGCCGGGTGTCCGCGGTTGAGGCACCGGTGCCGGTGCCTGGCCCGGGCCAGGCCGTGCTGGCCACCTGGCACCAGCTGCTGGACGCCGGGCGGATGCAGGACGGCGAGCCATTCCTGGCCGGCACCGCGCGCCCGGTAGTCGCCCGCATGTCGGCGGCGACCGCGGCGCAGGCCGGCACCAGTGACGGCGGTAAGGTCACTGTGGCCACCGGGCACGGTCAGCTGACCGTGCCGGTGGAGGTGACCCGGATGCCGGACGGGGTGGTCTGGCTGCCGGCCCGCTCAGAAGGCTGTGATGTCCGGCGCGATCTGCTGGCCGGCCACGGCAGCCTGGTGACGCTGCACGGCAGCCAGGACGCACCGAGGAGCACGCCATGACCGGCTTGGCCAGCGCGGCGAACGCCGCCGCCGCCGACCCCACCCTGGCCAGCTTCTACCACCAGCCCTGGTGGCTGATCATCATCAAGGTGCTGTTCGTCTTCCTCTTCCTGATGATCACGACGCTGTTCACGATCTGGGCGGAGCGCCGGCTCATCGGGCGGATGCAGCAGCGTCTCGGGCCGAACCGGGCCGGGCCGTTCGGCCTGCTGCAGTCCCTGATGGACGGGCTCAAGCTGCCGCTGAAGGAAGACATCGTCCCGCGGCGCGTGGACAAGCTGCTGTTCTGGCTGGCCCCGGCGATCGCTGTGATCCCGGTGTTCGTCAGTTTTGCGATCATCCCGTTCGGGCCCGAGGTCTCGATTTTCGGCGTACGCACCCCGCTGCAGGTGGCCGACCTGCCGGTCGCGGTGCTGCTGGTGCTGGCCATGAGCTCGATCGCGGTCTACGGAATCGTGCTGGCCGGCTGGGCGTCCGAGTCGCCCTACCCGCTGCTCGGCGCGCTGCGCTCGTCGGCCCAGGTGATCAGCTACGAGATCGCGATGGGGCTGTCGTTCGTCGCCGTCTTCCTGTACTCCGGGTCGCTGTCCACCACGGCCATCGTCAACGCGCAGGCGGGCAGCGGCACCGAGTTCCACTGGTTCGGGGCCACCTTGCACTACCCGTCCTGGTACGCGGTGCTGCTCTTCCCGTCGTTCGTGATCTACCTGATCACCATGGTCGGCGAGACCAACCGGCTGCCGTTCGACCTGCCCGAGGGCGAGGGTGAGCTGGTCGGCGGCTACCACACCGAGTACTCCTCACTCAAGTTCGCCCTGTTCTACCTGGGCGAGTACGTCGCCATGATCACGGTGTCCGGGCTGGCTACCACGCTGTTCCTGGGCGGCTGGCATGCGCCGTGGCCGATCAGCGTGTGGCCGGACGCGAACACCGGCTGGTGGCCGCTCCTGTGGTTCCTGGGCAAGGTGCTCATCCTGCTGTTCTGTTTTGTCTGGCTGCGCGGCACGCTGCCCCGGATCCGCTACGACCAGCTGATGAGGTTCGGCTGGAAGGTGCTCATCCCGGCTTCCCTGGTCTGGATCCTGGTCATCGCCACCATCCGGGTCTGGCGGCAGCACGGCGGCAGCCCGGCCGTGTACACGGTCGGCGGCCTGCTGGTCGTCGCGCTGTTCACGCTGCTGTTCCTGGGCGACGCGGCCCTGCAGCGACGGCAGGCGGCGGCCGAGGCCGACCTGCTGCCCGCCGGCGAGCGGCCCGCTACCGCGGGCGCCGGGGCCGCGGACGACGCGCCGGCCTTCCCAGTCCCGCCGATGGACCTGCCGCATTACCACGGGACCGGGGTCACCTTGTCCCCGGTCACCGGGCGGCCCCAGGTCCCTGAGGAGGGCACGCCCGGTGCCAGCGGCCCCACCAAGGAGGTGACCGGTGCCTGAGTTCCTCGGGCCCGTCAAGGGCTTCGGTGTCACCTTCCGGCAGATGTTCCGGAAGGTGGACACCGTCCAGTACCCGGAAGTGAAAAAGCCCACCGCCCCCCGGTTCCACGGCCGTCACCAGCTCAACCGGTGGCCGGATGGGCTGGAGAAGTGCATCGGCTGCGAGCTGTGCGCCTGGGCCTGCCCGGCCGATGCGATCTACGTGGAGGGCGCGGACAACACCCCGGAGGAGCGCTACTCCCCGGGGGAGCGGTACGGCGACGTGTACCAGATCAACTACCTGCGCTGCATCCTGTGCGGGCTGTGCGTGGAAGCGTGCCCGACCCGGGCGCTGACCATGACCAACGACTACGAGCTGGCCGACGACAACCGGGAGAGCCTGATCTGGACCAAGGAGCAGCTGCTGGCGCCGCTGCTGCCGGGGATGGAGCAGCCCCCGCACGAGATGCGGCTCGGCCAGACCGAACGGGACTACTACAACCTCCGGTCGGCCGGGGTGGTCGCGCCGGCCGAGGGGTCCGCGGAACCCGCGGAGGGCCCGGAAGGCGAGGCGGGCCGGCCGCACGAGACCGGCGCCGCGGGGGTGCCCGCCACCTCGCCCGGCGACGAGCCGGGAGACCAGCGATGACGCACGGCGGGGTGCTGGCCATCAGCGACGTGGCCTCCACCACCCAGGAAATCACTTTCTGGCTGCTCGCGGTGGTATCGGTGAGCGCGGCGCTCGGCATGATCCTGGTCCGCAAGGCGGTCTACTGCGCGGTGCTGCTGGCCGTGGTCATGCTCTGCCTCGCGGTGCTGTACGCGGTGAACGGCGCGCCGTTCCTGGCCTTCGTCCAGGTGATCGTGTACACCGGCGCGGTGCTGATGCTGTTCCTGTTCGTGCTGATGATCGTGGGAATCAGGGCCAGGGACTCCATCGTCGAGACGATCAGGGGCCAGCGGGCCGCCGCCGGGCTGGCCGGCATCGGCCTGCTGGTGCTGCTCACGCTCACCGTCGGGCACGCCGTCCTGGGCTCGGCGGCCCCGGCCTCCAACGGCCCGGCGTTCGGCGCCGGCAACCTGAACGGGATCGCCCGGCTCATCTTCACCACCTACGTGTTCCCGTTCGAAATCACCAGCGCTCTGCTGATCACCGCGGCGGTGGGCGCCATGGTGCTGGCGCACCGGGAGCGCACCTCGCCCAAGCCGACCCAGCGGGACCTGTCCCGGCTCCGGGTGGCCAGCGGCCGGCCCTCGCCGCTGCCCGGCCCGGGGACCTACGCGCGGCACAACGCGGTGGACATGCCGGCCCTGCTGCCCGACGGCACCCCGTCGGAGGTCTCGGTCAGCGAGGTCATCACCCAGCGGCTCGGGGTGGCGGAGGCCGAGGTCAGCCAGGGGCGGCGGACGCTGCTCGGCGCCACCCCGGCCAGTGGCCCGGCCGGCGGCGATCCCGCGCGGGAGGACGCAGCCCAGGAAGGTGATGGCGGATGAGTCCCGGGAGCTTCGTGGCGCTCGCCGTGATCCTGTTCGTGATCGGCGCGGTGGGCGTGCTGGTGCGGCGCAACGCCATGGTCATCTTCATGTGCGTTGAGCTCATGCTGAACGCGGTCAACCTCGCCTTCGTGGCCTTCGCCCGGCTGCACGGCAACCTCAACGGCCAGGTGATCGCGTTCTTCGTGATGGTGGTGGCCGCGGCCGAGGTCGTGGTGGGCCTGGCCATCCTGATGGCGATCTTCCGCACGCGCAGGTCCGCGTCGGTGGACGACGCCAACCTGCTGAAGTACTAGACCGCTGACCGCCGGCCCTGGCCGGCCCCAGCTGACGCTTGCTGAAGCACGAGGAGTAGCTCAGTGACAGGCTCACTTGCGGCCACGCACGTGGCCGCCGCCCATATCGAGGGCACCATACCTGCCGTCGGTGTGCAGCGCGCCGCGTGGCTGCTGCTGGTGTTCCCGCTGATCGGCGCGGTGGTGCTGCTGCTCGGCGGGAAGCGGACCAACCGCTGGGGGCACCTGCTGGGCGTGGCCATGCCGCTGGCCGCGTTCGCCTACGCGCTGATCGCCTTCGCCGCCATGCTCGGATATCCGGACTACCAGCGCAGCCGGGATGTGAACCTGTTCTCCTGGATCGCGGTCGGTGCGTTCAAGGTGAACGTGGCGCTGCAACTGGATCAGCTGTCGATGTGCTTTGTGCTGCTGATCACCGGGGTCGGCTCGCTGATCTTCATCTTCTCGGTTGGCTACATGGCCCACGACCCGGAGCGGCGCCGGTTCTTCGGGTACATGAACCTGTTCCTCGCGGCCATGCTGCTGCTCGTGCTGGCCGACAACTACCTGCTGCTGTACGCGGGCTGGGAGGGCGTTGGCCTCGCCTCCTACCTGCTGATCGGGTTCTGGCAGTACAAGCCGTCGGCCGCGGTGGCGGCCAAGAAGGCGTTCATCGCCAACCGGGTCGGTGACGCCGGGCTGTCGCTGGGGATCATGCTGATGTTCAGCACGTTCGGCACGGTCACGTTCGCCGGGGTGTTCCACCATCCCGGCGCGGCCAGCCCCGGGGTGCTCACCGCGCTGGCCCTGCTGCTGCTGCTCGGCGCGTGCGGCAAATCGGCCCAGCTGCCGCTGCAGTCCTGGCTGCTCGATGCGATGGAAGGCCCGACCCCGGTGTCGGCGCTGATCCACGCGGCGACCATGGTCACCGCCGGGGTCTACCTCATCGTCCGGTCCGGCCCGATCTTCGACCTGACCGCGGATGGGCGGCTGGCGGTGATGGTGGTCGGCGCGGCCACGCTGCTGTTCGGCGCGATCATCAGCTGCGCCAAGGACGACATCAAGAAGGCGCTGGCCGGATCGACGATGAGCCAGATCGGCTACATGATGCTGGCCGCCGGCATCGGCCCCGCGGGCTACCCGTTCGCGATCGCGCTGCTGCTCGCGCACGGGTTCTTCAAGGCCGGCCTGTTCCTCGGGGCCGGTTCGATCATGCACGCGATGAACGACGAGGTGGACATGCGCCGCTACGGCGGCCTGGGCCCGGTCCTGCCGATCACCTTCGTCACGTTCACCGCGTGTTACCTGGCCATCATCGGCATCCCGCCGTTCTCCGGGTTCTTTGCCAAGGACACGGTCATCGACGCCGCGTTCGGCCAGGGCGGCACGACCGGCTGGATCGTCGGCATTGCCGCGCTGCTCGGGGCCGGCCTCACCGCGTTCTACATGACCCGGGTGGTGCTCATGACATTCACCGGGCGGCGCCGCTGGCGCGAGGACGCTCACCCGCACGAGGCGCCGCCGGTGATGACCTCGCCGGTGATCCTGCTGGCGCTGGGCGCGCTCGGCTTCGGCGCCTTCGAGATCCTCGGCGACCGGCTGGCCCATTTCCTCGGCCCGGTGACCGGTTTCATCCCGGAGGAGCCAGCCATTTTCAGCACCTCCGGGATCGTGGCCCTGGTGCTCATCGTCCTGGCCGTCGGGCTCGGCTGGGTGCTGTACGGCCGCCGGCCGGTACCTGAGACCGCCCCGGCCGGCAACTTCCCGGTCACCGCCGCGCGCAAGGACCTGTACGGCGACGCGATCAACGAGTCGCTGCTGATGCGGCCCGGGCAGTGGCTCACCCGGCTGTCGGTGTACTTCGACAACCGCGGGGTGGACGGCCTGGTGAACACGGTGGCCGCGGCCATCGGCGGGACATCCGGGCGGCTGCGCCGGATTCAGAACGGATTCGTCCGCTCCTATGCGCTGTCCATGCTGGTCGGTGGGGCGCTGCTGGTCGGCGCGCTGCTGCTGGCCCGGTTGTAGGCGGCCACGATGACTAAATCCCTGGACCCTGATCTCCCGGACCTGGTGAGGCGGCAAACCCGATGAGCACGTTCCCCTGGCTGACCGTGATCGGCGCGGTGCCGCTGGTCGGCGCGCTGGTCATAGTCCTCACCCCGGGCAGCTCCGCCCCCGGCGGCGACGGGGACCAGGCCGCCCGGCACCTGCTCGTCAAGCGGCTGGCGCTGCTGTTCTCGCTGATCACGCTGGGACTGACCATCGCGATGATGGTCAGCTTCTCACCCAACGGTGCCGAGTTCCAGTTCACCCAGACCTACCAGTGGATCCCGCAGTTCGGCGTGCACTACGCGGTCGGCGTGGACGGCATCGCCCTGGTGCTGATCGGGATGACCGCGGTGCTCATGCCGGTGGTCGTGCTCGCCTCGTGGCACGACGCGGACCCGCCCGCCGCCGCGGGCGAGGCGGCGGCGCCGGGCCGCCCCGGGCGCAGCGTGAAGACCTACTTCGCGCTGCTGCTGGTGCTGGAGACGATGATGGTCGGCGCGTTCGCGGCCACCGACGTGTTCCTGTTCTACGTGTTCTTCGAGGCCATGCTGATCCCGATGTACTTCCTGATCGGCAGCTTCGGGGTGGGCCAGCGCCAGTACGCCGCAGTCAAGTTCCTGCTGTACAGCC
>Ga0207699_10001305_pt1 | contig 11850 bp, 15 predicted proteins | sample LARL51metaG_FD_184344 | JGI IMG/M metagenome (GOLD analysis project Ga0207699, IMG submission 184344) | Corn, switchgrass and miscanthus rhizosphere microbial communities from Kellogg Biological Station, Michigan, USA - LAR L5-1 metaG... | ecosystem: Host-associated > Plants > Roots >...
GAACATCGAGGTGACCGGCCGTGTGTTGCGCGAAGCGTAGGTCGGATGGCGCCGATGCGCGCGCCATGCGCATGCGGCATATCCAAGACCAAAACCCACAACGAAGATCGACGACTGGATGAGAATGGTGAGCATAGGATTCGTCCGGTTGTCGCCCCCCGCAGTATCTTCACTGCCGACTTGTGACGACATCATGGTTTCTGAACGCGAAAACCTGCCACCCGCGGAAACTTTTTGTCTGCCCAAGTTACCGCGAAAATGGTCAGCGCGAGGCGATCATGCGCGATTCGCAGTTAGGGAAAAACAACAAAGCACGAGCCTGAAGGCGTCAGTGACAAGACAGAGCAATTCGCCGTTGCGACCAAGAGGCAATCGCGGGAACTCTTGTCGGCCTCCGCGCCCTAGCAAATATCCGCAAAGGTTCCAGGTCGGAAACCTCGCTCCCTCAGGTGCGGAAGAATACGAACCAGAGCACCCCGAGGATCAGCACGGCGAGGCCGGTTGAAACCGTCAAAAGAGCAAGCACCGACGGACCGGGTTCGGCCTGCCGCGCTTCGGTCGGAGTTTCGACGATCTGACGTTGCTGTCCCGTTCTCTGCGTAGCCATGGCGGCCTCGATTTCCTCGGGTGTCGCGTAAGGCGCCGGTCCACCCCGGTGGCGCACCCGGGGCAACGCATGATTTCAGATCATGTTCCGGGCCTTACCACGCTCTGATCAGGCGTCAGATCAGGGCTCCGCCGACTGCGATACCCATGCGCCCGCACGCGGAAACACGGCCTGGTTAACGCCGTTGGGAGATTCCTCGCCGCGGCTCCTTGAAAGGCGGTTTGCGGGTGGTAACCTCGGCCTTTTGGTACGTTGCGTCTTAGGAGCATCCCATGGCCCCCCGCGCCAATTGGAAGGGCTTTCTGCGGCTTTCGCTCGTGACCTGCCCGGTCGCGCTTTATCCGGCTACTTCCGACACCGAAAAGGTCAGCTTCAACCAGATCAACCGCAAAACCGGCCATCGCATCAAATATGCCAAGGTCGATGCCGATACCGGCGCGGAAGTCCCCTCCGAAGACATCATCAAGGGCTACAAGGTCGATACCGACACCTATATCGAAGTCTCGAAGGAGGAGCTTGAAGACATCGCTCTTGAGTCGACGCACACGATCGAAATCGACGAGTTCGTGCCGAAGGCCGATATCGACAGTCGCTACCTGATCCGGCCCTACTACCTCGTACCCGACGGCAAGGTCGGTCACGACGCCTTCGCAGTGATCCGCGAAACCGCCCGCAGCATGAACAAGGTTGCGATCGGACGCGTGGTGCTGACCAACCGCGAACACATCATCGCACTCGAGCCGCTCGGCAAGGGCCTGATGGGCACGCTGCTGCGCTACCCTTACGAAGTGCGCAGCGAAAAGGAATATTTCGACGACATCCAGGACGTGAAAGTCACCAAGGACATGCTGGATCTCGCCAAGCACATCGTCGAGAGAAAGTCGGGTTCGTTCGAGCCGGAAAAATTCGAGGATCACTATGAATCCGCGCTGATCGACTTGATCAACAGAAAGCGCAGCGGTATTCGACCCACCGCCAAAGCCGCGCCCAAGACCGGCGGCAACGTCATCAATCTGATGGACGCGCTCAAGCGCAGCCTCGCCAACGAGCGCCAGGCGCCCGCCCCTGCCGCCAAGGGAAAGAAGACGAAGAAGCGGATGGAAGGCCAGCGCGAAATGCTGCTGCCAATCAGCGGCAAGCGCGCCGCCAAGGAAGAAACCAAGACTCAAGCACCCAGGAAAGCCGAGAAAGCGGCGCGCACTCCGGCTCGATCGAAGAAGGCCGGGTAGCGCAACGTGTTCGGGGCCAGGCTTGACCGGATTTGACGGAGCGATTTTGCCGCCCCGACAGCTTGCAGCCTGAGATGCCCTGGTCGGCACCCTTCGAAGAGCCGATACGCCTGCGCGGCGGCCGCGAACTGGCGACGCTGCAGCAAGCCGCCGACTATATCATGAAGCTTCCGAAAACCGTGCAGCGGCAGCAACGCTGGCAAGTCGCGGTTGAGAACCTGATCAACGCGGCCGAGGTCGGCGGCGGCTGGCTGATGTTCGCGCGCATCGCGGTGATGCGGGCGCTGAATGCGGAAGACCAGTAGTCCTTATTTCAGTGAAGTATTTATCGAACTGAAATTGGCGTTGAGGCTGGTACCGATGCCGTTAACCGCGGTGAGAATCACGATGCTCAAGCCGACTGCGATCAGGCAATATTCGATGGCGGTTGCCCCGGATTCATCGCTTAGGAATCTTGAAATCAATTGCTGCATTCAAAACTCCTGTGCACAAAGGCTCGCCTCTTCCGCTACGCCCGCAAATCTAAACAGCATTGGTTGCGAGTACATTGACGAAGAGCCTGAACGCCGGGTTACCGGAAAGGTCGCAATTTTTGGCTTTCCGATCGACATCGGACTTCAGACATCCTCCGCGCTAGCTCCCTACTCGGCCATGTCGACGGGCGTTGCGGGGCCGGCGAGCGGCCTTTCCTCCATCAGGATCATGCAGAGCGAGGCGGCAACGAGCATGACCGCGGCAGCGCCGAACACGAATCGGAACGCCGCGACCATGTCAGCCGGTGGTATCGAGCTCACCGGACCGCGATGTTCGCCCGAGAGTGAAATATCCGCGCCGAGCGCCGCCAGCAGGATGGCGCTGAACACGGCCACGGTGAAAGAAGCCATCAGGGCGCGGAAGAAATTCACCGCGCCGGTGACGGTGCCGACCTGCGAGCGCGCCACCGCGTTCTGCGCGGAAACGGTGGAGACCGGAAACGCGGTGCCAAGGCCCACCGCGAATATTGAAAGCAGCACCAGCAACAGCCAGAGCGGCATCGGCGCAAGCGCCAGGACTGCGCCGGTGACCGCCCCGCAAAGCGTACCGACTATGGCGACCCGCTTGTAATGCCTCGAGCGCGCCATGGCGCGACCGGCGATGGCTGCGCCGCCGGTCGAAACCGCGGCCAGCGGGATCAAGGCAAGTCCGGCTTCGCTGGCGGTCAGGTGATAAACCACCTCGTAGTAGAGCGGCAGGTAGACGGTCAGCCCCAGCATCGCGCCCATAGCGCAGCCGCCGCAGGCCATCGCGTAAGGCACCACCGTTCCGCCCATCAGCGGCAGCGGCAGGAAAGGCTCCTGGGCCCTCGAGGCGTGCCACACGAACGAAAGCGCAAGCGCGGCCGACGCCCCGATCATCGATATGATCACGGGCGAAAGCCAGAAATAACGGTTGCCGCCCCAGGTCAGGACCAGCATGAACACCACGGCTGCCGCCATCAGCAGAATGCCGCCGAGCCAGTCGACCTTCCGCAGCCGGTGATACACCGGGATTTTCTTCATCTTCGGCAGCAGCATCGCCAGCGACGTCAGCCCGAGCGGCAGGTTGATCCAGAAGATCATCGACCAATGCAGGTGTTCGGCGAACACGCCGCCAAGGATGGGGCCGCCGACTCCGGCAGCCATCCACACGCCACTGAAGTAAGCCTGGTACTGGCCGCGTTCACGCGGCGTGACGACGTCCGCAATCACGGTCTGCACGATCGGCAGGATGCCGCCGCCGCCGAGGCCTTGCAGGCCGCGCGCCACGATCAGCACCGGCATGTTCGGCGCCACCGCACACAACACCGAGCCCACGATGAAGAGGCTCATTGCGGTGATGATCGTGGCGCGGCGACCGTAGATGTCGCTCAGGGTGCCAAAAACCGGTGCGACTGCGGTGGACGCGAGAAGGTAGGCGGTGATCACCCAGGACAGGCTGGAAACATCGTGAAATTGCCGGCCGATGGTCGGCAAGGCGGTGGCGACGATGGTCTGGTCGAGCGCTGCCAGAAACATCGTCAGCATCAGGCTGGTCAGGATGGTGCGGACTTCGCCTGAGGTGAGCGGTGCGGGCGGCGCAATCGGCGGTGCGTCGCTGATATCGAGAATGTCTGCAGGCACCGACGCGAGCTCACCCGCTTCTGCGGGCAATGTCTGTTGGTCGGCCGGTTGGCGGCCCTGCCGTTCGAACTTGTTCATGCGGAGCGGTATTCGGGGAATGCGACCAAGGCCGCCTTGGACTCGTTAGTGTATTTAGGCAGCGAATCGCGGTTGCGGCAGCCGCCTGCGCGCATGGGTGCGTCCCGCCGCAGTATCAGCGAACTATTTCAGAAGCCTCTGACCTTCAGGGCGCGGCGGCTTCTTGATGCGGGCGCGCTTTGGCAATTGCACCGGCCACTGCACGACGTGGTCTTCCAGGTCTTCGTCCGGAATCTCGTTTTCGGTTCCGCGCACCCGGCCGCGCACGGAAACGCCGGCTTCGTGAACTGTGTTGGGATCACCCGAAATAAGCGGGTGCCACCAGTAAAGGTCACGGCCTTCGGCCACCAGACGGTAACCGCAACTCGGCGGCAGCCAGTTCAGGGTGCGGACATTGGCAGGCGTGAGCCTGACGCAGTCGGAAACCTGCTCGGAGCGGTGCGCGTAGTCCTTGCAGGCGCAAAGACCGGCATCCAGCAATTTGCAGGAGACATGGGTGAAATAGATCTTTCCGGAGTCTTCATCCTCGAGTTTTTCGAGGCAGCAACGTGCACAACCGTCGCACAGGCTTTCCCATTCAGCGTCGGACATTTCCTCCAACGCCTTGGTTTTCCAGAAGAATCCTTCCTGTTCGGAAGCTGGCTTGGGCTTGGCGGTCATGGCTCCTGGCTCTGCGCGCGGCTTTTTGACCTGCGCCCTTCTAGGGGTTGATGCGGCAGAGGTGCAAGTGGGTTGCAGGACCGCATGACGAAGTGGTGGATGATGTTATCTGTGACTGCCAAAATCATGAGGCGGACCATTGGTTTATGGCCTCCGCTCGGTTACAGAGGAAACGGCCCGCGATCGCCGGAAACGCCTTGGGTTTGCCGCAACATTCCCGCAAGACGTCCCGACAGTGCCCGGCCAACCTGCCTGAAGCGCTTTCAAACGATACTGATCGAGGGTCCTGATGCCGCTGATTTGAGGTTCCTTCATTGCAAGCAGCAAGCCCGACCGGGAACTTCGATCGATGACCAACGCTAGTGCGGCGAATTTGCAGTTCCTATCGGTATCGCGGCAAGTTCGTGATAGGCACTTCAAATTCAAAGCCGCACTAGAATCAACAAGTTGCTAGAGCTCCATTGATTCCGAAGTTCGCATCAGAGGTCGCCACGATAGCTTGCGAACTTCGGAATCGGAGCTCTAGAATCTGAGATTACGGTAGCTCCTTGTTTTTGAAATTCATACAAGGGGTGTTGGAAACGAGTCGCGAACTTCGGAAAGCCAGTGCGCAAGATCGTGCCCACGGAATGGAAACGGAAAATCCGGCACTGGCTGCTGGATTTCGACGCACGCATCGACTCCACCCTGTTCTCTACCGGCAAGGGCGCGCGCGAACTCTACGAGCGGTACTCCACCTTCATGGACCGCTTCCACGTCGGTCGCTGGAAGCGCTGGGTCTTCATCGAGCCCTTGTCGGAGGCCGCCACTATCGGGCTCGGCGGCCTGATCCTGATGCTGGCTTTGGCCGTGCCGGCTTTCCGCGAAACCGCCGACGAAGACTGGCTGAAGAAATCCGATCTCGCCGTAAGCTTCCTCGACCGTTACGGCAATCCGATCGGCAGCCGCGGCATCAAGCACAATGATTCGATCCCGCTTGAGGATTTTCCGGACGTGCTGATCAAGGCAACGCTGGCAACCGAGGACCGGCGCTTCTACGAGCATTTCGGCATCGACGTCGCAGGCACGTTTCGCGCGCTCCTGACCAATGCGCAGGCCGGCGGGGTGCGGCAAGGCGGTTCATCGATCACGCAGCAGCTCGCCAAAAACCTGTTCCTGAGCAATGAGCGCACCATTGAGCGCAAGGTGAACGAGGCATTTCTCGCCGTCTGGCTGGAGACGCGCCTTACCAAGAACGAAATCCTAAAACTCTATCTCGATCGCGCCTATATGGGCGGCGGCACGTTCGGCGTCGACGGCGCGGCGCACTTCTATTTCAACAAGTCGGCGCGCGACGTCAATCTCGCGGAAGCCGCGATGCTTGCCGGCCTGTTCAAGGCGCCGACCAAATATGCCCCCCACATCAACCTGCCGGCCGCGCGTGCGCGCGCCAACGTGGTGCTGGACAACCTCGTCGATGCCGGCTTCATGACCGAAGGTCAGGTGTTCGGTGCGCGGCGCAATCCGGCGACCGCCGTCGATCGCCGCGACGAGAACTCCCCGAACTATTATCTCGACTGGGCGTTCGACGAGATGCGCAAGCTGGTCGAGACGTTTCCCAAATCCTACATCGAGCGCGTCTTCGTGGTTCGCACCGCCATCGACATGAACGTGCAGCGCGCCGCGGAAGATGCCATCGAAAATCAGCTGCGGCAGTTCGGCCGCGACTATCACGCAACCCAGGCCGCCTCCGTGGTCGCCGATCTCGACGGCGGGGTGCGCGCGATGGTGGGTGGCCGCGACTACGGCGCCAGCCAGTTCAACCGTGCCACCGACGCCTACCGGCAGCCCGGATCCTCGTTCAAGCCTTATGTCTATACGACCGCCCTGCTCAACGGCTTCAAGCCGACCTCGATCATCGTCGACGGCCCGGTCTGCATCGGCAACTGGTGTCCGCAGAACTACGGCCACTCCTATTCGGGCGCCGTGACGCTGACCCAGGCCATCACCCGCTCGATCAACGTCGTTCCGGTGAAGCTGTCGATCGCGCTCGGCGGCAAGGCATCAAACCCGGCGAAGGTCGGCCGAGCCAAGATCGTCGAGGTCGCGCGCCGCTTCGGCATCAGGGCGCCGCTGCCGGACACCCCCTCGCTGCCGATCGGCGCCGACGAAGTCACTGTGCTCGAACACGGGGTGGCGTATGCGACCTTCCCCAACAAGGGCAAGTCGGTCACCCCCCATGCGGTTCTGGAGGTGCGCACCGGCGCCGGCGATCTGGTCTGGCGTTTCGATCGCGACGGCAAGAAGCCGCTCCAGGCGATTCCGGCATCGGTTGCCGCCGACATGGCGCAAATGATGAGCCATGTCGTCAGCGAAGGTACGGCACGGCGCGCCGCGCTCGATGGCATTCCGACCGCCGGCAAGACCGGCACCACCAACAGTTATCGTGACGCCTGGTTCGTCGGTTATACCGGCAATTTCACCTGCGCCGTCTGGTTCGGCAACGACGATTACTCCCCGACCAACCGGATGACCGGAGGCTCGCTGCCCGCGCAGACCTGGCACGACATCATGGTCGCAGCCCATCAGGGCGTCGAGATCAAGGAGCTGCCGGGCGTCGGCGCGGGCACGAAACTGCCCTCTGCTCCGGCTTCGGCGAATGTGGCGGCCAACGGCGCTGCAAAACCTGCGGAATTCAAAGGGGCACCGCCGGTTCTCACCAAACGCGGCGCCGACATTCTGGTTCACGTGGAGAAATTGCTCGACGATGCCGCCAAGACCGCGGGCGACCCGATCAAACCACCCAAACCGGTGTCCTCAAGCTCTCCAGGTTTTCCGGACAGCTTTGCCTCGGCATCGCCCGACAACCCGGCGCCCTCCGCGCAGCGCAAGAACTAATGTGGCGGATTTGACGTTCCGCGCCAAGTTGAAGTTTTTCCTGTCAATGTCGCTACAAGCTGATTTGCGGATTTCGGAATTGGGGTTTTAGCCCGTGCGGCTGATCTTCATCACCTTGCTCGCGCTGATGCTCGCTACCGTCGTCGGCCTTGGCGCGACATGGATGACGGCGACCCGGGGCACCGATCTCGGCGCCCTGACGATCGGCGCCTGGACGGCGCGGCCAAAAACCGGCACCGCCGATATCGACCCCTACTCCCGCGCTTCGATTGCCCGCAGCGGTGAACTCCCGGTCGGCACGGGGGACGGCGTGGCATTTTCGGCCACATCAGACGATCGCAAGCGGCCGCTCGATGGCCGGTGCGACGTCATCGTGAGCGGGGTCACGCCTGCTGCGCGGTTCTGGACGCTGACGCTCTACGATTCCAAGGGGCGGCTGGTTGCAAATTCGCTGCAACGTTACGGCTTCACCAGCCAGGAAATCGTGCGCAGCGCCGACGGTTCGTTCGAGGTAAGGGTGGCGGCGCGATCGCGAGCCGGAAACTGGCTGCCCACCGGCGGCATTGAACGTTATGCGCTGGTGCTTCGCCTTTACGATACGCCGGTTGGCGTGGCGACGCGAAGCCAGCGCGATGCCCCGATGCCTTCGATCGCCACGGTGGGCTGCCGATGATCCGTCTTCTGTTCACCATCGTCGCGGGGGTGCTGCTCGGCGGCATCGTGCATCTGGTCAGCGTGCTTGGATTGCCGCGGATTGCGACCCAGGACGCCTATTCGCGCCTTGCGCCGATCACCAGGCTGAACGCCGTCACATCGCTGCCGCAGCCGGATCCCGGCAACGCGCCGCTGCCTTTCATGGACCCGGCTTTTGCGGTGGCGATCTGCCGCTACGACCTGTCGCAAGGACCGATCAAGCTGACGGTCCCCGTGAGCCAGGCCTATACGTCTGTGTCGTTCTACACGCGCAACGAAGTCGCCTATTACGCCATCAACGACCGATCCGCCGGACGCAAGGTGATCGAACTCGACCTGATGACCGAGGCCCAGCACGCCGAGTTGCCGGAAGACGAGGACGTGACGGCGGCCGACCGCTTGATCATCGATGCTCCCACGGCGGCCGGACTGATCGTGATGAAGGCACTGGCGCCCGAGCCCGGCCTGATGCCGCAGGCGCAAGCCAGTCTGGCCGCATCCAACTGCAAGGTGCAGGCGGAGCCGACCCCGGCGAAACGCTGATGCGAGCGAAACCGAGGTGCCATAACGCACACGCGGCCAAACTGACAGGAACGTCAAATCCGCCGCACTAGCCCCGCGTCGTCAGCGCGGGCCCGACGACGGGTTGTCCCACAATCGGAGGATGGGCAGCCCGCGCGGCGAGTTCGCCGATCAATCGATCGGCGTCGGAGGCCATGTTGTCGGGAGCCTGGATCACCAAACGCTCCAGCGCCCAGCGGTAGGAGGATATCCTGCGCTCAAGGCACTGCTGAACCCACTGCACGATCAGCGTATTCTCTTGCATGCGTGCCACCGCATCGGCGTGCTCGGGCGGCGACAATTGCGAGACATGGGCAAGGCTGGTATTTCGCTTTTTGTCGAGATCGATAACCTGGATCGCGGTCGCATAAAACGGCTCGAAGCGCGTCAGGTCGTCGCGCACGTCGTCGATCAGTTGCGCATAGCGAGAGGCATGCGAGCGGTGCGGCTCATCGATCAAGAGACGTCCGTAGGCGGTGCGATCGAACAGCACCCTCTGTCGCCAGGGCGCAGGCAGTGGCTGGTAGTCGCCGAATACGCTCTTCCAGGCGGGTCGCGAATGCGGCGGCTCGATCAGGGGATAGGCAAGATCGCGAAGCTGCCGCTCGTTGTCGGTCAGCTGGAATTGCGACGACGGCAAACCGAGGCTGCCCGTCGCCTCGACGCCCATCCAGCGGTGCATGTCGTCGTTGAGGAAATCCTGCCGGGTGCGGCCGAAATCGCCGCCGCTGCATCCAGCGAGCACCGCCCCCGTCGCGAACAGCGTCAGCAGCGATGCGGAAGTGCGACTTCGTAATCTGGTCCGGATCGGAAGAAACGTATCCGGCATATCGAATGTCCGATTGATCAGCGCCGGCGACGGCGACGGCCGGGAGCGGTACCTTCTTCCGGTCCTCGACCGCCACTGGTTTCCTCCGACTGGCGCTCGATCCGGATGACGGGAAGGATCAGGACGGTTCCCATGCCTTCGCGCGAGACGCCATCCATGCTTCCCAGCCGGCGCGATGGCGCATTTGCCGGAAATTCAATGATGGTGCCCATGCCGCATTCTCTCCGGTTGCCGCTTGCGACGCGAATTGCAGCGACGGCGTCATTAAGAACAGGACGTGGTTAACAGCATCTTAATGCACGCCGTCGCGCCTTTTTCCCGCAGCGATCACCGGATGACACGCGATGGGACAGTGGGCGCAAATCAAGCGGGAAACTTTCAGGGATTGTTTTCCTTAACGAGCTTTTAAAGCGCGTGAACTAGGCTGGCGCGAAAGATTACTCAGTCGCGTACCCTGTTATGACCAATCCTCCGCCATTCCCGGGCTTTGACGGGTTGATGAGTCTCTCCCGCCGCGAGGGCGTCGACATCCGTCCAACGTTGCTTCGCGTGCTCACCGATCTCTATGTCCAGGCCTCCACCCACAGCGAGGAAGAGGCACGGCAATTCGTCGAGCTCACCTCTCGTCTGATCGATCAAGTCGACGACGCTACGCGCGCAGCCGTGCGGGCGCGGCTTGCGATCTATCCGGGCACGCCGGCTCCGGTCTTGAGACAACTCCGGCTCAGGCCGGCCGATCAGCCGGTGTCGCTGGCGCAAGGGATTTCTGCCGATTCAAATCCTGCAGATTTACCTACGCCGCCGTCCGGCGCACCGGGCGAGGCGCAACTGCGCCTGACCTCAACTCTGTCGATGCAGCCAGCGGATGCCGCCGAGCTCAGCGCCATGTTTTTCGGCGCGAGCTCGAGCGAGCGCGCGTTGATCCTGCACAATCTTTCGCAGACGCCGTTGAAGGCATCGCCTCGCGTTCCTGTCGCGCGCGCAGAGCGCGCCATCGAGGCGCTGGAAATGGCCGCGTTTGTCGCCGATGTCGAAAACTTCACGCTCGAACTCAGCGAAACGCTGATCCTGCCGTGGAAAATCTCGACGCTGGTGGTCAACGACCTCGGCGGCGAGCCGCTGGAAATGGCCGCGTTTGTCGCCGATGTCGAAAACTTCACGCTCGAACTCAGCGAAACGCTGATCCTGCCGTGGAAAATCTCGACGCTGGTGGTCAACGACCTCGGTGGCGAGCCGCTGGCCTGCGCCGCCAAGGCGCTTGGCATGCCGAGCCCGGTGTTCCAGCGGGTGTTGCTGTTCTTGAAGCCCGAAATCGGCACTTCTGTTTCCGCGGTCTACAGGCTATCGCGCCTTTTCGACATATTGAGTGAGCGTTCCGCCCTGATCATGCTGGCAGCGTGGCGCGGCTCGACCATGGCGGTTGCGCGTGCCAGGTACCGTCCCGCGCTCTACGACGACGAACGCAATCGCGCCCGGCCGGCACCGGGACAGACCCGCTCCGGGCCGCAACTTCCCGGCGCTGGCGTCCTGCCGCGCACGGGTTCGCAAGGCTCGGGACGCTAGCGTTCCAGTTCCGACGTTCGTATGACCTTGCCGCACGCACTTTGCGCGCCATCCCGGAATGACGGAAGAGTTTTGCGCGCAAGGAATCGGCGCTCCGCTTCAGTCTCGCGCCAGATCGAGAAAATGCCGCCCTGCGCGGTCCTCGGTCTCCACGATCCATGCATCGGGGTCGAATCGGACTTCCTTCTGAAGCCGTTCTTCCACGGATCTTTCCGGAACAGGTTCCTTGGATGCAGCCAGGAAAAACCGCTCGATCGGGCGGCTGTCGTCATAGACCGTCTGCGGTGCCGGCACATAGAGCATGGCGTTGCCATCGAGCAGCGCCACCTTGACGAATACCGCACCCGCCTCTTCCGCGCCCCGCCGGCGCACCGCACCAAACACGCCTGCGGCCTGGCAGCGGCGCAAATAGGCCGCCACCCATATGCTGGTTTTCAATCGCATGCGATCGACGATAGGCCAGCGGCTGACAGGACGCTAGTGCGGCGAATTTGATATTCCTATCGGTATCGCGGCAAGTTCGTGACAGGAACTTCAAATTCAAAGCCGCACTAGAATAAAAAGCTGCTAGAGCTCCTTTGATTCCGAAGTTCGCATCAGAGGTCGCCGCGATAG
>Ga0207699_10001308_pt1 | contig 11840 bp, 11 predicted proteins | sample LARL51metaG_FD_184344 | JGI IMG/M metagenome (GOLD analysis project Ga0207699, IMG submission 184344) | Corn, switchgrass and miscanthus rhizosphere microbial communities from Kellogg Biological Station, Michigan, USA - LAR L5-1 metaG... | ecosystem: Host-associated > Plants > Roots >...
CGAACAGGAACGGCGAGTTGGCGGCCAGCGCGACCTGCACGCCCGCGATCGCCTGGGCGGCGTTCCAGTAGTGGGCGAAGGCGTCCGGGCTGACCTGCAGGTGAAGCTGCACGCTCGTGCAGGCGGCCTCGGGCGTGATGCTGTCCGCGTCGGTGATCAGCTGCTCGGCGCCGTCGATCTCGATCCGCATGTTTTCCCCGCGGGCCGCGAAGATCTGCTCGTTGAGCACCTTGTAGCGCTCGTTGGCCGACAGGGTCCCCTCGGTCATGTCCTTCTCCGCCAGCGTCGGCAAGATGCCGATCATGACGAGGCGGCTGCCGGTGCCGCGGGCCTTGGTGTCCGCGGCGTTGAGGCTGGCGCGGACCTCCCGCTCCTGGTCCGCCATCGCGTTCCCGTCAAGCTGCCGCGGCGGAACGTTGATCTCGAGGTTGAACTGCCCGAGCTCGGTCGCCCAGGCGGGATCGGCGATCGCGTCGAGCACGTCGGCATTGTGCATGGACGGCTCGCCGCGGGAGTCCACGAGGTTCAGCTCGATCTCCAGGCCCACCTGCGACGGGCTGGTATCGAACATGTGCTCGTGCAGCATCCGGGCGAAGACCTCCAGCGAGCGCCGCACCTTGTCCCGGTACCTGCGCCGGTCTTCGCCGCTGATCTTGATGGCCTGAATGTCACGGCCCATGAGGCCTCCACGCAACCTGGTAGGGAGACCATGTACCCCGCCGGGCACCCTCCTTACACATTGGCACGTCACCGGGGTATGGCGCCAGCGGGCCGGCGCGTGCGCGCAGCCCCGGGCCAAGACCAGACGGGCCAGGACCAGACGGGCCTGGACATCTCGCCCGGGCTCCGCTGACGGGCCGCGCCGGCGATGGCGCGGGCCGGGCTCGTAGAATGCGGGGGTGGTCAGAACGGACGCAATGCGACGCACCCGGCCGCGTCCGGCGGTGCCTCCCGAGGTGGCGGCCCCAGCCGACGGCGACGGTGGCGCTGCCCGCCAGCCGGGCCGGTGGCGGCGGGTGTGGCAGTGGCTGATGCCGGGGCCGGACGCGGAGCTGGTCCTGGCCCAGCTGAACCGCCAGCTGGCGGTGCTGGAGGGAGCGCGTACGGAGCTGCAGGCCGGCTGGGTGCAGGGTGGCTGGTGGGCGGTCGGCTCGGCCGACGGCAGCCCGCGGCTGGTCACCGGCCACGCGGCCGTGGGCGGCAGCCCGGAACAGGTCGACGGCGTCTGCCTGGTCGGCGCCCTGGTGCACGCCGGGTCACGCCGGCCCGATGCGGCGTCGGATGTCGGCCGGGCGGTCGACGCCGTATACGGCGCGCTGTCGGCCTCCCGCGACGAGCCGGGTACGCCGATGCCCGGCGGGCTGCCGCCGGTGCCCCCGCCCGGCGTCCGGCTCGCCCGCGTCCGCACGCTCACGCAGTGGAACGACCGGGCCGGGCGGACCCAGGCGGAGGTCTTGACGGTGGTCGATCGCGCGATCAGCGCCACCATCATGGACCTGATGTCCGTCCCACGGCCGGCTCCGGCCGGGCCGGCCGGTGGGCCCGCAGGCGCCAGCGCCGGCTGAGCCGGGGCCCACCGCTTCCCGATCGCCGGCTCATCGGGCGACCTGACGCGGACGGGCGCCGGGCTGGTCAGAGGTCCGGGATCCCCAGATCGAGGTTGGGCCGGTCGATGCCGCCGTCGACCTCGATGATCTTGCCGGTGATGTAGCCGCCGGCGGGGGAGGCGAGGAACACCACCGCGGCCGCGACGTCAGCTGGGTCGCCGATCCGGCCGAGCGGGGTCGCCCGCTCCATCTGCCTGCGCAGCGTGTCGTCGGTGAGCACGATGTCGAGCGCCGAAGTCGCCACGGCGCCCACCGCGATCGCGTTGACCCTGATCCGGGGGGCCAGGTCCGCCGCGGCGAGCCGGGTGTAGTGGGCCAGGGCCGCCTTCGCCGTGCCGTAGGCGAGATACCCGCGGCCCGCGGCCCGCCCGACGGCCGAGGTGATGCTGACCACCGAGCCCGTCCCGCCGTCCGCGCTGCTCGCGAGCAGGTGCGGGACCGCCGCCTGGGTCAGGCTGTGCGCGACCACGACGTTGAACCGGAACGCGTTCTCCAGGTGCCGCGGCGTGGTGGCGAGGAACGGCCGGGGCAGCGCGCCACCCACGTTGTTGACGACGATGTCCAGCCGGCCAAGGGCCTCGACCGCGGCCGCGGCCAGCCCCGCGGCGGCGCCGGGGTCGCTCAGGTCCGCGGGCACCACCACCGCCCGGCGGCCGGCCGCCTCCACCTCCCGCGCGACCGCGGCCAGCTGGTCCTCGGTCCGCGCCGAGATCACCACGTCGGCCCCGGCCTGGGCCAGGGCAACCGCGGTGGCCGCGCCGATCCCCCGGCCGGCGCCGGTGATCACGGCCACGCGGCCGGTGACGCGGAAACGATCTCCGATCATGGGCCCCGCCTCCGCCGGTCCCGTGCGCTCCGCCCGCCGTCGCTCACCGCCGCCCGCGCCCGGTCAGTCGTGGATGACGACCTGCCGGACGACGTCGCCGCGGCCGAGCGCGGCCAGGGCCTGGTCGATGTCATCGAGTTTCAGCCGCTGGGTGACCATGCCGTCGAGATCCAGGCGGCCCGCCCGCCACAGGCTGAGCATCCGGGGGTAATCGCGCTGGACCTCGGCCGAGCCGTACAGCGAGGCGAGCATCTTCTTGCCGTCGAAGAGCAGCTCGAACGGGGTGAACTCGACCTGCTGGTCGGCGCGCCCGGCCCCGACGATGACGACGGTCCCGCCCCGCCGGGCGGCGGTCCACGCGGCCCGGATCGTCTGCGGCGCTCCGACCACCTCGAAGGCGTAGTCGAAGCCCTCCCCGCCGGTGAGCTCGGCCGAAAGGTCGCCCAGGTTGTCCGGGTGGACGGCGTGGGTGGCGCCGAAGCTTCGCGCCACCTCGTGCTTGGACTCCACCGGGTCCACCGCCACGATCACCGCGGCGCCCGACAGGCGGGCCCCCTGGATCACGGCGATGCCGACGCCGCCGCAGCCGATCACGGCGACCGTCGCGCCGGGCTCGACCCGCGCGGTGTTGATCACCGCGCCGACGCCGGTCACCACCCCGCAGCCGACGAGCGCGGCCAGCTCGTAGGGCACGTCGGGGGCGATCTTCACCGCACCCTCCTGCGGCACCACCATCTCCTCGGCGAAGGCGCCGCACCCGGCCAGCCCGTACGCGGGGGTGCCGCCGACGAGGAACCGCGGCTCGACGTAGGCCGCGATGACGTGCGTCATGCACAGGTACGGCTGGCCGCGCAGGCAGGAGGGGCAGGAACCGCACGGCGGCAGCCAGCTGGCGATGACCCGGTCCCCCACGGCCAGGCCGGTGACGCCGTCACCGACCGCGACCACGTCGCCCGCCGCCTCGTGCCCGAGGATGGCCGGCAGCGGCTGGGGCAGCCCGCCGTTGCGGGCGGACAGGTCGGAGTGGCACACCCCGCTGGCCCGGACCCGGATCCGCACCTGTCCCGGCCCCGGGCCGACGGCCTCGACGTCGTCACGGATGTCGAACTCTGCGTCCTCGATCGAGTGGAGTACAGCGGCCCGCACGACCCACCTCCGGTGCTGAGAAAGCGAGGTGATCTCTGCCGGTAAAAGTAGAACAGGTTTCAGTTAGGTTCCGCAAGCGGTGCCATGCCGCCCAAGCAAGCGTTAGGGAGGGCAGTGGTGGGCCTGCGATAATGGCGGGCGTGAAGACGACCAGGGAAAGCCAGGCCAGCGCCCGGAACCAGCAGGGCGGTTCCGGGCCCGACGGGAGCGTCACCGCCGACGGAGCGGTACGGTCCGAGCGCCGCGCCCACCTGGTGGTGCTGGCGGGCGAGCTTTTCGCGCAGAAGGGCTACCGCGCCACGACCGTGCGCGAGATCGCGGACGCGGCCGGGATCCTGTCCGGCAGCCTGTACCACCACTTCGACTCCAAGGAGTCGATCGGCGACGAGATCCTGTCGAGCTTCATCAACGAGGTTCTCGCCGACTACCGCGGCGCCGTCGCCGCCGCGCAGAGCCCCCGCGCCGCGATCGAGCAGATCGTGCGCTCCACCAGCCGGACCCTGTCCAGGCACCGGGCGGCCCTCGCGATGCTGCAGAACGACTGGAGCTACTTCGCTGCCCACCCCCGGTTCACCTACCTGCCCAAGGCCCTGCGCGAGATCGAGCGGACCTGGGTCACGCAGCTAGAGCTTGGCCAGCAGTCCGGGCTGTTCCGGGCGGACCTGGACGCGAAGCTCACCTACCGGCTGCTGCGGGACGTGCTGTGGATCCCTGAGCAGTGGCGGCGGACCCGCGGCTACAGCACCGATCAGGTGGTGGATGCCTTCCTCCGGATCCTTTTCGAGGGGATCGCCAACCGGGCTTGACCCGCTCGCCACCGGCGCCGGCCAGCGACCTCGTCCATGCCCATCAGGCAGGCGCGTTCACCCAGGCCGCCGGCGAGCCGGATTCATGCCCTGAGACGTATCCGCGGGCCTGCCTGCCTGCCGGCCGCCTGGCGGCTGATACGAGATCTCTCTGGCCCGCTCGGCGATCGCGGTGAGGTCGCTGGGGTCGATCAACTCGTGGGTCTCGAAATGGGTGAAGGCACCTGAGCTGACGATCGCCAGGCTCGTCGCGGCAGTGGTGTGCGCGTCGGGCATCTCGATGACTGCCATCCCGTCGTACTGCCCGAAGACCCAGTAGTAGCACTCAAGGCTGCCCCCGACGGATTCCACCATCCCCCGGACGACTGCTGCCCGGTCCGACGGGTTGGCGACGAACCGTCTGATCGCCTCGCTCGTGAGGTTGAACAGAGCCATGTATTTCGCCATCGCAACCACCCCCGGTGCCGGGCCGCAAACCTTACTGATCTTGGCGGCCAGTATGCGCCGACAACATCGCCCGGTAAATACGCACAGTCACAATGCATGCTAAGGATGGCTTGTTAGCGGGTAAATACGCGGAAGATAGTTGAGTTATCACGGTGAGCACCGCCGCCAGGATTCCGGGCCCGGCTGGTACGAGGCTAAGCGGTCAATTGCGGGCCCGGGCGGCCAGGCGTAGCGTCCGGTTCCTGGCCCGTGGTACCGGGGGGCGATCATTGGACACCAGCGATACAGGCTCGCAGTCGCCCCCGCAGGCACAGCTCACCCGGCCGGTCGGGCACCCGACGCTAGAAGAACAGATGCGGGCCAAGGCCGCGGCCGGGGAATTGCTGGATGGTGGCGAGGGCCCGTTCGATCTGGCTGCGATGCAGCTGTGGGGTAAGGAGCGGGCGGTAACCGCAGCTGTACTGCGGGACTTGCTTGTCGAGGGACACTGGCCGGTCCATACCAAGGGGGTCCGGCTGCGCGGTGTGAAGATCAGCGGCTTGCTGGATCTGGAAGGGGCGACCCTTCGCTGCCCGCTGTTCCTGGACAGCTGCTACCTCGACGCCGATGATCCTGCCTGCCTCGACCATGCCACCGCCTCGCGGGTGGCCCTGACCGGATGCCAGCTGGCCGGCCTGACCGCCAATATGCTCACGGCGAGACAAGTTGATCTCAGCCGCTCAACCCTGCGCACCGGGCCACTCTCGCTCATGTGCGCCAGCATCACCGACGATCTGATCTGCAGCGGCGCGCAACTGAATGGCACCGACAGCGACCTCAACTCGCTGGTCGCCGGTGGGATGAAGGTCGGAGCGTCGGTGTATCTCGATCAGTATCTCGACGACCGGTTCACCGCGGCGGGGGCGATCTGGCTGGCCCGCGCGGAGATTGGCGGCGACCTCGCCTGCAGCGGCGCGCAGCTGGGCAGTAACCGTGACGGCATCGGGCTGCTTGCCGAGGGGTTGAAGGTCGATGGTCAGGCCTTTCTCCGTGAGGGGTTCGCCAGCGACGGGGCGGTCCGGCTGCTCGGCGCGGACATCACCGGCGACCTCAGCTGCCGCGACGCGCGGCTGGGCCGGGACCATGACGGCAACGCACTGGTCGCCGACAGGATGAGGGTCGGTGGTGAGGTGCACCTCTACCGGGGGTTCACCGCCTCCGGGGCGGTCATGCTGAATGGCGCGGACATCACCGGCGATATCAGTTTGAGCGGCGCGCAACTGACCGGCACCGACCACGACGGCAACGCACTGGCCGCCGACGGGATGAAGGCCCACCACGATGTACTGCTCGACAGTGGACCGGCCGACGATCGGGGGGTACGGCCGCCGTTCACCGCGGCCGGGGCGGTCCGGCTGGCCCGCGCGGACATCACCGGCCAGCTCACCTGCAGCGGCGCGCAGCTGACCGGCACCGACCGCGACGGCAACGCGCTGGCGGCCGACGGGATGAGGGTCGGCGCCGCCGTGCTGCTCGATGAGGGGTTCACCTCCGCGGGAACCGTGTCGTTCAACTTCGCGCGGGCCGACCAGCTGGTGCTGAGCCCGGCCAAAGTGGCAGGCGCAGACGAGATCACATTCAACTTCACCGCAACCGAGGCGCAGATAGCCTGCGAGCTGCGGTGGGCACCCGACGGGCAATTCTCCGGGCGGGTCAACCTGGAGGACACCCACGTCGGCGAGCTGGAGGACACCTGGACGCGGGCGGGCGAGCAGGCTCACGGGTACTGGCCTCCCGGCGGGCGCCTGCGCCTGAGTGGCTTGACCTATGGCGGGCTTGGTGAAGCCAGCGTGAAGCAGCGGCTGGGCTGGATCCGCAGCCAGTACGAGGGGGATAAACCCGCGGCCTTCGCCGCCCAGCCGTATGAGCAACTGGCGGACATGTACCGTCAGGCCGGGCAGGACACCGAAGCCCGCGAGGTGGCGATCGCCAGGCGGCGCGACCTGCGGACGTATGGCAGCCTCAACTGGTATCGCCGGTCCGGCAACTGGTTCCTGGACCAGACCATCAGGTACGGGTACCAGACCTGGCGGGCCGCGGCGGGCCTCGCCGCTGTGTTCGTGGCCTTCCTCGTGCTATCGGTCATCGGGCAGCACCAGCATGTGATCGTTCCGCTCGGAGACGTCAAAGGACTGGATCCGGTGCCGACGGCCACCCAGTGCACCAGCGATTACCCCTGCTTCTACCCGTTCGGGTACACCGTGGACACGGTCATCCCGATCATCAACGTGCATCAGGCCGATCACTGGGGCCCAGACGCCCACGCGCCCGCCGGCTGGCTGTGGGTCTTCAGCGCATGGGGTGCGACCGCGGCCGGCTGGGCGCTGGCGACCCTCCTGGTCGCCGGCTACACCGGGCTTGTACGCCAGAACTGACGCAGCTGGAGGCTGTTACCCTCGAACCAATACCCTCGAACCAAGCAAGCGTTTGGTCTGGCCGCCAGGGCCTCTGGACCAGATCCGGGACCGGGAGGGACCATGGGCCGGCTCGACGGCAAGGTCGCGCTGATCACCGGGGGCGCCAGGGGCATGGGCAAGTCGCACGTGCGGCACTTCGTGGCCGAGGGCGCGCGGGTGGTCTTCGGCGACGTGCTCGACGACAGGGGCGCGGCCGTCGCCGGCGGGCTGGGCGAGCCGTCCTGCCGCTACGTGCACCACGACGTCACCAGCGAAGCGCAGTGGGCAACCGCGGTCGCCGCCACGCTGGACGCCTTCGGCCGGCTCGACGTGCTGGTGAACAACGCGGGCGTGCTGAAGTTCGCCCGGATCGCCGACATGGCGCTGGCCGACTTCCGGCAGGTCCTGGACGTAAACGCGGTCGGCTGCTGGCTGGGCATGAAGGCGGTGATCGGGCCGATGACCGCCGCGGGCGGCGGATCGATCATCAACATCTCCTCGATCGAGGGCTTCACCGGCGCGGCCGGGCTCTCGGCCTACAGCGCGAGCAAGTTCGCGATCCGCGGAATGACCAAGGCCGCCGCGCGCGAGCTCGGCCGGTTCGGCATCCGGGTCAACTCGGTCCACCCCGGGGGCGTGCTGACCAGCATGACCCTCGGGGCGGCCGGCGCCGCCGACGACATCGACCCCGACGCTTTCGTTAAGTCCATGCCGCTGTCGCGGTTCGCGGAGCCGGTCGAGATCTCCCGGCTGGTGGCGTACCTGGCCTCGGACGAGTCGTCCTACTCGACCGGCAGCGAGTTCATCGCCGATGGGGGCGTCCTGTCCGGGCCCGGCTACTGACGGAAGGGAGCCTGCGCGATGGGCGACACGCTGACGCTCGACGGCCGGGCGGCGATCGTGACCGGGGCGGGGAACGGGCTGGGCCGGGCGGAGGCGCTCGCGCTGGCGGCGGCCGGCGCCCGGCTCATACTTAACGACCTGCCGGGTGACGCGGTGCACCAGGTGGCCGAGGAGATCAGGGCGGCCGGCGGGGAGGCCGCCGTTTCCGCCGGCGATGCCGGGGAATGGTCCACGGGCCAGCAGCTGGTGGCGGCCGCGCTCGGCGCGTACGGGCGGCTGGACATCCTCGTCAACAACGCGGGGGTGCTCCGGGACCGGATGATCTTCACGATGTCCGCCGAGGAATGGGATCTCGTCATGCGGGTGCACCTGCGGGGCCACTTCGTGACCACCCGCTTCGCCACCGCCCACTGGCGTGAGCAGAGCAAGCGGGCGGGCGGCCCCACCTACGGCCGGATCGTGAACACCTCCTCCGAGGCGTTCCTGCTCGGCTCCCCCGGCCAGCCCAACTATGCAACGGCCAAGGCCGGGATCGCCGCGCTCACCGTCACCACCGCACGCAGCTGCGGGAGGTATGGCGTGCTCGCCAACGCCATCTGCCCGCGCGCCAGGACCGCCATGACGGCCGGCCTGATGGGCCCGCCGCCGGACGCGGCGGTGGACCCGCTCGACCCGCGGCACGTGGCGCCGCTGGTGGTGCATTTGGCCAGCCCGGCCGCGGCGGGCATCAACGGGGAGGTGTTCGTGGTGCACGGCGGCGTCGCCGCGGTGATGCGCCCACCGACGGTCCGGGAGGTCTTCCTCGCCGCGGAGCATGGCTCGGCCGACGGCATGTGGACACTGGAGTCGGTACGGAGGGCGCTGGGCCCGCTGTCCGCCGCGTCCGCGGCGGCGCCCGGCGCGGCCGGGTTCGCCTGCGAGGACACGCTCGCGCTGGCCACCGAGACCATCGGCTTCACCGCCCCGGAGGCTGGAGGAGGCCGATGAGCGGGGACGACGCCGGGCGGGCCGGGCAACCGGAGAGTGGCCGCGGGCCGGCCAGGCACCGTGACCGGATCGCGATGACGGCCGCGGACCAGGCAGCTCTGCTCGCGGAGTCGCGCAAGCTCCAGCTGGCCACCATCAATCGGGACGGAACCCCGCACCTGGTGACGATGTTCTACGTCATGCTCGACGGGCAGATCGCCTTCTGGACCTACCGCTCCGCCCAGAAGGCGCGGAACCTGGTCCGCGACCCCCGGGTGACCTGCCTGGTGGAGGCCGGCGAGGAGTACTTCGAGCTGCGCGGGGTGCAGGTAGTGGGAACCGTCCGCCGGATCGAGGATCCAGCGCGGGTGCTGGACATCGGCCGCCGCCTCGCCGCCGTGACGATGGGCATGTCCGCCGAGGCGCTGGAGGAGTACACGACGAAGACCGCGCGCAAGCGGGTGGGATTCGTGGTGGAGCCGCGGCGGATCATCTCCTGGGACTTCCGCAAGCTGGCCCGGCCCGGCGGCTGACTCCCAGCGCGGCCTCGCCCGGCTCAGGGCGCGACCGGGGACAGGAACGACTCCACCGGCGCGGCAGAACCTCAGAGCTCGACATCACCCGCCTCCGACCCGGCTGCGCGTAGCCGCGAGCATACCGATGGTCGCGGCGCCGGAACGGGGGTCGGCCGGCCGGGCGCATCGGCCTGCTAGGACGGGCGGGTCAGGCGGCCCGCTTGTAGGCGCGGACGGCGAGCGGCGCGAAGACGACGAAGATCCCGATCAGCCACAGGGCGCTCTTCCAGAAGCTGTCCCAGATCGGGCCGCCGAGCGCGAGCCCCCGCATCGTGTCGACCACGTAGGTGACCGGCTGATTGTTGGCAAAGGCCTGCAGCCAGCCCGGCATGGTCTCGATCGGCACGAACGCCGAGCTGAGGAACGTGAGCGGGAACAGCCAGATCAGCCCGAACGCCTGCACCGACTCCTCGTCGCCGATGGCCAGCCCGGTGAACGCGGCGATGCAGCAGATCGCCACCCCGAACACGATGGACAGCACGATCATCCCCACCGCGGGCCAGAAGCCGTTCTGGAACCGGAACCCGACCAGGTACCCGACCCCGAGGACGATGAGGATCGTCACCGTCATCCGGAACGTGTCGGCGGTCAGGCGGCCGGCCAGCACGGCCGAGCGCGCCATCGGCATCGACCGCAGCCGGTCGATGACGCCCTTCTGCAGCTCCTGGGCCAGCGCGATGGCCGTGCCGAACGTCGCGAACGCCGCGGTCTGCGCGATGATCCCCGGGATCAGGAAGTCGACGTACGAGACGTTTCCGGGGATGTTGATCGCGCCGCCGAAGACGTAGCGGAACATCAGCACGAAGATCACCGGCTGGATCACGGTGAACACGATGTAGGCGGGCACCCGCAGCCAGACCAGCAGGTTGCGCCGGGTGATGGTGAGCGTGTCGCTCACGGCCCAGCGCGCCCGGGTGAGCAGTCCTGGCTCAGCCAGCGGTACGGCGATCGCGGTCATGATGCTGCCCTCACGGTGTCCTTCTCGGCGTCCTGGATCGTGTCCTTGCCCGCCCCACGGCGGCGGCCGCGGCGTTTGCCCTGCTGGCCGGTCTCCTCGGCGACGTGGCCGGTCAGCGCCATGAACACGTCGTCGAGCGAGGGCCGCCGCAGCGCCAGGCCACGGGTCTCGACCCCGGCGCCGTCCAGGCCGCGCACCGCCTCGACGAGCGCCTCCGAGCCCCGGCCGCCGACGCCCACGCTGACCACGCCGGTCTCGGCGTCCATGTGCGGCTCCGCCTCCCCGATCTTCGCGACCGCGGTGACGGCTTCGCCGATCCGGGTCCGGTCCGGCACCGTGAACTCGAGCACGTCGCCGCCGACCCGGCTCTTCAGCTCCTCGGCGGTGCCGGCCGCGATGACCAGGCCCTGGTCGATGACCACGATCTCGTCCGCCAGCTCGTCCGCCTCATCCAGGTACTGGGTGGTGAGCAGCAGCGTGGTGCCACCGGCGGCCAGCGACCTGATGATGTCCCACATCCCCATCCGGGACCGCGGGTCCAGGCCGGTCGTCGGCTCGTCGAGGAACAGCACCCGGGGCTGGCCGACCAGGCTGGCGGCCAGGTCCAGCCGGCGCTGCATCCCGCCGGAGTAGTTCTTGGCCGCCCGGTCGGCGGCATCGAGCAGCCCGAACTGCTCCAGCAGCTCGGTCGCGCGGGCGCGGGCCCGCGGCTTGCCCAGGTGATAGAGGCGGCCGACGATCTCCAGGTTCTCCCGGCCGGTGAGCTCCTCCTGGATGGCCGCGGACTGCCCGGACAGGCCGATGCAGCGGCGGACCGCGGCGGCCTCCCGCACCACGTCGCGGCCTTCCACCCAGGCCCGCCCGCCGTCCGGCTGCAGCAGGGTCGTCAGGATGCGCACCGCGGTGGTCTTGCCCGCCCCGTTCGGGCCGAGCACACCCAGTACCGTCCCGCGCGGCACCGACAGGTCGATACCGCGCAGCGCGCGCACGTCCCCGAACGATTTGACCAGGCCTTCCACGAGAATCGCTGGACCCGAGCTGGTCTGTGACACCCCATCCCTCCCTGATCGACATCCGTTCACCGAACCTACCGGTGGCCTCTGACAGCGGCGAATCAATAACCGCTCACCTGATACGACGGCCCGGCCGCGCGGAAGTCATCGCTGACCCACCGCCGCCCGACCGGCCGCGCATCATACGGACATCAAGATACATCGCGTCTTCGCAGGCA
>Ga0207699_10001312_pt1 | contig 11824 bp, 9 predicted proteins | sample LARL51metaG_FD_184344 | JGI IMG/M metagenome (GOLD analysis project Ga0207699, IMG submission 184344) | Corn, switchgrass and miscanthus rhizosphere microbial communities from Kellogg Biological Station, Michigan, USA - LAR L5-1 metaG... | ecosystem: Host-associated > Plants > Roots >...
CGTCGGAAAAAACATTTGAGGGCGCCACGTGAATAGGAATCACGGGTCGGGGTTCTTGTTGTGAAATCGGGATCACGCTCATAAATCGGATTTCTCGGGGTGAAATGCACCTGGCGGAGGCCAGCCAGGAGTGACGTAAGCGAAAAAGAGAGCATCGAGCATCGCCCACAGAATATCGCACTTGGCACGGAGGGCGCCGTGCGCGGCGTCCTGTTCTTCGCGGGTGCGGGCGTGCTTGACGACCCAGGCGAGCGCGAACTCGGCATCTTCAGGAGCTTGCGTGAGGCGTCCTGTGAAATAGTCGTGGCCGCTCGCCATCCACGGATAAAATTCGCGGAGCCGATCCATGCGCAGCGCGATCAAGCGCCGCGAAAAAAGTTCAGTGAGGGAAGAGGCCACGGCTTCCAGATGCGTGCGCGTGGAGACAAATTCAATATAGGCGTCGACAGCGTAGCGTGTAGCGGGAAGAATTCCGTCTCCGCGAACGGCTTGAATGCGCGGAAGGCCAGTGGCTTCGACCAGCTTTAACCACTTTTCGACTCCGCCGGGGCCAGTGCCATCGCCATCGTGGTCGATTAAGCGTTTACGCCACGCCATGCGAAAGCCCTGATCCGCAGAACGCGAGATAAGTACCGCGTCTTTTCGCGGGATATGGCTTTGATAGTAGTAGCGATTGAGGGCCCAGGCTTGCATCTGGCCGCGACTGAGCGCGCCTTCGTGCATGAGCTTGTGAAATGGATGGCGGTGGTGATAACGGTCTTCTCCGATGGCGTGGAATCCGGCGATGAAATCTTCTTCGGAGAGCGTCAGTCTGTCGTTTCCGAGTCTTTCGTGCGCCGGTTTTTCATGCGGAAGCGTCACAGGGTTAATTCCATTCCATCGTAGGCAATCTCAAAGCCAGCTTCTCTCGTCAGCCGATGTTGCTCGCTGTTTTCATCGAGGATGGGATTGGTGTTGTTGATGTGGACGAGAATTTTGCGGCAGTCGGAATCGTTCGGGAACTGCGCGAGCAGGCCGTCGCGTCCGGAGAGAGGAAGATGGCCCATTTCGCGGGCGGTTCTCTGACCGCGCCCAATTTCAATGAGTTCGTCATCAGACCAAAAAGTGCCGTCCAGGAAAGCGATATTGCTGCTAGCGGCGGCTTTCATTCCCTCGGCGGAACCTTCGGATAAACACGGCGCATAACAGAAGGATTTTCCGGCTTGTTCAAAGCGCAGGGCCACAACTGCTTCCTGGGTTGGCAGACTGCGGCGGAGTTCCGCGCTGATGAAATCCGGATAGTTGCAACCGAGTGATATAGGGGTGCAAACGAAAGACGGCGGAGCGGATGGATCCTCGCCAAAGCGGCAAGCGAGCCGGGCGCCGGGAGTTAAATTCTGCCACTGCACCGGGGGATCGGCGCGATGGAGCACGTCAAAGACGCGATTCTCAGATTTGAGAATGCGCTGGATGGCAGGGGTAGAAAAGATGAAGAAGGATTGAAATTCGCGCAAGTGGAGCAAACCCATCACGACATCGAGGTCGGCAGAGGTGAGAAAGACTCCGCCAATGGGCGTGCCGGTGGTGTCTGTGGTAGGAGGCGCCAATTGTGGAGTGGCGACGATTTGCGAGCGTAGATCGGGTGACGCACCAAGCAGAAACCAGACCACACCATCTGGCGAAAATGCGAGTTGTGTTTGCGAGCGACGGGTGGACTTGAGAGTGCCGGAGCGAAGTTCGGAGCAGTTGCGGCAGGCGCAATTCCACTGCGGGAACCCGCCGCCAGCTGCAGATCCGAGAATTCTAATGTGCATGGAAGACTTTCATCAATTTGGGAGTAGTGGTTCGCTGGCAGGGCAGAAAACCAATCGGTAAGACCAAGGCTATGTAACACAGGGGCCGTAACACGAAGGCCGGGCAGCGGCCCGGCCTTTTAGAAGGATGACACAAAAAGTCTCAGCGAGACTGGGCGCATCGGCGGATTAGAGTTCAGCGTTGGCGTAAGAGCTGATTTCGCAGTTCAGATCGATTTCTTCGTGCTGAGGTGTGGTCCATTCCATGGGTGAGACTCCTTGGCAATTTCTTACGGCAGTGTTGAAGCGACTCAAGAATAGCATGAGGGTGTGGCAGCGAAAAGCGGAATTCGGAAAGTGCTGGGTTCCTAGTGGAAAAGTTGATGTGTGCGATTGCGCGCATATCGTTGCCAAATGAGTGACGAAGAAGAAGCGAAAACATGGACCACTAAATGTGGTGAGAAGAAGAGAAGTAAAGCGCTACTGGTCGGGCATCGATGGTAAAAAATTTTTTAATCACACATTTTCAAAAAATAATCTTGCGAGCGCACGATTTCTCTTGACAAGAATCGTAGTCAGATTAAGATGTGGCCAAAAGTGGTATGTAGTGGGCAGTAGTAGAATGAAGTAGGGTTCGTTCACGGGCACGCTCAGCACAAGCAAGACAGCATTTGAAGTTGATCATCGACGAGAAAGCTTGGCGATCTGCGGCTACAGACACCATCGTTTCCGTATTCGTCTGCAAAGCGGCGGAATGACAAGGGCAAATGAGTCTGCGCGGAAACCATCAGGCGAAGGTCGACGAGAAGGGTCGTCTGAAGATACCCGCGGAGTATCTCGAAGGGCTGCGGCAATACGGGAATCAATTTTACATCACAAGCATGACTGGCGAATCGGCGCGCATTTATCCGATGCAGGTGTGGATCGCGATCGAAGAGAAGTTGGCGAAGGTCTCGAGTCAGAACCGTGCGAAGCGCAAATTTTTGATGAGGACGAGCTACTACGGGCAGGCAGTGGAGATGGACGGACAGGGAAGAGTGCTGCTTCCGCCGGTTTTGCGGGAGGCGGCGCAAACCAAGGGCGACGTGGACGTGTTTGGCGGGCTGGATTACCTGGAAGTGATGAACCACACGCGCGTGCTGGATGACCTGAAGAACGATCCGTTCACGGAAGACGACTTTAAGGCGCTGGAAGATTTGGGAATTTGATCATCGAGCCGGAAGAAGTGAAGCAATCTGCAGTGGAGATCCTTCGGACATCCTTTCGGATGCCCTTAGGATGACAAAGGCGGGGTTAGGGCGAGCGGCAAAGAGGCGGATGTGGTGAGTGGCGAGTGGCGAGAACAAGGGCGAGAGCCACACACGCCGGTGATGTTGCAGGAGGTGCTGGAATGGCTACGAATAAAACCGGACGGACTATACGTCGACGCAACATTGGGAGCCGGAGGGCATTCACAGGCCATCGCCGAAAGAATTTCTTCGGGCAGGTTGATCAGCCTGGACCGGGACGAACAGGCGCTGCAGATCGCGCAAGAGCGTTTGAAGACGTTCGGGTCGAAAGTGAATTGCGTTTTATCTCCGTTCTCAAGGATTGCGGAGGTCGTACACGAGTTGGGGATTCCGAAGGTGGACGGGGTCTTGGCCGACTTGGGGGTTTCGAGCATGCAGCTTGATCAGCCGGAGCGGGGATTTTCGTTCCGCCAGGCGGGTCCGCTGGACATGCGCATGGGAATCAGTGCGGAGAATGAGTCCTCGGCTTCGTTCGAAGCGAGCGAGCTGACCGCAGACGAGATTGTGAATCGCTGGCCAGAGAAAGAGTTGGCCGATTTGCTGTACCGCGAAGCGGACGAGCACGATTCCAGAAGAATCGCCAGGTCGATCGTGAGAGCGCGACCGATTAGAGATACCGCGCACCTGGCAACGGTTGTGGCAGGGTCCCGAACGCAATGGGGAAGGCAGAGACTGCATCCCGCGACAAAAACGTTTCTGGCGCTGCGGATAGCGGTGAATCGAGAGATGGAGGAACTCGGGCAGTTTCTTTCTCGGGTCCCCGCCACAATGAATGCAGAGGGGCGGTGCGTCGTTTTGACGTACCACTCCCGGGAAGACCGGATCGTGAAGGAAGCATTTCGCGAAGCGGCCAAGCAAGGGACGCTGAAGATCCTGACGAAACATGTAGTGCGGCCCAGTGAAGAGGAAGAGCGGGCGAACCCGCGGTCGAGGAGCGCGAAATTGCGTTGCGCGGAAAGAGTGCCGGCCGCTTAGCGGCTACTAAGGTGTTGACATGAAGAAACAGAAGGCAGTGGCGATGCGGGAATTCAGAACGGTGAAGCGGATTGATAATTCGCGTCTGGTGCGCCACGCGGAGCCGGCCAAGCAGAAGAATCTTTACAAGACGGCAGGGCTGGGCGGAATCGTGGCGGTGTTTTTCCTGCTCTACATTTTCCAGCATTTCCGGTGCATTGACCTGAGTTTTGAGTTGGAAGCGCTGCGCGCTCAGCAGAACCGCGCGACGGCCCTGAATTCGGAGCTGAAACTGGAGATCGCGAACCTGCGCGATCCGATGCGCATCGACGTGATCGCGCGGAAGCAACTGGGTCTGACGCAGCCTTTGCCGATGCAAGTGCGCGAATACGACGCGCCGAGCGGGCTGCAGGTGGCCGCAGTGCGGTTCAATCGACACAGCCGGGGACAGTAGCAAACGGCCGGCAAATAACGGCGCGCGAATGCCGCGAGCTTCAGAATTGGAATTGGACTCTCAGGTGGAGAGAATCCCGAACGCGGCGGGCCATGCACGAAGAAAAAGTCCACGTCCGTCTGTTGATTGTCGCCGGCGTGGCTCTGCTATGGATGACCGCGATTTTCGGGCGGCTCGGGTATCTGCAATTAGTCCGGCATAGCGAGTACCTGGTACGCGCACAGCGTCAACAGCAACGCACAATCGAAATCACACCGAAACGCGGGGCAATTTACGACCGCAACATGCATCCGCTGGCGATGAGTGTGCCAGTGGAGTCGGCATTCGCGGTTCCCTCCGAAATTGGCGATAACAAGGGAATGGTGGCGCGGCTGCTTTCCAATGTGTTGGGAGTGCCACGCGACGTTCTGGAAGCACGGTTGGAATCGGGCGGTTCGTTTGTATGGATACTGCGGAAGCTTCCGCCCGACAAAGCCGAGGCGGTGCGCGCGCTTAATCTAAAAGGCGTTTACCTGCAGACCGAGAATCAGCGGTATTACCCGAAACGCGAACTGGCGTCGCATGTGGTCGGCTTTGTGGATTTGGATGAAAAGGGGTTGGGCGGAATTGAGTACGCGCTGGACAGCGCGATTCGCGGCAAGAGCGAGAAAATTGTGGTGATGGCGGATGCCCGCCAGCGCTGGTTCGATGGCGGCGCGGCGCAGAAGGACCAGGGCGCAAACGTTGTTCTGACCATTGATGAAAAGATTCAGTACATCGCGGAGCGGGAACTGGCCGCGGCGATCGGCAGCACGCACGCGCTGGCCGGCACGGTAATCGTACAGAATCCAAAAAACGGAGCGATTCTGGCGCTGGCCAACTGGCCGAAATTTAATCCGAATTCTCCGACGGCAGTAAAAAGCGAAGAACGCATGGACCGCGCGGTCAGCGCGATTTATGAGCCCGGCTCGACGTTTAAGTTGATCACGCTGGCGGCGGCGTTTGACCAGGACCTGACCAAGCCCGACGAAGTTTTTGATTGTGAAAATGGTTCGGTAATTGTAGCCGGCCATCGTATTCACGATCACAAGGCGTTTGGATTATTGACGGTTTCGGATATTCTGGCGAAATCGAGCGATGTTGGAGCGATCAAGATTGCGTTGCGCCTGGGCGGGCCGAAATTCTACGACTATATTCGCGCCTTTGGATTTGGGCAGCAAACCGGTGTCGAACTTCCCGGTGAAAGCAAGGGACTGCTGAAGAAAATTGAAAACTGGAGCGGCGTTTCGATCGGTTCGATTTCGATGGGCCAGGAAATCGGAGTAACTCCGATGCAGCTGGTTACCGCAGTATCGGCGATTGCCAATGGCGGTTCTCTGTACAAGCCCCACGTGGTCGCGCAAATGCGACGGGGGGACCAGATACTACCGTTGACTGGCGCGCTGGCTCCCGGCGAACCGAAAGAAGTGATTCGGCAGGAGACTGCCGCAACGCTTCGCCGATTGATGGAAGGCGTAGTCCTGGACGGAACGGGAACGAAAGCGCGATTGGACGGGTGGACCGCGGCGGGCAAGACCGGTTCAGCACAAAAAATCGATCCGACGACCGGACGATATTCGCCGACCCAGTTGATTGCGTCGTTCACGGGATTTGCGCCGATCAACGATCCGGCGGTGACGATTTTAATTTCGCTCGATTCTCCTGTTGGTCAACATGAAGGCGGACAAGTTGCGGCTCCGGTATTCAAACGTATCGCGGAGCAGGTGTTACCTTATCTGGATGTAGCGCGTGATGCGCCGCTGAATCCGAAGCTGATACAAGCGTCATACAAACACAACGAAGCGGATGAGAGCGCAACGCTCGAAGATTTTACTCCGGTCGATTTTGCGGCGTTGCCAGACGTAGCGCCGGCAAGCGAAAACAACAGCAGTGTCGAGCCGGCGACGGCGTCAGTGACCGTGGCGCTCGACGAAGGCGGAGACATTGCGGTTCCGGATTTTCGCAGGAAGACTATGCGCGACGTAACGGAAGAGTGCTTGCGGCTGGGCCTGGAGCCCGTCTTGGTTGGCAGCGGACTTGCAGTGGAAGAAGCTCCGCAGGATGGCGCGAAAGTTCGTCGTGGTGCAAAGATTACAGTGCGATTTGGAACCCCGGAAGAGGCGGCAAAGTCCGCGAAACCGGTGGCAAAAAAAAGGCATCGATGACGACGGGATTGATGGAGCCACGAGGCGCGGCAGAAAGCAAAAAAGTGGCGAAAGAGCACGACGCACCCAAGACGAAAGTGGAAGGCCGGTCGCGATCGTTGGGCGAGGTGTTTTCGTGGACAGACGCAATGCTGCCGGCGGAGGCGAAGAATCTTAGGATCGCGGGAATGGCGTGCGATTCACGTAAAGTCGCTCCGGGATGCTTATTTTTCGCGCTGCACGGCGCAAAAGAAGATGGCAACACATTCGTGCGCGATGCCATTGCCGCGGGTGTGCTGGCCATTGCGAGCGAGAGCGCGGCGCCGGTAAATCTGCCTGCAAACGTTGTGTGGGTCCGTGTACATGAGAGCCGCAAGAGCATGGCCATTGCGGCGGCGAATTTTTTTGGGCATCCCGCAAACGCCTTGCAGCTGATTGCAGTGACCGGCACTAACGGAAAGACCACGACGACTTCGATTATCGACTCCGTGTTGCGCGCCTCAGGCGCAAAAACGGGTTTGTTCGGGACGATCGCCTACCACACGCCGCTCGGACAATATCCGGCGCCGAATACCACTCCCGAATCGCTGGACCTGCAGGGATTTCTTGCCGAAATACGGGACAGCGGCGGGAAATACGCGGTGATGGAAGCGAGTTCGCATGCGTTGATGATGGACCGATTGTGGGGCTGCCATTTTCAATCGGCGGTATTCACGAACCTGACGCGAGAACACATGGATTTTCATAAGAATTTTGAAGATTACTTCGCCGCGAAACGACGACTCTTTGAAGGCACGGGCGCAGGCGCACCGGACAACGCGATTCTGAATGCAGACGATCCTTACAGCAAACGGCTGGCAGGACTTGCAAAAAGTGCGATTACTTACGGGATCGAAAATCCCGCCGATATTGCGGCCAAAAAATTTCAGTTGGCATTCAGCGGGTTGACGTTTACCGCGCATACGCCCAAAGGGAAACTTCAGATTGCTTCGCAACTGGTCGGTCGCATCAATGTTTACAATATTCTGGCGGCGATCGGCGCAGCGCAAGCCGCGGGCCTTTCGAACGAGCTGATTGAATCCGGTATACGGAAACTTGGAAGCGTTCCAGGAAGGTTCCAGCTCGTGGACATGGGGCAACCGTTCCTGGTTATCGTCGATTTTGCGCATACCGATGATGCTTTGGAGAATTTGATTAGGACCGCGCGGGAGTTAAATCCGAAAGGACGAATCGTTACTCTATTTGGATGTGGCGGCGGCAAGGACCGCACGAAGCGCCCGGTTATGGGGGAAGCGAGCGGGCGGCTTTCCGACTTGACGATTTTGACGAATGACAATCCGCGCCAGGAAGATCCGCTGAAAATCATCAGCGACATCGTGGTCGGCTTGCAGAAAAGCAACGGAAAATATTTGATCGAACCAGACCGAGAGAAGGCGATTGGACTGGCCCTAGATGAAGCGCGCGCTGGCGATATTGTGCTTCTTGGTGGAAAGGGCCACGAGGACTATCAGGTGCTCGCCGACAGAACTTTGTCGTGGGACGATCGCAAGATCGCGGAGCAGGAACTACGCAAACGAGGGTTTGACTCGCCGGGTAGTGCTAGCCAAAAAACCGGTGCGGGGTTTGGCACCTAGAACGCAGACTATACAGAGCGGTTCGTGTGCCGGAGTTCCAGTCTGAATCAGACGTGCCATTCGTGGATGGATGGCGTGACAGGACGGAAGGAGGAGCCCGGCAAACGGTGAGCACTCTACAAACCCTGGGTGGTGTACGTAAGGCCAACCCTCTGAGGCATTTATGCGGTGGACGATTGCACAAGTGGCTGGCGTACTGGTGGCGCGGCCGGGCGCAGGGCTTGACCCCATGGCCCGGGTGGCCGGCGTCTCGATTGATTCTCGCACGGTTCGACCCGGCGAACTGTTTATTGCCATCCACGGACCGAGTCACGATGGACACGATCATGTGGCAGGCGCATTCGAACGTGGCGCTCGCGCTGCCCTGGTGGCCACGGCGAAAGTGGGCCAATTTCCGGATGCGATGCGCGCGAAGTGCATCGTCGTGGACGACACGTTCCTCGCGCTCAAGCAACTGGCCGGTGCGGTACGAGAAGCATGGGGCGGGAAAATTGCGGGTGTCACAGGTTCGGTTGGAAAAACCACGACCAAAGAGATCCTGGCGGCACTACTTGGCGCGCGGCTCCGCGTTCTGAAGTCGGAGGGGAATCTTAATAATGAGTATGGGCTTCCGCTGACGCTGTTCAAGCTGGATGAAACGCATGAAGCGGTGGTGCTGGAGATGGGAATGTCGCGGCGCGGCGAATTATCGCGACTGGCGGAGATTGCGCGGCCCGATGTGGGTGTGGTGACGCGGGTGTCTCCCGCGCATCTGGAATTTTTTTTGTCGGTGGACGAGATTGCGTTAGCCAAGCGGGAACTGATTGAAGGGCTGAATGGAAAAGACTCGACAGCAGTGTTGAACGCAGACGACTTGCGCGTCGCTGCGTTCACGTCATTTGCGCCGGGGCGAGTTTTTACGTACGGAATCGAGAGACCCGCGTTGTTCGCGGCGGAGAAAATCGAAGATCGAGGCGCACTAGGTACCACTTTTGATTACGTGTGTCCCGAAGGACGTGTGCGTTTGGATTTGGCATTACCGGGACGCCATGCAATCCCGAATGCGTTGGCATCGCTTGCCGCGGCAAGCGTGTGGGGAATCGGAATCAAGGAAGCGCAGGAGATCTTGCCGAAATTGCGGCCGCCTGCGATGCGTGGCGAACTTTTGCGTTTTTCGAATGGAGCGGCACTGATCAACGACAGCTACAACTCTAGCCCCGCCGCACTGCAAGCGATGACGGCGCTGCTGGCGGCGACGCCCGGGTTTCGGAGGCGCATTCTGGCGGCGGGCGAAATGCGGGAATTAGGAGAGACCTCGGCTGAACTGCACCGCCAGGCCGGCGCCTACGCTGCAAGGACGGGTTCAATCGACTGGATCATTGGAGTCGAAGGCAACGCGGCTGAATTAATAGAAGGCGCAGCGACCACCGGCATTTCGCCCCACCGGCTGAAGTTTTTCTCGTCGTCAAACGAAGCGGCGGAATTTTTGCAAAAGGAACTGCAGCCTGGCGACCTGCTGCTGGTGAAGGGTTCACGCGGCGTGAAGATGGAACGGATTGTCGAAGCGTTGCTGGCGCAACATGGGGCACCCGGCGAAACCGCGGAGGTCAGCCACTAGATGCTGTACTACCTCCTCTACCATGTCCTGCAAAAATATTTCAGTCCGCTGAACGTATTCCGCTACATCACGGTGCGAACGGTCTATGCAAGCTTGACCGCGATGTTTCTGGCTCTGGTCTTTGGACCGTGGCTGATTCGCCGTTTGCGGGAATTGCAGATCGGGCAGTACATCCGCGAAGAGGGTCCGCAGGAACACAAAAAAAAAGCCGGCACGCCGACCATGGGCGGGGTGCTGATTGTATTGTCCACGGCCGTGCCGGTGCTGCTTTGGGCGGACCTGACGAACGCGTTTGTGCTCATGGCGTTATTCGCACTGGTGGGATTCTCTGCCATCGGTTTCATCGACGACTACGCGAAAGTGGCGAAAAAACGCAACTTGGGCTTGACCAGCAAACGCAAGTTTCTGCTGCAAGTGCTGGTCAGCATGATGGCAGGAGTGGGGCTGCTGGCATTGTCCACGCACAGCGCGTATTCGACGCAGTTGATTGTTCCATTCCTGAAAAAATTTCATCCCGACCTCGTGATTCATTCTATGTTGTCCAGCGATCACCTATGGTTCTTGGCGTTCATGCCGTTTCTGGCTTTCGTCACGATCGTGATTACTGGTTCGTCGAACGCTGTAAATCTGACCGATGGCCTCGACGGACTGGCGATCGGCTGCACGGTGATTGCGGCCGGCGCCTTGACGGTGCTGACCTACGTGAGCAGCAACGCGCGCTGGTCGAGTTACCTGGACATCCAATTTATTCCGCGCGTTGGCGAGTTGACGGTTTTTTGCGGCGCGTTGGTTGGCGCTTCACTGGGATTTCTCTGGTACAACGCACATCCCGCCGAAGTGTTCATGGGTGATGTTGGATCGCTCTCACTTGGAGGGACGCTCGGAGTGATTGCAGTGATCATAAAACAGGAAATTCTCCTGTTTTTTATCGGCGGAATCTTTGTTATCGAAGCGCTTTCGGTGATTTTGCAGGTGGGCTCGTTCAAGCTGCGTGGAAAAAGAGTTTTTCGGATGGCCCCGATTCATCATCACTTTGAATTGCTGGGATGGAGCGAATCCAAGGTAATCGTGCGATTCTGGATTCTGGCGCTGGTGTTCGCGTTGTTCGCGCTTACTACGCTGAAGTTGCGGTAGTAGGTGCTGTGTAGACTGAAATTGGAGCGACGGTGACGGCGAGGATGGAGTTAAAGGGAAAACGCGTACTGGTGATCGGACTGGCTCGCACCGGTTTGGCTACGGCATCGTTTTGTGCGAGTCGCGGGTCGATCGTCACCGCGACGGATGCGCGTTCCGCCGAAGAACTTGGCGAGGCGGTGGCGAATATACGCACGGCGGGAGTGATTCTGAAACCGGGGGGGCAGTCCGAAGATATTTTGCAGGGCCAGGAACTTGTGATCCCCAGCCCGGGGGTACCCGCGGACGCTCCGCTGTTGCTGAGAGCTCGCGAATTTGGAATTTCCGTTTGGAGCGAGATTGAGCTGGCTTTCCGGTTTCTACAGGGCACATTGATCGGCATCACCGGTTCGAACGGGAAAACCACTACGACAGCGTTGATTGAACACATATTGTGTAGTGCGAGATTTTCGACCCTGCTCGCCGGTAATATCGGCACGCCACTGATTTCCCAGGTTGGCGATTCGAACGAGCGAACGTTCACAGTGGCTGAACTCAGCAGCTTTCAATTGGAGTTGATCGAAACCTTTCGCCCAAACATCGCTGTGCTGTTGAACATTACGCCCGATCATCTTGACCGGCATAAGACATTCAGCGCGTATGCGGCGGCGAAAGCCAGGATATTTGAAAATCAGACAGCAAACGATTTTGCGATTTTCAATGCTGACGATGGGAACAGCGCGAAACATGCCCCGGTTCACTCGAGAGTTTTCTTGTTCAGCCGCAGGAAAAATGTTGACCAGGGTGCTTTTGTCAAAGATGAAAGGATTATTCTTCGTCAGGGCGCTG
>Ga0207699_10001313_pt1 | contig 11821 bp, 7 predicted proteins | sample LARL51metaG_FD_184344 | JGI IMG/M metagenome (GOLD analysis project Ga0207699, IMG submission 184344) | Corn, switchgrass and miscanthus rhizosphere microbial communities from Kellogg Biological Station, Michigan, USA - LAR L5-1 metaG... | ecosystem: Host-associated > Plants > Roots >...
GTGCCGCCTGCCCGTCGGTCACCGCGGCGCGCACCAGGAAGCCGAACGCGGCGACCGCCAGCGCCAGGACCAGCGCGATCCCGGGCATCACGGCGCCCGGCGAGCTCCGCGCGGCCCTCGCCAGCCCGGTGAACGCGGCGACGCCCCGCCGTCGCCCGGCGAGCCGCAGCAGGCCGCGGACCGCGAACGGGTAGCAGCGCATGACGACGATCGCGACCGGCACGGCGACGAGGACCGGCGCCAGGCTCGGGAGCGTGCCGGAACCCCGCTGCCGCAGCACGACGACCCCGGCGACCGCGGCGGCGGCCAGCGTGAGCTCTGCCGCGACCCGCCGCCAGGCGCCGTGGCCGCCCAGGCGGGCGGCGAGGCCCGCGCCGCTGTCGCCCCCTCGCGATCCGCGCCGTTTCCCCGGCGCGCCCCGCTCATCGCGCTGCTCCCGCAGCGCGATGAGCGGGGCGGCGGCCACCGCGGTCAGCAGGATCGCGCCGCCGAGCCACCACGAGAGCGTGTCGGCACGACCCGGCGTCACGGCGACCGCGAGCGCCGCCCCCGCCGCGGCGCCGCAGGCCGCGGGAACCGCGGCACCGCGCAGCGTCCGCAGCGCCACCTGCGCGCGCGAGGCGCCGCGTGCCCGCAGCACGGTCAGCTCGGCGCGCCGCCGGCGCGCCAGTAGCTGGCTGCCGAGCAGCACGACCACCACGGCGATCACGGCGAGGCTGACCGCGAGCAGCCGCAGCACGGAGCTGGCCGCCGCGTCAGCGGGCACGAAGTCCGCGAGCACGCCGGCTACCGGGGAGGTGAGGCTTACGGGTTCGGCGCCGCTGCCGATCAGCCCGGCCTGGGTCGTCGCCCGGGTCAGCGCGCCGCTCAGCGCCTGGGCGCTGTCCGCGGTGACCGCGCCGGTAGCGAGCGGGAAGCTCCAGATCGCGTTCATCGACGCCCGGTTGAACACCTGCTGGAACAGCGGCAGCTCGGCCCCGCCGACGAACGCCCCGCCGACCCAGATCGGCGGGTAGTTGTCGTTGACGGTCTCCTGCACGGGAGCCGCGAGCAAGTCGTCGGCTATCCAGAATGTCGGGCTCGGGCCTCGCGGCCGGAGCACCGCGGTGACGACGAGGGTCAGCGGGGTTCCGGCGCTCGCCTGGATCCGTGACCCGGGACGCAGCCCGAACCTGGCGGCGGTCGCGGCGCTCACCGCGACCTCGAACGTCGCGGTGCCGCCCGCCGCGCGTGCGACCGACGGCAGGCGGCCGGCGGCGACGGCGGCGTTAGCGCCGAGGCCGCTGTGGTAGGCGAGCTCGAACCGGTTCCGCAGTGGTCCGGTGACCGCCGGCGCCAGGCCGGAGAGCACCGTGAAAACCGGCGCGGTGAGCCCGGCCCAGTTGTCCGCCGGCCCGGCGAGCGGCAGGTGGTCTTTCGCGAGATTGGCCTCCAGCTGCCCGCCGACCGCGGCGAGCGACCCGGCATCCGGCAGCTGCCCCAGGTCCGCGGTGAGCCCCGTGTCGTCCACGGTCCCGCTAACGGACCGCGCGACCGGCGAGGCGGCGGCGAGGGACTGCCGCAGCGCGGTTGTCCGCAGCGCCTGGTCCGCCCGCGGCCCGGCGACCGCCAGGAACACGCAGACGCCGATGAGCAGCCCGAAGCCCGCACTGGCTGTCCCGTGAGCGCGCCAGGCGCGCCGCAGCCGCTTCACGTCGCCTCCGCGCCGCGCAGCTGCGCCGCGGTGTCGTCGCGGCGCGCCCCGGCCGCGAGCGCGACGGCGGCGGGCAGCAGGCAGATCCCTGCCGCGAGGACCGCCGCCCAGCCGAGCGGCACCTCGGGCACCACTGGCGGGACCGGGGTGGTACCGCCAGGCGTGAGCACCACCGCCGAGATCAGCAGGTGCGCCAGGCCCACGCCCGCGGCCAGGCCGATGAGGGCGGCCGGAATGCTCAGCACCAGCTCTTCGGCGCACAGCTGGCGCGCCTGGGCGGACATCGGCACGCCGAGCGCCTTGAGCAGCGCGGAGCGCGCCCGCCGTTCCCGCAGGCTGGCGGCGACGCTGACGGCGAATCCGAGCAACGCCAGCAGCGTGACCGCGACGCCGACCGCGAGCGCCGCCTGCTGCGGCGCCGCCGTCAGCGAGTCGCCGAACAGGCCCGCGGTCACCGCCGCGCGGTCGGTCACGACTGCGTCGGCGGGGACGGCAGGGGCCGCCGCTGCCGCTGGCGCGGCACGCAGCCACCAGGACGTCACCGCCAGCGGCTGCTGGGCCTTGCCGGCCAGGTAATCCTGCATGGCGGCGAGGTCGACGATCAGCGCGCCGTCCGCGCCGGTCACCGTCGGGAACGCGCTGACCGCCGCGACGATCTTCACCGGGACGGTCGCACCGCCTACCGCCGCGGGGAAGACCGAGCCGACGGCGGCGTTGTTCGCCTGCAGGAAAGCGGCCGTCGCGATGCCCGGTATCACGGCCGGCGTGGCCGTCGTCGCCGTGACGGCCACGGTCCCTGTGCTCGGCGACGCGGACTGCCGCCAGCCGGCGAGCCCGGCCGCTATCGGCGTGAAGGGCCCGGCCGCTGAGGCGGCCACCGCAACCGCGGTCACCGCCAGCCGGACGGCCCCCGCGCCTGACGCGGGTGCCGCCAGGCCGATGAGCCGCAGCGGATAGCTTCCGCCGAGCGGGACCGTGAGCGTGTGATCGCGCCCGTCGGGCGGCAGCGACCCGGCGGGCAGCGCGAACACGTCGCCAAGGGAGTCCGCGACTTCGGCGAACGCCGGGTACGCGCCGGCGACGGCCGGTCGCGGCGGCTCGGCCACCCCCGCCGGGGGGACGGCCAGCACGGTCAGCCGCAGCCGCGCGGGACGGCCGGGCAGCGGCACGCCCGCCGGCGCGCCGGCAGGCGTGAGCATCCGCCACAGCGTGGTCCCGGGCACCGGCGCCAGGTCCGGTCGCAGCAGCACCGTCGCCCCCGCCGTGCGCGCGTCGAGCGCGAGCAGGCTGCCGGTGCCGAGATCGGCACTCGCGGCGGGCATGGCGGCGGCGACGCCTGGCGCGCGGCTGATCGACGGCACCGCGGCGAGGCTGACCGGCGACGGCGTGTCGACCCGCATGTCGGCGCCCGTCGCGAACGCTGCCTGGTCCCGCGCGGACTGCCGCCAGCTCGCATAGCCCGCCAGCGCGAGGGTGCTGGTGGCGACCGCGAGCACGGTGAGCAGCACCGGTCCCGCGCGGCGGACGGGGAGCCTGCTGATCTCCCAGCTCGCCATGGCGGTGCCGATGCGCTTGCTAGCGGCCGCGACCCGGTTGAGGCCCTGCGACGCCAGCGGCAGCAGCCGTATCGGGATCAGGCTGACCGCGGCCAGCGCCAGCGCGGGCGCGACCGCCACCACCGGGTCGACGCCAGCGCCGCCGGACGGCGTGTAGTCATGCAACTGCCATACCGCGAGCGCCGCCAGCGCGAGCAGGGCCAGGTCGCCGCCGGCCTCGGCCGCGCCGGCCAGCGCCGCCTGCCGGCCGCGGCGCACTCGCACCGTGCCGAGCGGCCGCGCGCGCAGCACCGGATACGTGACGGTCGCCGCCGTCAGCAGCAGGACGATGGCGGCGAGCCACCAGGCGTCACCGGGGATCCCGGCAAGCGCGAGGCCGTCGCCGTGCAGCAGCCCGGCGCGGGCCAGCAGGCCCGCGGCGCGGGTGCCCGCGAACACCCCGGCGACCGCGGCCAGGCCGGCGGCCAGCAGCGATTCCGCGAGCGCCGGGCCGGCCATCGCCCAGCGGGTGGCGCCGCGGGCGGCGAGCAGCGCGTGCTCGTCCTCGCGGCGGACGGCGAGCAGCCGGCCCGCGAGGACCAGCGCGCCCGCGGCGGGCAGGAGCAGCAGCAGGGCCCCGATGGCGAGCAGCGACCTGGCCGCGGTCAGCTCGCCGGCCGCGCTCGTGAGGTCGGCAGGCAGCTGGCCGTTGACGACGAGGCCGCCGAGCGGCGCGTACTGCTGCAAGAAGGTCTCGGTGGTGGTGATCCGGCTGGCCACCGCCCCGAAGTCGGCCGGCGGTATCGCGCCGCTGTCCGGCACCATGACCCAGGACGCCTGGTCCACGCCGAGCCCGCCGGCGGCCCCGGGGGCCCCGGATGTGAACGCGCCAGGGGCCACCACCATGGGCCCGCCCGCGGTGAAACAGCCCACGGCGCTTGCCCCGCAGGTCCAGATGGCATCCAGGTTCCAGTAGGCCGCCGCGGGGTCTTCCTGGCGGTAGACACCGGTGACCCGCAGCCGTGTCCGCGCGCCGGTGTTACTGTCCCTGACGGCGAGCACCGCCCCGGGCGAAACCCGCAGCCGGCTGGCGACCGGCAGCGGCAGCGCCGTCTCGACGGGCTCGCCAGGGCCGCCGACGGCGGGCCACCGGCCGGCGATCAGCGCGGCGTGCGCCGTGAGCTGCGTGGGCGCGGCCGCCTCGGCGCCGCTGCTTGCCAGCCCGTCCGGGGCGGTGATCGTCAGCGGGTCGGACCACAGCGCACTGTCGAGCTGGTAGCGGGCGCCGCCAAGCGCCGCGTCCGCCTGCGCGCGGATCACGGCTGTGTCCGCGGCGGCCTGCCGGGCGCCGATCAGGCCGATGACGGTCATCGACATCCCTGGGGACCTGGCGAGCTGCCGGTTCGCGCCCTGCGGCAGCACCTGCGTGCCGAAGGTGGCGACGGCCGTCACCGCGGCGGTGGTGATGAAGACGGTCAGCGCCACCCCGGCCAGCAGCAGGCCGGACGACCGTATTCTCCGCCCCAGGTAGGAGGCCCAGGGGCCGCGGCGAAACCCCATGATCAACGGCCTGTCACCACTGGTCGAGGTGAGCCGGGAGCTCGGTGAGCCGGGTGATGACCGCGTCCGGGATCACGCCGTCATGCGGCGGCACGTCGCTGTTCGGGATGAGCACGCCGCGCATGCCGGCGCGCTTGGCGCCGTAGATGTCGTCGTACGGCCGGTCGCCGACGAAGACGCACGAGGCCGGGTCGGACACCCCGACGGCGGCCATCGCGGCGCGGAACGCCTCAGGATGCGGTTTGGTCCACGGGATCTCGCTGCTGTACACCGCCCCGTCGATCAGGCTCAGCACCCCGTCCCTGCTGAACACCTGCTCGTGCGCGCTGCGCGGCCACATGGTGTTGGACAGCACGCCGATCTTGATGCCGCGGTCGCGCAGCGCGCGCATGACCGGCGCGGCGTCCGGGTCGGTGAAGGTATGCGGTTCCCACAGACCGTAATAGGTGGCGAGCAGCTCGTCGTGCGCGGTCACTCCGGCACGGCTGAAGACGTGCTCAAGGGTCGCGCTCTGCTGCGCGGTCTCCGCCTGCCGCCACAGCTCGAACTCCGCCGCCCTGATCGCCTTCGCGTGCTCCGCCGCCAGCTCGGCGGAGAAATGCGGCGTGCACACCTCCAGCCACAGCGCGTCGTGGTCGATGGTGTGCCACGGGGTCAGCGTGCCGCCCCAGTCGAAGATAACCGCCTGTACCGCCATGAACCGTATGGTACGGACCCCGCGACGGTCACCGCGCGCTGCGCGGGACGCCGCCTTCGGCCCGGGCTACACCTTGACGACCAGCCGTACCGACACCTTCTGCCAGGGCAGTGCCGCGAGGGCGCCGAGCACTTCCCCTTGCACGAGGCCGCAGCCGGTCCGGGGCAGCGTCGGCCAGATGGCCTGCCCGTCCTTGCCGACCAGCACGAACTGCGGCGGCAGCTCCACCAGGTCGGAGCAGAACGTGCCGGGGGGCCTGGTCTCGTTGGGCCGCTGCAGTGCGGTCAGCAGCGGCGCGAGCCCCTGGTCGGCCCGCTCCAGGGTGGCGGTCTCCCACTGGCCCTTGCCGGGGATGATCTGGAAGCTGGTGACGCAGCGGATCACCGCCACCGGCACGAAGGACGCGGGCAGCGTCTTGCTGCGGGTCGCGTTCGCCGGCCAGCCTACGCACGCGGGCTGGCCGGCCACGACGGGCGGCCCGGTGGTCCTGGTGGGCGCCGGGGTGGCACTCGCGGACGCGGATGCGGGCGGGCTCGCGCTCGCGGCGCCGGTTCCCGACGACCCGCCTGTCGCGGCCGGCGTGCTCGTGCTGGCCGTCGCGCAGCCGGTGGCCATCGCCGCGAGGGCGGCGACCGCCGCGACACGTGTTGCCAGTTGCATCATGTGACTGCCTCGTTTCTGCCCGACCCACCTTAGACGGGCCGTGCCCCGCGGCCGGTTCCTTCCGGAGCCTTCAGTTTCCTTGGACCAGTCGTCACACTAGGGACTGTGCATGACTATGAACTGCTGGTGATCGGTTCCGGGCCAGGCGGGCAGCGGGCGGCGATCGCGGCCGCGAAGCTCGACCGGCGAGTCGCCGTGGTGGAACGGCCCGGAATGCTCGGCGGAGTCTGCCTGAACACGGGCACGATTCCCTCCAAGACGCTCCGCGAGGCCATCCTCTATCTCACCGGCGTCGACCAGCGCGAGATCTACGGGCAGTCCTACCGGGTCAAGGACGAGATCACGATCGCCGACCTGACCGCGCGCACTACGCACGTGGTCACCAGGGAAAGCGACGTGGTGCGCAGCCAGCTGACCCGCAACCGCGTCGCGATCATCCCGGGCACCGCCCGGTTCACCGGGCCGAACGATGTCGAGGTCGATGACGGCGGCGGCCGGATCAGGAAGGTCAGCGCGGACAACGTCGTCATCGCCTCAGGCACCAAGCCGGCCCGTCCGGCCAGCGTGGCCTTCGACGAGAAGACCATCATCGACTCCGACGGCATCATCCACCTGGAACGGGTGCCGCGCTCGATGGTGGTGGCGGGCGCCGGCGTGATCGGCATCGAGTACGCCTCGATGTTCGCCGCGCTCGGCACCAAGGTCACCGTGGTCGAGCGGCGGATGAGAATGCTCGAGTTCTGCGACGAGGAGGTCGTCGAGGCGCTCAAGTACCACCTGCGGGACCTGGCCGTGACGTTCCGCTTCGGCGAGACCGTCGCCTCTGTGGAGGCCCATCCCCAGGGCGCGATCGCGCTGCTGAGCAGCGGCAAGAAGATCCCGGCCGACACCGTGCTGTACTCGGCGGGCCGCCAGGGCATGACCAGCGGCCTCAACCTCGAGGCCGCCGGCCTGGCAGCCGACGAGCGCGGCCGGATCACGGTCGACGAGTGCTACCGCACGACCGTGCCGCACATCTACGCGGTCGGCGACGTCATCGGCTTCCCCGCCCTCGCCGCGACGTCGATGGAGCAGGGCAGGCTCGCCGCGCACCACGCCTTCGGCGAGCCCTGCGGCGCCGGGCAGGTGCCGCAGCCGATCGGGATCTACAGCATCCCGGAGATCAGCTTCGTCGGCCGCACCGAGGACGAGCTCACCGAGGCCTGCGTGCCGTTCGAGGTCGGCGTTTCCCGCTACCGCGAGCTCGCCCGCGGCCAGATCGTCGGGGACTCCTACGGCGTGCTGAAGCTGCTCGTCTCGCCGGAGGACGGGAAGCTGCTCGGCGTGCACGTATTCGGCACCGGCGCCACCGAGATCATCCACATCGGCCAGGCCGTGATGGGCTGCGGCGGGACCGTCGACTATCTCGTGGACGCCGTGTTCAACTACCCGACGCTGTCGGAGTCCTACAAGGTGGCCGCCCTGGACGCTACCAACAAGATGCGCCAGGTCACCAAGTTGTCGGAGTAATCCGGGCGAAGCGAAACCAGCCGCCGCTACTGTTGCCGCATGGCGGGGACTTTCGCACGGTTGGCGAGGCGGCTGTCGAGGTGGGCGGCGTTCCTGGGGACCGTGGACCTGCGGCTGGTGGTGGCCGTGGCCGCGGTGGCGTCCTTCATCCTCGGTCTGTTCGGCCTGCGGGCTTTCCTGCCGCACCAGCCGTCGTCGGCCGGGTACGGCCAGAGCTGGGATGACACCGTCTTCTACGACCTGCAGCTGTACACCTTCGCCGCCGCCCCGGCTAACGGCGCGGGACCCTTCCCCGTCACGCTGGAGATTGCCCGCTTCCTCGCGCCGCTGGGCGCGCTGCTGGCCGTCCTGGCTGCGCTGCGCCTCGTGCTGGGCGAGCAGGTCCGCCGGTACCTTGCCGCGCACGCGAGCGATCACGCCATCGTGGTCGGTGAGGGCGCCGTCGCGCTCACGCTCGCCCGCAACCTGGGCAAGGGCACGGATCGCGGCGCGGACGAGGGTGAAGAGGGCAAGGGCGAGGGTAAGAAGGTCGTCCTCGTCAGCACCAGCGACGACACGATCACCCTGGCGCGCCGGCACGACATCCTGACCGTGCGCGGTGACTCATCCGACCGGGCCACCCTCAGCGCGGCGGGGGTGGCCGGGGCCGCTGAGCTCTACGCCTGCACGTCCCGCGGCCTGGGGAACACGGATATCGCGCTGCTGGCCGGCCAGCTCACCGCGAGCAGGGCGCAGCCGCTGTCCGCCTATGCGCTCATCCCCGACGCTGAGCTGGGAGTCGGGCTCCGGGCCCGGCGCATCGGGGTGAGCGGCGCACCAGGCCTGCGGCTGGACTTCTTCGGCCTCGAAGACGGCGCTGCCAGGAAGCTGCTGGCCTGCTACCCGCTCGCCTGGGACGCGGGTGACGCGCCGCATGTGGTCATCGTCGGCTTCACCGCGCTCGGCCAGGCGGTCCTGCGCGAGGTCGCCAGGCAGCAGTTGCGGCACGGCGGCCCACAGGTCAAGGTTCTGCTCTGGAACGCCGCGGCCGAGGATGTCAGCCGGGTAACCGCCGCCTTCCCGGTGATCAGCACCGCCTGCTCCGTCAGCTATGAGGAGATCAATCTCCCGGACACCGCGCAGTACACGGTCTTCATCTGCCTTGACGACGAAGACGACGCGCTGCGCGCGAGCCTGGCCATAGGCCGCCTGGTGGCCAGCGACCGTGCTCACGTGGTGACCTGCATGCGCGCGTCGGCCCCGTTCGCGCAAACGCTTGCAGGCAATCCCAAGTTTCTGGAGGATCTACGGGGAAGGATCAGCGTATTCGAGGTCATTCAGGAGGCGTGCATGCCGGCGAACATCCGCGACGACGCTTTCATTGAGCAGCTCGCACGCTCGATCCACGCGGACTACGTGGCCAAGAGCGAGGCTCGCGGCGAGACAGAGGCAGAGAACAAGTCGATGGTTCCCTGGGGCAAGCTCCCCAAGGACCTGCGAGATGCCAACGTCGCCCAGGCCGCGGGCATCGGCGCCAAGCTGGAGGCCATCAACGCCGTCGTCGTCCCCGAGTCAGCGGATGCCAGTGACTTTAGCTTCACGCCTGAGGAGGTCGAAGGCCTCGCGGAACTGGAGCACAAGCGGTGGATGAACGAGCGGATCGCCCAAGGCTGGTCGTACGGACCCAACCGGGATGACAGGCGCAAGATCCACCCCGACCTGCAAGAATGGGGCGCGCTTGACGAGGGCACGCGAGAGAAGGACCGCGATGCGGTCCGCGCGATCCCCGGCAACCTCCGCGAGGCGGGCTACCAGATCCTCCGCCTTCCGCCGGACTCCGAGCCGCGCGGCTAGGCGCCCGACTGCTGCGGCTTGAGGAAACGCCGGCAGCGGTAGGTGACCTTAACGGCCCGGGCGACCAACTCGGCCTCGGTCGCGTAGTCGTACACCTGCTGGTCGCGAAGCATGAACGCGGGGCGGCCCAGCGGCCCCTCTCGCAGCAGTGCCACGGGCACGCCTGCCGCCAGCGCCGCGCCTATCTCGATGTGACGTTCGGGGCTGTCGCGGGTAATGTCGGCGACAACCATGGTCGCGCTGGAAACCATGCGCACGATCTCCCGCTGGACCGGTCCCGGCACGTCCTGGCCCATGAGGCAGGGCACTCCGGTCACGGCTTCTACGGTCCTGGTCACTCGCTTGTGCAGCTCGCTGTTCCCGAATTCCGTCGAGTAGAAGATGTGCGGCTTACGCCGCGGCGCGTGCCATTGCTCCGCGAGGTCCTGCGCGCAGTCGGACAGCCGCTGGCTGTCCCCGGCGCCTTCCTGAAGCCCGGGCAGCTCTCGCGTTCGCTCTGACAGCTGATTATCCGGCTGCTGGATGACCAGGCACGGAATCCCGCGCGCCGCGGCGAGCCGCCATTCGTCGAGCACGTAGTGCGATGTCCCCTCCGGCATGGCCGGCCGGCCGGGCAGCATCGCGGCATACGCGCCGCAGCCGTCCATGATGCCGCCCACGCGTTCCTCGTCCCACTCGCCCCGATCCCTGGCGTCACTGACGAGGCGGAGCCCGGCCCCGGACAGCGCCTCCGACAATGCCTCGGCCGACGCGCCGTCGGACGGACGCCATCCTCTGCTGAAGTAGGCGTGCTTTCCGTGACCGGGATTCGGCGTGCTGTGCGGCGGCAGGTAAAGCGCCTGCAAGATACGTGCGGCGGACGCCGAGTCCAGGTTGCCCTTCCCGATCTCGATATTGCTGAGATTGCTGAGGAAACCAGGCGGCTTCACGTCGTCGAGCCTGAGCGGGATGACGCGAAAGTCCTTGTGGTTCGCGCGCTGATTCTGCGCGGCCTGGTATTCCTCCTCGACCCAGCCGCGATCTACCGATTCATGAGACAGCAGGATGATCGCGGCGCGGCTGTTCTCGATGCCCTCAAATAGCCGGCCGGCGAAGGCGGCGCCGGGCGGCAGGTCGTCCGTGTCGTACCAGACGGGTATGCCGGCCACCCGGGTGAGAAAGTCGTAGAGCATGTCGGCCTGCGTCTTGTCCACGTGCGCGTGACTGAGAAAGGCGTGTTTCTCGCGCTTCCCGACTTCTTCCGCCATGCGACCCCGCATCGCCGTGCCTGTGTATTTCGTCGCTGACGATACCGGCGGACCGCGGACTTGTCTGCCTAGGCGTAGGGGTAGGTCGCTGGCGGATGGCCGGAGCCCGCGGACATCGGCGTGGCCAGGTGTCCGGTTTCTCCCGGGAATAACTCGTGTGGCAGACTAGTTACCGCAGTGCACAGCGTGCTCCGGGGTCGGTGAAACTCCGAACCGGCGGTTATAGTCCGCGACCCGGCCGCATCCGCGGCTGGCTGACCCGGTGGAACTCCGGGACCGACGGTTAAAGTCCGGATGGGAGGCAGCGCGCACGGGTGATCGGCCGTATCGCGGCCGCATGATCCCGCGTCCCCCGGAGCCGGACCGGAGGAGGACGCGGATGTTCACGGGCATCGTGGAGGATCTCGGCGAGGTCGACGCCGTCGAGCATCTCGGTGACTCCGCCCGCATTCACGTTCGCAGCGCCGTGGTCACCGCGGATACTCGTCCCGGTGACTCCATCGCGGTCAACGGCGTCTGCCTGACCGTCACCGTGCTCCTCGCCGAACCGCCAGGCAGCGACCGGAACGCACTCCCGCCGCCCCGCGGCTTCGTCGCCGATGTGATGGGCGAGACGCTCAAGCGGTCCAGCCTCGCCGCCGTCGCGCCAGGCACCAAGGTCAACCTGGAGCGCTCGGTCCGCCTCGAAGACCGACTCGGTGGCCACCTCGTCCAGGGCCACGTCGACGACACCGCCGCTATCCTGCACCGGGCGCCGCACGAGCACTGGGAGGTTGTCCGCATCGGCCTCCCGCCCGGCCTGGCCAGATACGTCGCGCATAAGGGCTCCATCGCGGTCGACGGCATCAGCCTCACCGTCTCGGCGATCGGGGGCGACTGGTTCGAGGTCAGCCTCATCCCCGAGACGCTCAGCCGCACGACGCTTGGCAGCAAGGAGCCAGGGGAGACGGTCAACCTGGAGGTCGACGTGATCGCCAAGTACGTGGAGAAGCTGCTCGGAGGTGCACAGTGACCTGCATTGCTGAACCAGCCGGCGTCATCGGCGGTACTCCCACGGGGGGGAGCACCCCCCCGACACCCCCCC
>Ga0207699_10001321_pt1 | contig 11789 bp, 11 predicted proteins | sample LARL51metaG_FD_184344 | JGI IMG/M metagenome (GOLD analysis project Ga0207699, IMG submission 184344) | Corn, switchgrass and miscanthus rhizosphere microbial communities from Kellogg Biological Station, Michigan, USA - LAR L5-1 metaG... | ecosystem: Host-associated > Plants > Roots >...
GACCGGCGGGGTGTCCAGGAAGATGGCGAAGTTCAGGCCGCTGACGTCGACGCCGTCGATCTCGCCCGACTCCACGTGATAGGCGAGCAGCGCCCGGCACCGGTCAAGCGTCGCCTTCGCCGTGAACGCCGACCAGGTGCACGGGCAGATCTCATCGCACGAGCACGATTCGAAATACGTCCCATCAAGCCGCCAGGCCATAGCCTCCCCCTCATGACGCGGTGAATCCCCCGACCAGGCTTCCGCAGGCGGGCAGCGGCCGTCAAGTAAGGTCGGCCTCCGGATTAGCGGACGGCGGTGCTTGGCTGGCCGGCCCGGCCCGCCCCGGATGAGAACGGAGAGCGTATGACCAGCGTCGATGTCCAGACCGACGTCATCATCAACCGGCCGGCACCGGCCGTGTCGGCCTACGCCGCCGACCCGGCCAACGCCCCGGCCTGGTACGTCAATATCGAGTCGGCGCAGTGGAAGACGCCGCCGCCCCTGCGCACCGGCGCCCAGATCGCGTTCGCCGCCCATTTCCTGGGGCGGCGGCTGGAGTACACCTACCAGGTGACGGAGTTCGTCCCCGGCGAGCGGCTGGTGATGCGGACGGCCCAGGGGCCGTTCCCGATGGAAACCACCTACACCTGGGCCCCGGCCGACGGCGGCGCGACCCGCATGACCTTGCGCAACCGTGGCGAGCCCGCCGGTTTCGCTAAGGTCCTGGCCCCCTTCGTCGCCGGGGCCATGCGCCGGGCCAACGGCAAGGACCTGGCCCGGCTGAAGTCGATACTCGAAGCCTCCTGAGAGGCCGGCGGTCACAGGTATTCCCTCCGCTGGAGGAGGCGCCACGACAGCCAGCCCGGCAGCACCGGCAGCCAGTACGTCGCGAGCCGGTAGAGCAGCACGGCCGAGACAGCGGGCCCGGCCTGCATGCCCACGCCGGCCAGCCCCGCGATCAGCGCCGACTCGATCGCCCCGAGGCCCCCGGGGGTGGGAGCGGCCGCCGCCAGCGCCGCGCTCGCCAGGTACACGGCACCGATGACGATCAGGCTGGGACCGGTGGCGAACGCCTTGATCGAGGCGGCCAGCGCGACGATGTAGAGCAGCGTGATGAGCGCCGAGCCGCCAAACAGCAGCCCCAGCTTGACCGGGCTGGAGGCGGCGCGCCTGAGGCTGATGGCCGCGGAGCGCAGCCCCGGCACCAGCTGTTTCCTGGCCCAGCGGCGGCCGGGCCGGGTGGCCAGGACGATGCCGGCCACGGCCAGGATCACCGCCAGGGCCAGGAGGATCTTGGTGCCGGAGGGCAGCTTGAACGCCTTCGTCAGGTCGTGACCGGCCAGCACGAAGAACACCACCATGAGCACCAGGTGCATGACGGCGCCCGCGATGCTGTTCACGCCGACCGCCGCCACGCTGGCCGGGGCGTCAGATCCGGCCTTCTGCAGGAACCGCGCGTTCAGCGCCATCCCGCCCACGTTGGCCGGCGACACCCGGTTGATGAACGACGATGCGAACTGGGCCAGCACCGTCGGCCAGAACGGCACGTGGCCGGGCACACCGCCGATGAGCGCCATCGCGCTGGCCACGTAGGTCAGCGCCGACAGCACGATGACCACCGGCAGCCAGGCCCAGTTCGCGCTGAGAATCGCATGCCAGCTGCTGCTCACCTGCGTGATCTGGGGCAGCAGGTAATAGAACGCGCCGGACAGCGCGGCGATGGTCAGCAGCGTCCGCGGCCGGACACGCTGAAGCTGGGCGAGGTTCGTGTCGGCCTGGTCGCCGCTCGCCGCGATGGCGGCCTCGCGTGTCCGCTTCAGCAGCGCGTCCTGGCCCTTGATCCGGTGGCGGGTGCTGGCCGACAGGGCGAGCGGCTGCAGCAGCGGCACCGCGGCGGCGACGCCGTCGCGGCCGATCGCGGGGAGCGCGCTGCCGACCGCCCGGTCCGGGCCGATCCGGCCCGCCAGCGAGGTGAGCAGCTCGGCGGTGTCGATCGCCACCTGGCGGCCGGTCGCGGCGAGCTCGGCGAAGCTGAAGTCCACCAGCCACGGGCACCCGTCCTCGCCGACCATGATGTTGCCGGCGTGCAGCGACCGGTGCGCGATCCTCGCCTGGTGCAGGCGGCTCACCTCGAGCCACAGGTCACGAGCGAGCTTGTCGGTGATGCTGCCGTCCGGGATCTCGTCCAGCGGCTGGCCGGCTATCAGCTCCATGGTCAGCAGCACCGACCCATCGCCGGCCTTGACGAGCTGACCGATGTGCGGCACCGCGACCCGGGCCCGTTCCGCCATGACCGCGACCAGCGCCTCGTGCTCGACCGCCTTGAACAACGAGGCGGCGGGCCTGGTGTCGCCGACGCCGCGGAGCCTGATGGCGCGGTAGGTCCGGTAGAGCAGGTCCGCGTCACGCTGGTCCGAGCCGAAGACCTTCACGAACAGGGCATGCCCGTCGTCGGTTACCGCGCGGAACGGCCGCGATCCCTTGGCGGTGGCGCTCGCCGCCGTGACCTCGCGGGCGGGCACCCCGCCCGCCCGCAGCGCGGTGGCCACGCCCGCGGCGTTCATCCGGCGGTCCGGCACCCCGAACACGACGAGCAGGCCGGCGCCGACGGCTACCCCGGCCGCGACCGCCAGCACCAGGTCTATCGGCGACAGCCCGCCGGTGATCAGGCGCGCCGCGCCGATCAGCAGCAGCGCGGCCCACGCCGCGCGGCGCCAGGGCCGGCTCAGCCAGGGCGCCGCGGTCACGGCGACGGCGGCCAGCCCGGCGATGACGGCCGGATCGGGAAAGCCCGCCCCCGCCAGCCAGGCATGCCGCCGCAGGCCCGCGGTCAGGGGGCCGAGGGCGCCCTGCCCGGTCAGGAACATGATCACAGCCGTCAGTGCCGCCGCCGCGACGAAGCCGCCGGCCACCGTGGCGATCACCCGGAAGCGGCGGCGGCGCAATCCCGCGATCAGTAGGACCAGCGCGGCGCCCGCGATCGTGACCTGGACCAGCCCGGTCAGCACCTGCCCGGCCGCGGTGCCGGGCCCGGTGCCGCTGACCTGCGCGGCATCGGGGCGGAGCAGCGTGCTGGGAACCAGCGCCGCGACCGTCCCGGCGACGGCCAGCACCACGGCCGCGGCGATCAGGCGGATCACGTCGCCGGGGTGACGGTACCGCCTGGCGGGCAGCACGCGGCCCGTCCGCCGCGCCTGAGGTCCGCCGGCGGCCACCTGCATCCGGGACGGATTCGTCATGGGCGGTACGCGCGCATCCTGGCCACCATGCCGGACCAGCTGGGACCACTGGTCGCCATCACCGGCCAGTCACCACCTTCCGGGCACGCCCCGACTGATGGGGTGACGGCGGCACTGGCTCAGACGGAGCGGCCCCCACGCCGATCGAGATCATCGGCCCGCCTGCGGAAATCCTTACCCCATACGGCAGGAACAAACAAGGCCGCGCCGAGCCCCACTACCCGGCCGGGGGAGCGCCGTGGTCGTCCGCGCCGTCGGCCTCATGCGCGTCGCTGGGTTCGCCCGCAGCGCGGGCGGCGCCCACCACCCCACCCGCACCGGTAACGTCCAGCCCGGTCGCCACCGCGTCCGGCCCGGCGGGGACGGTACCCCCACGCCGCGCCAGCGCGATGGCGATCAGCGGGTAGACGAGCACCGACAGCACACCGGCGCCGACCAGGGCCGCCGCGTTGGCCGGAATCATGACCCCCGTGCTCAGGCCGATCGCGGCGAGCGCGATCAGCAGCGGCATGGTGGTCGCGGTGATGAACGTCATCTCGGCCCGCTGCCGCAGCGGCAGGGCGCGCCGGTAGACCAGCAGTGAAGGCAGCCCGCGGACCACGAGCAGCAGCACGAAGAAGACGAGGAGCCGCAGCGGGTTCTGGGCTATCGACTGGACATCGAGGCCCATGCCCGATGCCACGAAGAAGACGGGGATGAAAAACCCGTAGCCGACGGCGTCGAGCTTTCCCTCCAGGGGGGTGACGTCGATGTCTATCCCGTGGGTCCAGCTCCGCAGGACCATCCCCGCCAGCATCGCGCCCAGGACGACGTCCAGCCCGAACCGCTGGGCCGCCACCAGCAGCAGGAGCAGCAAGACGATGGACCAGCGCAGGGTCGTCTGCGAGGTTGCCCGGCGGCCCTGGCGGATGACCGCACGGACCCTTGCGGGGCCGATGATCCGCGGCACCAGGGTCAGCAGGATGGCTATGACGCCCACGGCCAGGATCGAGGCGATGGCGACGAACTCGCCGCGCCCGGTGAGAAACAGCGAGATGGCCACGATGGGGAAGAGCTCGCCGACGGCCCCCGCGGCCAGGACGTACCGGCCGAAGTCCCCGGACAGCATGTGATGGTCGTGCAGGATGGGCAGCAGCGTGCCCAGCGCGGTCGTGGTCAGGGCGAGCCCGATCGGTACGAAGGCGCGCAGGAATCCGAGGGAGCCGAGGATGGCCACGGCGCCCACCGCGATGACGGCACTGATCAACCAGCCGGTGATGGCCAGCCGGCCAGGATGCGCGCGCAGCAGCCGCAGGTCAAGCTCGTACCCGGCGAGCAGGAAGAGGAACCCCAGCCCGACGTTGGAGAGCAGCTGGATGCCGGTGGTGTCGGCCAGGCCCAGGCCATGCGGGCCGATCAGGATGCCGGCGAGAATCAGGATGACCACCTGGGGTATGCCCGGCCCGGGAATCGCGGCGACGATCATCGGCGTCAGCGCCGCCACCAGCGTCACCACGAGCAGTGATTCGAGCCCTTGCATCCTGGCGATCTCCTTAACCCAGCCGCCCGGCAGCCGCCCACGGTGCCTGGATCGCGATGCCCACGGCGCAGGCCGGCCGCGGGCCGTGAGCCGGGGAGACCGCCGTCAGGCCGGGCAGTAACCGGTAGCCCCTCATCCCGCGTCAGCGCCCGCGCCCGCCGGGATCGCCCCCGACACTGTGGTGCCCCGCTGCGGGGCGGATTCCAACCTGCAGGCTGCCCCCGAGGGCGCCCAGGCGGTCGGCCATGTCGAACACGGCCAGCGCGACGGGGCAGAAGATCACGTACCGGATGACCCAGATCCACCGGGCACCGACCGGGACGATATAGAAGTCGAGGATCCCGAACAGGGCGTAGAGCAGCACCCCCAGGACGAGGGCAAACCGGGCGAACGGCAGCGACTGCTCAACGCGATGCCGGGTGAAGCTGGGCTCGAGATCATCCGCGAAGCGGAGGCGGCCGACCACCGGGAAAGACGGCGGCCCTCATGCCAGGCGGCTCAGGCATCTTCCACCCCCCGGTGGCCCGGCCGGCCCACGCCGTCTCCGGGCCGCGAACATCCCGGCCCGGCCGCTGAACCTCCGGCGCGGGCAACCCGGACCAGGCTCGCCTCCGGTCAGCCGCGAGCGCCACGACCAGGCACGGAAGCGCCATGGGTTAGATGATAGATCGCGCCCCGCCGGGGCCCGGCCAGCCTCGGTCCAAGGCAGAACGTCCCGGGAGGCGGCGGTCAGCGGATGCGCAGCGGGAGCGTGCGCGGTCCGCGGATCTGGCCCGCGGACCACCTCACCGCCGACGGGTCCTCCAGGCTGAACTCCGGGATCCGTTCGAGCCAGACTTCGAGGGCGGTCCGGAGCTCCATGCGGGCCAGGTGTGAACCGAGGCAGCGGTGGATGCCGAGGCCGAACGCGGCGTGCCGGTTGACCTCGCGGTCGATGACGACCTCACCGGCCCGGTCGAACTGCGCCGGGTCGCGGTTGGCCGCCGGGAACGACAGCAGGATCCAGTCCTCGGCCTTCATGTCGGCGCCGCGCCAGTGCATGTCCTCCTTCACCAGCCGCGCCATGGTGACCGGCGCGTAGGCCCGGAGGAACTCCTCGGCCGCGATCGGCAGCAGTCCGGGCTCGGCGACGAGGCGCTGGCGGTCGGCCGGGGTTTTCGCCAGGTGCCACAGCGACGCGCCGATCGCGCTCCATGTGGTGTCGATGCCCGCGATGAGCAGCAGCACCAGCGTGCCGACGACGTGCGATGGCTCGAGCTTCCGGCCGTAGAGCTCCGCGCCGATCAGGTAGGTCGTCAGGTCCTCACGCGGGTCGTCGAGGTGTTCGTGCACCTGGGCCAGCAGGTAGTCGAACAGCCGGGAAACCCGCGCGATGCGGTCATCCGGCGGCAGGTTGATGCCCTCGATCAGGTCTTCGACGAACTCACGGAACTGCGGCCCGTGCTCCGGTGGGAAGCCGAGCATGTCGGCGATGACCCGGATCGGGATGTGCTGCGCGTAGTCGGCGGCGGCGTCGACCACGTCCTGCCCCGCGAACGCGTCGATGAGCGAGTGGCAGAACGCCCGCGTCGCCGGCTCCTGCCTGGCCACCGCCTTCTTGGTGAACGCGGGGAGCAGCAGCCTGCGCGCGTCGTGGTGGAACGGCGGGTCGGAGGAGATCGGCGGCGAGCCACCAACCGGCGCCAGCTCCCGGGGCGGCCGGAAGTTGCTCATGATGATGGCCCGCGAGGAGAAGTGATCGGTGTCGTAGGCGATCGCCGCAACGTCTTCGTAGCTCGTCGGCAGCCATCCGCCGCCGAACCGCTCGGTGTGCGCGATCGGGCAGCGCTGCCGGAGGTCGTCCTGGATCGGGTAGGGGTCGGCCGCCCACGCCGGCTCGAGGTGGGAGAAGTCGGCCGCCCAGTCGGAGACCGGGCCGGTGATGATCTCGTTGCGCGTGCCGACCGGCCCGTCCTCGCGCCTGCCCCGGTAGTCCTCGGTGAAGCGGTCATCGGCGGCCATGTCACGTCTCCTCGAGGACCTCGATCGCGCGCTCGGGACAGTTGGACTCCGCCAGACGTGCCTCGCGCTCTTTGCCCGGCGGCACGGTGCCGTCGCCGAGCAGCCTGCTGTAGCCCTGGTCGTCCTCGCCGAACAGGTCAGGGACGAGGTCATAGCAGCGGCCGTGCCCCTGGCAGCGCTCGGAGCTGATCCGCACCTTCACCGCGTTGGTCCCGTCTGCGCCGTGTGCCGGTCCGGGCCGGTCATTCCGGCCACCGATGGGGCGGCACGCATGGGCCCGGCTGCCATGTCTTCATCATGGGCGCTCGGGTTGCCGGACGCCAAACCGGTCTGGCCGGCGCCGGTGCCGGCCGCTGCCCGGTGCCTCCGCCCGGTGAAGATGGGGCAGTTGCCTCATGCGCGGATCACCGGCAACACGCCATCGTCAGGACTTGTGAGGGCGACTACCAGCCATGATCGCGGCGGGAGGAACACGATGGTTACTGCGGGTGAGCACTTTGCGCGGGCCCTGGCGGCCAAGGACAGCGCTGCGCTGTGCGCGCTGCTGGCCGACCCGGTCGACTTCCAGGCCCTGACGCCCGGGCGGCACTGGCAGGCCACCACCGGCAGGCAGGTGGCCGAGGAGATCATCTTCGAGCACTGGTTCGGCGCCGGGGCCCACATTCTGGAGCTGTGCTCGGTCAGCACCGGCCAGGTGTCGCAGCGCGAGCATGTCGCCTACCGGATGCGCGTACACCGCTCCGGCGGCGACCACCTGGTCGAGCAGCAGGCCTACTACAGCACCGAGGGCGGGCGCATCACCTGGATGCGCGTCCTGTGCTCTGGTTACCAGTCCGTCCAGCAGGAGCGCCCGGCGGCGGGCTGAGGAGCCGCTGGACTCACAAAATTCCATCGTCTTGACCGGGTGGCGGACGGCGAGCTGCTTGCTGCCCGTCCCGTCTGGCCCGCAGACTCTTCCCAGACAGGACGAAGGAGATCACCATGCCCCCGCAGCCCCGACCCGTGGTCCGGTGGAACCCTGGCGAGAAGGCATGGGAGACCACCTGCCGGGGCTACAGCGTGCTCAGTGATCCCTGGCTGAACAAGGGCACCGCGTTCCCCGAGTCCGAGCGCGCCGCGCTGGGACTGACCGGCCTGCTGCCATCGCGGATCCTCACCCTCGACCAGCAGGCCCAGCGCGCCTACAAGCAGTGCTCACAGCAGGCTAGCGACCTCGACAAGAACGTCTACCTGACGGCCCTGCACGACCGCAACGAGGTCCTGTTCTACCGGGTGCTCACGGACCACCTCAGCGAACTGCTGCCCATCGTCTACACCCCCACGATCGGCGAGGCCATCCAGCAGTACAGCCACCAGTACCGCCGCCCGCGCGGCGTCTATCTCAGCATCGATGCGCCGGACCAGATCGAGACCGCCCTGCGCGCCACCGAGCTGTCCGCTGACGAGGTCGACCTCATCGTCGCCACCGACGCCCAGGCCATCCTCGGCATCGGCGACTGGGGCGTCGGCGGCATCGACATCGCGGCCGGCAAGCTCGCCGTCTACACCGCGGCGGGCGGCGTCAACCCGGCCCGCACCCTGCCGGTGATGCTGGACGTCGGCACCGACCGGCCGGAACTGCTCGAGGACCCGCTGTATCTGGGCATACGGCACAGGCGGCCCGCGCAGGAGCCCTACGACGCCTTCATCGACGCCTACGTCACCGCCGCGCTGAAGATCTTCCCCCACGCGCTGCTGCACTGGGAGGACTTCGGCCCCGGCAACGCCCGGCGCATTCTGGACCGCTACCGCGCCCACATACTCACCTTCAACGACGACATGCAGGGCACCGGCGCGGTCAACCTCGCCGCCGTACTGGCCGGCGCCCATGCCAGCCAGATCCCGCTCACCGAGCACCGCGTGGTCATCTTCGGCTCCGGCACCGCGGGCATCGGCATCGCCGACCAGCTCCGGGCGGCCATGACCGGCGACGGGCTGGACCCGGCCGCGGCGCGGGCACGGCTCTGGTGCCTGGACCGCTACGGCCTGCTCACCGACGACATGACCGGCCTGCGTGACTTCCAGGTCCCCTACGCACGGCCCGCCGCCGAGGTGGGGGAGTGGGCGGGATATGGGACCGGCAGCGGCATCGGCCTGGCTGAGGTCGTGGGCCGCGTGCACCCGACCATCCTCATCGGCACCTCCACCCAGCACGGCGCCTTCACCGAGCCGCTCGTGCGGGAGATGGCCGCGCACGTGGACCGCCCCGTCATCCTGCCCATGTCCAACCCGACAACCCTGTCCGAGGCGATCCCGGCCGACCTGCTCGCCTGGACCGGCGGCCGGGCCCTCATCGCCACCGGCAGCCCGTTCGGCCCCGTCACCTATCAGGGCGTCACCCACCAGATCGGCCAGGCCAACAACGCCCTGATCTTCCCCGGCCTCGGCCTGGGCGCGCTCCTGTCCCGGGCCCGGCGCATCACCGACCACATGATCACCGTCGCCGCCCGGGCCGTCGCCGGGCTCACCGACACCAGCACGCCCGGCGCTTCCCTCCTCCCGCCCATCGACGACCTCCGCGCCACCTCGGCGCGGGTCGCCCTCGCGGTGGCCCAGGCCGCCGCCCAGGACGGCGTCGCCGAGCAGCCCGGCATCACCGCCGGCGCGGTCGACGCCGCCATGTGGAAACCCCGGTACGCGCCCGTGCGTGCGGTCTGAACGGGGTGCGGCCCGCCCGGAGGTAGGTAGGAGAGCGGCTGCGGCTGAGTACGGCTACTCAGGTGCGGCCGCCCATCTGTCCTTAGCGTGGGAAAGGAGAGATTCACGTAAGGAAGTGATACCTGTGACATTGCCCACGCGAAAATTCCTGCTGCGCTTCGTCATTTTTTCGCTATCGGTCACGGCGGTGCTGGGGATTATCGGCGTCCTCGCGTCCGGCCTCGGCGAGATCGGCGCGAAGATACTCGGCAGTGCGATCCTGGCCGATGCCGCCAGCTTCCTGGCGCTGTGCTGCTCGGGCCGCGTGACGTCGGCCTGGCAGCGGGCCGTCCAGGTGACGGGCATCGTGAGTGCGTGTCTCGGCCTGGTCACCGGCATCTGTTTCATCTGGTGGGGGGTGAGCGCCGGCGGCCTGGGGGAAGGCATCGGGCGGGCGGCGGCGGCGGTGTTCATCTTGGCCGCCGCCTCGGCGCATGCCTCGCTGCTGCTGCCGCTGCGTTCACACAGCCGGCTGGCGCGGACGGTGGTGGCCGGAACGGTCATCTGCACCGCCGCCGCCGCCGAGCTTATCGCCAACTACGCGCTGATCCCCAATTTTGACCCGGGAAATGGCTACGGCAAGGCACTCGCGGTAATACTCATCCTGGATGTGCTCGGCACCATTCTGGTGCTGTTCCTGCATCGTTTTGGGCCGCCCCGGGCCGATGCCGTGCCGCCGGGGACCCCGGCCCACAGCCCATCGGCCAGCCCACCTGACGCCAAGCTGCCGTCCGTTCCGTAGGCGTCACCGTCACGTCCCGCCGCCGGGATCCAGCCGGTCTGGCTCACCGGGTAGGGGCGGTCGCCTGGCGCCCGGCCCGGCGGCGCCGGTGATGTGGCCGAGCTGCCGGGCGGCGTCGCCGTAGACCTGGTGCAGCAGCTGATGCGTTTCCCGGGCCAGCCGGAGCCGCTCCTCATCCATCTGGCGGCGCTTGCGGCCCTGGTTCACCAGGTGCAGGGTGCCACCCGCGGCGATGCTGGCCGCGATGTCGCTGGTGACGTTGGTGTAGTTGCCGCCGATCAGCTCCGACTTCGCGCTCACCATCACGCCGAGCAGTGGCAGCACGATCAGGTAGACGCCGAGCGCCACGAGCGCGATCACGTGCGGCTTGCTCGACAGGATGCGGGGCACCCACTGCAGGACCTGGTCAAGGCGTGATCGCGGCGTGTCGTCCGCGAGATCGTTGGTCGAGCCCATCAGCCGGGAGCTGCCCGTGTCATCCTGTGCCGCCTGACTGCTGTCTGCCGTCATGTCGCGACCTCCTTAGTCAGTCTGTGCGTCAGTGTCGCGGGAGTCGCGCCGGCAGCGATGCCGGAACGGACCCGCCAGAGGCAGCCAAGCCGCGGTCCCGTCAGCGTGGCGCGCTAACCGGGGGGACGGCGGAGGCGGCCCGGCGGGCCAGCCCGTCCACGAAGATGTCGATGAGCATCTCGAAGCGCTCGTCGGCGTCGGCGAACGCGAACTCGTCGGCGAGGGCGACCATGTTGGGGAACTGCTCGGCCGGGAGCGACGCGACGTAATCGCGGGCCATGTCCGCCGCTTCCTGCCGGCTGGCCGGGTCGCCGGGCGGGGCGCTGCCGTCCGGGCCGGGCGGGCCGTCGTCGTCCACGCCGGTCTCGTCCACGGTGAAGCCGTTCACCGTGGCGATCAGCAGCAGGTATCCCTGCACCGCCAGCCGCGGCGGCAGCCCGCCCGCCCGCAGGATCGCGATCACGCGCTCGGAGAAGCGCAGCGCGTTCGGGCCCATCGGGATGCGCCCGATCGAGATCCGCACGAGGTACGGGTGCCGCAGGCTGATGCGGCGCTGCGCCCGCGCGATGTCCTTCAGCTGCTCCTGCCACCGCGACGGGTCGGCCTCGGGCACCTGCTCCTCGCCGATCAGCTCGTCGAACACGAGGTCCAGCAGGCCGTCCTTGCTGCCGACGTGCCAGTACAGCGACGCCGCGCCGGTGCCGAGCTCCTCGGCGAGCCGCCGCATGCTCAGCGCGGCCAGGCCCTCGCGGTCGAGCAGCCGGATGGCGGCGGTCACGATGGCCTCCCGGCTGATCGGCTCGCGCCGGCGCCTGCCTGGCCGGTCGGGCAGCCGCTGCCAGGGTGGCGGCGCGATCTGCGGCTCGGCGTGCGACGGGCCCGAGTTCGCGTCATTCGTTGCGATGCCCTCTCGCTTCGCCGCCATCCCGGCCTCCGCTTTCCTCCGCGGGCGTGACCCCGCCTGCTTGAACACTGTACCAGTATCGAACACTGTTTGACTGGAACACTGGTCCATGTTAGAACGGTGTTCGTTAAGCGAATCTCGTTCGAGGGAGTGGAG
>Ga0207699_10001323_pt1 | contig 11777 bp, 13 predicted proteins | sample LARL51metaG_FD_184344 | JGI IMG/M metagenome (GOLD analysis project Ga0207699, IMG submission 184344) | Corn, switchgrass and miscanthus rhizosphere microbial communities from Kellogg Biological Station, Michigan, USA - LAR L5-1 metaG... | ecosystem: Host-associated > Plants > Roots >...
CGTTGCGCCTCCTCGACATAAGTTCGACTATGCCTCGTCGGCGACGCCTTGCCAGGAACGCGGATGGACGGCGCGATTAGCATGCGAACTAACCGACCGGGCCACTAGGCCCTGAAACCTGGGCCCCGCGATCTTCGTCTTGGGATCAGACACGAAGGAGGCCACGATGAGCATCGGCGGATGGCGGTTGGCGGCGGCGGCGGGGGCGGCGGCGATGATGGCGATGGTGGCGGGGCCGGCGCAGGGAGCGGTGCGGATCGAGAAGCACCTGGCGCTGGCGCCGGGCGGACGCTTGATCGTCAGCACGGAGATCGGCAGCGTCGTGGTGCGCGGCGATGCCGCATCGGGGGCGGCGGTCGTGGTGACCTCGGACCGCGACGACCTCGAGCGTGACTACGAGATGAGCTTCGTGGCCACTCCCGGCCAGGCCCAGGTGATCGTCAAGCGCCGCCACCGCGGCTGGAGCTGGTTCGACGGCTGGCAGCACTGGCGGGGCCGGGTCGAGGTCGTGGTGGACGTGCCGCGCGCCACCGCCGCGTCGGTGCATGCCAGCGGCGGCCGCGTCGAGGCCTCCGGGCTGGCAGGCGACACCGAGCTGAGCAGCTCCGGCGGCGCCGTGGTCGCGCACGAGCTCGCCGGCAAGCTGGTCGCGCATTCGAGCGGCGGCTCGGTCGAGGTGCGCGACCTGCGCGGCGACCTTCGCCTGTCGAGCTCGGGCGGCAGCGTCCGCGCCACCTCGGTGCAAGGCGCGATCGAGGCGCAGTCGAGCGGCGGCAGCGTCCACCTCGATCAGGTGGCCGGCAGCGTGCGCGCCGGCTCGAGCGGCGGCAGAGTGGAGATCCGCGGCGCCGGCGGGCGGGTCGAGGCGTCCTCGTCCGGCGGTCCGGTCGCGGTCAGCTTCGCCGCCGGCAACGCGCATGGCGGCGACGTCGAGTCGAGCGGCGGTGGCGTCGAGGTCCACATCGACCCGGCGGTCGGCCTCGACCTCGACGCCGCCACCTCCGGCGGCTCGGTCTCGTGCGACCTGCCGGTCACGGTGCAGGGGAAGCTCTCGCGTCACTCGCTGCGCGGCGTCCTGCACGGCGGCGGCGAGCGCCTCCACCTGCGCTCGAGCGGCGGCGGCATCCGCATCGAAGCGCTGTAGTCCCGGGGCGCTGTCCGCGCCTGCCGCTTCAGCGGACCTCGGAGCCGACGATGCGGCGGGTGCGCGGCGCACGCCGCGGCGCGAGCTTGGGCGGTGCCACGGCGAGCGGCTCGGCGCCCGTGAGCTGCCGGACCACGTGGTGGGCGGAGAGGATCGCCCCCTCCTGCCAGCCGCTCAGGTAGGACACCTGGTCGCCGCAGACGAAGAAGCGCTTGTCCGGCGAGAGCAGGCGGTTGTAGGCCGCCGCCTGCTCGGGCTTGCCCCAGTCCCAGTCGGCCCAGCCGCCGAGCTGATGCGGGACCTGCTGCCAGGCGATCGAGAGCCCGAGCTCGGTCCTGACGTACTTCAAGAACTCGGGATGGAGCCGCTCGGCGCCCTGTGTCGCCAGCATCAGCCGCTGGTCGAGCGGCAGCGCGGCGAACTTGCGCGCCGTCTCGGCATAGTTGTAGGCGCCGGTCAGCACGCCCTTGGCAGAGAACGTGCCCGAGGAGGGATACCAGAGCTGCGTGATCGGATGGTCGATCCAGCTGATGCCGCCGTAGATCTGGTTGCGCGGCGATTCCCAGAAGCGTTCCTCGGCCTGCCAGCCCACCTTGGCCGCGGCCTCGAACCTGGCGGCGGCGACCGCGCCCTTGAAGTCGGGCGCGAAGGTCTCGTTGTCGATCGCCTTCCTGAGCAGCGGCAGCGGGATCGTGCTGATGCACCAGTCGGCCTTCTTCGTCTCCCGCGCCCGCCCCTTGCCGCGGCGCTCGAACGTCACCTGCACGCCGCCGTCCGAGTTGTCGACCCTCACCGCCTCGACGCCGCGGGTGATGCGCTCCGCGCCGATCCGGCGCTCGAAGGCGCGCACCACCCGGTCCATGCCGCCGACCGGCTGGAACATGGTCGCCTGCCACTCGTAATCCTCGGGCTGGTAGAAGCGATGGTCCCAGAAGCGCGACGTAAGGAGCGCCGGCAGGGCCAGCGGCGGCTCGATCTCGCCCGGCTCGACGACCGCCGGCGGCACCCGGTAGCCGGAGCGGGAGGAGCCGCCGTACTTGTAGTGCTCGTCGGGATCGACGTCGCCGAAGACCGCCAGCAGCTGCAGCAGATCGCGGCGCTCGGCGGGGCCCAGCTCGTCGTCGAGCGCCCGCTTGTCGATCGCCTTGGCCAGCAGCTCGGCGACATAGCCGCGCGTGTCGTTGGCGAGCTGGCGGTCGCGGACCGGCTTGGCGGCGAACGCCTGGTCGGTCTGGAAGAGGGCCGCGCGGTCCTCCATCACGTAGACCTCGAGCTCGACCCCGAGGTCCCGGCAGTAGCCGATCAGAGCCTGGTGATGGTACGGGATGCGGCCCGGCCCGGCATTGAAGTACAGGCCGGCGTCGAAGCGGCAGGTCTGGTCGGGGAGCCCGATCTGCTCGACGACGTCGTTGCGGCGCACGGTGAAGCTGCGGCCGCCGATGCGGTCGGCGGCCTCGAGCAGCTCCACCTGGTACTCCGCCTTGAGCAGCTCGAAGGCGGCGGTGAGCCCGGCGACGCCGGCGCCCAGCACCAGCACCGACTTGCCGCCGCCCAGGCGCTGCGGCCGCGGCGCCCCGGCGTAGGCCGGCGGCGTGCGCAGCATGCCGAGCGCCACCATCGTCTCGTACACCGCCGCCGCGCCGCCCGCCACGCCCACCCGCTCGAGGAACTCGCGACGCGACCACCCACTCCTCTCGGCCATCGATCGTCCTCCCGACTGCCCGGCCGCACGGCAAGCGACGGACCAGGCACTGCCGTCGGCGGATTCTCACACGAGCGCGGCCTCTCCGGGCAGCGGATCTCGCCAGGTGCGTCCCTCTCGCCTCGCCGCCCTTGAGGCGAGGGGCCAAAGTCTTGGGTTCCCCCGATTCGCTTCGAACCCTCGCCCAGGGGGCGCGAGGCGAGAGCGACGCACGGGGGAGAGATTCAGCCCCTATCTAGCCCGGGACCCGCTGCCAGTGGACGACCCGGGTGCCCTGGACGTCGCGCACCACGTCGGCCAGCACGGTCCGGGCCTTGCCGCCGACGTGCGCCGTGGCGGTGATCCGGTAGTGCTGGGCGGCCACGGTCCGGACCTCGCTGCCGATCGTGCCGGCGCCGTAAGGGTGCTCGCCGACGCCGTCGACCTGGCCGATCGCGATTCCCGCCAGCGCCTCGGCCACCGCCGCGTCGCAGAGCGCGGTCAGCACCGTCGCGCGCGCCTCCTCGTGCGCCATCCGCAACCGCACGGCGAGCGACAGGGCGAGCAGCGACAGCGCGACCCCGACCATGAAGACGGCGAACAGCGCGACCAGCAGCGCGAAGCCCGACTCGGCCGCCGCCGGCCCCCTCGTCCGCGAGCGCGCGGAGCCCGAGCCCGCCGCCGCCGGCCCCGGCCCCGGCCGCGGCCCTCCGCGCGTCCGGCCCGGCCGCCTCACCACGAGCTCCCCAGCCCGGCGCCGCGCGGGGTCAGGATGAGGCTCTCCCTCACCACCTCCTCGGACGGCGCCCAGAGCCCCGGCACCAGCATCAGGGGGCTGCGCCGCGTCCGGCTGCGGCGATAGCGGTAGTCGAGGAGCACCACCGTCGGCCCGCCCAGCGAGCTGGTGGCGCAGTGGAAAGAGGTGGCGCGGCGCAGCAGCACGGACGTGCCGAGCGACACGCCGCCGGCCCCCACCAGCGTCCGGACCAGGGAGCCGCCGTTGAGCTGGTAGAAGATCAGGCCCTGCGGGTTGCCGGCCAGCTCGAGGAAGGCGCAGGAGAGGTCCGGCTTCTGCGCGGCGACCGCGCCCGAGGCGCTCAGCACGTCGGCGCGCAAGCGGGTGGCGACCAGCGCCGCCGCCGGATCGAGCGCCTGGCGTCCGGAATCCACGAGCATCTGCTGCGTCTCGCCGAGCAGCTGCGCCGCGATGTCCACGACCAGCGCCAGCAGCAGCAGCGACACGACCATCTCGACGAGGGTGAATCCCGCCTCGCGTCGCCTGCTGCCGGCGACCGCCCTCCCCCCGGCCGCCGTTTGGGCGAGGCAACGCGGTCCTCTGCCCTCTCGCCTGGGACCCTCGCCCAAACGGCGTCCGGGGGGATGGCGGTCGCCGTCCAGCGGGGCGTCCGAGCCGTCGCGCTGTACGCTCATGGCGGCCCTCCGCCGGGCCGCCAGATCATCGTCTGGAGCCGCCGCCGCAGGCGCTGGCCGTAGACGGTGTAGCGGGCGGTCAGCGAGACCTGGTAGAGACCGGGCGTCGCCGCCGGCGTCACGGCGACCGCCACCTTGAGGTCGGGCGCCGGCGAGCCCACCACGAACGAGCTGATCGTCCAGCCGACGTCGGGGGTGGATTGCAGCGGGATGAGGCCCGCGCGCATCTCCTCGAGGGTCCATTCCATGACCGCCACCGCCTGGCGCGCCGCGTCGATCCGCCGCACCACCCGCGGCTGCTGCAGCACCAGCGCCAGGCCGCAGAGCAGCGCGACGAGCAGGATCCAGAGCGCCACGCTCATCTCGATCAGCGTGAACCCGCGCCCCGACCGCGGCCATCGCGGCGATCGCGTGCGGCCATCGTAGGCGGGCGGCACACGGACCAGGTCTGTGCGGACCACGCCGCCCGCGGCGCCGGTGCGACCTGGCGGCGGAGAAGCCGCGGGCGCCGCAGACGCCGCCTTGAACCAGGCGCCCACCGCCAGCACGGCGCCGCAGCCCAGGACCGCCAGCCTCGCGACCGTCCCCATCGAGCGATCCTCCCCAGGACCGCCAGGATACGCCAAGCGAGCCGGGATGGCTCTCGCCACCGGGCCGTCCCGCCCGCGGCGCCCGCTCGGCCCGATCTCGACGCTATGAAGAACCCTGAGGCTCCCCTGCTCGAGAAGCTCGGCGGCGCGAAGGGCGGGAAGGCCCGGGCGGCGAAGATGAGCCCGGAGGCGCGGCAGGAGTCGGCTCGGAAGGCGGCTCGGACGAGGGGGAAGAAGTAGGTACTTGTTGATCCAGCTCAATTGGAATCCGGGCCACGATTCCCCATTCCCCGGACTCGCCTGCGCCTCTTGTTTCCACCACCCACAAGTACACGCCCGGCCCCCTGAATGGGAAGGCGCGTATGCGCAGCTTAGTGTGAGCGCTTGTGAATTCTTCTAAAGGTATATCAACTAGCATCTGAGAAAGCTCGTCTCCACCCGGAGCAATGACCCTGTACCTCACGATGGCCATTTCGGGCCTTGCATAATCGGATCGGAACCACAAGGACCAAAGCTCCATCTGGATCGGGAGGAGTACTTTCGCTTCCAGTGCACGGCGCAGCACCTCTGCCGGCTCAATAATTGTTAGGTATGTGATAACGTTGAACAAACTAACGACACGCGTCTCCTGGTCTGTGCTACTCGAAGAGCAAACGACAGTCCAGACGTGCTCCGCCATCATCCGTTTCCTGCGGCGCGAACATCGGCGCCGGTTAGTTCGATCCTGAACGAGAGATGGTGGTCGGGAACAGCCAAGTCATTAGTCGTATAAACTGGTCTGCTTTGGAACCCTGGAAAACTACGGGCCGCCTCGGGTATAGGGCCTTCCACTGCTTCTTCATTCCATCGAACGAGCACGCCCTTCTCTGCCACATGGATATGAACTGCCGCACCAAGGGCACCAGCCATCTTGGTCATGGTCTCGATGGTAAGGTTTTCTCCTCCACTTAGGGCCTTGCTTACACTAGGTGGTGTGACCCCGAGAAGTCCCGCGAGCTTCTTACCCGAGACTCGCGGAGGCTTGTTCATCAAACGAGCCATGGCCGTAGTAAACTGAAGGATAGTAAAATGTTTCCAATAGCCTGGCTGCGCACGCAACTGGTCTAGCACCTCGCGGAAGGGCTTCGCCTCTTCGGCCACACGGCTAACCATGTTCCTTTCCTCCGGGCCAGTCAATGAGATCGAGCCTGCCCAAATCCTTATCGCGGAAGTATCTCTCACGCTCTCTTAGAGACAGATTGACTTGATCTCGCGGGGTCGTGCCTGTCTTGTAGAATGCGTTTGTACATACAACGATAAGACCATCGAAAAAGCAGGCAATCCGGAATCCTTTCCTCTCTGTCTGGGTGACAAACTCCACGGCCAAGAATTCGTAGATGAGCTCCCCATATAGTTCATGCAACCTCATCGGATCTTCTGGAGGACCGTTGTTCGGGACCTCTTCGTAAAGCAGGAGTGCCATCTGCTGGGCGAGGTCCTGGTACTCCCGGCTGACCTTGCGCATCTTCTCCATGACCTGGCAGTGGCCGTCCTCGTTGAATATGGCCCAGACCGAGAAGTGGCGCCCAGGCCCCGCCACATCAAAGAGCTTCATATTAGCCTATAGGCCAATCTCAGGTCAAGTGTGCCACGCCGCTGGTCACAGCCCACATGGCGGGAGTCTCCAAGGATACCTTGATGAAGGAGTGGGTGGAGATGGAGGGAGGCATGCGCCCGCTTCCGCAGGCGGGTCCCCTCCTGCTGTAGCCTGGACCCCACCCGCCACGACCCGCAGGATCGCGTGGCTCCGCGTTCGCCGGTGGGCGGCTACCTCGTCACCCCCGGAGGAACCGCACGGCCTCGGCGACGCAGCCCTCGTCGCGCAGGATGCGCAGGTGCCCCAGCCCCTCGGTGCGGCGCAGCACCGCTCCGGGCCAGCGGCTGACCAGCTCGGCGCCCTCGGCGAACGACATCTCGCGGTCGCCGGCGTCGTGCAGCACCAGCAGCGGCACGCTCATTGCCGGCGCGAGATCGAGCGGCGCGATGCCGTCGAAGCGCACCTCGAGCCAGCTCTCGGCGGCGCGCACCAGGCGCCGCCAGACCTCGTCGGAGACGCCCATGCCGGCCCGGAAGTGCGCCCAGAAGGAATCGAACCGGGCCGGCGGCGCGAAGAAGACCGCGCGCCGCGCCGCCAGGCCGCGAGACATCGCGTAGGCGCTCGCCGCGGCGCCGAACGAATGCGCCGCCAGGCCGTCGACCGGCTTCCAGAGTGCCGCGGCGCGCTCGATCGCCGTCGCGAAGTGCACCAGCGACGACATCCCGCCCGCGGACTCGCCGTGACCGGGCAGATCGATCGCCACCGCCCTGAAGCCCGCCGCGACGGCCGGCTCGACCAGCGCGGTCATCTGGCCGGAGTGCCCGCCCCAGCCATGGACGAGCAGCACCGTGGGGCCCTCGCCCCAGGCGCGGCCGACCACCCGCTGGCCGCCGGCGGCCAGCTCGAAGCGCTCTCCCCGCGCCAGCACGGCGCGCTCCTCGGGGCGCACGGCGGCCCGCGGCGGCGTGAAGAAGAGCCGCCGAGCCAGGCGCGCGGCCGCGCCGGGTGCCACGGCGCCGGCCACCCGGAAGCCGGCGCGGAGCCAGGCGGGGGCCTGCACGGGCCGTAAACGACCGGTCGTGCTATTTTGGAGAGAAGGCACCGCGATCGCGTGGTTGGCGGGCTGCATGGGATCCCTCCTCGGGACGGTCAGGCGGGGCGGCGGCTGCGGGCGACGAGATCCCGGAAGGCGGTGCGCGCCCGCTGCTCCGCCTTGGGATGATCGAGCAGCTTGTAGAACTGCTGGAAGGCCATGCCGATGCCCACGACCTCGTAGGCGAACTGCTCGACGTCGAGGTCGGCGCGGAAGTGCCCCTGCTCGATGGCGATCCGCGCGGCGCGCGCGACGGTCTGGTGCCAGTCGCGCTGCGACTTGACCAGCAGGTCGCGCACCGCTCCCGGCCGGTCGTCGTACTCCTGGCTGAGCGCGATGAAGAGACAGGTGCCCTTGCGCTCGTCGCCGGAGATCCAGGAGAGATAGCCGTCGAACAGGGCCGCCAGGCGCGGCTCGCCGCGCGGCTCGACCAGGGCCGGCCTCACCACCTCCCCGACGAAGCGGTCGATGGCCCGCTGCAGCACCTCGAGCTGCAGCGCCTCCTTGGACTTGAAGTGAGCGAACAGCCCGCTCTTCGAGAGCTTCACGTCCGCCGCCAGGTTGCCCAGCGACAGGCCTTCGAGACCGACCTCGGTCGCCAGCGACAGCGCCCGGTCCACGATCTCCCTGCGGGTCTCCGCGCCTTTCGTCATCATCAGAATATAGCACGACCGGTCGTTCTTGCCAATCCACCCACGCGCCGGTCCGCCCGCCCGCCCAACCCACCCACCTCTCCACCCGCTCCGGCAGTCCGCCGCGCCCGGGGGTAGGCCGGGGGCCGGTCCGCCCGAGCTTGGGAGCCGAGCGCCGGCCCTCGGCATTTGGGGAGCGCGAACCGGCAAGCTCAGGTATCGTGGCGCCGAGGCCGCGCGCGGCTCGACCGTTCTCGCGGCTTCGGGGAGGCGACGCGCATCATGAGATGGCAACGGCTCGATCGCTCGGCGGTGCTGCGCACGATCAGCGCGGCGATCTTGATCGGCGGCCTGGCCGCCGCGGTCGTGATCTATGCGAACGCCGTCCCGCCGCCGGAGATCCCCTTCGGGGCCGAGCCCGAGGACAGCAAGCAGTACCTGCGGCAGCTCGAGCTCTACGGCGGCAAGGCGAACGTGCTCGGGGTCGAGCTCCGGGAGTGGTTCGACGGCCTCTGGCACGGCAAGCACCTCGCGTTCACCGTCGCGATCCTCGCCGCGCTCCTGGCCGCGGGCTTCCGGCTCGCCGCCATCCCCCTGCCGCCCCTGGAAGAAGGCGAAGCCGCCGGCGCCCCTCCTCGCGGAGGCGGCGCCGGCGGCGGGCCCGGCAGCTAGCGGCTTGCCTCATCCCGCTTGGTGGGGACCAAGAAGCTAAGGCGGCAGTCTGAAGGCGACGTCGAAGGTGACCGTCAAGGTGTAGTAGACGGGCACCGGCTTGCCTTCGAGCGTCGCCGGCTCGAAGACCCACTTCCTGACCGCGCTCACGGCGGCCGCGTCCAGCCCGGCAGGGAGCCCCTTCAGGACGTGCGGGTTGGTGACGCAGCCTGCCTGGTCGACGATCGCCTCGAGGATCACCTCTCCCGTGACCTGCCTCTTGCGTGCCTCCGTCGTGTAGTCCGGAGGCGGAGCCGAGATCTTGACCGGCTTGGTCACCTTGTCGCCGATGCGGTAGATCACCGGGGGGCTGCCCTCGGCGCCAGGCTGGGCCGCGGGAAGGACGGCGGCCCCCCCGGCGCGGCAGAGCAGGTTTCGCGCCGTCACCGTCGCGGGGCCGCCGGAGGTCGCCTCGATCGCCTGGCTCGCAGCCTCGGCGGCTTGAGGGTAGAGCGACCGCCCGAGACGGCTCCTGGCGAGCCCGAGGAGCGCCAGGCCGCGGTCGGCGGGGCCGGATGCAAGAGCTTTCTCATAGGCCTCTCCAGCGGCCGCCAGGTCCGCCAGGGCGGCAGGGCCGCATTGCGGCGGCTCGCACGCGCCCGCCCGTTGCAAGTAGAGGTCGCCGAGGTGCTGATCGGCGAGACCCCGGAGGGGATCCCCGGCGAGCGCGCTCACCGCCTTCTGGGCTGCCGCGATCCCGGCGTTCAGGTCGCCGAGGCCCAGCTTGGCGCGCGCCAGGCCGAGCAGGCATTCGCCGCAGTGTCCACCGGCGCGCTCGTTGGCCTCGGCGTAGGCCTTGGCGGCGTCGAGGAACCTGCGTTCCCCGAGCAGCTGCCTGGCGCTTGCGAGCGCCGCCGCTTCGCCGCTCGTGCCCGCGGGCGGCTCGACCGCGTGCGCGAAAGGCGCCAGGGGCGCCAGGCCCGAAAGCAGCCACAGGGAGAGCGCCGCCAGCCGCCAGCTCCAGCGGCCGCGGGCTCGAAGTCCGATGTGTCCTCGCAAAGTGCCCTCCGGTCGCGAGCCCGAGCGATCAACTCTTACGCGGTCGACTGACTTCGATGGATCATAACTGCTCGGGCGCGGCACGCGGAAGACGCCGTCGAGCAAGCCTGCGCACGTGTGGCAAGCGGCGCTGGCCGGGAAAAGGTGCGCCTTTCCACGCAGCGACCGCACGATATCGCGCGGTCCGCGGCGCCGCGCCGGCCGTATCGCGGCCGCCGCAACACGCCAAAGCCCCGCCGCATCGGCATTCGGCGCGCGTGGCACCGCCGTTGCACCTTCAGGCCATGTGCGCGCACTCGCAGAAGTTACCCGCAACAGTCCACGACTCGAAGCAAGGAGCGACATTGATGGAGACCGCAAAAGTCGACATTCGTAAGCTGCAACTCCTCAACGACCGCATCAACCAGACCATCGACGCCCTGAACCAGGTCCGCCTGTCGGTGCATGGTCTTTCCCATACCGCGGGCATCAACCCGAACGTGCCGAACGTCGGCGCGACCGCTTTCGGGCTGGGCGCCGGCGCGCAGCAAGGGGGCTTCCCGCAAGTGCCGCAGGTGGGCTTCCCGCAGATCCAGCAGGGTGGCTTCCCGCAGGGTGGCTTCCCGCAGGCCTTCGGCGGCGGCCTCTCCCACACCCCGCTGTTCTACGGCGGCGTCCAGGGCGGCATGAACCCCTATGCGGCCTGGGGCATGCAGGGCGGGCTGAACCCCTACGCCGGCATCGGCGGCGTGAACCCCTACCTGGCGCAGGTGGGGCAGATCGGGCAGTTCGGCGGCCTGAGCCACAGCACCGCTCCGGAGTCGCTCGAGCCCTTCGCGCGGCCGGCCTGGAACGATCCGCTGCTGGCCGTCAAGGTGGCGCAGACCTTCCCCTACGCGCAGTTCGCCGTGCCACCGGTGGTGACGCTCTACTAACCCGTGAGGCTTCGCCGGGGGAGGGGCGAACCGCCGCCCTTCCCCCGGTCTGCGCTTCTCGCTTCCCGCCGGCCGGGCGGAGCGTCGCCGCGGGCGCCGTCGGCGCCGCCGCCGCGTTCCTCCCTGCCGGCGCCACCAAGGAGGAAACGCACCATGGCCAACACCAAAGTCACCGCCGAAGCGCCGGCGGGGGAGGTCAGCGATCTGCCCCGCGTCGACGAGGCGATCGCCAGCGTGGAACGGCTCTACCAGACGCTGACCGGAAGTCCGCCGCCGGCGCCGTCGGACGAGCCCTACGCACCCATCCCGGTCGAGAAGGACGCCGCGGAGCTGGTGACCGAACGCCTCGATCGCCTGATCGACGCGCTCGGCCAATCACCCGGGCAAGGCGACCCGCTCGGAGCGCCGGGAGGGACGCCCGCCACGGCATGGAGCCCGCCGATCACGGTCTGGGAGAACACGGAAGGTCTGCTGGTCTTCCTGGAGGTCCCGGGCGTCCCCCGCCAGGAGTTGCAGCTCTCCGACGAAGGCGACAGCCTCACGATCAAGGGCCGCCGCAGCGCCGAGGTCGACGGCCTGCGCCTGCGCATGACCGAGCGCCCGCTGGGGCACTTCAAGCGCCGCATCATCCTCCCCCGAGGAGCCGGCGGCGGCGACCTCACCGCCCGCCTCCGCGACGGCGTCCTGGAGATCCGCATCCCCAAGCCGAAAGCGAGCCAAGCCGGCCCCCGGACCATCCCCATCGCCTAAGTCTCCGGGGGTCTGCTGGGGAGCCTCCGGGGAACCCTCCCGGGCCGGGCCGCGGAGGGTTCCCCCCCCTTCTGGGGTGGGGTGGGGATGGGCGAGGGGTTCGCCTTGGGCGGGGGCGAGGCACCCCCCGGGGGCGGTGGTGACGAGGGGCGCGGCATCGCAGGGGGGTTCCCTCCCCTCACGGCCCCTGGGGCGAGGCGCGGCGGTCCACCACACCCCGTCTACCACCTTGGCGCCTCGCCCCAGGGGCCGTGAG
>Ga0207699_10001326_pt1 | contig 11764 bp, 8 predicted proteins | sample LARL51metaG_FD_184344 | JGI IMG/M metagenome (GOLD analysis project Ga0207699, IMG submission 184344) | Corn, switchgrass and miscanthus rhizosphere microbial communities from Kellogg Biological Station, Michigan, USA - LAR L5-1 metaG... | ecosystem: Host-associated > Plants > Roots >...
CCTGGTTCGCTGCAACATCTTTCATCGTGTCCACCTGCCCGCTGGGCCAGCGGACTTCCAGGACATCCACCTTGTTCGCTTTTCCTAAGCCGAAATGCACCCGCAGATCGCCTTGTGAAAAATAGCCGCCACCGCTTCGGACCTCATCAATCTGGCGGTGGGGTTTCGTTTCTCCGCGAAAAGTTGCAATGCAGGTAACGCGCGCGCCAATTCCACTGCGGTTCGATTTCGTACCGATGGCTTTCACCTTGATCCAGTTGTTGCCGGAACTGGAGTCGCAGCGCAGAAGTTGGGGTGGTCCGTTCACGGTATTCACCACCATGTCGATATCGCCGTCATTGTCGAAGTCGCCAAACGCGCAGCCCCGTCCGGCAACGGGTGTGGTTATCCCCGGCCCTGCCATGTCGGTGACTTCTTCGAATTTGCCGTTTCGCAGATTGCGGTAGAGCAGCTTGCGTTGCACGTATCCCGCCTCGGTTTTGAGTTGCTCAACCTCGGGATAAACGTGGCCGTTGCAAATCAGAATGTCCGCCCAGCCGTCATTGTCGAAATCGAAAAAACCGCATCCCCAGCCGAGATATTGCGTGTGCGCGCCGAGCCCTGCTGTGAAAGTTGTGTCCTCGAAGTTCGCGCCGCCCAGGTTGTGATAAAGCGATGGCGTGTCGCCCGCGAAATTTGTTTTTACAATATCGAGATTTCCGTCGAGATCGTAATCCGCCGCTGAGACACCCATGCCGGCCTGCGGTTTTCCATCGGGGCTGAGGGCGCAACCGGCTATGACGGCGATGTCTTCGAACTTGCCGTTTTTCTTATTCTGATAAAGCGCGCTGGGGGACGAATCGTTGGCTACGTAAATGTCAGGCCAGCCGTCATTGTCGAAATCCCCGGTCAGAACGCCCAGCCCGAACGTACCGTTTGACGACAGAATGCCTGAGGCTTCGGAAACGTCGGTGAAGGTTCCGTCGCCGTTGTTGTGGAACAGAATATTTTTGCCGCCCTTCAACCCCGGCGGGCCGCAGGCCACCATCACGCCTTTGTAAAGGCACGGACCAGATTCCGGCACCGGGGCGGTCGCCAGATCAAGATCGATGTAGTTGGCGACGAAGAGGTCAAGTTTGCCGTCGCGATCGTAATCTACGAATGCGCAACCGGTGTTCCAGCGTTTGCCGTTGCCCCCCACGCCGGCTTTGTCAGTGACGTCCGTAAAAGTGCCGTCGCCGTTATTGTGATAGAGAACGTTCTTCCCAAAATAGCTGACGAACAGATCGTCGAATCCGTCGTTGTCATAGTCACCGACACAGACAGCTTGCCCCCAGCCGTGATGCATGAGTCCTGCCTTCGCGGTCACGTCGGTAAAAGTTCCGTCACGATTGTTCTTGAAAAGATGCGAAGTGGGTTCTTGGCCCGCCGGAAAGCCTTCCAGCCGCCATCCGTTCACCAGAAAAATATCCAGCCAGCCATCGTTATCGTAGTCGTAGAAGGCGACTCCGCACCCAGTGGTTTCGAGAAGGTATTTGTTTTTGTGTTCGCCGCCGTAGATGGTTTTAGCGTTGAGACCTGCTGTGCGGGCGACATCAATGAACGTCGCTCCGAGCGCATTGGCTGGCTTCTCGGCGTTCTGTTCGGCCGCCAGCCAGCCGAATCGCCGCGAAACAATCCCGAGGACACCTTCCAGAGGCAGCACAAGCGTGGAACGGCTCAACGATTTCAGAAACCCACGGCGTGAGGAAAACAAAAAGCCTTCCAGTGTTGGACGTGCTAAAATTCGCCGCTGCTTTTACAGTGAACAGTTTCCCGCGTTTGCGATCTTTGTCCTACACTCACGAGATGCAAATCGCCGACCGGTTTTCGCGACGTCTTGTCATTCTACCAATGCTGCTGGCCTGGTTTGCGGCATCGGCACCACTCCACGCCCAGACTCGCGAGCTCGAACTTTCACGAACTGCGCGCCCGTGGGAGTTTTTTTGCGCTACCGGAACCCGGGCTGGATTGTTCGGCAACGAAGCAGGAAATCTGGAAGCCTGGGTTTATCCTCTGAAAATTTTCCGGAACTTCCACCTGAACTTTCTCACCGAAGGACGAAGTCTCCCAGCGGAGACACTAGATCGCACGGTCAGTGTTCGCCCGGAATCGAGCACGATTATCTACGCTGGGGACACGTTCTCGGTCAAAGAGACTCTGTTCGTGCCAGTTCATGATCCTGGTGCAGTGATTGTGTTCGAAGTTGAAACCGCGCATCCCCTCGAGATCGAAGTTGCCTTCGAACGAGATTTTCAACTCGAGTGGCCCGCCGGATTGGGCGGAACTTACGTCAACTGGGAACCCACGCTTCGCGCCTTCTACTTGGGCGAGGAGCAGAGAAAATACGTAGCTTTCGTTGGCTCCCCCACCGCCGACCTCGTAGAGGTGGAGTATCAAACCAATTATTCCGCATCACAGGAAAGCTCAATGCGGTTGGGAGTGACGTCCAAAGGAAGAGAAACGAAAATTATTGCCCTGGCCGCGTCACTGAATGGCCGGACCGAAGCGGAAGCCGCTTACAAGAATCTCATCGCCAATTACGCTGCCGCCGAAAAAGAATCGGCACAGTACTATGCCGATTATCTTTCGCGCACCGTGAGCCTCGAGCTGCCAGACCCGCAGCTCCAGCAAGCATACGATTGGGCGCGAATAAGCACCATTCAGGGGCTGGTCACGAATCCTTATCTCGGTACCGGCCTCGTGGCCGGCTATCGCACTTCGGGAACCAGCCAACGTCCCGGATTTGCCTGGTTTTTTGGTCGCGACTCTTTTTGGACCGCGCTCGCGCTCGACGCCGAGGGGGACTTCACCACCACCCGCACGGCGCTTGAGTTCATCTCCAAATACCAGCGTGCAGACGGGAAAATTCCACATGAAATATCGCAAGGCGCGAACTTCGTGAATTGGTTCACCGATTTCCCGTACGCTTACGCGTCTGTGGATGCCACGCCTCTGTACATCATTGCCGCTAACGATTACGTCAGCGAGAGCGGCGACACCGCGTTCGCACGGGATAAATGGGACAGCCTGTGGAAGGCGTATCAATTCTTGCGCTCGACTTACGACAGTCAGGGGTTGCCGCAGAATTTTGGCTTTGGCCACGGCTGGGTCGAAGGCGGTCCACTACTTCCAGTCAAGACTGAGCTGTATCAAAGCGGTGTTGGTGCACAAGCATTGTCGGCGCTATCGAGTCTGGCGCATTTTGCCGGAAAAGATGACGTCAGCAAACAATTGGCTGATGAGTTCGCACGCCAGAAACAGCTCGTGAATCAGGCCTTCTGGTCGGCTGAGTCTGGCACCTACGCGTTTGCGCTCGACACCAATAACCAGAAAATAATTGAGCCCAGCGTGCTGGCAACGGTTCCTATGTGGTTCGGCCTGCTTGATGAAGCGAAAGCCGGTTCAATGCTCACTCAGTTCGCGGGCCCTGAGCATCAAACTGACTGGGGCATGCGAATCATTTCGTCTAAGGCCACCCGCTATGACGCAGGTGGATATCACTACGGGTCGGTTTGGCCGTTGTTCACCGGCTGGGCGTCGGTCGGAGAGTACCGATACCATCGCGCGTTGCCGGCGTACTCTAATCTCCGTGCCAATGCCTTGCTGGCGCTCGATGGCTCTCTCGGTCACGTGACCGAGGTCCTTTCCGGCGATTATTACCAGCCCCTCTCTACCAGTTCGCCGCACCAGATCTGGTCGGCAGCCATGGTCATCAGCCCCTTGCTGCGCGGAATGCTGGGACTCGAAACCGAAGCCGCTCACAATCAGGTTGTGTTTGCGCCACATGTGCCTGCCGATTGGAGTTTATTTGCAATTCGCAACATCCGCGCAGGGGATGCAATTCTTAATTTCAAATATCATCGTGCTCCGGATGAAATAACTTTAGACATAGACAGTAGCGGGAAGGCAGAACTGCAATTTTCACCAGCAGTGAGTTTACGCGCGCAGATGATGACCGCGGAGGTGAACGGCCATCGCGTGCCATTTCAGATGCAGAACCATGAGTTCGATCAGCATCCGGCGCTACACGCTTCCCTAGTTCGCGGGAAGAACACGGTTCGCATACGGGTGCGCAACGATTTCGGAATCAGCTACGCGAGTTCCATGCCTTCTCTTGGAAGCATCAGCCACGGATTGCGCGTTACGTCAGAATCGTGGTCGGCTTCGCACGATTCTCTTGTTCTGGGACTAGACGGATTCGCCGGATCTCAATACCCGCTGCCGCTGTGGAATGCCGGCCAAATTGCGTCTGTGGAGGGAGCAGTACTGAAAGACGGGAATCTGGTGATCAAATTCCCATCCGACACCCCCGAAGCGTATTCGCAGCAAAAAGTAACAATTCACTTCACCAGCGCCAGTGGGAGGCATTAATTGCACATAAATGCGTCTGCTGAGTTGCTGTGTACCGGCGGGGCTTGATGAGATTTCAGCCTACGCAGTTTTTATTCCCGTCTCTGCTTCTCCTAATTTGCCTTTCCACTGAGTTGCACGCTCAGACCAGCACTTCTGGTGGATTGACCGGTGTTGTAACTGATCTGAGCCATTCGGTCGCGCTGGGGGCGGACGTCGAAATCAGGAACACCGCGAAGGGAATGACTCAATCATAACCGGCACCTTCTATCCCAGCCAGCCAGATCAACCACGCGCAACGCCACGCCCGCGTCATTGTTCCTAAGTTTTTGCTTGACTCTGGAAATAGCGGGCGTAGAGTAATCAACATTCCCAGAAAAACTTCTGCTGTTCCATCCCACAGCAAAAAGACCGGAGTAGTTGCACTTTGTACCCCCGTTACCTCAAGGAGACGCAAATGAAAATGTTCGTGCTTAATTGCCTGGTTCGCCTGCACAACGACGAAGCTGGCCAGGGCTTGGTGGAATACCTTTTGATTCTGGCCTTGGTTGCTTTTGCTTGCACAGCCGGCATGAAGATTTTGGCCAACGGCGTAAATCAAGCGTTCAGCGAGATCGGCAGCTTGGTAAACGCTTACGTTACATAGCCTGCGGGACGCCGTACGGCGTGAGCGTCCGGCGTCCTTCCATTTTTGAGCACTGCAAAGACAATCTGGTTTCGCTGAAAACGAGGTCAGCACTATGTAGAGAGCGGCCTGCAGGTCGAAGTGCAGAACCGTTGGCGAGAAGAGATATCCAGGTTAGTGCGTCGTCAGAGTTGGAGACTCAACGGGCCACACCGGTAACTCCTAATTGATAATGAGGACAAGAGTGGCGGAACTGCCACCAACTGGGCATCCCACAACTGGGCGGGACACAACAGAACTTACCGAAATCAGGACGTTGCTTCCAGGTGAGGCGCTCAATTGCTCAAGCATCTGTTGCGTCATCGAGGCCTGAATGTGCTGTGAATCGACGAACGTGGTCTGCAAGGCGCTGCCATTCCACAGTATTTGCGACTGAGGAACAAAGTCGCTTCCGGCGACAATGAGGAGAACTGATTGCGCATCAGCAGAGATGGCGTTTGGAGAGAGTGACGTAATCTGCGGTTGCGGCGGAATACCAAGACAGCTATTGAAACCAACAATTGCCGAGCAGGTCCAACCAGATAAGACTAAAGGCAAGACTGCAACAAAGCCGATGCAGAGCCACGGGGCAGGTCTGCGAGTATTGACCAGGCAAGAGCGCATTGTGCCTCCCTCTTGCTAGTCCAATTCTAGACGTTGATTCTCCGTGCGGCAACGGCTACCAGAGGTCGGGAGTTGAAATCTCTCAGAGCCGGCGCCAGTCTACTTTGCCTTATTCGGCGTGGCTATATCGACGTTAATTGCATGAACGTTGTCGGCCTTTTGGGTATCGAAAGAAACCACTGTCAAACTGCCATTGACATCGCGAGCCTCGATTTTGGTCGCCTCTCCTATTCCGGAGGAACCTGGCTTCACAGTATCAACAGTTTGGCTGGTGACTTGTATACCCGAGTCCGGTTGGACCAGATTGCGCTGTTCGACGCGTTTTTCAGTTTTTTCTGCGCCATCGGAACCGGCCCGCTTTACCACCGTGACTCGTTGGTCCAACCGCAGGTTGCCTTCCGGCGCTGATCCGGTCACATCCGTGGAATAAGTTTCAATAACATTTTTCTTTTCGCCCGTTGCGGTTTCCGATTCCTTGCTCAGGGTGCGAGAGCTTGGCGTCAGTTTGCCATTGATGTCTTCCCGCGAAACCTGCTCATCTGTGGTGCGATTTTTCCCGTCCTCCTTAATTGTGCTTTCCTTCCGCTCATTAACTTGCCACTTGCCGTTGCCATCGGGAAGCAGAGTTGATGTTTGTACTTCAACTGTGTGATCGGCGCTGCGTTTCTCCCGCTGCTGGATTTGCACGCTCGGCGCCATACCACCCTGACCGTCGGACAGAAAGACCGTGGTGTTCTTCTCCTGCAGCTCCGGGCTGATCTTCTTTGTGTCCGTCACTTCCCGCTGCACAATCTGAAGGCGGCCATTCAGGTCGGCATTCGACGTCGTGCGTGTTATCTTCTCGCCCCCAGCCGGGAGAGTCTGTTTTTCCTCTTGCGTCACATGGGTCAGGATTCTTTGTCCGCTGGCATCCCTGGCGAAGGTGCGCTCGATAGTTCGTGTGGTTGTTCCATTCACCTGGACCGACTCTCTTTCGACATCGTAGAACGCTTCGTAGTGACCGTCCGCTCCCAGGCGCTCGACGGTTTGATTGTCCACAGTCTGGTTGCCCGACTTGTGGTGAGACTCCGTCGTCCGAGTCGGATTCATGTTGGCGGTTTGCGATTCAGATGTCTTGGTCCAGGTTTGTGGTTCGCTGGCCTGGGCATCGGACGCTTGTCCAGCCAGATAAGGAGTGAGCGTACAGAAAACCAGAATAGCTGCTGTAAACGACGCCAGCTTAATCAGGGACGGATATTGCATGGTGGACTCCAGAGGGCCGCTACTGATGCAATTTTCCGCCTTTAAATCACCGATGTCTAGCCGTCAATAGCCTTGCGGAATCACCCGTTCAGACTTTGGCCATTCGCCTAGGAGCGCCCGGCAGCGCGGGCCGCGCTGACCTCAACTGGCACCTGATTGATCAACAGCCAATACAAGCCGACGTTCTTTATCGTGTCCCTGAATTGCTCAAAGTCAACCGGCTTTTGAATGTAGCTGTTGGCCCCGAGGCCGTAGCCTTGAACCAGGTCCCGTTCTTCTTTGGATGAAGTCAGGATCACCATCGGAATCGTCCGGGTGCGGGGATCGGCTTTCACACGACGCAGCACATCCATGCCGTCTACCTTGGGCAGTTTCAAATCCAGCAGGACAAGTTTCGGAAGGCCTTCAGAAGAGCGGCTAAACAGGAACTCCAGCGCCTCTTCCCCGTCGCGCGCTACATGGATATGGTTGGCCAGGTTCCCTTTACGCAGAGCGTGCAGCGTAAGCTCGACGTCATCAGGGTTGTCATCCACCAAGAGAATTTCAAATTGTTGCTGGGTCATGCTTTCACTCCTGAAATTGCGGCGTTAGCCTTAAGTTCGCCGTTTTCCGTTTTGCCAAGAGAAAAATAGAATGTGGCGCCCTTGTCCAGCTCGGCTTGCGCCCAGATGCGGCCACCGTGTTTCTGAATGATGCGTTGTACTGTAGCTAACCCGACCCCGGTGCCTTCAAAATCTTCTGCGCGGTGAAGCCTCTGAAATACTCCGAATAGCTTATCCGCATACTTCATGCTGAAGCCCACGCCGTTGTCGCGGACATAGACAACCGAGACGCCATCCTTGTCCTCCCGCCCAATTTCGATGATGGCCGGAGTGCGGGGGCAGGTGAATTTGATAGCATTCGCCAGCAAATTCTCGAACACGACTTTCATAAGGGCGATGTCACATTCCACGTATGGCAGAGTTCCTATTTTCCATTCGATTTGGCGATCACCGGCATCGAATTTCAGCCCGCCAATGACCTCTTCGACAATTGAGTTCAATCCTGCGACCTGCAATCCCAGGTCACGGCGACCCACGCGCGCCAGATTGAGCAGGTCATCAACCAGCATGCCCATGTGGCGGGTTCCCTCTTCAATGCGGCGCAAATAGTGTTGCGCTTCAGCAGGAATTCGAGGGCCGAATTCTTCAACCAGAATTTTGGTGAAGCCGCTGATGTGTCGCAGAGGCGCGCGCAAGTCGTGCGAAACCGAATAGGTGAATGCCTCTAGTTCTTTGTTGGCAGCCTGGAGATCAGCAGTGCGCTGCCGCACTCGGTCCTCGAGTTCATTGTTGAGCTTGCGGATCTCGCGTTCCGCAGCTTTGCGCTCGGTCACATCGCGGAAGATGACCAGCCCACCACGCGCGCCGCCAGTTTCATCCTTCAACGGCCAGCCGGAAAATTCCAGCGCCAGGCCGTCTTTGAATCGCGGGCTCCGGATCAGCAGTTCTGCGTTGACGATTTCGCCGCGCATGGCACGGAGTAATGGAAGTTCATCGGCCGTGAGCAGCGTTGTCCCATCAGGGGAATAAACTTCGTAGTGCCGGGACCAGTCTTCCATGGGGACGTCCTCTGGCCCACGCCCGATAAGTTCGGTGGCCCCCCGGTTCCAGATCAAGAACCTTCCGTTTTCGTCGGCTGCGACCAGACCTTCTTGCATGCTATCCAGCACCAACTTCAGCGTACTGGATTGTTTGCGCAGTGCCTCTTCCACCTGCACGCGGTCAGTCATGTCCCGGACAATGGCGGTGAACAGCTTTCTTCCCGACACTTCGGTGCTGGAGATGGAGGCTTCCAGGGGGAACTCTGTGCCGTCAGCACGCAGGCCGCTGAGTCGCCCGAGATTTCCGGCCATGCGGCGGCTGTCGTTGGTCGCGCCGAATTTACGCAGGTGATCGGTATGCCTTTGATGAAGGCGCTGCGGGATGAGAAGGTTCAGCGGGTGCCCGATCACTTCCGTCGAGATGTAGCCGAAGGTTCTTTCCGCTGCGGGATTGAGATAGACAATGGTCTGCCCCTCATCAACCGTGATGATGGCATCCATAGCCGAGCCGATGATGCCCTGCAGGCGTTCGCGGTTCTCGCTCTCTTCAGCGGCGCGATCCTCCAATCGCTGCTGCAAAGCATTAACAGCATTACGCTGGCTTCGTATTTTCATGCCACGGCCGATTTCAAAGCTGCTGATGAAGCCCGCTAAAGCCAGCAGCATGACTCCGTTCAAGTGATAGAGCCAGGCCGCCAGCGCTACTGCCCCGAAGCCTGCCATGAGCACGCCGCAGAGCACCCTGAAGCGTCCTGGTGGTTTGGCCGGAGGTGGGATGCGTTCACTAGACATTAGAAGTTCTTTTGACAAGGGCACTCGCGAAACTCAAGTATCGGTGAGACCGAAGCCACCGCACGGTGTTGTCGCGCACACGAAAGGCATGGTCGTGCCAAAGCGACATTCCCGATTCAATGTGGAAAGAGACGCAGCGCAGATTTTCGGGGCACGAAAACTGCACCGAATCCACAGATCAGCCGTGACCCACGACGCCCGCGATCTGCAGGCGCTCCTCCGCGGTCAGGCCCACGAACTCCACCCCGCAGCGCACGCTGCTGGTGTGGCGGATGATTCCAATTACTGTCATGGTGTTTTCCTGCAATTGAAAGTCGATTTCGACAGTCGCTCCCATACTCAACTGGCCTTTCACCAGGACACCCATGCCACCCTCGCCGAGGTCAAGGCAGATACCACGCGAGGTGCGGATGCCGCCTGGGAGGAGGTGCCGTAACGCAATCGGCGCGGTGAATAACCCGCGGTGATGGTGCCGGACAAAGCCGTTAGGATAAGCCGCGTGCGGCCTTGGTGTAGAGGTTTCGGCTAACATGGCGACTCCTTGTACTTCGTTCGTGTTGCCCTTCGTACCCGTTGCCCTTTTCTGTAACCCGAATCACAGCGAGCCTTTGGTGCACTACAGCGCGAAGACTGGCCGGGACCTGAGCGTGTCATGCCAGTTTCGCGCTTTTTCAGCTCCCTGCACTCAAGACGGTAAAGGTGCGCGTTGGGTTGGTGACAACGTGGATTGGATCGCTTGCATCAATTCTGCGTTGTCGACTGGCTTTTGAAAGAACGCGACCGCCCCCGCTTTCAAAGCCCGGTCTTCATTTCCGTGCGGCTCGCGCGCGGTCAGCACCAGTACCGGAATGGCCGACAGCTTGTCGTCTTCTCGCAGCCGGTCAAGCACTACAAATCCATTTCCGGCTGGCAATCCCAGGTCCAGAATGATCAGGTCGGGGCGTTCTTTGTAGGCCTGCGCAATCGCGGAATAACCATCGGTGGCGCTCACGGTTGTGTAATGACTGGCTCGCAGGCGTAGCTTGAGTGCCTGCCTAAGGTCAGGGTCATCATCAACGATCAGAATCTTCGGCGTTTCCATGATTCTCTCCTCTTCTGACTAAAGTTTCGCTACCACTTCCTTGCTCTTCGGTTGTGAATGGTTTTTGTTTGTGGCCAGAGCAGCTCGGACCATTACGGTGACGCTGTCCGCGACCTCCTGCACTTGCCGGTTAATGGCGGAATAGGGCGCGCAATCGGGGTGAGCCACAGCTGAGGCAGAAACTTCAAAATTGCCGTTCGCGTTCAGATCTTCGATCTTCGCCATCTGCTCGCGAATGCGTTTCATCATGATTTCTGCGCGATCGAGGTCAGTAGACGCGACCACGAAGAACGACTGCTCCGGGCCCGAGCTGGCCATTGGCGGCAGGACCAGGTCCTTGTCGAGATAAACGCAGCGCTCCAGCTTGTCTAGAGCACGGCTGCAGATGTCTTTCCAGTTGCCGCGGGGTGGCTTGGAGTGAGGGCGCAGATCGATCCTGACCAATACCAAGGCGTCACGCAGGCGGCCGTCGCTGGTGATTACCGGGGAGAGCAATTTTGGAAGCGAATACAGGGGCAGGGTGAAGGAGAACGTGCTCCCTTCGCCGGGTTCGCTGGCCACCCAGATTCGTCCTCCGTGAAGCTTGACCAGTTCCTTGGCGATGAACAGGCCAAGGCCAAGTCCTTTGCGGTTGTTGTCTGGGCTTTCCGGGTCTTGATACAGGCGCTCAAAGATCAGCGATCTGGCTTCCGGCTGGATACCGACGCCCGTATCCGCCACCGAAACGCTGACGAAATCGGGATCGGTCGGAACCCGATATGCTTGCACTGAGATCAAGCCGTCAGCCGGCGTAAATTTGATCGCATTGTCGATCAGGTTGATGAGCACTTCGAGGATGCGGTCGGGATCTCCATGGACAAACGGGATGTCCCGATCAGCGTTGACCTCGAGGGCTACGTGTTTTTCCTTTGCGATGGCCCGCATCATGTTCACGGCCACGGCCATGACGCCGTCGATGGAAACGCAGCGCCGTTCAATCCGGATCTTGCCGCCTTCGGCGCGGCTGGCTTCGAGCAGATCGTGGACCATGGCACCGAGTTGATTTACGCTCTTCAGAATGGTCGTCATATGGCCATGCTGTTCAGGGTTGAGATCGCCCGCAATGCCGTCGAGCAGAAGGCTCACATACTGATGAATGCAAGTAAGAGGTGTGCGCAATTCATGGGAGACGTGCGACAGGAACTGGTCTTTGAACTCCAGTTGCTGGTTGCGGCTCATGTCGAGCGAGCGCAGCAGGGCCTGGCGCTCTATGGCGTGGCGCATCGCGCGGTCCAGTTCGCCTCCGGTGATTGCCCCCTTCACCAGATAGTCTTGTACCCCCTGGTGCAGGGCCTTGATGGCCAGAGCTTCGTCTTCCTGTCCCGACAGAATGACGATGGGCACGCCGGGCGCCTTTTCCAGCACCTTG
>Ga0207699_10001327_pt1 | contig 11741 bp, 9 predicted proteins | sample LARL51metaG_FD_184344 | JGI IMG/M metagenome (GOLD analysis project Ga0207699, IMG submission 184344) | Corn, switchgrass and miscanthus rhizosphere microbial communities from Kellogg Biological Station, Michigan, USA - LAR L5-1 metaG... | ecosystem: Host-associated > Plants > Roots >...
GAGGTGACCCGCTGATGCCCCTTCTCTCGCCATTGATCACTCACTTGAGAAAAATCTACGTGGCAAAGGCTTTAGGTTTGGTATCTTTTGCGGGACCGGATCCGACGTCCGCAAGCCAGGATAGCCACGTCGTTCGATAAGGCGAACGCGGCGCGATCCGGGTTCTGGGGAGACGGGAGGCGGTGTGCAGATCGATCTGATCGATGCCGCATGGCCGGCGAGACTGAGGTAACGATCGGGATCTGTAAGAGGCGTTCTCTACTATGATACCTTTAGGCTATCCGACCATTGTGCCATGCGGTAAAGTTCAGGCTCTGTGCAGCAGATCACATTTGTCACTTGAGAGTTGCTTTATTTTGCAGAATCTTGCCCTCCCCATCGAACCCCACACCCATCAGCTCCGACCAACCCTGCGAGACGGCCATTGAGCGCGACACAGGCGACTTCGGACGATGTCCTGCTCGCTCGGATCGCTGGAGGCGACCGGCTCGCCATGCAGGTGCTGTATGGACGGCACCATGTCAGGGTGTTCCGCTTCGGGCTCAGGCTCGTACGCGACGAACAGGTTGCGGAAGACCTCATCAGCGAGGTCTTTCTCGACGTGTGGCGTCAGGCCGGCAAGTTTGAAGGCCGGTCGGCCGTCTCGACCTGGCTCCTGGCGATCACGCGATTCAAGGCTCTCTCTGTGCTGCGGCGCAGGAAGGACTCCGAGCTGGAGGACGAGGCCGCCAACGCGATCGAGGATACGGCCGACGATCCCGAGGTGGCGACGCAGAAGAAGGATACGAGTGAAGCGTTGCGAAAGTGCCTGACGGGACTTTCGCGGGAACACCGGGAGATCGTCGATCTTGTCTACTACCACGAGAAATCCGTCGAGGAAGTGGCAGAAATCGTCGGGATACCGGAAAACACCGTGAAGACGCGCCTGTTTTATGCGCGTAAAAAACTGGCCGAGCTGCTGAAGGCAGCCGGTGTTGAGCGAGGCTGGCCATGATGGCACTGAGCAAGAAGATGCTGGAGCAGGAGCCCAGTGAAATAGAACTGTTGTTGCCATGGCATGCGAGCGGGACCTTGAACGCGCGCGATGCGCGCCGCGTCGAGGAGGCGCTGGCGCGCGATCCGGAATTGGCCAAGCAATACGCCGTGATCCGCGAGGAATATGCCGCGACCGTCCATCTCAACGAAGGCCTCGGCGGACCCCCGCCGCGCGCCATGCTAAAACTGTTCGCCGCAATCGATGCCGAGCCGGCACGAAAACCCTCCGCCTGGTTGACTGCGCGAACGCGGATTGCGGATTTTTTCGCGACCCGGTCGCCGCGCACGCTCGCCTGGTCGGCGAGCCTTGCCGTGCTGGCGCTCCTGCTGCAGGCCGGCGTGATCGCCGTGATGGTTGCGAAGAACCAGCCGTCCACCTACGAGACCGCGTCTCTCAGCACGAACGAACCGGAGTCGATGACGCGGGCGTTGGCCCCGGAAGCGGCGCCCCGGGCCGCGGAAACGGCCGCGCCGCCGCGTGCCTTGGTGCGGTTCGCGCCCGACGCGCGCATGGCCGACGTCACGGCACTGCTCGACAGCTACCACGCGCAGATCCTCGATGGCGCGGAGAGCGGCATGTTCCGCCTTCAATTCGGCAGCCGGTCGATGACGAGCGACGAGGCCGCGGCCCTGGTGGCGCGGCTGCAGAAGGAGAAGATCGTCAGCCTTGCGGTGGCTGCGCCATAAGGCGCGTCGCGCTGGTTCGTTCCGAGGTATTATGAATTCCAATAACGCAAGCCGCCGGAGCAGGGTCCTTTGCGCGATCCTGGTTGCGTTGCCGTTTGCGTTGAGCGCGCCGGCGGCGCATGCGCAAGGCTTCATGCGCTCGCCCAGCATCAATTTCGGCACCCGCCTTCCGACCATCGCCCCGAGCGGCGTGCCGGCCGGTCCCCATATCTCGGACCACGGCATCAATGTCGTCAGGACGCCGACGCCCCCGGTGGTCAGGACGCCGAACCTGACCGCGCGGATGGCGGTCGTGCCGACGCTTCCCCATGCGCATTATTCGCCCAATCTCTATCCCGCCTGCGCGGCCGCTGAGCGCGCCGCCGATGGGGAGTGCCTGGATGGCGCTGATGTCTCGGATGACGTGCGGTCCGGTGCGAATGCCCGCAAGGGGAGAGCGAGCGGCGGCCGTCGCAATCCGACCCAGACCGCCGGCAATCTGCGCACGATCGCTGGAGAGCTGGTGGCCGAGATCGATGGCGCGCTGACGGAGGCGCAGGCCGACGCGTTGGCGCGGCGCCATGGCCTCGCCCGCGTCAGCTCGCGGAATTTTCCGCTGCTCGACGCAACCATCGGCCTGTTCCGGATCACCGATCGCCGGCCGCTCGACACGGCCAGGCGCGAGCTTGCCAATGACGCCAGCGTCCGCTCGGTGCAGCCGAACTTCCGCTATCTGCTGCAGGAGCAGCTGGGCGCATTGCGCGAAGGCGACCCCGCGCAATATGCGCTGGCCAAGCTGCGCCTGCCGGAGGCGCACACTCTGGCGCATGGCGAGGGCGTCAGGATCGCGGTCATCGATTCCGCGATCGACGGCGCGCATCCCGAACTCGCCGGCTCGATCGCGGAGCAGTTCGATGCGCTCGGGTCGAAGGAAGGGCCGCATGTCCACGGCACCGGGATTGCCGGCGCGATCGTCTCGCATGCGCGGTTGATGGGCGGCGCGCCAAAGGCGCAGATCCTCGCCATCCGCGCCTTCGGTATCTCGTCCGGCTCAGCCCAAGGCAGCTCCTTTGTGCTGCTGAAGGCGCTCGATTACGCCGCCGCCCACAAGGCCCAGATCATCAATATGAGTTTTGCCGGCCCCAAGGACACGCTGATCGAGCGCGCCGTCACCGCGCTCGCGGGCAGGGGCATCGTTCTGGTCGCCGCAGCGGGAAACGCGGGTGCGAAATCGCCACCGCTTTATCCCGCGGCCAATCCCAACGTCATCGCGGTCAGCGCGACCAACGCGCGGGACGAACTTTTGGCGGCATCGAACCGCGGCGCCTATGTGTGCATTGCGGCGCCCGGGACCGACATCTTCCTGCCGGCCCCCGAGGGCAAATACCAGATGACATCGGGGACCTCGTTCTCCGCAGCCTATGTCAGCGCGCTGGCCGCTCTCATGCTCGAGCGTCAGTCCGGACTGCAGCCGGCGGAGGTGCGCGCCATCCTGACGCGGACCGCGCGCGACCTCGGTTCACCAGGACGTGATGACATGTTCGGCGCCGGTGAGGCTGACGCCTATGCCGCGGTCCAGGCCGCCGCGGCGGCCCAGTCGCAGCCGGTGGCCGCGATATCGGCCAAGCCCGACGGCGAAAATGCCGGAGAAACCCGGGAAATGCCCCTCATTCGCCCCGATGCTCCGCCACTTGCGGCCGCCTCATCCGAACAGCCGGCCGCGAACGAGGCTCACAAACCTGCGCCGCAATAGCGCCTGCGCGCAGAAACCCCCGTCGTCGAGAGGGTTAAAAAAACCGGCGGCCGATTTGAACGGAGGGCAGGGCCAGGGCGACACATATCTGTGGGAGCGGAAACCCCTCCCCACCAGCTATATCCGGCGCGAGCGCCCATCCACCCCAAGCGCCCATATGGCTCGACCCGTCCGGTTGTCCCCCCGGACGGGTCTTTTATTTTCGGCACGGTTTTGCGCAGGGCGCCTGCTCCGCCAGCGCTCGCAAGAGGCGAACGGTCGATGCCAATACCACTGTAGGCGCGCAGGCGTTGCCATCGTCGCGCTGTGGTTGCTGGACAGGTCAAAAGTTCTCCACAAAATCATGCTGTCACGTCGCGTTGAGTCGTCCCAGTTGGGGTCTGCTTCCGTCTCTATCTTGCAGGCTGGTTCATGACACATCGCAACGGCGCGGCCGATGGCCGCGACCTTGGACTTGATCTTGGCCCACGCTGGCGCCTGCTCGCCGAGCGACGGCTGGAGCATCTCACCGAGTTGTTCGAAAGCGGCCGCTGGCGGCGCTACTACAGCGAGCGGGCATTTTTGGAAAATATCCAGGAGGCCAAGGCGGCGGTTGCGCTGTGGCGCGATCTGTCGATGCCGCAGGCGCTCGATGCCCCAAAGCCGAATGGCGCGGCGCGGGTGCAGGCCGCAAAGCCGAATGGCGCCGCGATAGCGCAGGCCGCGCCGATCATCGTGCAGGCCAATGCCGTCATCGACCTGACCGGCGCAGCAGGCGAGGCCGCGTCGGATGAGATGCTGCCTGCTCCGGCGGCGACGCCCCCGGCAGGGGACGAAGAGGCGACGGCGCGATCGAACGCGACCGAAGCGCGGTTCGCGCTGCTTCGCAACATGCTGTAGACCCGACCTCCAAGCGCTGATCGTGCTGGGTCATAGGCGGCGCCGTCCTCGTCCTGAGGAGCTTGGCTTCAGCCAAGCGTCTCGAAGGATGAGGCCCGTTCTCGGCCTCATGGTTCGAGACGCCGCGCAAGCGCGGCTCCTCACCATGAGGGTCTGATGGCGTAACAAGGCCGATCTAGCGCCGCACGGCGTTGCCGCCGACCATCACCTGCGCATAGCGCTCTGCGCCCTCCATGGACAGATCCATCGTGACCGCATTGTTATGATTGAGCCCGACCACCGCGCCGCGCGGGGTCTGGGAGATCATGTTGTTGTTGACGAGCGCGGTGCCGGCACCCGGCACCACCGAGACGCCGATGCCGGCAAAGGTGTTGCGGATGACGTTGCCCGTGATCGCGACGTCGCGCAGATATTTGCCCCAGCCGGCGATGATGCCGAACGAGGGCGCGTTCTCGATCACGTTGCCGGTGACGGACGTGTCCGCCTCGACATAGATGCCGATGCCGGCATCGTCATCCGGCGCGGTCCCGATCGGGCGCTTCGCCAGGAGGTTGCGGATGATGTTGCCTTGCACGACCGCAAGGCGGCCGCCTTCATTGAAGTTGCAGACGGAGACGCCGATCGCCGCACCGTCGACCGTATTGCCGGCGATCACGGCGCCTTCGAACGAAAACTCCGAATAGAGCGCGACCTCGCGAACGTCGCTGATGCTGTTGCCGACGATCTGGATGTTCGAGGCCGAATTGCCGCGCACCGCGGAATAGTCGCAATTCCTGATCCGGTTGCCCCTGACGATGACGTTGCCGGCGCGAAACGCGTTGATGGCGTTGCCGTATTGCCCCGAGCCGCCCGGGCCGGCCTTGATATCCTCGATGCGGTTGTCGAGCACCAGCGTGCCGTCATCGCCGATCGCGGTGCGCAGGATCTCGATGCCGTTGTCATTGGTGGAGGTGATGGTGTTGCGCGACACGATGAGGCCCTGCGCGTCGAATGACACGACGGCGGTGACGGCCGTATTGGCGATGATGTTGCCGCTGACATCTCCTGCGACCTGCTCGAGCCAGACGGCGCTGCCGCCGCTACCCGTGATCTCGCAATCCGTGATGCGGATGTCGCGCCCGGCGAGGCAATGGACCAGGCCGCGCCGGGCTGGCAGCGGAATGCCACCGCCATCGAGGGTGATGTTGCACAGTGCGATGCTGTTGGCACCCTCCGCCGAGAGCAGCGAGGCGCCGCCATTGAACAGAAGTTTTGTCGCGCCGCGAACGCCGATCAGTTGCGCGCCGTCGGACAGATGCAGCGCCGCCGTGCGATAGACGCCCGCCGGAAGGGCCAGCGGCACTCTTGCGCGAGCGGCCTCGTCGATCGCGCGCTGCAGCGCGCGCGTCTGGTCGTCGGGATTGCCGGGCCGCACGCCATATTGGGTCGCGTCGCGGCCGAGCACAGAGGCGAGCGGGGCTGCATGCGCCGACGTCGGCATTGCTGTCAGCGTGCCGGCCATGCCGGCCGCCGAGGCACCCAGGAGATGGCGGCGATTGAGGTCCATGCTGGCGTCATCCTCGCATGCGCGGATACGCCTTGAATTTACCGGGAAATGGCTCACGGCCACGGTGAAGGTGCCGCACCGCGGCGGCGATTGTTGCGGGTAGGGTTAAATCTTTACCTCCCGAGGCGACGTTTCAGGTGCCGTGATACGCTCCACCGCGCGAGCCGGATCAGCTCCATCAAGATCGCTTCACCGGCGTCGACCAGTTCGTCCAGCGTGATGCGCGGAGTGCCCTTGCGCCGCGCGGTGTCATCGCGCGGCAGCGGCGGAACATGCACGAACTGTGCGAAGCGCGGCCCGCCTGTCTCGTTCACGGCTTCGATCGCGCGCCAGCTTAAGTAGTTGCAGAGATAGCTTCCGGCATCGCGCGAGGCCCGCGCGTCGATCCCGGTGCGCCGCGCGGCGCGCAGCAGTTTTGCGGTGTGCGGGCCGAAGGTTTGCGCAGCCGCGCCCGGGACGATCGCGCCTTTGCTGGCGACGCTCCGATCGGCGTCCGGAAAGCTGGTCGTGATGGCGTTGCGCGCGCGGGACTCGATGCGGAGATAATCCGTGCGGCCGGCAAGGCCGAACATCAACAGGATGTGCGGCCGGACGCGAGCGATCAGCTCGGGCAGTTCGCGATCCACGGTGCGATAGGTGACGTGGAAGGTGTGACTGCTCAGTTCGACATCGTCGAAGGCAGGCCGGCGCAGCTGCACCAGCCGCTTCACCAGCGGCATGGTCGGATTATGCGGCGCGCCGGGAAACGGGCCGAAGCCGGTGATCAGGACGCGAAGTTTTCGGTTCATTGCAGCATCTCCGCGATGGTCTCGGCCGCCAGCGCCGGCGCGATGCGGCCCTCGGCGACTTCGCCTTCGATCTTCGTCACCTTGGCGCGGATCGCGGCATCGCTGCGCAGCCGCGCCATCATGCGGCTTTCCAGCATCGACCACATCCATTTCACCTGCTGCTCGCGCCGCCGGCTTGCGAAATCGCCCGATGCGGTCATCGCGGCACGATGATCGAGCACCTTCTGCCAGAGCTCGGCGATGCCGGCGCCGGTGAGCGCCGAATAGGTCACGACGGGCGGCTGCCAGTGCTTTGAGCGCGGCGACAGGATATGCAGCGCGCCGCGGTAATCGCCGGCGGCGATGTTGGCGCGCTTGACGTTGTCGCCATCGGCCTTGTTGATCGCGATCATGTCGGCGAGCTCGACGAGCCCCTTCTTGATGCCCTGCAGCTCGTCGCCGGCGCCGGGCAGCATCAGCGCCAGGAAGAAGTCGGTCATGTCGCAGACTGCGGTCTCCGACTGTCCGATTCCGACGGTCTCCACCAGCACGACGTCGAAACCCGCGGCCTCGCAGAGCAGCATCGCCTCGCGCGTCTTGGCCGCGACCCCGCCGAGCGTGCCGGACGAAGGCGAGGGGCGGATATAGGCCTGCTCGGATGCCGCGAGCCTTGCCATGCGCGTCTTGTCGCCGAGGATCGAGCCGCCGGTGCGCGCCGAGGAGGGATCGACCGCCAGCACCGCGACCTTGTGGCCGCCCGCAATCAGGTGCATACCGAGCGTATCGATGGTGGTGGATTTGCCGACCCCCGGCGAGCCGGTGATGCCGACCCGGACCGCCCTGCCGGTCTGCGGCAGCACCGCCTGCACCAGCTCGCGGGCCGCGGCCTGATGGTCGGCCCTGCGGCTCTCGACCAGCGTGATGGCGCGCGCCAGCGCCGCACGATGGCCCGTGCGGATGTCGCGGGCCAGGGTCGCAATGTCGGGGGAGCTGCGCTTCGGCGAGGTCATGGCTTGGTTTACAATGCCGATGCCGTGCAGGCGAGGGTGTCGGATCCGGCGTCCACGGCGATGACGGGAGTTCGGGAATCGGGTGGGTGCGGCGCGCCGGCGCTGGCAGGATCGCCCCGTCAATTCCCGGAGCAACCCATGACAATCGCCTACTACAGCACGTACTCGATCATCCGCTGGATACGGTGTGGTCGCTGATCCGCGACTTCAACAATTATCCCGCCTACATCGAAGGCGTCACCGAGAGCCTGATCGAGGACGACAAGCGCGGCGACGAAGTCGGCGCCCATCAGGCGGTTTTGCTACCTCGGAAGCTGGATCCGGCAGCGTCTGGCGGACCATTCCGACGCGCAGCACACGTTGACCTATGCCGGGATCGAGCCCTTTCCGTATCCGGCCGGCGACGCGCCAGGGACCGTGTCAGCGACGCGCTACGCAGGAACGATGCATCTGCTTCCGATCGTCGAGGGCAACAGGACGCTCATCGAATGGTCGGTTCGGCTCGACACCGCGCCGGAGGATTCGGATCGCTGGCAAGCGCTGTTCCAATCCTGGATTCCGGAGTGGACCCATTCGCTGTCGAGAGCGCTCGCGCATCGCATCGCAGCGGAGCGATGAGAAGCTACTGGCCGGCTTTGTCGCTCGCCTCGTCGCCCTTCGGACGGGCGCCGCCAAAAATGCGCAGGCCCTCGGGCGAGAGAGGGGGCTTGAGAACCTCCCACGGGACGAAGGCGGCATACTGGCCCTCGGCATAGGGGCCGACGGCGTAGGGCGGAAAATAGAAGATCAGGCCGGAGCTCTTGCCAGCTTCCGTCGAGGGCGCCAGCGCCACGGCGCCGATCTTCGTGAGTTTTGATTCGACACCCTTGAGCCATTCGTCGGTCGCAGTGCTCTCGGAATCGCGCTTCTTCTTTTCGATCCTGAGCGCGGCGATGACAGCCTTGCGCATCGCGGTCATGGTCGGCCCGTTGTCGGCGGTCTCGTTGAACAACGGGCGGATGCTGATGCGCTTGCCCTCGCTCCTGTCCCACAGGATGGTGTTGGTGTCGGTGTTGGGGTGCGCACCGTGGGTGTCCATGTAGTCGGACCTGATGACCGACACGTAGCGATCGGCCACGACCGAGCGGACCGCATATTTGCGCTCAAAGGCCCAGCCGCCGTCCTTGAAGAATTGCGGATCCTGTTTCAGCTCCCTGGCGGCGTCGCCCGCGTTCTTGTCGAGCCATTTCCGGCCTTCGGCGAGGCAGTCGGCCGCAAGCTGCGGATCGGCGTTGATCCCGGCGTCGAGAAAAACGTTGGCCTCGATCGCCCTGGTCTTCACGGCAGCGTCGGGCTTCGGCTCGGCGGCGAGCGCGGCGGGCGCCCAGAGAAGGCCAAGTATCAGGAAAAAGCCCAATCCATGATTTCCGCCGCTCAACGGTTGATGTCCTTGGCAATTTGTCTGACGAACGTCTCTAACGGCTGAAGGTCATTTTGAATCATGTTCCAAATCAGATCAGCGTCAGTCTGATGATAGACATGACGAAACCAATTGCCGAGATCGGCCAGTCGGCCAACTTATACTGAGCTCTTTCTCCTTGAGCGCTGACGGAATGAATCGAGACGCTTCGCTGATGATCTCAAGAAGCCGTTCCACGGCCAGTCGGGCCACCAAATCGTCGATGAAGCTTTCGCGGGTTTTCCCCGCGACGATTTCCCGAATGCTTTCGATCGATGTCGAAATAAGGTCGATCCTCTCGGCAAGACTCGGCTGCACGTCAAAGCACTTCGACAATGTCGTCGGCGATCCGTCGAGCGAAGCGCGGCGGAAGAGCTCGTCGCATGGCAGCTTGCGCATGCAATCCAGTGGCGTCCCCTATGATATGCTCGACACCGATAAGGTTGAGAAGCGAGAATGATGTGTCGGGCTCCACTTCGACGAGGACGTCAATGTCGCTGTCGGGGCGATTGTTGCCGCGCGCGCGAGAGCCAAAAAGGGCGAGCCTGGTCACACCCTCGGCCCTTGAGCGCCTCCGAGCTCTTTCGTATCGCCGCGATGATGTCTTCGCGCGTCATGGTCCGTCGGGGCTCCATCGTTTCTGATCATATCAGCTACTCCGCGGCCTCGCTATGGCCGAGCCGGGCATTCAGCTTGCGGATCAGTTCCTCCGCGGCGTCCGCAATCACCGTGCCCGGCGGGAAAATCGCCTCCGCACCGGCCGCGGTGAGAGCGTCATAGTCCTGCGGTGGCACCACGCCGCCGACGATGATCATGATGTCCTCGCGCCCCTGCTGCTTCAAGGCGGCTTTCAGCTCCGGCACGGCGGTCAGATGCGCGGCCGCGAGCGAGGAAACGCCCAGAATATGCACGTCGTTCTCGACCGCCTGGCGTGCCGCTTCCTCGGCGGTTGCAAACAGCGGCCCGATATCGACGTCGAAGCCGAGATCGGCGAAAGCGGAGGCTATCACCTTCTGGCCGCGGTCATGCCCATCCTGTCCGATCTTGGCCACGAGAATGCGTGGCCGGCGTCCTTCGGCCTCCTCAAAAGCGTCGATCAGGGTTTTGAGAGTCTCGACCCGGTCCGACATGTGTGACGCCTCCCGCTTGTAGACGCCGGTGATCGACTTGATCTCGGCGCGATGCCGGCCGAACACTTTTTCCAGTGCGTCGGAGATTTCGCCGACGGTCGCCTTGGCCCGCGCGGCATCGATGGCGAGCGCCAGCAGATTGCCGTTGCCTTCGCTCGCGGAGCGGGTCAGCGCAGCGAGCGCCTGGGTGACGTCCTCCTGGCTCCGCTCTTTTTTCAAGCGCGCGAGCTTGTCGATCTGCAGCCGACGCACATTGGTGTTGTCCACTTTCAGAATCTCGATCGGCGCTTCGTCGACCGGCTTGTACTTGTTGACGCCGATGACGGCCTGCTGGCCTGCATCGATGCGCGCCTGCGTCTTGGCCGAGGCCTCCTCGATGCGCAGCTTTGGCAGGCCTTGCTCGATCGCCCTGGCCATGCCGCCGAGTTCTTCCACCTCCTGGATGTGGCCCCAGGCTTTTGCCGCGAGATCGCGGGTCAGGCGCTCGACATGGAACGAGCCGCCCCAGGGATCGATGATGCGATTGGTGCCGCTTTCCTGCTGCAGGAACAGCTGCGTGTTGCGCGCGATGCGGGCGGAGAAATCGGTCGGCAGCGCCAAGGCCTCGTCGAGCGCATTGGTATGCAGCGACTGGGTATGGCCTTGTGTCGCCGCCATCGCCTCGATCGTGGTGCGCATCACGTTGTTGAAGACGTCCTGCGCGGTCAGCGACCAGCCCGAGGTCTGGCAGTGCGTCCGGAGCGACAGCGAGCGGGGGTCCTTTGGGCCGAAGGGCTTCATGAGCTTGGCCCAGAGCAGCCGCGCCGCGCGCATCTTGGCGACTTCCATGAAGAAGTTCATGCCGATCGCCCAGAAGAACGACAGCCTGGGCGCAAAGCGGTCGACATCGAGACCGGCCGCGAGTCCTGAGCGCAAGTATTCGACGCCGTCGGCGAGCGTGTAGGCGAGCTCGAGGTCCTGCGTCGCGCCGGCCTCCTGCATGTGATAGCCGGAAATCGAGATCGAGTTGAATTTCGGCATCTTCTGCGAGGTGTAGGCGAAGATGTCCGAGATGATCCGCATCGACGGCGACGGCGGATAGATGTAGGTGTTGCGCACCATGAACTCTTTCAGAATGTCGTTCTGAATGGTGCCCGCGAGCTTTTCCGGCGCCACGCCCTGTTCCTCGGCCGCGACGACGAACAGCGCCAGCACGGGCAGCACCGCGCCGTTCATGGTCATCGACACGCTCATCTGGTCGAGCGGGATGCCGGCGAACAGGGTTCGCATGTCGTAGATCGAATCGATGGCCACGCCGGCCATGCCGACATCGCCGGCGACGCGCGGATGATCCGAGTCATAGCCGCGATGGGTGGCGAGATCGAAGGCGACGGAGAGGCCCTTCTGCCCGGCCGCCAGGTTGCGGCGGTAGAACGCGTTGGAATCCTCCGCCGTGGAGAAGCCGGCATATTGCCTGATGGTCCAGGGCTGGTTGACATACATGGTCGGGTAGGGCCCGCGCAGATAGGGCGCAATGC
>Ga0207699_10001329_pt1 | contig 11737 bp, 11 predicted proteins | sample LARL51metaG_FD_184344 | JGI IMG/M metagenome (GOLD analysis project Ga0207699, IMG submission 184344) | Corn, switchgrass and miscanthus rhizosphere microbial communities from Kellogg Biological Station, Michigan, USA - LAR L5-1 metaG... | ecosystem: Host-associated > Plants > Roots >...
ACTCTGTGAGGAGCGCGCTCTTGGCGCGCGTCTCGAAGGATGAGGCCCCGAGATGCCTCAGTCCGGGCCTCATGGTTCGAGACGCCGCGCAAGGGCGCGGCTCCTCGCCATGAGGGTTTCAGTCCGGAAATTTCGGATAGAGCCTCATCGAGGCGCATCACGCGAGCGATGCGCCTCGACGTTTCCAGAAGTCGCTCCGTCTCCGCAATTCTACTCCGAGCGGTCGGAGGTCCAGCCCTTGTAGTCCTTGACGTTGTCGCGCGTGACGAGCTTCGAGGGCAGCAGTTCGACGGTCGATGCGGGCTTCTGGCCATTGAGAATGCCAACGCCGACCTGCACGGCGCGGCGCGCCATGAAGAACGGGTCCTGCGAGGCGGACGCCTGGATCTGCGGCGACTGCGGGTCCTTGAGCGCGGCCTCGATATCCGGTGCGCCGTCGACCGCGGTGATCACGATGCCGCTTCGCTGCTGCTGGCGCGCCGCAAGGTCGGTGCCGATCGCCTGCGGATCGTTGATCGCAAAGATGGCGTCGATCTTCGGGTAGCGGGTGAGATAGCCCTGTGCCACGGTCAGGCCGCCCTCGCGCGATCCCTTGCCGTCCTGGTCGCTGGACAACACCTTGATGTCGGGATGCTTGGCGAACACGCTCTTGCAGCCGGTCACGCGGTCGATCACGGCCGAGACCTGCGGCCCGTTCTCGATGATGACGTCGCCCTTGCCGCCGATCTTGTCGACGATGTACTGGCAGGAGATCTCGCCGGCCTGGACGTTGTTTGTGGTGACCGTGGCGTCGGCGCCTTCGGCCGCGGTATCCACGGCAACGACGACGATGCCGGCGGCCTGCGCCTTCTTGATCGCAGGCCCGATCGCCTTGGGATCGCCGGGGTTCAGCAGAATGAGGTCGACGCCGGCGGCAATGAAGTTGTCGATCTGGGTGACCTGCTTGCCGAGGTCGTATTCGAAGCCGACGGCGGTGATTTTGACATTGGGATTGGTCTTCTTGGCCTCGAATTCGGCACCCTTGGCGAGCGCGACGAAGAACGGGTTACCCATTGATCCGAGCGAGACACCGATCGATTTCAGCTCTTTGGCGTAGGACGGCGCTGAGCCGAGGGCGAGCGCCATGGCGGCGCCGGCGAGCAAAGTCGTCTTCAACATTGGTTTCCTCCGTGGTCCGTTGTTCACTCCCGACACGGCGGACCAGCTGCCGTAACGGATCGACGGCGACATCAAACCTTGCGCCTTCAACTTTTTCAAGTGCGCGCCGAACCCTGCAGCCGATAGCGGTCGAGCGCCACCGCGCCGATGATGACCAGACCCTTAATCACATACTGCCAGATGTCGGACACGCCGACGAGAATGAGCCCGTTCGAGAGCACCGCGATGATCAGGGCGCCGACCAGCGTGCCCCAGATCGAGCCGATACCGCCGACGAAGGAGGTGCCGCCGAGGATGACAGCGGTGATCGCGTCGAGCTCGTAGGACTGGCCGAGTTGCAGCCCGTTGGCGGCATAGAGCCGCGCCGCCTGCATCGCGCCGCCAAGGCCGGCCAGAAGGCCCGAGACGCCATAGACGAAAATCACCACCGCCCACACCTTGATGCCGGCGAGCCGCGCCGCGCTCTCGTTACCGCCGACGGCATAGATGTGCACGCCGAGCACGGTCCGGCGCAGCACCAGCCAGGAGACGAGAATGACGAGCAAAGCGATCACCGAGAGCCACGGGATCGACGCGACGCCGGGAATGAGCGTGAGCGACGCATTGCCGATGAAGGCATATTGGATGGAGGGATTGAACACGGTGGTGTCGGCGCCGAGCAGGCGCGCGAGGCCGCGCACGGCGGTCAGCGACCCCAGCGTGACGATGAAGGGCGGCAGGCGGAGCAGCGCAATCAGCGCGCCGTTGATGACGCCGAAGCCGAGCCCTGTCAGCACCGCGACCGGCAGCCAGAGCCAGCCGAAGTCGGGAAGTTTCGAAACCGTCAGCCCGGCCATCGCAGCCGCAGCCAGGATGGACCCGACCGACAGGTCGATGCCGCCGGTGAGGATGACGAAGGTCATGCCCGCGGCCAGCACGGTGTTGACCGCGGCCTGCTGCAGCACGATGCCGAGATTCTGTCCGGTGAAGAACCGGCCCTCGGACAGGAAGTGGAAGCCGACGCACAGGATCAGCAGCACCGGCAGCATGCCCAGTGCGCGGATCAGCAGCCGGATGCGCTGGCGCTTGCTCTCCTGCGCGGCCGCGGCGGCGGCTGCCGCAGCGGGCGCGGTTTTCGCCTGCGATGGACCGTCATGCATCGATCTGCTCCGTCCCGGTGGCGAGGGCCATGATGTCTTCCTGGTTCAGTGGCGCATCCGCGCCGCGCCTGATCTCGCCGGCAATGCGACCGACACGCATCACGACCACGCGGTCGCAGATGCCGATGATCTCCGGCAGATCGGACGAGATGACGAGGATCGCGGTGCCGGCCTTGGCGAGATTGTCGATGATCGAATAGATTTCCGACTTGGCCCCGACATCGACGCCGCGCGTCGGCTCGTCGAGAATCAAGACCTTTGGCGCGGTTGCCAGGAGCCGCGACAGCAGCACCTTCTGCTGGTTGCCGCCCGACAGGCTGCCGGCCGTGATGCCTGGATTCGCGGCGCGGATGCCGAGCGACGAAAACGCCCTGTTGGCGCGATCGCGCGCCTTGTCGCGATCCAGAATGCCGCCGAACCTGGCGTCCCTGCCAATGACGCCGAGGTTGATATTGTCGAGGCAGGACATGTCCAGGAACAGGCCGAGCGCCTTCCGGTCCTCGGTCAGATAGGCGATCCCGGCATCGAGCGCCTCGCCGGGGGTACGGATCTCGATCGGCTGGCCTTCGAGCTCGAGATGGCCCGACGTCTTTGGCGCGGCGCCGATGATGAGGTGCGCAAGCTCGGTGCGGCCGGCGCCGACGAGGCCGGCAAGCCCGACCACCTCGCCCGCGAGCACGGTCAGGGAGCAGTTCTTGACGCGCTGCCCGTCCCCCATGTCGACGGCAGTCAGCACGGGATGGCCCCGGCCGGCGTCCGGGTCATGATCCTTCTTGTAGAACGAGGACACGTCGCGCCCCACCATCATCCGCACGATGGTGTCGGCCCGGATCTCGCCCTTGTCGAGCGAACCCACCAGGCGGCCATCACGCAGCACGGTGACGCGGTCGCCCAGCGCATAGACTTCATCCATGCGATGCGAGATGTAGATGATGGCGAGCCCCTCGGCCCGCAGCTGGCGGATTAGCGCGAACAGCCGTTCGCTCTCGCCGGCCGACAGCGCCGTGGTCGGCTCGTCCATGATCAGGATCTTTGACCTCGCGTGCAGTGCGCGGGCGATTTCGACCAGCTGCCGCTGGCCCATGGAGAGATGGGCGACCAGCGTCGAGGGGGCAAAATCAGCCCCTAACCGCTCGAGGATCGGCCCGACACCCTCGCGCATCTCGCCGCGGGCCAGCAGCCCGCTCTGCGAGACCTCGCGGCCGAGATAAATATTCTCCGCAACCGTCAGATTGGGGGCGAGCGAGAGTTCCTGGTAGATGATCGAGATGCCCGCCGCGCGGCCGCCCTGCGGCCCATGGATATGCACCGGCTTGCCCTCGATGCGGATCTCGCCGCCGGGATCGGGCCGGTAGGCGCCCGACAGGATCTTCATCAGCGTCGACTTGCCGGCGCCGTTCTCGCCCATCAGGGCATGGATTTCGCCGGCATAGACGGTGAGGTCGACCCCACGCAGCGCCACGATGCTGAAGAAGGATTTTGAGACCCCGCGCATCTCGAGGATCGGATCGGTCATCGTGCCTCCCGGTGCACGCTCTTTTTCGCCCGCGTCTCGTTCTGCCGGCGCGGCTCAGCCATTAAACAAAACGCCGCGGACAAGGGCAATACCGAACACGCACACGTATACGCTGGTATACGTCACGCTGCGTTGCCAACCCTCATGGTGAGGAGGCGCCTCTTCGGCCGTCTCGAACCATGAGGCCCGGACCGTGGCCTCATCCTTCGAGACGCGGCGAAGACGCCGCTCCGCAGGACGAGGCGATAGAGCCGGTTGTGACGCGACCACATGAATGGCGCAGGATGGGTTGAGCCTTTGCGAAACCCATCATCCTTGTCCGGCAGTTGATGGGTAGCGGTGATATGCCTGCGGATCTCTTCGAAGATGCGGCAGGAGGAAGAAGAGTAAGCCGGAGCGCCGAGCCTTGCATGATGCCGTTGTCGATGGCAAGCCTTTGCCCGTTTCCCCGGAGCGGACCATGCAGCATTCCGATCATTCCCATCAATATCCGTCCCGCCTCGCCGGGCGATACGCGCTCGTCACCGGCGCCTCCCAGGGCATCGGACGCGCGGTCGCCATCCGGTTCGCCCAGGAGGGCGCGCACGTCGCAATCAATTTCATTGGCCCCAAGGCCGTCGCCGAGGAGAGCCTCGCGCGTGTCAACGCCGCCTCGGCCGGGCGCGGGCATGGCGACCGCGACCATTTTGTGGTTCACGCCGACATCGGCAGCGAGGCCGAGATCGCGGCGATGTTCGAAACGGTGTTGGCGCGCTGGCCGCGCCTCGACTGCCTTGTCAACAATGCCGCCTTCCAGAAGGAAGCGCCGAGCGAGGCGCTCGATGTCGAAAGCTACCGCCGCATGCTCGACGTCAACCTGACCGGCGCCGTGCTCTGCGCGAAACACGCGCTGGCGCATTTCGTCGCGCGCGGCGGCGGCGGCAACATCGTCAACTGTTCCAGCGTCCACCAGATCATCCCAAAGCCCGGCTATCTCGGCTACTCGATCAGCAAGGGCGCGATGGCCACGCTGACCCGCACGCTGGCGCTGGAATTCGCCGGCCGCGGCATCCGCGTCAACGCGGTCGGCCCCGGCGCGATCGACACGCCGATGAACGCCGCCTGGACCGGCGACCCGCAAAAGCGCGCGGCGGTCGAACAGCACATTCCACTCGGACGCGCCGGCACGGCCGAGGAGATCGCCGCCGTGTTCGCCTTCCTCGCTTCCGATGAAGCGAGCTACATCACCGGGCAGACCATTTTTGCCTGCGGTGGCCTCACGCTGTTCGGCGAATTCCGCGACAACTGGGCGAGCTAGCGGCAAGCAGGGCGGCCACGAGGGGCGCCCCTACGCCATGATCCGTAGGGGCGACCCTCGTGGTCGCCCCTCGTCTCGTGGCCGCCGTGCGCCGCAAGGGTCGCGCGCTCGTGGCATGCGGGGCCGATGGCGGACGCAGAGGGCTTATTCAGCTAGACTGATCTTGACGGGCCGTAATTCAGCCGAGTTCGCGCGCAGCTGAAAATTTCATGGTAGCCAGTGTCGGTCTGGCCCTGGTTCCTTCGTCTTGAATTAGCAGGCGCCCGAAGCGGACCGATGTCGGCGCGATGCGGAACCGCTTATCGCCTCAATATTCGATCTTGCGGAGCAACTTGCATGACTGACACCCTTGTTCCTGCCCGAGACCTGGCTGCCGGAAGGCACCCTGTGTTTCCCGACGAGACTGCTGCCTATGCGAATGCGCGGCAAGCGCTGCTGGCCGACGAGATCGAGCTCCGTCGCCAGATCAGCCGCCTTGCCGAACGGCGTCGGGCGCTCCCGCCCGGCCCCGTGATCAGGAAGGACTACCGCTTCGTCGATGCAAACGGCACCGAGCTTGGCCTGCCGGAGCTGTTCGGGGCGCACGACACGCTGGTGACCTACTTCTGGATGTTCGGTCCGCAGCGGGAACGGCCGTGTCCGATGTGCACCAATCTGCTCGGACCTTTGAACGGCAATGCCGCCGACATCAAGCAGCGGACGGCGCTGAAGATCCTCGGCCGCTCCCCGGTCAGCCGCCAGATTGCGTTCGCCGGGGAACGCGGCTGGACGCAGCTGGATTTCGTTCAGACCGTCGGCGATGATTATGCGAGGGATCTCGGCGTGCTCACGCCGGACGGTTTGGAATGGCCCGCGCTCGTGGTCTATCGGCGGGATGGACATGACGTCCGCCTGTTCTGGGCCGGCGAGATGAGCGGGGCGATGGCCGATCCCGGGCAGGATCCGAGGGGCGCTCCGGACCTCGCGCCATTGTGGAACATTCTCGATCTCACGCCTGCCGGTCGTGACCCCACCTGGTATCCAAAGCTGAGCTATTGACGCGCAAGCCGCGTCGGCGCTGCCGTGACCGGTGCCGGGCGCAGGATCGAGCCTGGCCAAAGCCTTGCCCCTGCGTTCGGCAAGACAATTTGCCCGACAGGCAGTGTCCGCATGCGCGCCACGCGCAAACTGCCCGTCGCGCTGGCCTGTCGCACCAATCATGTTCTGATTTTCCGGAATAAGCCCGGGACGACGAAGAACTCGTCGTCGTTGCCGTTGCGCCAAGGGTGCTCACTCGCATGACGCCAAGGCGGACAACGGACTCATACACTTTGCACGGGGTCTGATCGCACCATTAATCGGTGACCGCCTTCGCGAGTGAGGAATCATCCATGAGCGTCAGCGGATCGAACTTGATGCCCAGCCAGTCACATAGGGGTAAGCCGTCAGCCATCTCGGTGCCTCCTCGGATCAGGTCTGACTGAGGTACCGCTAATCTGCTTCGCGAGCGAGCGGCCGCAGGCCCCTCACCTGCCCGGTTCGCTGGCGGCACTGGCCCCTGGCGTGTGCTCCTCGCGAGCTCCTTGCTCGCCGTTCCCGGGCGCGAGGGTAACACCGGCGCCATCACCGGCATTGGCAGGGCTTCATGTCGGGTATATTGCAGCTTGGTGCCGATCACGGCGCCGCTCATCCCCGCTACCAGTTTGGCCGCGATGAGGTGCGCGCCCTGTTTCTTCGTTCGCGGAGGAAACCGCCTTGGCTACGAACAGCGTCGTCCATGTTGTGGAAGATGACCAACCGATGCGAGAATCCGTTGTGGAACTGCTCGAAGACGCTGGCTACGCCGTCCACGCCTACACGCGAGCCGAGGAATTGCTGGCCCGCAGCACCGCGATTGATCCCGGATGCGTGGTCAGCGACGTGCGCATGCCTGGCATGGATGGTCTCACCTTGCTGCGGCGGCTGCGGGCCAGCGGCTCGGAGTTACCGCTCATATTGATCACGGCGCATGGCGATGTAGCGATGGCGGTAAGGGCGATGAGAGCAGGCGCCGTCGACTTTCTGGAAAAGCCACTTGATGCTTACGCACTTCTGGCCGCGATCAAGACCGCCTTGCGCGATCACACGGCTGGTCTGGGAATCGACCATCCTGAAACGGCGCGCCGGCTGCTGCAGACGTTGACGGCGCGCGAGTACGAGGTATTTCAGCATTTGGCTGCCGGCACATCGAACAAGGAGACCGCCGCCCAGCTTGGCATGACCGTGCAGACGGTAGAGTCCCACCGCGCTCACATCCTGCAAAAAACCGGCGCCAAGGGATTGCGCGGTCTGGTGCGCCTCTGGCTTTCGGCCAACCTGCCGCCATGAGCGAAGTGACGAAGCGCGCCAATTCTGACCTGTCGATTGGCGCGCCCGCCGGCCGTGAACAGAGAACACGGGCATTCGTCGACGAACTTGACGATCCCAACATGGGGCTGCTTCACCTTGCGCCGACGAGGAGACAGACAAGAGCGGCGCATGGAGCGGCAGCGGCTCTGCTCGTCATAGTCGCGAGCCTGGCTCCATTCGCAGCCACGCCACTGCCGCGCTTCGCAGCCTTCATTCCGCTTCTGAATGCCATGATACTAGTCACCGACCTTATCACCGCCATTCTGCTGTTCGTTCAATTTTCAATTTCCCGATCGCCCGCGCTTCTTGTGCTGGCGAGCGGCTATCTCTTTACCTCGCTGATCGTCATTCCGCACGCGCTCACGTTTCCGGGGGCATTCTCACCAACAGGGCTTCTTGGCGCCGGTGTCCAGACCACCGCGTGGATTTACATTCTTTGGCATCTTGGTTTCCCTGCGGCTCTGATGATCTATGTCTTGCTGAAAGACCGGGACTATATCGTTCGGGGCTCCATTCAGTCCGCAATCAGCTGGTGTGTGGCAATTATTAGCTCTCTGGTGCTCGGAATCCTCTGGATAACCACCGTAGGGGATCCATTCCTTCCGCGCATTTTCCTGAGTGCCTCGCAGCTTACGCCGTCGAGCTCCAGCGCCACGATGTTCGACCTGGCGGTTTCTGCAATTGCGCTCGCAGCGCTGTGGATACGCCGGCGTTCCGTTCTCGATCTGTGGCTGATGGTCGTGGCTTGCGCGCTGGTCGGCGAACTGGCGATTACCATCGTCCGCTTCAGCCTCGGCTTTTACGTGAGCCGAATGCTGTCGCTCACGACTTCGACGGTCGTCCTGATCATATTGCTTGCAGAGACGGCCGGATTGTACACGCGTCTGGCTCGTACGAACATGATGTTGCGGCGCGAACGAGACAACAAGTTGATGAATGTGGAAGCAGTCGTCGCATCGATCTCTCATGAAGTGAAGCAGCCGCTGGGCACCATCGTGATGACAGGCAGCAGCGCGCTGCGGTTCATGGGGCATACCCCGCCCGATCATGAAAAGGCGCGGTCAGCCCTCAACAAGATCGTCAGTGAAGGCCGTCGCGCCAGCCAGGTTTTCGACAACATTCGTCAGCTGTTCAGCAGATCCGATCTGGAAAGAGTGCCGATCGACGCCAACGCCTTGATCCTGGGTGTGCTGGATATCGCGCACGGAGACTTGAAGGAACATCGCGTGACGGCCCGCACCGAACTGATGGCCGAATCCCCGGTCGTCGCCGGCCATCCGGGTCAATTGCAGGAGGTCCTTCTCAATTTGATCCGCAACGCAATCGAAGCGATGGACGGAACGACCGTTCGCGTGCTGACGCTCGGGACCGAAAGCCGGGACCAGGAGGAACTCGTCGTCTCGGTGATCGATACGGGGCCGGGCATCGATCCGGAAAAGCTCGACAGGATATTCGAAGCGTTCGTGACGACCAAGCCTCGGGGAATGGGATTGGGGCTCGCCATCTGTCGGATGATCATCGAACGTCATGGCGGGCAACTGCTGGCCTCGTCCGGCGGCAATGGCGGCGCCCTATTCCAGATCATCTTGCCGTTCGACCGGAAGGCGGGCTTTCTTTCCGCTCGGGCATGACGGACGACAGACCTCCCATAGTCCGACCAGATCCTGCTATTGGGACTCGTATCAATTCTGGCGAGAGCGACAAGACGCTGACAAATGCCCGCTCTGGGTCATCCGCGTCGTTTTGCCTGTGCACCGTCCGACGGCTTGCTTCACGCTGCTCCCAACCGTCTCTTGAACTGGAAGGAGAGGCCGCCTTGCAAACGGCATCTCCTTCGTGCGGGAAGGCGATGATGGATGAGAGATGTCGTCAAGACCTGATGAACGAGAGCAGGTCGGGGTTGAGGACATCCGCATGCGTGGTGAGCATGCCATGGGGATAGCCGGGATAAGTCTTCAGCGACCCCTTCTTCAGCAGGTCGACCGCACGCGGCACTGAACTTGCGAACGGGACGACTTGATCAGCCTCGCCATGCATCACCAGCACCGGCACGGTGATCTTCTTCAGGTCTTCGGTATAATCTTCGAGCCAAGAGTCGACGGTTGCGTAATGAGCGAGCGCACCGCCGGCCATGCCTTGGCGCCACCAGTTCGCAATGATCGCCTCCGAAGGCTTCGCCCCATCGAGGTTGTAGCCGTAGAACGGATTCTCAGGGACGAAACGGTAGAATTCCGACCGGTTGCCCAGCACGCCTGCCCGGATCGCTTCGAACCACTCCGGCGGTTGACCGGACGGGTTGTCCTCGCTCCGGTACATGTTCGGCGTCAGTGAAGCGACCAGCGCCGCCTTCGCGACGCGCTCCTGGTGGCGAGCGACATAGCGAGCCACCTCACCGCCACCCGTGGAGTGGCCGATGTGGATCGCGTCGCGCAGGTCGAGGTGTTCAGTCAGGGCCGCGAGGTCGGCAACCCAAGTGTCCATGTCGTTGCCGGTGTTGGGCTGGTCGGACCGGCCGTGGCCGCGCCGGTCGTGGGCGATCACCCGGTAGCCGTGGCGAAGGAAGAAGCTCATCTGGGCGTCCCAGTCGTCCGCTGTCAGCGGCCAGCCGTGGCTGAAAACGATCGGCTGACCTGATCCCCAATCCTTGTAGAAGATGTTTACACCGTCGTTAGTAGTGATCGTGGACATCGAGTCGCTCCATCTGAGCTGTCAGACATTTATTGAAAAGACAGCGATTAATTGATCCATTGAGCCACGCGTTACTCAATTTCGCGGGCAGAGTTTTGGAACTAAGGCCCCAGCTAGCCCTTGCCTTGGCAACACCCGACCGCCGACGCGTTACCGCTGCGAAGGTAATTCCTGCTTCTGCTAGAAACAAATACCTAGTAGGCTGCGATGTATGCCTTGGAAGCATATTGAGGGCGAATGGAACTCCGGCATCTGCGCTATTTCATTGCAGTTGCAGAGGAAGGTAGCTTTTTGACCGCTGCCCAACGGCGCCTGAACACTTCACAGCCGTCCCTGAGCCGGCAGATTCGTGATTTGGAATCCGAAGTTGGCGTGCGGTTGCTGGAGCGCGAGGCGCGTGGCGTAGCGCTTACCGATGCCGGAAGAGTTTTTCTCGATCACGCGCGGCTGGCGCTGTCGCAAGTTGAAGCGGCGACAAATGGTGCGCGGCGGATCGCACAGCCGCAAAAGCCCGCACTTTCCATGGGGTTCATGGTCGGGCTGGAGGTGATGTGGCTCCCCCACTTATTGCGTATCCTCCGCGAGGAAGAGCCGGAGATCGAAGTCACCCTGACTAGTCAGTCCTCGCCAGAACTTGCCCTCGCATTAACGCGCGGGAAGCTGGACATAGCCTTTCTCCGCCCTGAGAAACAGAACGCAGGCGTGACCTTCAAGTTGTTGGCGAAGGAGCCCTTGATCGTAGTGCTGCCGGCAGACCATCGCTTGGCCTCGCGCAAAAGGATTCGCCCACAGGATCTTGTCCGTGAAATCTATGTCAGCTCGGCGAGAACGTCTCCGGTATTGCACGCTGTGATTCAGGATTATGCGTCGAAGGTTGGGATCGTGCTCAAGGCAAAGTACGAAGGCGAGAACATATCGTCGGCCATGTCGCTGGTCGCATCCACGGGCGGAGTGACTCTCGTTCCGCTCTATGCGCAAAATATGCTGGCGCCAAACGTTGTTGCTAGAGCGCTCGAGGGCCACCCGCCGACCGTCGATCTCACTCTCGGCTACAACCAGGCCAATTCCTCTCCTTTGCTCTGCCGGCTTTTGTCCCGCGCGGATGAATTGGTTGCCAACGTTCAAAATCAGAGCATCATTCGCTACGTTGAAGCTGATGCGAGAGTCCACTTCGGGTCATAAATGACAAAGCTCAAAGGGAGCATATCGGTCTGCTCTAGGGTGGACGGCGACTCCTCTCCCAGGCAGACCGAATTGCTTTTATTCTGTTTTTCAAAAATTGACTTGACTTTCCCATAAATCAGAAGCATGATCCGCGCATCCCGCCTCGATCGAAGAGGGGCGTTTCGGCCGATCGTCACGATACGTGGAGCGCGGGATGCGGTGGACGCTTTGGCGACGCGCGCGACTTGTTCGTGCGGACGAACGGCACTGAAGCGGACGCAAAAGCGTGTGGTCCTGGCCTCCCGACGCTGAGGTCAAGTTGCGCGAGATGATCGCGCGGCGACGGGGGCAAAAAAGCCCGGTCCCCGGGGAGCAACTGTGCTGAGAGGTAGACCGGCGATCGGCCGG
>Ga0207699_10001330_pt1 | contig 11735 bp, 8 predicted proteins | sample LARL51metaG_FD_184344 | JGI IMG/M metagenome (GOLD analysis project Ga0207699, IMG submission 184344) | Corn, switchgrass and miscanthus rhizosphere microbial communities from Kellogg Biological Station, Michigan, USA - LAR L5-1 metaG... | ecosystem: Host-associated > Plants > Roots >...
CACGGACCCCCGGCTGGCCTTGCGGCTGGACGGCGCGGCCGCGCTGGCGGGCCTGATGGACGACCGTACCGCGCCCGCCGCGCTCCAGACGGTGGACCGGCTGCGGGCCAGCCTGGCCGAGTATGCTGACCCGCCGGGTCGCGTGCTCGTCGCCATCGCGCACGCGGAGATGAGGCAGGCTCGGCCGCCGGCCGAAACCCGGCGATTGGTGGAAAGGGTGCTGGCGCGCGAGCCGTATCCGCCGCGACCCAACGCGTCCGCCTCGATCATCGTGACCTTGCTCGGGCTCGAGGCCTTCGGGATGCTGCAGCGGCTATGCGACGACATGCTCAGGGACGCGCGGCGGCGCTCGGCGGTTCAGGAACTAATCGGGGTGGCGAGCTTTTCCGCCTGGGCCTTGTACCGGCGTGGCGAGCTCGCCGACGCCGAGGCCCAGGCGCGCTGGGCCGTTGAGCACGCTACCGGGATCTGGAGGATCGACGCGCTCGCGCACCTAATCGAGACGCTCACCGAACGTGGTGCGCTCGACGACGCGGCCGCCGAACTGCGGCGCATGCCGCCACCGCTGACGTCGCACACGGTCGTGGTCGCCGCCTATCTGATGGCGCGCGGCCAGCTGCGCATGGCTCAGGGACGAGGCGAGGAGGCGCTGCAGGACTTCCTGGCCTGCGGTGAGCGATGCGAGCGGCTCGGGATCCTCGATGGCCTGTATGCCTGGCGGTCTGAGGCAGCGATCACGCATGCCGTGCTCGGCCATGAGGCCGAGGGCCGGCGGCTGGCCCGGACGGCGCTCGAGGTGGCACGCGGTTTCGGGCGGCCTCGGTCGCTGGGTGTGGCCTTGCGCGCCGCGGGCCTGGTCGAGGGGGGCGACCGCGGCCTCGACCTGCTCGGTGAGGCGGTCGCGGTACTCGGGCCCTCCCCGGCGCCGGTCGAGCTGGCCCGGGCGCTCACCGATCACGGAGCGGCCCTGCGCCGGGCCGGCCAGCGGACTACGGCGCGGGCCCAGCTGGAACGAGGGCTCGACCTGGCGCATCACTGGGGCGCACGCCGCATCGCGAGCCAGGCCAGGGCCGAACTCATCGCGGCAGGCGCCAAGCCACGGCGCGACGCGATCACCGGCCGCGACGCCCTGACGGCCAGCGAGTTGCGTGTGGTCCGACTGGCGGCGGCAGGCCGGACCAACCGTGAGATAGCGCAAGAGCTGTTCATCACGACGAAGACCGCTGAAGCGCACCTCAGCCGGGCGTACCGCAAGCTCGATGTCACCCGGCGAACCCAGCTGGCCGAGGCGCTGATCAGCAAGACCCCGGCCGACAATAGGCACGAAGCCGCCCCTATCGTGCCGATTTCCTAGGGCACCGGCGGCAAAAGATTGGGGTGGCCTGCCCGATGCCGCCTGGCGGGCCGGCTTTCAGACTCGGTCATGCCGACCATCCGCTACCGGAGCGGAGAGGAGCAGAGGCGAAAGCGGGAGACATGACCACCGTAACGACAGAACGTGACGGGTCGGCGCAGACTCTGCCCGGGCCCGCTATACCCGACCTGACGCTGCCGCAGTTCGTTCTTTGCTCCGCGAACCGGCGCGGGAGCAAGCGGGCACTGGTCGACGCGGCGACCGGGCAGGAGATCAGCTACGCCGGGCTCGCCGAAGCCGTGCAAGAGATCGGCGCCGGGTTGTCGGCGCGCGGCCTGCATCCCGGCGACGTGCTCGCCTTGTGCGCGCCGAACTCCATCGAGTTCGCGGTGGCCTGGTTCGCGGCCTCATCGATCGGGGCGATCGTGACGACCGTGAACCCGCAGTGCACGAGGGATGAGATCGTCCGTCAGCTCCGGCAGACCGGCGCGCGCTGGCTGGTGACCACGGCCGGGCCGACCGAGCAGAAGCTGCGCGGCGTCACGGCCGAGACCGCGGTCACGGAGACGATCGTGACCGGCGATCACGCCGCCGGGACGATCCCGTTCTGGTCGCTTCGCGCGACCGCGCACGCGCCGGCCAGGCCCGTATCCGCGTCGGATGTGGCGCTCCTGCCGACGTCCAGCGGCACCACCGGGCTGCCCAAGAGCGTCGAGCTCACCCACCGGAACCTGGTGGCCAGCTTGTGCCAGACATGGCTCGTCCACCAGGTGGCCGAGGACGACGTCGTGATGGCGGCCCTGCCGCTGTTCCACATCTACGGGCTGCAGATCACCCTGAACCTGGCGCTGCTCGCGGGCGCGACCGTGATCATCGTGCCACGGTTCGGGCTGGACGTGTTCCTGCGTGCCGTCCAGGATTACGGCATCACCAGGGCCGAAGTCGTACCGCCGATGGTCCTCGGCCTCGCGACCGCAGCCACGGTCGACGACTATGACCTGTCCAGCCTGCGCCTGCTTACATCGGCCGCGGCGCCGCTCGGCGCCGACCTCGCGCGCGCGTGCGCGCAGCGACTCGGCTGCCGCGTCAAGCAGGCCTATGGCATGACCGAGGTGAGCGGCGGCACCCACATGGCGCCCGACGACGGCCCGGACCGCCCCGATTCGATCGGCCCCGCCCTGCCCGGCGTCGAGTGCCGGATCGTCGATCCGGGCACCGGCGCCGAGTTGCGCCCCGGTCAGCCGGGCGAACTGCTGGTCCGCACGGCGGGCGCGATGCGCGGATACCTCGGTGATCCGGAGGCGACCGCGGCCACCATCGACACGGCCGGATGGGTCCACACCGGCGACATCGTCACGGCCGGCCAGGACGGATGGTTCTGTGTGGCCGACCGGGTCAAGGAACTGATCAAGTACAAGGGCTATCAAGTCGCCCCGGCCGAGCTCGAGTCCGTCCTGCTGGCCCACCCCGCGGTGGCGGATGCGGCGGTCGTCCGCCAGCCCGACGCGCTAGCCGGGGAGGTGCCGAAGGCCTTCGTCGTGCTGAGGGCACCGGCAACGGCGGAGGAGCTGATGACATGGGTGGCCGAGCGCGTGGCCGGCTACAAACGGGTGCGTCAGGTCGTGTTCACCGACAGCATCCCCAGGTCCCCTGCGGGCAAGATCCTTCGCCGGCTGCTCGTCGGCCATAGTCATGGGAGCTGAAGCCACCGCGGCGACGGTCGCATCGGCGAGCAAGAACGCTGGTTCCCGTCCGCTAGACGGCAAGGTCGCGCTGGTGAGCGGCGGAGGCCGAGGCCTCGGCAGGTTGCTGAGCGTCCGGCTCGCCGATGCCGGAGCGGCCGTCGGGCTCATCGCACGGTCCGCCGGGGAACTCGCGGCCGTGGTCGGCGAGATCAACCGGGCGGGCGGCGTCGCCGCTGCCGCCTCCGCCGATGTCACCGACAAGCGGGCCACGGCCGCTGCCGCCGCCGAACTGCGCCAGAGGCTGGGAGCGGTAGAGATCCTCATCAACAACGCCGGCATCAGCGGGCCGACCGGGCCGGCCTGGCAGGTGCAGCCGGCCGACTGGTGGCAGGCAATCGAGGTGAATCTGGGCGGAGCATTCGTCCTGACCCAGCTAGCGCTGGCCCATATGATCCCGGCAGGCAAGGGCCGGATCATCAACATCACCAGCCACGCAGGGGTCTACCGATGGCCGCTGATGTCTGCCTACGCAGCCTCGAAGGCGGCCCTGGTGAAGCTGACCGAGACGCTCGCCGAAGAGACACGCCCGCACGGCGTATCGGTGTTCAGCGTGGATCCCGGCCTGCTGCCCATCGGTCTCACCGAGGTCGCGTTGAGGAGCGGAGCCGGCCAGCGGACGCCGGAAGGCCGTGTCTACGGCTGGATACGCGACCAATTCGCGGCCGGCCGTGGCGCCGACCCGGAGGAGGCAGCCCGCCTGGTCCTCGCGTTGGCCAGCGGCCACGCGGACCGGCTGTCCGGCTGCCATCTCAGCGTGACCGAGAATCTCGGCGCCTTGCTCGCCAGGATCGACCAGATCGAGCGTGACGACCTGTACACGCTTCGGTTGCGTACGTAAGGACGTCCAGCCGGAGGCCACCTCGATCAGGCTCAGCTCGTTGGCGTGAATGCGCTCCGGACCGACGCCGAAGTGCGGCGGGTAGAGAATGGCCCAGTCGATGACGTCGGCGTACCGGCGCAACTGGCCGGCCACGTCTTCCGGCGTGCCGAACACGGCCCGCTCCTCGACCATCGCCTCCCCGGCGGCGATCACGCCGGAGACGTCGCCGCGGGCGAGGGCTTCCCGGGCCGCGGCGCGCTCGGCGGCGAACTGGCCGTCCGGAAACAGAAGGTCGTAGCCCTTCGGCGTGGAGTAGAAACCCACCTGGGCAGCGGCGTCGCGGCGCGCGGCGCGCGGGTCGGAGCTGGCCGCGGCGACGATCTGCGTCGTCATCCGCAACCCCGCCGCGTCCCGGTCCGCCCGGGCCGCACCGCGGGCCAGCAGCGGGCGGGCGATGTCACGCAGGTAGCCGGCCGAGGCGATCGTGTGCCCGACGAAGCCGTCCGCGCACTCCCCCGCGACGCCGACCATGTGCTCGCCTACGCCCGCGGCCAGGATCGTCAGACTGTCGGGCAACGCGGAGCGGTCGTAGTACACCACGAGCCCGACCTGCATCGTTGTCCTCCTTCCGGTGCGGCCGCTGGCGGCCGCACACGCGACTATAGATTCAGTTCGGTGGCGACCGCGAGGATCGGCCACGGACCAGAGAGGAGCCGTTGATGGGCAGGCTCGACGGCAAGATCGCGATCGTGACCGGTGGCGGGCAGGGCATCGGCCAGGCGATCGCCCGCAAGCTGGCCGCGGAGGGGGCGACCGTCGTCGTCACTGACGTGGACGAGGCGAACGCCACGGCGACGGCGAACGCGTTGCCGGGCGCGGTCGCGATCCGCGCCGACGTCACCGACCGTCAGGGCGTCCAGGCGATGGCCGAACGGGTTGCCGGGCAGTTCGGCCGGATCGACGTGCTCGTCAACAACGCCGGCTGGGACAAGGCGAGCCCGTTCGTCGACTCCGATCCCGCCGACTGGGACCGCGCGATAGCGATCAACCTGTACGGCGTGCTGCACACCTGCAAGGCAGTGCTGCCGGTCATGGCCGGGCAGGGCAGCGGGGCCGTGGTGAACCTGGGCTCGGACGCCGGACGGGTGGGCTCGTCCGGCGAAGCGGTGTACTCCGCGGCCAAGGGCGGGATCATCGCGTTTACCAAGTCTCTGGCCCGGGAGATGGCTCGCCACCAGGTTAGGGTCAATTGCGTCTGCCCCGGTCCCACCGACACCGCGCTGTTCGCGTCGTTCGCCGGGCCGAACCTGCGCGAGGCCCTCACCAAGGCGATCCCGTTCCGGCGGCTGGGCCAGCCGGCCGACGTCGCCAATGTGGTTGCGTTCCTCGCCTCGGACGAGGCATCCTTCGTCACCGGTCAGACCGTCAGCGTCAGCGGCGGTCTCACGATGAACTGAGCCGACCCCGCCACCTTCAAGTCACAAGGAGCAGTCCGTGACGTTCTCCGAGTACGAGCAGCTCCGCTTCGAGCGCCTGGACCACGGCGTGCTGCTCATCACCATGAACCGGCCGGACAAGTACAACGCCGCCGACGAGCAGATGCACGGCGAGCTCGCCCGGGTCTGGGCCGAGGTATCGGCCGACCCGCAGACGAGGGTCGCCGTGATCACCGGCGCCGGCAAGGCGTTCTCGGCCGGCGGCGACCTGGACATGGTCCGGCGGATGGCCGGCGACCACGACCGCGTGGCCCACATGCTCCGCGAGATGAGCGATCTGGTCTACAACATCGTCAACTGCGAGAAGCCGGTCGTCTCCGCGATCAACGGGGTCGCCGTCGGCGCGGGCACGGTGGTGGCGCTGCTGGCCGACATCTCGATCTGCGCCCTGGACGCCAGGCTCGGAGACGGTCACGTCAGGCTCGGCGTGGCGGCCGGCGACCACGCCGCGATCTTGTGGCCGCTGCTGTGCGGCATGGCCAAGGCCCGCTACTACCTGCTCACCGGCGAGATGATCACGGGTGAGGAGGCGGAACGGCTCGGCATGGTCAGCAAGGCGGTCCCGCGCGATCAGGTGCTCGACGAGGCGCTGCGCGTCGCGGACAGCCTGGCCACCGGCTCACAGCCCGCGATCCGCTGGACCAAGCGGGCACTGAACAACTGGCTCAAGATGGCCGGCCCGATCTTCGACCAGTCCGCCGCCTACGAGATGCTCACGTTCATGGGCCCCGACGTCCTCGAGGGCGCCGCAGCGCTCACCGAGAAGCGCGCACCCCGCTTCCCTTCAGCCCAGGATGCCCAGGCCGCCGGCTAGGAACGCCCGGACTCGCCTTCGAGCATCGTGATCAGCGCCTGGTAGCTGGCGGCGGGTCCGGGCACGCCATCCGGCCAGCCTTCGGCCAGCGGCCGCTGCCGGGCTATGCCGACGGCGAGGTCCGGTTCGATCCCCGCGTCGTCCGTCAGGCACTGCACGGCCTGCGCGGCGGGCAGGGCGTTGAACCACCGGTAGCCCGCGGCGCGGCGCGCCGCCGGGTCGATGCGGCCGATCAGCCGTACCCGCGACATCCCTCCGTCCGGGAAGGCGTCGAGCCGGACCGCGCCGACGGGCTCGTCGCACTGGCTGGCGAACTCGTGCCGTGTATCGGGCTGCAGCCGGGTCCGGGCGAGCAGCGGCCGCCAGGCGGGCGAACCGGCGGGCGCGCAGGGATCCAGCGCCGTGGCGCAGAGCGCCACCTCGGCCGAGGCGTTGTACTTGAAGTGCGCGGTGTCGACCACGATCCGGCGGATCACGCCGAGGAAGGCGAGCCGGAACACGACGTGGTCGTGGCCGTCGTCGCGCCGCCGTCGGGTCTCCCAGCCCTCGCCCATGGTGCGGGCCCGGTCCGGGCGGATGAGGTGACCGGCCGATGTGTAGAAGTCGTCGGTGCTAGCCACGACCGCGCCGCCGTAGGCCTGGCCGGCCAGGTCGATGGTCAGCTCCTCCAGCCCGCGCGGGTCGGGGACCACCTGCCCGAGCACCCGGAGCCTGGCGATCCCGCCGTCCGGGTAGGCGGACAGCCTGACATGGGTGAACCGCCGACCGTCCGTGACCGGGAAGACGTTGTGGCTGTCCCCGGTCAGGGCCGACCGCGGGACGATCTGCTCCCAGCCGGTGAGCTCGTCTGGTGCGGGGTAGCCCTCGCAGCCGCACGCCTCGACGGCGACGGCCGCCGGGAAATTCCCGGTGAAGAAGCTCGTGTCCACGTCGACCGAGGTGATCACGCCCGGGGCGCCGAGCCGGACGATGACCCAGTCGTGGCCAGGCGAACGCCGGCGCCGGGTCTCCCAGCCGTCGACGATCTCGCCGCGGTGGCCGTAATGCCCGGGCTCGAACGCCGCCGGGGCCGGGGTCAGCAGGTTCTCCTTCTCGCCGAACGACTCGTCGCTGGCCGCCACCACGTTGCCGCCGAGCCAGCGCGAGGCCAGGTCCGTCTCCGCCGTCATTGAACGTCCAGGGACAGCGGCCAGCCGGTGATCGGTTTCGGATCGGGCGGCGCGTAGGTGAACACCTTGCTGGTGGCCAGGCCCAGGCCCACCACGGCCTCGGCGAGCCGGACCGCCGCGCCGATCCCATCGACGACCGGAACCCCCAGCTCGGCGGTGATGGCCTGCTCCAGTCCGGCCATGCCCGCGCAGCCGAGGCAGATCGCCTCCGCGTGATCCTGCTCGACCGCGATCCTCGCCTGCTCGACGATGCCGCGGACCGCACCCCCCGGGTCGGCGTCCACCTCCAGCGTGCTCATCCCGCTGGCCCGGACCGAGGCGCACCGGTCCAGCAGCCCGGCCAACTTCAGCCGGTCCTCGATCGCCGGGACCGACCGCCGCAGCGTGGTGACCACCGAGAAGGTGCGGGCGATCAGCATCGCTACCTGCGCCGAGGCCTCGCAGATCTCCACCACCGGCGCCGCGATCAGCTCCTGCAGCCCGTCCCGGCCGTGCTCGCCGAACCCGGCCAGCACCACCGCGTCGTACGGCTCGCGGTAGGCGAGCACGCGATCCATCACGCCGACGGCCGACAGGTAGCTCTCGAAGGCGCAGTCGACGGCCTGCGGGCCGAAGTACGGGCGGAGCACCTCGATCTGCGTTCCGGGCGACGCGTAGCGCCGGGCCCCGGCGGCGATGACGCCGGTCATGGACTCGCTGGTGTTGACGTTCACGACGATGACCTTCATGGCGTCCTCCTCAGCAGTTTCCCGCGCGGCTGGCCGGGGTCGACCGCCTGCCCGCGCAGCAGGGTGAGCCGCACCACGCCGTGCAGCCTGCGGCCCGCGTACGGAGTCGTCGCCGGGTGCCGGTGGTGCAGCTGCCCGGGGTCGACCACGAAGGATTCCTCCGGGGCCAGCACGCAGAAGTCCGCGTCGTACCCGGCCGCGATCCGGCCCTTGGCGGTCAGGCCGGCCAGCCGCGCCGGGGCGGCTGACATCCACGCCGCGACCTGCGCGAGGCCGATGCCGCGGCGGCGCGCCTGGGTCCAGGTCAGCGGCAGGCCGAGCTGGAGCGAGGAGATGCCGCCCCAGGCCAGGCCGAAGTCCCCCGTGTCCGGCGCCTTCATCGCCGCGGTGCACGGCGAGTGGTCCGAGACGACCATGGCGAGGACCCGGTCCCGCAGACCGGCCCAGAGCAGCTCGCGGTTGGCGGCCTCGCGGACCGGCGGCGAGCACTTACACGCGGTCTCGCCGTCGCCGATCTCCTCGGCGGTCAGGGTCAGGTAGTGCGGGCAGGTCTCGGCCGTGAGCCGAACGCCCTCGCGCTGCGCCGTGGCGATCATCGGGAGCGCATCCGAGCTAGACAGGTGCACGATGTGCGCGTGCCCGCCGGTCGCCCGGGCCGCCTCGATGACCTCGGCGACGGCCAGGTTCTCCATGCCGCGGGGGTTCGAGGCCAGGTAGCCGGCGTAGCCGCGGCCCGCATACGCCGCAGTCGTCACCCCCGGCGCCGCGGCCCGCGCGCTCTCCGCGTGAACGAGCAGCGGCCGCCCGAGCGGCGCCAGCGCGCGCAGCGCGGCGGTCAGCTGGCCGGCGTCCACCGGCGGGAAGTCGGGCGCGCCGGAGTCGGCCAGGAAGCACTTGAACCCGGCGACGCCGGCCCGCGCGAGCGGTTCGAGCTCGGGCGTGTTGCCGGGGATCACCCCGCCCCAGAACCCCACATCGACGTGGCACTGGCCGCCGGCCGCCTGCTGCTTGGCCGCCAGCGCGTCCGCGCTGACCGTGGCCGGGACGCTGTCCAGCGGCATGTCGACCAGCGTGGTGACCCCGCCCGCCGCGGCGGCCCGGGTGGCGCTGGCGAAGCCCTCCCACTCGGTGTGACCCGGTTCGCAGACGTGCACATGCGAGTCGACGAGCCCGGGCAGGAGCACCACGTCCTCCCCGAGTTCCAGGGTGTCCCGGCCGCTCAGTCTGCTGTCCGCCAGCGGCTCGACGGTGACGACGCGGCCATCGATCACGCCGACGGCCAGCGGGCGCTCGGACTCCGCGACATCACCGGTGACCGCACGGCGAGCCCGGATGAGCAGGTCGGCGGTTACGGTCATGATCTTGACATTAAATTATAATTTTAGTATCTGTCGAGGATGGCGTCCGAAGCAGACAGCTCGCTGGCCGAGCTGTCCCTGTCGATCAGCCGCGGCTCACCGGTTCCGCTGCACCACCAGCTCCGTCAGCTGCTGCAAGAGCAGATCGACCGCGGCAGCCTGCGGCCCGGGCAGCAGCTCCCGCACGAACGGCAGTACGCCGAGCACCTAGGCATCAGCCTCGCCCCGGTCCGCCAGGCCCTGCTCGACCTGGTGCGCCTGGGCTACCTGATCCGGGTCAGGGGCAAGGGCACCTTCGTCCGCGACAACAAGGTCATCGAGAAGATCAGCCTGCTCGGCAGCTTCACCGATTCGCTGCGCGGCCAGGGCCTGGAACCCGCGTTCACGGTGACCTGCGCGGCGGTCATGGCCCCGCCGCCGGAGGTCAGGGACGCGTTCGACAGCAAGCCCCGGCGGCTGTTCCGGCTGGACCGGCTGGCCTCGGTCGCCGACGGCCCGCTCGCCCTGCTCACCGCCTGGCTGGACCCGGCCCGCTTCCCCGACCTCGGCGAGCAGGACTTCGCCACGGCCCCGCTGTACGCCACCCTCGAGCGCCTGCACGGCGTGCAGATGGGCCGGGCGCTGTCCACCATCGAGGTCGTCCAGCTCCGGGACGAGGAGGCGGCGCTGCTGCAACTGCCGCCGGGCGCCTCCGCGCTTCAGGTCCAGGGCACCACCTTCGACCAGAACGACCGCGCGACCGAGGTGTCGCGCGTGCTGTACCGGGCTGACCGGTTCACCTTCTCACTGGAGAGCCACCGCGTCGGCGGTCAGCTCAAGCACGTCATCGGCCCGCCTCCGATGGCCCACCGTCCCAGTTAAGCCCGGCCGCGGCCGGGCACGCGCCCAGGAAGTGATCCTCATGACGTCGACACCCGCACGTGCGACAGGAGCGCCGCAGGACTCCAACTTCACCCGTAACGCGACCGGCCTGGTCCGCGAGGTGTCCATGTGGGACGCCCTCATCATGAACACCCTCGGCATGAACGTCGCGGTCGGCTCGGTCCTGCTGCTCCAGCAGGCCCCGGCCATCTTCCCCGGCGGCAACCTGGTGCTGGCCGTGGTCATCGGCACCGTGATCATGGCGTTCACCCTGCTGTGGGTGTACTCGGAATTCGCTGCGGCGATGCCGCGGTCCGGCGGGGACTACGTGTTCGTCAGCCGGGCGCTGCACCCGTTCCTCGGCTGGCTGCTGTCCTGGAGCCAGGGCGTCTGGCTGATCTTCTTCTGGATCGGTTTCAACGCCTGGTTCGCGCTCGTCTCGGCCGTCCCCGCCGCGTTGATCACGATCGGGTCGGTGACCGGCCAGCACGGCTGGATCACCGCGGCGAACGACCTGCTGGCCAAGCACACCTTCCTCGGCATCCACATGCAGTGGTACGTGTTCTTGTTCGGCACGGTGCTGAACGTCCTGTTCGCGCTGCTGCTGATCTTCGGCGGGCGGGTGTTCTGGCGGGTGCAGAAGTGGCTGTTCCTGCTGGCCGGCCTGGCCATCCTGATCATGGTCGGGCTGCTACTCGTGCGCGGCACCAGCGTGGGCGCGTCCTGGGACTCCTTTGCCGCGAAGAACGGCACGCTGAAGTACAACCAGGTCATCCCGGCGGCGCAGGCGGCCGGCTTCCACGGGGCCAACGCCTCGTTCAGCTTCAGCCAGACGCTGCTCGTGCTGCCGTGGGTGTTCTTCGTCGTCGGCTACGCCCAGGGCTCGGCGCAGATCGGCGGCGAGGTCAAGCGTGCGTCCCGGTCGCAGTACTTCGCGATGGTGGGCGGCGTGCTCATCAACGGCCTGGTGCTGGCGGTCATCGTGCTGCTGGCCACGCACGCCGTCGGTTCCAGCTGGCTGCGCAGCGTCGACTACCTCGCCGCCAACGACCCGGCCAAGCTCGGCCTGCCGGGCGGCCTACCGCCGGGCATCAACTTCATGTCCGCGCTGCTGACCCACAACGTGGTGCTGCTCGCCCTGCTCGGCATCGGCTTCGTGATCTGGGCGCTGATGGGCACGCCGCTATCCGAGCTGCAGGCCAGCCGGTACATGCTGGCCTGGGGGCTTGACCGGAGCGGCCCGCAGGCCCTCGGCCGGGTCAACGACCGGGTGCACACGCCGGTGGTCGCCATCGTCTTCTGCACGGTCACCGGCGAGCTCGCCCTGCTCGCGCTGATCAACATCCCGCAGGCCAGCCTGCTCGGCGCGCTGCTGGCCCAGATCGCCGCC
>Ga0207699_10001331_pt1 | contig 11733 bp, 9 predicted proteins | sample LARL51metaG_FD_184344 | JGI IMG/M metagenome (GOLD analysis project Ga0207699, IMG submission 184344) | Corn, switchgrass and miscanthus rhizosphere microbial communities from Kellogg Biological Station, Michigan, USA - LAR L5-1 metaG... | ecosystem: Host-associated > Plants > Roots >...
TCCTGTCGGCGTGGGCGGGCCTGGGCGTGCTCAGCCTGTACGCGGCCGTGGCGCTGGCGATCGGCGGCTGGCTGCTCGTTCGCCGTGACGCCTGACCGGCGGGCCGAGGGTCGCCCCCCGACCGGCACAGAGCGGACAATGAGGCCATGCGCGCTAACGGTCCGGTGAACCCGGCCGCCGCCGGCCAGCCGGCCGGTCGCGGGCCGGCCGGGCCGGCCCGGGTGGGCGGTTCGCCCGCCGCGGTGGCGGGTGCGGTGCTGCGCGCGCCGTTCACCGGCTGGGCGTGGCGGGAGCTGCTGTTCTGCGCCATCGAGGTCCCGCTCGGGTTCTGCGTCCTCGTGTTCCCCGTCGCGCTGGCGGGACTGCCGCTCGCGGTGGCGCTCCTGGTCCACGGCGGCCCGCGGCTGTCCGGGTCCGCCCCGGCTCACCGCAGCGCGGTCGTCACGGTCACCGGCGGCGTGGTCTTGGCCATTCTGGTGGCGCTGCTCGTGCTGGCGCCCCGGATCGCCCGCGGGCTCGGCGGGGCACACCGCCGCCTGGCGGCGCGGCTGCTGGGCGAGGACATCCCCGGCCCGCCGGCCATCCGCCGCGGCCGGGGCGTGGCCGGCTGGCTGGGCGCCACGGTGCGCGACGGCCCAGGCTGGCGGGCCGCCGCGTACTTGCTGGTCAAGCTGCCGGTGACGGTGGGCGAGCTCTACGCCGCCTTCTTCGCGGCGGCCGGGCTGGCCAACCTGACCTACCCGTTCTGGTGGCCGCTGTTCCGCAACCACCCCCCGGGGGTGCGGCTGGGGCCGGCTGACGCGCTCACGCCGTTCGGTGCGCTGCACATCGCCACGTTCCCCGGCACGTTCGCCGCCTTCGCCGCGGGCGCGGCGATGCTGGTGGCCGCCCCGTGGGCGGCCTGGGCGGTCAGCTCGGCGGACCGCTGGCTCATGCGCGGGCTGCTCGGGCCGGGACGGATGGCGCAGCGGGTCGCCGACCTGGAGCAGTCCCGGGCGCTGGCGGTGGACGACTCCGCCGCCACGCTGCGCCGGCTCGAACGGGATCTGCACGACGGCGCGCAGGTCCGGCTGGCCACCCTGGCCATGAACCTCGGCATGGCCCGGGAGAAGCTCGGCGACGACGCCAGCCCGGAGGCCCGCGAGCTGGTCGACGCCGCCCACCAGGGAGCCAAGGACGCCCTGATCGACCTGCGCAACCTGGCCCGGGGGATCCACCCGCCGGCGCTCGACAACGGCCTGGCCGACGCGCTGGCCACCCTGGCCGCGAGCAGCGCCATCCCGGCCGAGCTGACCACGGCCATCCCGCAGCGGCCCGCGCCGGCGATCGAGACCATCGCCTACTTCTGCGCGGCCGAGCTGCTGGCCAACGCGGCCAAGCACAGCTATGCGAACCGGGTCACGATCGAGGTGGCGGAGCACGACCAGACGCTGGTGCTGCGGGTCGGCGACGACGGCCGCGGCGGCGCCGACCCGGCCGGCGGCAGCGGCCTGGCCGGGCTCGCGCAGCGGGCCCGGACCGTCGACGGCAGCCTGGAGATAACGAGCCCCCCGGGCGGGCCGACACAGGTCACCGTCCGGCTCCCGCTGCGCCCATGACCGGGCCAGAACCGCTGCGGGTGGTGATCGCCGAGGACGCTGCGCTGTTCCGGGAGGGCCTGGCCCGGCTGATCGCCGACCGCGGCCACCGGGTGGTCGCCGCCGTGGCCGACGCCGGCGCGCTGATCGCCTCCGTGGCCGAGCATGATCCCGACGTCGCGGTGGCCGACATCCGGATGCCGCCGACGCACACCGATGAGGGCCTGCGCGCCGCCATCGAGATCCGCCGCGACCATCCGCGCACCGGGATGCTCATGCTCTCCCAGTACATCGAGACCATGTACGCGGCCCGGCTGCTGGGCGGCAACGCGGCCGGCGTCGGTTACCTGCTGAAAGACCGGGTCGCCGACGTGGCCGAGTTCGCGGACGCGCTGGCCCGGGTGGCGGCCGGGGGCACCGCGCTCGACCCGGAGGTGGTCAGCCAGCTCGTCCGCGCCAGCCGCCACACCGACGGCCTGGCCACGCTGACCCCCCGGGAGCGTGACGTGCTCGCCCTGATGGCCGAGGGCCGGTCCAACGCCGGGATCGCCGCCGCCCTCGTCGTCTCGGCCGGGGTGGTCGAGAAACACGTGGCCAGCATCTTCGGCAAGCTGGGCCTGCCGCCGTCGGAGGCGGACAACCGCCGGGTGCTCGCGGTCCTGCGCTACCTGGGATCCTGACGCAAAAGATCGCCAACCCGGCGTCTAGCTGGCCGGATGACGGGTAGGGTCGGGTGGTTGTGACCCCAGCCAGCGTGGTTCTTGCCGGCCGCTACCGCCTGGAGGGCCCGGTGGCCCGTGGCGGGGTGGGCGAGATCTGGCGGGCGACGGACCTGGTGCTGGGCCGGCCGGTGGCGGTCAAGCTGCTGCGGACGGAGTACGCCCAGCACCCGGAGGTGCTGGCCCGGTTCCGGGCCGAGGCCAGGCACGCCGGGTCGGTGTCCCATCCGGGCATCGCGCAGGTCTACGACTACGGCGAGGACGGCGCCGCGGCTTCGCCGTACCTGGTGATGGAACTGGTGGACGGGCCGTCCCTGGCGCGTGTGCTGGCGGCCGGGCCGCTCACCCCGGCCGACGCCATGGACGTGCTCGCCCAGGCCGCCGCGGGCCTGCAGGCGGCGCACACGGCGGGCCTGGTGCACCGGGACGTCAAGCCGGGGAACCTGCTGGTCGGCCCGTCCGGCCAGGTGAAGATCACCGACTTCGGGATCGCCCACGCCGCGTGGTCCGCGCCGATCACGCAGACCGGAGCGCTGGTCGGCACGCCCGCCTACCTGGCCCCGGAACGGATCATGGGTGGCCCAGCCACCCCCGCCAGCGACCTGTACTCCCTCGGGGTGGTGGGCTATCAGTGCCTGACCGGCGCCGTCCCGTTTGCGGGGATGCCGCACGAGGTGACGGCGGCGCACCGGCACCGCACGCTGCCGCCGCTGCCCCCGGCCGTGCCCGCCGGGGCGGCGGAACTGGTCCTCGACCTCACGGCCAAGGATCCGGCGGCCCGGCCGGCCAGCGCGGGTGAGGTCGCGGCGCGGGCCGGGCGGCTGCGCGATGCCCTGGCCGGGCGCCCGACCGCCGACGCGCTGGTCAGCGAGCCAGGTGGCCCGCTTCCGGCCAGGGCGGTGGGCGCGGAGCCGGTCCCGCTGGCCGGAAACCCAGCCCCCGTGGCCGGAAACGCGGTCCCCATGGCCGGAGAGCAGGTCCCCGCGGCCGGGCCGACCCCCTGGGCCGGAAAGCCGGTCCCCGCGGCCGAGCCGGGCTTCCGGGCCGGAGAGCCGACCTTGTGGGCTAGCGAGCCGGCCCCGTGGGCTGGCGAGCCGCTCACCCTGGTCGAGGCGTCGGGGCCGGGCCTGGCGCCGACCCACCGGCGGCCACGACGGGAGGGGATGCGGCCCGGGCGGGGCGTGCTGCTGGCCGTGGCCGGGGTGGCGGTCGTGGCGGGCTTGGCGGGATGGCTGCTGGCGGGCGCCTTCCGAGCCGGGCCGGGGCAGCCTCAGCCGACAGGCCCACTATCTGCCGCCGGCACGCCTGGTACCGCCGCGCGCACACCGACCGCCCCAGCCGCCCACAGCGTCGAGGTGAACGCCAGCGCCCTGGCCGGCCAGCAGGCCAGCGTGGTGAGGCAGCGACTGCGCCAGCTCGGCCTTCGGCCCCGCGTCGTGCGCGCCGTGAGGGGCAGCCAGGCGCCGGGCACCGTCATCTCGGTGCAGCCCAGCGGCCAGGTGCCGGTCGGCAGCATCGTCACGGTGACCGCGGCACTTTCGCCACCCGGGCACGGGAACGGCGACGGGAACGGCAACGGCCAGGGAAACAACGGCGACTGAGCTTTACCCGCGGGTATCCGTTACGGGCGGCGCACCCGGGGTAGGGCAGGGGGACGCTTAGCCCGCAGACGGGGCGAAGGATCATGAGCAGGTCACGTTCATCCACACCGCCCGCGCGCCCGCCCACCCGGCAGGCCGCGCGGATGTCCGCCTATCACGAGCACGCCCGCTGTTACGAGCAGGACACGGGCGCGTTCCAGCCCTACCGTCAGGCGATCGTCGAGGCGTTACCGCTCTGCCCCGGGCAGGTGGTCCTCGACGTGGGCTGCGGGACCGGGCTGTGCTTCGGCCCACTGCGGGACAAGGTGACCACGCGGGGCGGCGTCGTCGGCATCGAGGAGTCGCCCGAGATGGTGGCGGTGGCGCGCGAGCACGTCGCCGAGGAGGGGTGGCTCAACGTCATGGTGGTGCAGTCGCGGGCTGAGGATGCGGAGATAGCGTTCACCGCGGACGCCGCCCTCTTCTGCGCCGTCCACGACATCCTGCAGTCCCCGGGCGCGCTGCGGAACGTCCTGGGCAAGCTCCGTCCCGGGGCCTGGGTGGCCGCGGGCGGCGGCAAGTGGGCTGCGCCGCTCATGGTGGCCGTGAACATGCAGGTGAGAACGCTCCACGCGCCCTATGTGCGGAGCTTCGACGGGTTCGACCGGCCGTGGAACCACCTGGAGCAGCTGGTCGAGGGCATCGACGTCGACGAGGTGGCGTTCGGCGGCGGGTACATCGCGACCGGGAGGGTGCCGCCGCGGGTCTCCGCCTAGCGCCCCGCCCGGCCGGGCCCGCCGGGCTGCGTCACGCGGGCTGGTCGCTTCGGTCCGCCGCGGTGAGCGTGCCGCCACCACCGCGGCCCGGCGCCACCGACCAGCATGCCTCGAGCAAGGCCGGGGCGAACAGCTGCGGTGCGTTGATGCACACCCCGTGATCGCCGGGTACCTCGTGGACCGTTGCGCCCGGGATCGCCCGGGCCAGCCTGCGCTGGCGGCTCGCCGGCACGATGCGGTCCCGGGTGGTAACGACCACGGCGGCCGGGACATCCAGCTCGCTGATCCACTCGTCCGAGTTGAATTCGCAGACGGCCTGGATGGCCGAGACGGCGGAGGCCAGCGTGGTCCGGCCCAGCTCGGCGCGGGCCCAACTGGCGGTCGCCGGGTTGTCAAGGTGGCCCAGCAGTGTCATGCCGAGGAGTTCGGCGCTCATCAGCTGCAGCAGTGGATTCCAGCGCAGAGCGGCGGCCGCCGTCGGCAGCCCGAGCGCGGCCAGCCTCTCCGCCGGTGATTCCCGGACGTTGCCCGCGGTGGAGCACAGCACGAGGCCGGACAGCAGCGAGGCGTGCCGCCTGGCCAGCAGCTGGGCAACCATGCCACCCATGGAGTACCCCACCGCGACAAACGTGCGGATGCCGAGCACCGCTGCCAGCGCGGCGACATCGTCGGCGCAGTCCTCAAGCCGGAACGGGGAGCCCGCCCGGATGCCGTCGCCATGGCTCCGCAGGTCGGCGGCGACGACCCGGAAATGGCGGCCGAGCGGCGCCAGGACCTTCCCCCAGTTCAGCTCGGCGTTGACCGCCACCCCGTGGATGAGCATCACGGTCTCGGCGCGGCGCGGGCCCGGGCACTCCCATACCCGCGTGGCACCACGGCCGGGCAGTTCCACCAGGCGTGTCAGGGGGGTCACTGCCTCCCCAAGAACCCGCCGCACCACTGTCACGCTCCCGCGGTACCAGTCAGCGAGTGCCGGCGATCGGCGCCCAGCCGACGAGTTACCCGAATTATGAGGCATGTGTGCGTTTTCGGCCAGTATTTGATAAAGCCGACTGCCCGGGCCGCTGATGCTGGCGGTGAGGATGTTCTGCCAGAGCAGCATGCGCCCACAGGCACCCGGTTAGGGGGGGCTGGCCCCTCGGGCATACCGGACCTAGGGTGACATTCAAGGTCGTCGGGCTGCACCGGCCTGGGCGACTGTGGGCCGTATCCTGCCCGTCGCGTCCTGCGGTCCGGGCCGTGCCCCCAGCCGCCACACTGGCCCGGGAATCAGGAGGAATCAATGAAGACCAAGGCTGCGGTGCTGCGCGGGGTGGGCCAGGACTTCGAGATCACCGAGCTCGACCTCGATCCGCCCAGGGCGGGTGAGGTGCTCATCCGTTATGCAGCCGCGGGCTTGTGCCATTCCGACGAGCACCTGCGGCACGGCGACATCGTGCCGCGCTTCCCCATCGTGGGCGGCCACGAGGGCGCCGGGGTCATCGAGGAGGTCGGCGAGGGCGTCACCCGGCTGCAGCCCGGCGACCACGTGATCTGCTCGTTCCTGCCGGTCTGCGGCCACTGCCGGTGGTGCTCGACCAGCCAGTCGAACCTGTGCGACCTGGGCGCCAATCTGCTGGTTGGGTGCCTGGCCGACGGTACCTTCCGGTTCCACTCCGGCGGCGAGGACCTCGGCGGCATGTGCATGCTCGGCACGTTCTCCGAGTTCGGGACCATTTCCGAGCACTCCGCGATCAAGGTCGACCCGGATCTGCCGCTGGACAAGGTCGTGCTGATCGGCTGTGGGGTGCCCACCGGCTTCGGCTCGGCGGTGCACGCCGCGGCCACCGAGCCGGGCGACACCATCGCGATCTACGGCATCGGCGGCATCGGCATCAACGCGGTCCAGGGGGCGGCGCTGGCCGGCGCCAGGAACGTGGTGGCGATCGACCCGCTGGCCAACAAGCGGGAGATCGCCGAGCAGCTGGGCGCCACGCACAGCTGCGAGACCGCCGAGCAGGCGCAGGAGCTGATCACCGAGCTGACCCGCGGCGTGGGCGCCGACAAGGCGATCGTCACGGTGGGCATCGTGACCTCCGACGTCGTCACGAACGCGTTCAACGCGATCCGCAAGGGCGGCACGGTGGTGGTGACGGGGCTGGCCGACCCGACCAAGAACACGATCGAGCTGCCCGGCGCGCTGCTGACCCTGTTCGAGAAGCGCATCCAGGGCAGCCTGTTCGGCTCGGGCGACCCGTTCCACGACATCCCGCGGATGGTGGAGCTCTACCGGTCCGGCGACCTGAAGCTGGACGAGCTGATCACCAGCACCTACACCCTCGACCAGGTCAACCAGGGGTATCAGGACCTGCTGGACGGCAAAAACGTCCGCGGCGTGATCGTGTATGGCGGCTCCTGAGCCCGGGCCGCCCGCCGCTCCACCGGTCCAGGCGGGCCGGGCCCCGCCCATCGTGGGGCTGCGGCGGGAGCGCGAGGTGCTCACCGTCGCGCTGGCGGCCGGCCGGCACGTGGTGATCGAGGGCCCGCCGGGCACCGGCAAGTCCACCCTGCTGCGGGACATCGCCCGCCAGGCGGGCCGGGCGGTGGTCTTCGCCGAGGGCAACGCCGAGCTCACGCCGGCCAGGCTGATCGGGCAGTACGACCCGGCGCAGGTGCTTAACGCGGGGTACGTGCCGGCCAGCTTCACCGACGGGCCGCTGCTGCGGGCGATGCGGTCCGGCGCCCTGCTGTACCTGGAGGAGTTCAACCGGGTCCCGGAGGAGACGCTCAACGTCCTGATCACGGTGCTCACCGAGGGCGAGATCGCCGTGCCCAGGCTCGGCGTGGTGCGGGCCGCCGACGGGTTCCGGCTGGTCGCCGCCATGAACCCGTTTGACGCGATCGGCACCGCGCGGGTGAGCCATGCCATCGCCGACCGGATCTGCCGGGTGGTGCTCGGCTACCAGAGCGCCGCCGCGGAACGGGAGATCACGACCGGCGTCACGGGCCACGGCGGCCCGGTGGTGGACTTCGCGGTGACGCTCACCCGGGCCACCCGCGAGCACCAGGACGTGCGGATGGGCGCGTCCGTGCGGGGCGCGATCGACCTCGTGCTGCTGCTGACCGGGCTGGCCAGGCTGCGCGGCGAGGACGGCATGGAGCGGGCGACCGCCCGCGATGCCGCGCACGCCGCCCTGTCCGGGCGGATCCGGATCGCCGACGGGTGTGACCGCACCCCGGAGTCGGTGCTGGATGAGCTGCTGGGCGTGCTCTGGCCGCCGGACTCGCCGCTCCCCCTCCCCGCCGGGGACGGTTCTCCCGGCGTCGCCCGCGACGGTGACGCACCGGACGGCCGGGGAAAAGCTAAGCGCCTGCCGCCGGCCGCGGCAGGCACCGGCCAGCGCCGCGAATCCGCCTCGGCCATGCGCCGCGACCGCAGCGGGGACGGCGCCCGGCGGACCGTCGGCCGCGCCGAGCTGGCCGCCAGGCACCCGTCCTTCGGCGCCGTGTCGCACGAGGTCGGGCAGCTCGACCGGGACGCGTTCGCCCAGCTGCTGGCGGCCGACCCGGACGCCGCGGTGGCGTTGCTGGCCGATCTCGCGCGCGCCACCGACCGGGAGCTGCGCGCCGCCGCGCGGCGGCTGGCCGCACGGGTCTTCTTCCGGCTGAGCCGCGCCGGGCAGAGACCGGCCCGGGGCACCCGCCGGCTCGGCGCCGGGCGCGCCGAGGGGGATCTCGACCTGGAACGGACCCTCGACCGCTGGTCGGGACCCTGGCCCCCGGCCGAGCACGAGCTGGTGACCCGGTCCTGGCACGCTCACCGCCGCGCGTTGTGCCTGCTCATCGACAGCAGCGGCTCGATGTCGGGCGCGGCGGTCGCGATGGCGGCCGTGGCCGCGGCCAGCGTGGTCTTGGCCGCCGACGGGCGGCTGGCCCCGGCGATCATCGCGTTCAGCGGCGGCGTCACCATGCTGCAGGCGCAGGGCACCCGCCGCGACCCCGGGGAGCTCGTCGGCGACCTGGTCGCGCTGCGCGGGCACGGGGTGACCGACCTGGCGGGCGCGCTCCGCGCCGCGGCCGCCGGGCTGGCCGGCGCCGCCGCCGATGAGCGGGTGGCGGTGCTGCTCTCCGACTGCCTGCCGACCACCGGCGGTGACCCGGCGCTGGCGCTGGCCGGGATCAGCCGGCTGCACGTGCTCTGCCCGCTGCCCACGCCGGAGTCGGAGCTGGCCGCCACCGCCCTGGCCCGCCGCGGCGGCGGGGTCAGCCAGCCGGTCACCAGGCTCGCGGACGTGGCGCCCGCGCTGACCCGCGTGCTCTCCTGACGCCGGCTCCCGTCTTCGTCACTACCGACGCGTGGCTGCTGTGGGCTATCGTCCTGCCGCCGGCGGGGGCCGGTTGAGGTCGGCGGTCAGTGCGGCCAGGTCGGCGTGGCTCCGGGCGGTGAGCGCGTGGCCGGCCCGCGTGTCAAACTCGTCCTTGGTCAGCCGGCCCCGGACGAACGCGGCCTTGAGCACACCGATCACCCGCTCGCGGTCAGCGTCAGAGGCCCTGCCCACGAGGGGCTGAGACGGTGCGGGCAGTGAAGCGAGATGGGGGCCGCCGCCATGGTCGCTGATGGCGCGTGATCTGCTAGCGAACCCCCCGGCGAGGGCGCCGAGCCCGGCGCCGATGAACGGTGCGAGCAGGAGAAAGGCAAGGGGCGTCTGGCCCGCTTGGCCGACGCTGATTTCCACCCAGTACTCGTGCCGCAGGCCCGGCGGTATCACGGTGTTGTTCGGGTCGCAGGTTTCGCACCCGCCCCCGGCGATGTACGCGGCGTCGGGGCCGCCGCCGGCCGCCGGGGTGCCCTCAAGCGGCACCTGGTGCGGGAACAGCGCGATCGTGACCGAGGTGAGCACCGCCACCAGCAGGGCAGCTGCCGCCATGGCGCAACTCGCGGCCAGGCAGCCCTGCTGGACAGGGCTCAGGGCGCCCGGCCGCGCGTCCCGGGCGGCCAATCGGCCCACCAGCAAGCCGGCCGCCAGGGGCAGCGCCAGCGCGGCCACCCCCCACCACGGCAGCGACGGGCTATTGGGGTCTACGTTCACGCCGAAGGGTGCGAGCGGGTACAGCACACCCGCGGTGAGCGCACCGAACCCGATGCCGGCCGGCAGGCCCCAGCGGGTGAACCGCACGCGCTGGGAGGTCAGGATGAGCAGCCCGGCCAGGTAGCCGACGATGACCAGCAGCAACACGATCTCCATGGCCCACAGGCCGGGGACCATCACGAAGTAGGTGCCGAGCCTGCTGCCGTCGCGATCCTTGACCGCCTTGGCCGCGATCAGCGCGAGCACCAGCGCGTAACCGGCCACCCGCGCCGCCCGCGGCGCCCAGCCGCCGCGCACCGGCCCGAAGTAACGGCGGACCACCCACGGCAGCACCGCCAGCGCCACCACGGTGCCGGTCACGTACACCCGGTTCAGGGGGGTCGCCGAGTTCGATGACGCGCCCGGCCAGCCGACCCACACCAATCCCACCGCCCCGGCAGCGAACGCCAGCACCCGCACGGCCCTGCCCATCACGACCTCCCGCCCCACCAGCCACAGCCCTCCGCATAGCCACGCCACCCGCGCCGCCCCGGCCGGAACCTCACCCGCCTCGGCCAGTACCGCCTGCACCCACTGGCGGCGGGCCGCCGGAAGCAGCCCGGCCGAGCGCCCCAGTAGCCCGGCCAGCGCCCCCGTGAACCGATCCATCACGCCCCCTCCTCCGCCACCCGGCGCCCGCCCGCCCGGCCCGCCGCGGCCGCGCGGCGGCGTTCCAGCGGTGCCCGTCCGGCCAGCGCCGCCTGCGCCCGGGCCAGGCCGTCAGGGGTCAGCCGGTACAGGTGCCGGCGCGGCCGCCCGGCCGGCTGCTCCTCCTCCCAGCGCGCCTCGACCAGGCCGCGCTCGGCCAGCCGGATCAAGATCGGGTACAGGCTGCCCGACTTCAGCCCGGTATCTTTCGCGATCCCGTATCCATGCCGCCACCCGGCCGGCTCCGCGCACAGCGCCGCCAGCACCGACAGCGTCTGCGCCGAGAACCTGGGATCGTCCGCCACGGCAGGGAACTCTACCTAGGTAGAGAAGTGTTGTCCACCCCGTCCAGCTTCGGCCGAGCCGGGGCGCACTCTTGTCTCGATCCAACGCGTCGATCTCTTTGGCGAACACCGCGACGTGGGACTAGAGACTCGTGGATGGCACAGCCGCGACAACGGGCCCGGGGGCGCCGGGCAGATCGGGGAATGCGGCGCGGCCGGAAGCAGCCCCTCTGTACATTCCGCACTAAGCATCAACCTGCGTATCGACATGAGCGGTTGCTCGCATGGGCGGCCGGGACCAGGTGGCGGCCGATGGCACGACTGGCGCTCACGCTCGCGTGCGGCGACTACGACCGCACCCGCGCCCTGGCGGACGGCCGGGTCACGGTCGAGGGGGCCGACCTGACGGTGCTCGCCCTCGGCCCGGAGGAGATCTTCTTCCGGATGGTCCGGTTCGAGGAGTTCGACGTCGCCGAGCTCTCGCTGTCCACCTACGTGCTGACGGCCCAGCGGGACGGGCCGTTCGTGGCGATCCCCGTGTTCCCCTCCCGGGCCTTCCGGCACAGCGGTATCTACGTCCACTCCGAGGCTCGCATTGGCCCGCCACAGGACCTGGTGGGGCGGCGGGTCGGGGTCGCGGAATACCAGCTGACCGCCAACGTCTGGATCCGGGGCATCCTCGCCGACTTCCACGACGTGCCGGTGAACTCGGTCCGCTACGTCACCGGCGGCCTCCACCAGAGCGGCCGCCGGGAGAAGGCGGCGATCCCCGCCCTGCCCGAGGGCGTGGAGATCACCGGCTGCCCGGAGGGCCGCACGCTGGCGGACATGCTGGTCACGGGCGAGATCGACGCCCTCTACACGCCGCGGGTTCCCCGTCCCTACCTGGCGGGCGACCCGCGGGTGCGGCGGCTCTTCCCGGACGCGCGCGCGGCCGAGGAGAGCTACTACCGCCAGACGCGGATCTTCCCGATCATGCACGTCGTGGCCATCCGGCGGGAGGTGTACCAGCGCAGCCGCTGGCTGGCCGGCTCGCTCGTG
>Ga0207699_10001332_pt1 | contig 11729 bp, 13 predicted proteins | sample LARL51metaG_FD_184344 | JGI IMG/M metagenome (GOLD analysis project Ga0207699, IMG submission 184344) | Corn, switchgrass and miscanthus rhizosphere microbial communities from Kellogg Biological Station, Michigan, USA - LAR L5-1 metaG... | ecosystem: Host-associated > Plants > Roots >...
GCTGGGCGTCGCCGTACTGCTGCGCGTCGCCGTACTGCTGCGGGCCGCCGTATCCCTGCGCGTCGCCGTATCCCTGGACGTCGCCGTATCCCTGGACGTCGCCATATCCCTGGACGTCGCCGTACTGCTGAGACTCGCCGTACCCCGCCGCGTTCCCGTACTGCTGGTTGCGGTAGTCGCTGAGGTACGTCGGCTCGGCCTGCCCGTACCCGGCCGGGCTGGCGCCGTAGCCGGGCGCCGGGTAGCCGATCCCGGGATCGTCGGGGACGGCGGTCATCGCGCCAGTAAAGGGCTCTGGCGACGGGCCGATCGCGAGCCGCGGCCGCTGGGCCGCCAGCGCGACCGGGCCGCCCAGGCCGGGGTCGTCAGGCGACCCCCTGTGCAGGGAATCCATCAATCGCGGCAGGTCATCAATGGGCAACCGGAACGTGCCAGTGCAGGTACCCCCCTGCCAGATGCTGAACACTGCGATCCCGGTATCGGCGTACCAGCTGAGACGCATGCTGCGGGTACTGCCGCGCACGTCAAAGAAGACTTCGCCGAGCCGGGGCAGCGGTGCTGCGTCCGACGCTGACATGCTGCCCATCGTGGCCCCCCTCCTGAACGTTTGTCCAGTTCGTTCAGAGTATTGCCCAGGAGCCCCGTGCGTGACGCAGTCGCGTCTCTTGGTCATGCTCGCAGCGTCCGGCGGCGTGTCGCAGCCGGACGGGCTGAGCCGGGCGGGCAAAAAAATCGCGACTCGCCGGGCCGAAAATCCCACCCTGCCGTGCGCGGCCGGGGGCTAGGTGGCATCATAAGTCCGGAGGCTTTCCTGCCCCCGCCTCTTGGCGAGCACCGGTTTGCGGGCAACACCGTTTGCGGGCAACACCGTCTTTCGGGGAACACCGGCTTTTCGGGAACACGTCTGGTGGGGCAGGCGTTTGTCATGCATGAGCCGCCTATGGCCCGGCTGCCTGCCTGCGAGCAACTGCCCGCTGACGTCGTCATCGCGCACGCTAAGAACGTGCGGGAACAGTACGACGCCACGCGGCGTTAGACCTTGCAACGGCAGTTACCGCGCAAAGGTGGAGGCTCGCGTGCTAACGAGCCAATACCAAGGGTAACGCAAGAATAAAGCAACTTTGTTGAGGTGACTGGTCCATGTCTCAGGTGCGTAGGCAGACGGCGATGCTTCCCCGTCCTAACTGGGGTTGGCAGGATGCTGCTGCGTGTCGTGGCGAGGATCTGATGCTCTTCTTCGGCCCAGACGGCGAGCGGCAGCCAGAGCGGGAGATCAGGGAGCGTAAGGCTAAGGCCATTTGCGCGAGCTGCCCGGTCCGGATCGAGTGTCTCAACTACGCCGTTGCACGTCCTGAGAAGTACGGCACCTGGGGCGGCCTGAACGAGGACGAGCGCTCCGCGGAGCGCCGTCGCCGGATGCGCCGCGCGAACGCCGCCTGATACAGCGGGATCGCTATCGCAGCGCCGCGAGCAGCGTCAGCACGTCGGAGTCGGTCAGCTGGCCGAACTCGGCGTACCACTCTCCCACGCTACGGAACCGGCGGGGTGTGACTAGGGTCACTACCCCGCCGGTTTCTGCTTTCATCGCCTCCACAGCCGCCGCGGGCGCGACCGGCACCGCCAGCGTCAGCCGGGCGGGCCTCCCGGCGCGCACCGCACGCAGCGCCGCCCGCGCCGTCACCCCGGTCGCCAGCCCGTCGTCGACCACGATCACGTGGCGTCCGGCGAAATCAGGCGGCGGCAGGCCGCCACGGTAGACGGCAACGCGGCGGGCGAGTTCGGCTCGCTCGCTGGCGACGACGCCGGCCAGGTCATCAGGCCGGAGCCGGACCTGATCCAGCATGCAGGGATCGAAGACGGGCTCGCCGCCTTCCGCAATGGCGCCGAGCCCGACCTCGGGCTCGTCGGGATGGCCGATCTTCCTCGTCACGAGCACCTCGAGGGGGACGCCCAGGCACCGTGCCACGCCGGCCCCGACCGCGACACCGCCTCTCGGCAGCGCGGTCACCACCGTACGTTCGGGATAGGAATGACCAATCGCCGACCGGAGGCACTCACCAAGGAGCAGCCCGGCAGCAGCGCGGTCCGAAAAGCGCACGGGCCAGACCGCGCGGCGTCCGGCGAACGCGCTGGCCATCTCGCGCTGTGGTATACCCACCGCGCGCACCCGCTAAAGACGGGCACAATGAAGACCATGATCTGCGTTCCGTGCCGCCAGCGGCACCACCAGGACTGCCCGGGCGGCACCTGGTGCGACTGCCAGCACCTGCCGGCGCAGGACGCGCGGCAGGACGCGGTCGAGCCGCCACTCAGCTGGGTGCGGCAAGGCTGAGGCATTCGCAGCGGCCGGCCGGGCTGTATCGAGACCGTACCGTTACAACTTTTAACGCGAGCGGCGGAATAGTCGGGCGGTGCGGCAATGTTAGCCCCCACGTGACTCACCTTCGCTGGACAGACAACGCAAGAGTGTGTGATCCTGCAAAGGTGATTGTTACGGACCCGATGCTCGTCGTGCGCAGGCACGTCGACCTGCTGCGTGTCCGTAGCGCCATGTGTCGTCCCGCACGCTGATCGCCGCCCGACGTTTAACTCAACGTTACAAACCCGCTGAGTACCAAAGGGCGCGCGCCACGTAGCTGGGGCGGCTTTTTTGTTTTTCAGAAGCCCGCCAACGGCCGCACGGCGCGTGCTCGCGCCAGGACTACGACCGTTAGTGAGGAAACCGCCGCATGTCTCCTGTTTCCGGAGCAACTGCGACCAAGGACGCCACTAGGCCAAAAGCCGCCCCCCGGCGCAAGAGGGGTGAGGGGCAGTGGGCGCTCGGCTACCGCGAGCCGCTCAACAAGAACGAGGAGAACAAGAAGTTCGATGACGGGCTGAACGTCCGCCAGCGGATCATCGACGTCTACTCCAAGCGCGGCTTCGACTCGATCGACCCGGCTGACCTGCGCGGACGCTTCCGCTGGTACGGGCTGTACACGCAGCGGCGCCCGGGCATCGACGGCGGCAAGACCGCCATCCTCGAGCCGGAGGAACTCGACGACCGGTACTTCATGCTGCGGGTGAGGATCGACGGCGGCCAGCTGTCCGGCGCGCAGCTCCGCACGATCGCGGACATCTCCAACAAGTACGCCCGGGGCACCGCGGACGTCACCGACCGGCAGAACATCCAGCTGCACTGGATCGAGATCGAGAGCGTTCCGGCGATCTGGGAGGCGCTCGAAGCGGTCGGCCTCGACACCACCGAGGCCTGCGGCGACACGCCGCGCGTCATGCTCGGCTGCCCGCTCGCGGGCCTGGACGCCGACGAGCTGATCGACGCGACGCCGGAGATCACGACGATCCATGACTCGTTCATCGGCGACAAGGCGTTCTCCAACCTGCCGCGCAAGTTCAAGACCTCGATCAGCGGCTGCGCCGCGCAGTGCTCGCACCATGAGATCAACGACGTCGCGTTCGCGGCCGTGCAGCACCCGGCGACCGGCGAGACCGGCTACGACCTGTGGGTCGGCGGCGGGCTGTCCACCAACCCGATGATCGCCCAGCGGCTGGGGACGTTCGTCAAGCAGGGGCAGGTGCCCGAGGTGTGGGCCGCGGTGGTGTCGCTGTTCCGCGACTACGGCTACCGGCGGCTGCGGCACCGCGCCAGGATCAAGTTCCTCGTCGCGGACTGGGGCGCTGAGCGGTTCCGCGAGGTGCTGGAGAAGGAGTACCTCGGCTACGCGCTGCCCGACGGGCCGGCCCCGGTCAACGTCGACGCCGGCATGCGGGATCACATCGGCGTGCACCCGCAGAAGGACGGGCTGGCCTACGTCGGCTTCGCGCCGAAGGTCGGCAGGCTCAACGGCGACGCGCTGCACGCCATCGCCGATCTGGCCGACAAGTACGGCAGCGGCCGGGTACGGACCACCACCGAGCAGAAGATGGTGATCCTGGACGTGCCTCCGGACCGGGCCCCCGCGCTCGTGGCGGAGCTCGAGGCGGCGGGGCTGCCGGCGAAGCCGACCATGTTCCGCCGGTACACGATGGCGTGCACCGGGATCGAGTTCTGCAAGCTGGCGATCGTGGAGACCAAGGCCCGCGCCAGCAGCCTGATCGACGAGCTCGAGCGGCGGCTGCCCGGCTTCGACACCCCGGTGACGATCAACGTCAACGGCTGCCCGAACTCCTGCGCCCGCATCCAGACCGCCGACATCGGCCTCAAGGGCTCGCTGGTCACCGACGACTCGGGCCAGCAGGTCGAGGGATTCCAGGTCCACCTCGGCGGGACGCTGCTCGGCGGCGACGCGGCCGGCTCAGGATTCGGCCGGAAGGTCCGCGGCCTGAAGACGACCGCCGACGAACTTCCCGACTACGTGGAGCGCGTGCTGCGCCGCTTCACAGCCGGGCGCCAGCAAGGCGAGACATTCTCACAATGGACGATGCGCGCGACCGACGAGGAGCTGTCATGACCAGCCCATCCGGGCGGGCAGTGCCGTTTTACTGCCCGTACTGCGGAGAAGAGGACCTCGAACCCCAGGGCGCGGCGGACGGCGAATGGCACTGCCGCAGCTGCACAAGGAGCTTCCAGCTACGCTTTGCCGGGATAGGAGCCGCGCTGTGACCACCGTAGGGCTTACTCTTGGCGGTCTGGACTATCCTTTCGGTCCGGCGAGCTCGGACCTTGACGACGAACGAGGTGTGGAGGACCCGCGGCACATGCGCAGTCTCGCCGAACAGGCAGCTGAGGAGCTCGAGGACGCCTCCGCCGAGGACATCATCCGGTGGGCGACCGACACGTTCGGCGACCGGATCTGCGTCACCTCGTCGATGACCGACGCGGTCATCATCCACCTGGCTTCGGCGATCCGCCCGGGTATCGACGTGGTGTTCCTCGACACCGGCTACCACTTCCCCGAGACGATCGGCACCCGTGACGCGGTATCCGCCGTGTACCCGGTGAACCTGGTCAACGTCACCCCGTCCCGCACCGTCGAGGAGCAGGACGCCGAGCTCGGCCCGCGGCTGTACGGGCGTAACCCCGACCTGTGCTGCTACCTGCGCAAGGTCGAGCCGCTCGAGCGGGCGCTGTCCGGCTACGACGCGTGGATCACCGGGGTGCGCCGCGAGGAGACCACCTCGCGGCGCCACACGCCCGTGGTCGCCTGGGACGAGAAGCGCGAGATGGTCAAGGTCAACCCGATCGTGTCCTGGACAGGCAAGCAGGTCGACGACTACATCGCCACGAACGGCGTGCTGGTGAACCCGCTGGTGTACGACGGGTACCCGTCGATCGGCTGCCGCACCTGCACGCTGCGGGTGGAGGCGGGCGCCGACCCGCGCAGCGGCCGGTGGGCGGGAACGGGCAAGACCGAATGCGGCATCCACGTCTGAACTCCGCCGCCCAGAACCGGGCCGCCCAGAACCGGGTCACAGGGAATCGCACCGCGGGGAACCGCACGCCGCTGGTGGCGGTCGCTCACGGGTCGCGGGATCCGCGGGCCGCGGCGACCGTGAGCGAGCTGCTCGCGGTGGTGCGGTACCGAGCGGTGGCCTGGGGCCTGGGCGGTCTCGACGTCAGGGCGGCATTCCTCGACCACTGCGCACCATCGCTGCCGCAGGCGCTGTCCGCGGTCGGCGACGGGGCGTGCGTGGTCGTCCCGCTGCTGCTCACCGCCGCCTACCACAGCAAGAGCGACATCCCCGCGCAGCTCGCCGCCGCCAGCGCCGCCGCCCCGCCGGACGTGAGCTGCGCGGACACGCTCGGGCCGCATCCGCTGCTGCTCGCCGCCCTGGAGCGGCGGCTGTCAGAGGCCGACGTGGCCGTGGGCGACCCCGCCGTCCGGTCGCGCACGAGCGTCGTGCTCGCCGCGGCCGGCTCGTCCGACCCGGCGGCGAACGCCACGATCGCCGCCCTCGCTGCCCGGTGGCAGGCGACGCGCGGCTGGCACGCGGTCGTGCCCGCGCACGCGTCGGCGGCCGGCCCGCGGCCGGACGAGGCGGTGCGGGCGCTGCTCGGCGGCGGCGCGCCGGGCCCGGTGGTAGTCGCCACCTACCTGCTGGCGCCCGGTTACTTCGCCGACAAGATCCGCGCGGCCGGGCTGAGCGCCGGGGCTGCGGCCGTCTCCCCCGCCCTCGGTGCCGCTCCTGACATCGCGGACGTGGTCCTTGAGCGCTACCTGGCCGCCGTCCCCGCGGAGCTGTGCGCCCCGCTGGCGGCCAGGGCATAGCGCTCGTTATCCCGAACGGGCCCGTGGTGACCCACCGGCGGCAAGCGGTTGCGGGCTCCACCCGCTTCTTGCTGTTATCAGCCCGGCGAAATCATCGTGCGGGATAACACGCCAGAATCCGGGCCTGATCCCGCACGATAATTCGATCGCGACGTCGACGAGCCCTCACCCTACTCGCTTCTTGCTGTTATCAGCCGCACGATGTGGCAGCGGAAAGATAGTGGATAGTTAGGCACACCAGAGGGTGCACAAGTATCCATCATCATGATGGGTCGGACCGCTTCTTGCTGTTATCAGCCGGACGATGCGGCGGCGGAAAGATAGTGGGTAGTTTCGCCGATCAGGCTGCCTAGGTCGCGCCGGAGGTGTCGATCCGGGACATGATGCGGTCCGCGTCCCGGCCGAGGCGGCGCAGCTGTTCCGGCGACAGGACGTCGATGACGAGCGACCGGACGAACGCGACGTGCGCGGGCGCCGCCTTCGTGAGCGTCTCCAGACCCTGCTCGGTCAGGATCGCGTTGGTGAACCGGCCGTCGGCCGGGTCGGGCTCGCGGCGCACGAGGCCGCGCGCCTCGAGTCGCTTGATCAAGTGCGACAGCCGGGACAGCGAAGCGTTGGTGACCTCGGCGAGCGAGCTCATCCGCATGGTCTGCTGCGGGCGGGTCGACAGCATGGCCAGCACCTGGTACTCAACCATGCTCAGGTTCGAGTCGCGCTGCAGCTGCTGATCGATCGACCAGGGCAGCCACACGAACAGCCGGACCAGGGACAGCCAGGCGTCGAGTTCCGCCGCGGTCAGCCACTTCACCGGAGGGTCCCCCGGGACAGCATGAGCTCCTTCTGCCATGAAACCAGAGTAGCAGTCACTGGACCGTTCAAGTGATATGTCTTGACTATTCAAGTCATCGAGGCATAGCTTTGACTTGAACGGACAAGTCAAACGGGAGGCTGACTGATCATGAAGATCGCACTTACCGGCGCCACCGGGTTCATCGGATCGCACGTCCTGACCGACCTGCGCGAGCACGGCCACGAGGTGACGGCGTTCGTCCGCGACGACGCCCAGGCGGACAACGTCGCGTCGCGCGGCGCCACCCCGGCCGTGGTCGACCTGTACGACACCCCTATCCTCGCGGGCCTGCTCAGCGACGCCGACGGGGCCATCCACACCGCGAGCCCCGGCGACGCCACCAGCGCGGACCTGGACTCCGCGGTGGTCGACGCGGCGCTCGAGGCGTTCACCGGCACGGGCAAGCCTTACCTGGAGATCAGCGGCATGTGGGTCTACGGGTCCAACACCGCCATCACCGAAGACTCGCCCTTCAACGCTCCCCCGCTGGTGGCGTGGAAGGAGCCGATCGAGCGCCGGGTGCTCGGCGCGACTGGCATGCGCGGCGCCGTGCTCATCTCGAGCACGGCTTACGGCGACGGTGGCGGCGCGATCCCCGGGGCGCTGCTCGGCTCCCCGCGCGACGAGGCCGGGAACCTGATCATGATCGGCTCGGGGCGGCAGCACTGGTCGACGGTGCACGCCGCCGACCTCGCGGACGCCTTCCGGCGCGTCCTGGAAGACGACTCGGCGCACGGCTACTACGTCGTCGGCAACGGGACGAACTCGACCCTCGCCGAGCTGACCGAGGCGGCTGCCGTCGCGGCCGGCGCGCCAGGCGCCGTCCCCGGCTCCGACGAGGAGGCGCGAGCCCGCTTGGGCGACTACTTCGCCGAGGTCCTGCTGCTCGACCAGGGCACCGCCGCGGCGAAGATCAGGGACGAGCTCGGCTGGCGCCCCACCCGCCCGTCTCTCGCCGACGAGTTCCGGCGCGGCAGCTACCGGCACTAGCCGCACCGCACACCCGCACAGCGCACCCGCACCGCACGAAACCGTACGAAAGTAGCGATACGACACCGTTACGGCCAACTTGTTACGAAACCGCTCCAGACGGGGAAACACCTGGCACGGACGCCCGGCGCGCGGCCCCGAGAACGCATAACCTGACCCGGTAAGCCGCCGCGCTCGCGGTGTACCGCGTTGGGAGATTGATGCACATCTGGCCGGGAGCCCCGTATCCACTGGGGGCGACGTGGGACGGGTGGGGGACGAATTTCGCGTTGTTCTCCGAGGTCGCCGACCGCGTCGAACTGTGCCTGTTCGACGAGGCGGGGACGGAAACCCGCGTCGCGCTGACCGAGATGGACGGTTTCGTCTGGCACGGGTACCTGCCCGCGATCAGCCCTGGCCAGCGGTACGGCTACCGGGTGCACGGCCCCTTCGATCCCAGGCGCGGCAGCCGCTGCTCCCCGTCCAAGCTGCTGCTCGACCCCTACGCCAAGGCCATCGAGGGCCACCTGACCTGGGACGAGGCGCTGTTCGACTACCAGTGGAGCGACCCGCGGCGGCGGAACACGGCCGACAGCGCGCCGTTCATCCCGAAGAACATCGTCATCAACCCGTTCTTCGACTGGGGCAACGACCGGCCGCCGCGCATCCCGTACCACGAGACGGTGATCTACGAGGCGCACGTCCGGGGCCTGACGCTGCGCCATCCGGAGATCCCGCCGCACCAGCGGGGCACATACGCGGGGCTGGGCCATCCGGCGGTGATCGAGCACCTGCGCCGGATCGGGGTCACCGCGGTGGAGCTGCTGCCGGTGCACCAGTTCCTCCCCGATCAGGCGCTGGCCCAGCGTGACCTGACCAACTACTGGGGCTACAACACGATCGGCTTCCTCGCGCCGCACAACAGGTACTCCAGCGCCGGCCAGCGCGGCGAACAGGTCGGCGAGTTCAAGTCCATGGTCAGGGCGCTGCACGCGGAGGGCATCGAGGTCATCCTCGACGTGGTCTACAACCACACCGCCGAGGGCGACCACCGCGGTCCGACGCTGTGCTTCCGCGGCATCGACAACGAGGCGTACTACCGGCTCGACCTCAGGGACCCGCGGCGGTACATCGACTACACGGGCTGCGGCAACAGCCTGAACGTGCGCCACCCGCACTCGCTGCAGCTGATCATGGACTCGCTGCGGTACTGGGTGCTCGAGATGCACGTCGACGGGTTCCGGTTCGACCTGGCCTCGGCCCTGGCGCGCGAGCTGCACGACGTGGACCGGCTGTCCACGTTTTTCGACCTGGTCCAGCAGGACCCCGTGGTGTCCCAGGTGAAGCTGATCGCCGAGCCGTGGGACGTCGGCGAGGGCGGCTACCAGGTCGGCAACTTCCCGCCGCTGTGGACGGAATGGAACGGCAAGTACCGGGACACGGTGCGCGACTACTGGCGCGGCCAGCCGGCCACCCTGCCGGAGTTCGCCTCCCGGCTGACCGGGTCCAGCGACCTGTACGAGTCGTCAGGCCGCCGCCCCGTCGCCTCGATCAACTTCGTCACCTGCCACGACGGGTTCACGCTCGCCGACCTGGTTAGCTACAACAACAAGCACAACGAGGCCAACGGCGAGGACAACAGGGACGGCACCAACGACAACAGGTCGTGGAACTGCGGAGTCGAGGGCCCTTCGGACGACCCCGAGATCACCGAGCTGCGGGCCAGGCAGCAGCGGAACTTCCTGACTACCCTGTTCCTGTCCCAGGGCACCCCGATGATGATGGCCGGGGACGAGATCAACCGGACCCAGGGCGGCAACAACAACGCCTACTGCCAGGACAACGAGATCTCGTGGGTGGACTGGTCCAGTGCCGCCGGCGAGCGGGACCTGCTCATCTTCACCCAGAAGCTGGCCCGGCTGCGCCGCCGCCACCCGGTGTTCCGCCGCCGCCGGTTCTTCAAGGGCGCCTTCTCTGGCTCAGGGACCAGCGACCTGGGCGCCGACATCTCCTGGCTGACCCCGGCGGGGGACGAGATGACCGAGGAGGACTGGCAGGCCAGCTACGCCAAGTCGGTCGCGGTCTTCCTGAACGGCGCGGCGATCAGCGAGCCAGGCCCGCGCGGCGACCCGGTCACGGACGACAGGTTCCTGCTGCTGTTCAACGCCGGCCCCGAGCCGATCACGTTCACGCTGCCCGAGTCGAAGCTGAGCGGCGACTGGGAGATCGTGATCGACACCGTCAGCCCGCGGGGCGACCCGGTGGACACCATCGGATTCATGCCGCGGACGAAGGTGGACGTCGCGGGGAGGGCCGTCGTGGTGCTGAGGTCCCGGTCATGAGGGTGCTGCTTCCCGCGCCCGCGGCGGACCAGCCCACCGCCGAGCTCGACAACTATGAACTGGCTGCGCTGTATGAGTTCCCCGGGCCGCGCTGGCTGCGCGCCAACATGGTGGCAAGCGCGGATGGTGCGGGCTTTCTCGAGGGCCGGACGGCGGCGCTGTCGACGCCGGCCGACATGCGGCTGTTCGGCCTGCTGCGCGTGCTGGCGGACGTGGTGCTGGTTGGCGCGGGCACCGCGCGCGCCGAGGAGTACAAGCCGGCCCGCCGACGGCCGTCGCTCGAGGACCTGCGGGCGGGCCGGCCCCCGACGGTCCCGATCGCCGTGGTCAGCAGGAAGCTCGACCTGGACTTCGCGGCGCCGCTGTTCACCGGCGCGCCGCCGGACGCCCGCACGATCGTGATCACCTGCGCCGGGTCGCCAGACGACCAGCGCGCGGCCGCGGCGCGGGTCGCCGACGTGATCGTGGCTGGCGAGACGGCCGTGGACCTCGAGGAGGCGGTGGCCGCGCTGCGGGACCGCGGCCTCGGCCAGGTGCTCTGCGAGGGCGGCCCGCACCTGCTCGGCCACCTGGCGGCCGAAGGCCTGCTCGACGAGCTCTGCCTCACCGTCACCCCGGTGCTGGCCGGCCCGGGCCCGACCCGCGTCGTCGCCGGCGCCCCGTTCCCCGCCCGGCCGATGACGCTGGCACATGTCCTGACGGACGACGGCGAGCTCTTCTGCCGGTACGTCGCGAAAAGCTAGCCAGCCCAGCAGGCTTGCCCACGCCACAGGCGCGCCGCCATGCAGTACCAGCCCAAATTGATAAGCCAACCCTTATCAGTTTAAGCTGAGCATTATGGAGAGAGCCGGGACCGTTACGGATGACTATGAAGTTGCAGCGGCACTGCGGGTAGCCATTGGCCTGCTGGTGCGGAAGCTGCGCCAGGCTCACCTGCCCGGCGAGCTCACCATCGCCGAGACCTCCGCGCTGAGCAGGCTGGACCGCGGCGGCCCCGCCACCTCCAGCGACATGGCCAAGCAGGACAGGATCAGCCCGCAGTCGATGGGCGCCACGCTCGCCACCCTTGAGCAGCGCGGCCTGATCGAGCGGCGGCGCGATCCCGCCGACGGCAGGCGGGTCGTGCTGTCGATCACCACGGCCGGCCGCCAGCTCGCCAACGACCGGCGCGGCGCGCGGTCCGAGCTGATCGCCGCCGCGCTGCGCGACGGGTTCACCGCCGCGGAACGCGACCAGCTGCTCGCCGCGGCGCCGCTGCTCGAGCGGCTGGCGGAGAGGCTCTGATGCCGGGCGCGAAAACACCGCGACCACCCGCCCCCAAACCCGATCGGTACGCCTGGATCGCCCTCGCGAATACGA
>Ga0207699_10001335_pt1 | contig 11712 bp, 7 predicted proteins | sample LARL51metaG_FD_184344 | JGI IMG/M metagenome (GOLD analysis project Ga0207699, IMG submission 184344) | Corn, switchgrass and miscanthus rhizosphere microbial communities from Kellogg Biological Station, Michigan, USA - LAR L5-1 metaG... | ecosystem: Host-associated > Plants > Roots >...
GGGAGATTGCTCTTCCTGCGCATTCCTGATACACAAATAGGTTGAGATTTCCCGCATTTCAGACTGCAAAGGCCCTGGCGGTGGGCCCCCGGGCGCGTGCGCTCGCGCGAACTCACTGAAGACTTGGAGACGAACGAGAGAATGTCGAAACGATTGTGGCTGCTCGGGTTAGTGGGCTTGGTTTTGATAGGACTGCTGCTGGCTTGCGGAAGCAATTACAACTCTTCGTCGAACGGGTTGGTCCTGGTGGGGAGCCAGGGGTCGTCGGTGATACAGACCTACAGTTTTGATCTCAACAGCGGACATGTATCGTCGATCGGCAATTCGACCAATGACACTGGAAACAAGCAATGCATTTTGAATGGCCTGCCCGGATCGATGGTGATGCAACCTGGTGGCTCGTATGCATTCGTGATCATGATCAACAGTAGCTTGTGTGCCAACTCCCCACCGACTGGAATTGCGACATTCCAGGTCAAATCTGATGGGACGCTGTCGCAAGTGGGTAGCCTGCTTACCTTGACAGCGCCTACGGTCCTGATCACGGGAGCAGCGCCGCCCGACAATACTGAGTCAGTTGACGTTGTTCCAGATGCGCTATCGATGGATGCCGCAGGCAAGTTCTTATTTGTCGCCAACCGTGCCACTTCGGATGCTTCTGGTAATCGCGTGCCGGGATCTGTATCCGTTCTGAGCATAGGCAGTGGCGGTTCTCTTACAGAAGTATCAGGATCCCCATTTTTCACTGTGTCGCCTGCCGCCACTGCGGCGCAAGTGACGGATGATTTCGTAAGCGTCGCTGCCACTCCGACTGTGTTCCCGGGTACCGGGATCAACGGGACGCAAAACGCCGTGTGCTCGGCTGGCACGAATCCTCCCACGTCTCAGTTTCTCTATGCAGTAGACACGGTTGGTTATCAACTTCGAGAATTTCAGGTGGATACTTCGACTGGAGTTCTTTCCCCTCCCACAGGTCTCACCGCGATTCCATCATTTTCTACGGATGCGGTGCCGGCGGGAATTGCAATTGATCCTTGCGACCGTTTTGTTTACGTGAGTGGCAGTCTGCATAACAAGATCAGCGCCTACACCATTTGCACGGCGGCGGTTTCTGGCGGACCGTGCCTGGCCGCGGATGGAAAGTTGGTTGAAGTTTCGGGATCTCCGTTCTCGATGTCGGGCAGCATCAGCAGTGCGGGTCCGATTATCGTGGATCCGTTTGGAAACTACGTATTTGTGGTCGGCTCGCTATCGAACACACTTTCCGGATTCAAGATCAGTCCGGTGTCGGGGAGCATCACCGCTTTGAGTCCGGCGACCGTTGCCACCGGAGTGCAGCCGAAATCCATTGTCATGCGCGCGGATGATAATTGGATATTCGTGACGAACTATGGCGCGCACACGATGTCACAGTATTCGATGACCCCTGCGACCGGGGCCTTGTCCGTGCTGCCTACGGTTGATACGGATGATTATCCGTTTGGCGTAGCAGTGAAGTAAAACGGACTTCCGGCGTCGGGATTCCGGATTCCGGCTTCCGGAAAGCTAGACCTCGGACCGCGGACTTCAGACCTGCTGGTTTAGCCGAGGTCCGACGTCTCTCACCTGATTTAGGTCGGGACTTTCAGTATCAAATACCCACCTACCAGGACGAAGATCAGGTCTGGGGACCATGCTGCCAGAGCTGCGGGTAGCAGGCTCTGATTTCCCATCGCTTCGAAAAATCTTGTGACTACGATGTAGAACACCGAGACGCCGACGCCGACGGCGAGTCCGGTAATGGCTCCGCGCTTTCCGGTGGAAATGGAAAAGGGTATTGCAAGGATGGCGACGATGAACGTGATCAGCGGATACGAGAGCTTCTCGTGCAACTGCATACGAAGGCGAACTACGTCAAAGCCGCTCTGCTGTAAATCGCGAATGTAGCGGCGCAGTTCTCCGTAGCTCATCTCGCTGTATTGTTTGACTTCCTTCTTGAAGTAGCTTGGCGTCTCAGGGAGATCCGGGAAGGTGGAGACCTCGAATGGACGATAATTCGCGATTGCCGAGACATTGAGCGCCCGCTCCCAACCTTGTGCATACACCCAGCGTTTCAGGTTTTCGTCCCATTGGGCGCGGTCGGCATGGACCCGGCGGGTAATGCTGAAGGTGGCTTTGTCGAGTTGGAAGACACTGACGTTGCCGAACTTATCGTTATCCGTATCGAAATATTGATAGTAGTAGATGTCGTTGTGCTGACCGAAAATCCATTTGCGATCCGGGCGCAGATAAGTTTGCGGCGGACGTCCCTTGATCTGATTGTGGAGCGCTTCCTGTCGCTTGTTGGTGTGCGGCAGATAAAGCTGATCGGCGACGAAGAGCGCGACGGCTAGTACTCCTGCTGCGGCAATCACGGGAGTAACGATGCGGTAGATGCTGGTGCCGGTCGCCTTGATGGCGGTGATTTCGTTAGAGCGCTCCATCAACCCAAACGTCACCAGAACCGCGAGCAGCATGACCAGTGGCGCGATGTTGTATAGCAGGTATGGAGTAACGTTCAACAGATACTCAGCAACGACCAAGGTGGGAACCTTGTTGCGCAGAATATCTGCTAACAACTCGAACAACGTGAATACCAGGACCAGGACGAGAAACGCAGAGAGAATCATCCCAAGATAGAGGAAGAAATCGCGCAGGACGTAGTCGTCGAGCAGCGTAGGAAACCTCGCGCTGAAGACACGGCGCCGGGTGGATGCGCGCTCGAAAGCGCTTTCGCGAACTCGACGTCCGATGCCGTTCTGCAGGAGCTGTGCCTTTTTCTTTGCCAGCCGGAATGAGGCCAGTTCGAAGGGGCGCTTCTCGGCGCGGAGCAGCAAAAACAGCCCGAGCGCCAGGAATACAAAATCGGCGAGCCAAGCCCCGAACCACGGCGCGACTCGCCCCTGCCGCGCGAGAGAAACTCCCAGCAACGAGACCACGTAGTAAGCGAACACCAGCAAGATCGTGAGCACGAATCCGCCAGACTTGCCGCTCTTCTTCGAAGACAATCCGAGGGGAATGCCCACCAGGGCGAGGACGAGGCAGGCTGTCGGGAGAGCGAAGCGGCGGTGAAATTCGATCAGGTACCAGCGCGCCGAGATGGGATCGGAAATGCTCGCCTTCTCGCGGAGGAGGCGAGTATCCATCTCGCCGGCGGGAAGTGAGTCGTCGGGTTTGTTTTCGGCGGACGGGAGTTCGATTGGGATATCGGTTTGCTGGAAGGTCGAGATCTGATAGCGATTTGGATCTTTGGCATCGGTCTCGTGGGCGGAGCCATCGACCAGGTGAAGGTGTAAGCGATCGGGGCCCTCACTGACGACGATGCCTTCCTTGGCCAGCGTGATGCGTGGATTGGAGGCGTCGGTTAGATCGGCCATGAACACGCCCTTCCAGACGGCCGCGCCCTGGGCATTCTTGACGTCTTGCACGTAGAGGACGATCTTGGGGAATCCTTCGTAGAACACGCGGGGCTGGATTTCGAATGAGACTTGCGATCCTTTGAGCCGATCTTCGAGATGCCCCAGCGCGGCTTGAGATCGGGGCGCTAGATAGAGTCCGTTGACCAGGGCAAAGAGCCACGATGCAAGGACGAAAATCGAGAGGATGCGCAGAAAGCTCCAAACGCCCATGCCGCTGGCGCGCATCGCAGTGATCTCGCTATCGGCGGCAAGACGGCTCAGGCCGATGAGAATGCCGACCAGCACGCTCATAGGAAGCGTGTAAGTGAATGCGAGCGGGATCGTGTACGAGAAGACTTCCAGGACGCTGGGCAGGGGGGCGCTGGCGCGCACGACCAGTTCGAGAATGTGTCCGAGGTCGCGGGTGAAGAGGACGAATGTGAAGATCGCGACGCCGATCAGGGCGTGGGCGACGACCTCCGCGAGGATGTAGCGCGTCAGAATCCGCATCAGACGACTGCCCCAACGAGATCCCTCAACTTCGTTCGGGATTTCGGCTGCGGGCTCCCGCTCCGCTCACGCGCACAAAACGCCTCAACTTCAGCGAGCATGTGGCGGGTTAGGATCCGCATGGAAGACCGCTTAGGGCGAGGATAGCATGGAACCTGCGGCTGACTCGAAGACCCGGGACTTGACGCTGCAACTACATTCGAAATACGGTGGCAGATCACTCCCATCGCATGGTTGGTGATGCGGATTGCTGCAAGTATTCGAACAGAATCCCGATCTGTGCGGCGTCGGAGCAGAATTTGATCTTCTTTCCGAACACGGTCTTCTCCGATAATTCCAGAGTGTGACAGGTAATGGATGGAGAATTCGCACCGTCGGCGTCGCTGTTGTGTTTGAAACGCACCACATTCGTGACCGGGACCTGCACATTGGGCTTGCCGCTATCCTCGGTGCGCTCGAATTCCATGTAGTTGGGATCCATCTGAATTGCGATGGGGTCAGGACTGGTCAGAACGATATGTACTGGCTTGGAAAGATCGAGTGTAGGTGGGTGAATCCCTGAGATGTGCGCGCGCAGCGTTTTCCATAATTTGTCATCGGGAACGACTTCTCTGCTGGAAACGGCGCCGTTCTCATCGAAATCTACAAGCAGGTTTTTCATCCGCCATAAGCGGCCGGCGTCCCCGGCCATACAGTTGTCGCACGGCCATCCCAAAACCTACCATTATCCCCGGCGGGATTCGCCCCATCGTCCCCAGAACAGACGTGGATTGTCGTAGGACGTATCAATCGCAGCCAATTGATGGGCCACTTCATCGCGCTGAGTAGCGCCCACCTGGAGAAAGCTCAAATCAATTTCTTTGGGGTGAATTCGCGTACCTGCCGGGGTCACGACTCGAACCGGCAGCCTGGTCGCGCCTATACAACCACAGAGAAGCGCGCAGAGACAGAACATCAGGGAGCACTGAATCAACGGAGAACACGATGGGTGTTTTGGCATCGGCGGGACCTCGTTGTTCCGGGAACAGAGGCTGCTCGTTGGAGAAACAACCAACGATACACCGTTTGCTAAGTAGTACCGTGATTCCGGTCACTTAGAGGTTGCTTTGGAGTTCCGCTAAGATGCACTCTCTGCAACCGCAGATGCTGCGTATGAGAGAGAGAACACCTGCTAGCCCGATTTCAGGAACAACGCCGCCAGCGGCGGCAATGTTAACTTGAGCGAGAAGGGGCGGCCGTGCGTGGGAATTTCTTCGGCTTGTACGCCGCCTAGATTACCCATGCCGCTGCCGGCGTATTCGCGGGCATCGCTGTTGAGCATCTCGCGCCAATAGCCGCCGTGGGGAACACCAACGCGATAGCCGAGGCGGGGCACGGGTGTGAAGTTGCAGACGACCAAGATTGTGTCTTGCGGGTTCTCGCTCTTGCGCAGCAGGGATACCGTGCTCGTCGCATTGTCATTGGCGTCGACCCACTCGAACCCGGCAGGATTGTTGTCGAGGACGTGCATTGCGGGCTCGCTGCGGTAGAAGCGATTCAATTGCTCCATCCACGCCTGCACTCCGCGATGAACTTGATACTGCAAGACGTGCCATTCCAGGCTGCTGTCGTGCGCCCACTCGCGGACTTGCCCAAATTCGCAGCCCATGAAAAGAAGTTTCTTCCCGGACTGCGCGTACATGTAGGAAAAGAGCAGGCGCAGGTTGGCGAACTTCTGCCACTCGTCGCCAGGCATCTTGCCGACGAGAGACCCTTTGCCATGGACGACCTCGTCGTGTGAAAGCGGTAGCACGAAATTTTCCTGGAAAGAATACAACATGCGGAAGGTGAGATCGTTGTGGTGATACTTGCGATGGATGGGATTGTTCGCGAAATAGCGCAGCGTGTCGTGCATCCAGCCCATATCCCATTTCATGCCGAAGCCGAGTCCGCCGAGATAGACAGGCTTCGAGACCATGGGCCACGAAGTCGATTCTTCGGCGGTGGTCTGGATCTCGGGATGCTCTTTGAAGGCTTCCTGATTGAATCGGCGGAGGAAGTCGATGGCTTCGAGATTTTCGCGGCCACCAAATTTGTTTGGAATCCACTCGCCGTGCTTGCGGGAGTAGTCCAGATACAGCATGGACGCGACAGCGTCCACGCGCAGACCGTCGATGTGGTACTTGTCGAGCCAGAACATGGCGCTCGACATCAGGAAACTGCGGACCTCGGGGCGGCCATAGTTGAAGATGTGCGTTTTCCAGTCGGGATGGAATCCCTGACGGGAGTCGGCGTGCTCGTACAGATGCGTGCCGTCGAAGTAGGCGAGGCCGTGTCCGTCGGACGGGAAGTGCGATGGAACCCAGTCGAGAATCACACCAATTCCGTGCTGGTGCAGATAGTCGACCAGGTACATGAAGTCCTGAGGCGTGCCGTAACGCGATGTGGGAGCGAAGTAGCCTGTGGTCTGGTATCCCCAGGAACCGTAGAAGGGATGCTCCATGACGGGCAGGAATTCGACGTGCGTGAAGCCCATCTGGCCGACGTATTGGGCGAGGCGCGGCGCGGTCTCGCGATACGTGAGCGGACGATTGTGCTCTTCGGGTACGCGCATCCAGGAACCGAGATGGACTTCATAGACCGAGTGAGGCGCGCGCAGCGAGTTGCGCTCGGCGCGTTTCTGCATCCAGTCGTGGTCGTTCCACTGGTAATTGAGGTTCCAGACGACAGACGCGGTGCGCGGAGGTTTTTCGTGCAGCACGCCGATGGGATCGGCTTTATCCACGCGATATCCATGGCGATTCGATTCGATGTGGAATTTGTAGAGTGCGCCTTGACTGGCGCCGGGAATAAATCCTTCCCAGATTCCCGAGGAACCGCGCGAATGCAGTTTGTGACTCTTGGGGTCCCAGCCGTTGAAAGTGCCGACAACTGATACTGAGCGGGCGTTCGGGGCCCACACGCTGAATATGGCCCCGGGTTGGCCATCGTGTGTGGTCAAATGGGCGCCCATTTTGTCGTAAAGACGGTAGTGGCTGCCCTCATTAAAGAGATAGAGATCGTTGTCGGTCAGCAGTTGTGGGGCGCCGATTGTGACTTCAGGACTCATCCGGTGTGTAAGTGTACCGAAACACTCCTCAAGTTGCTATGAAGGCAATACCTGAGAAAGCGTCCGATCCCCATCCCGAGAGAATCTGCATGCTAGACTGACTGATCCAAGCCATGCCCGCCTTGCGCGTCATTCTTCTTTGGCATCAGCACCAGCCCTTTTATAAAGATCTGGTTACCGGTGAATACCGGTTGCCGTGGGTGCGGCTGCACGCGCTCAAGGATTACTACGGAATGGTGAAGTTGCTGGACGAGTTTCCGAACGTGCACCAGAACTTCAACCTTGTGCCGTCGCTGATGGTGCAGATTCAGGACTATGTTGCTGGGACGGCGGAAGATCCTTTTCTAAGAGTCGCTGCGAAACCTGCGAAAGATCTTACTGTCGAAGAGCGGCGGTTCGCACTGCAATATCTCTTTCAGGCGAATCCGCAGAATGTGATTGGGCGCTATCCCCGTTACCGGGAATTGTGGGAGCGCTTTCGCGAGCATGGAGATCAGCCGGAAAAGGCCGAGCGCTATTTTCAGGCGCAGGATTTTACTGATCTTCAAGTTCTGTCGCAGATCGCGTGGTTCGACGAATTCTTTCTCGAGGAGAAGGATGTCGCGGCGTTGGTGGCGAAGGGACATCACTACTCGCTAGACGATCAAAAATTCGTAATTGCGCGAGAGAGGGAAGCGTTGGGTCGGGTTCTGCCGGCGCATGCTGCTGCCGCGCAAAAGGGGTCGATCGAGATCTCAGCGACCCCCTTCTATCATCCGATCCTACCCCTCGTATCTGACACGAATGTGGGCGCGGTGTCGTCGCCGGGTCTGCCTCTGCCGCAGAACCGTTTCCGCCATCCGGAGGATGCCCGCGAACAACTGGTCCGAGGACTAGACCTGCATGAGAAGGTGTTCGGCCTGCGACCGAAGGGAATTTGGCCATCGGAGGGCAGCGTCTCGGAGGAGGTCCTGGCTATTGCGTACAACGTCGGCGTCCGTTGGATGGCGACCGACGAAGGTGTGCTGGGCCGGAGCACAGGACTATTCTTTGCGCGCGATGGAAGCGGACGCCTCCCCTCGCACCTCGCCGAGCAGTTGTACAACATCCATCGCTATGAACTTGGGCCGACCACTATGCACATGGTGTTCCGTGACCACACGATTTCCGATTTGATCGGATTCGTGTACTCGGGGATGCCACCTGCAGATGCTGCCCGGCACCTGATCAACAACATCAAAGATGCGGCGCGGTCATTGCTGGAGAAGGGACGCGATGCTGTGGTCTCGATCATTCTAGATGGCGAAAATGCGTGGGAATACTATCCCAAGTCCGGGCGCGAATTTCTGCGGCGGTTCTATGACGGATTGCAACGCGACCCAGGGATCGAGGCCGTGACGATTTCGGAAGCGATCCATCGGCACAAAGATTTTGGAAAACTGACATCGTTGACACCAGGATCGTGGATCAACGCGAACTTCAATGTCTGGATCGGAGCGCCGGAGGACAATCGCGCCTGGGATTATCTGTATCAGGCGCGTGAATTTTATGCGCAGAACGCGGCGCAAGCGACGGAAGCGCAGCGCAAGCTGGCATTTGACGAAATCCTGATTGCCGAGGGAAGCGATTGGAACTGGTGGTATGGACCGGAGCATCACTCGGCCAATGATCGTGACTTCGACGAGCTTTACCGCAAGCATCTTTCGAATGTGTACCAGGCATTGGGTGCGACACTTGGCGCAGCCCATCACTGGGCTTGAGGTGAGGCCTTCGTTTGTGCCGCAGACGGCCTATATCCATCCTCGGGTTGCAGCCGACAAGGTGCGGTATTTCGAATGGATGGGCGCAGCTGCATATACCGCGGACCATCGTGCCGGTGCGATGCACGGGAAGCAGTTTCTGCTGGATTCGGTTTATGCAGGTATCGATGCGACCAGCCTGTATGGGCGCCTGGACTTTTCGAGTAAGGTTCCGGCCGCCGATTTCGAGATCGTGGTGAATGTGGAGTCTTGGGCGAGCGGGGAGCCGCGTCCCAGGCGAACGTTGCGAATCGATGCTTCTGCCAATGAGGGAAAACTGAAGGAGTGGAAAGTCGAGAACGGCGGGGCGGGTCGTGTGCTGGCATCCTCGGCGCAAGCTGACGAACACATGAAGATTGCCCTCCTGCGGAATTTCGAGTTCAAAGTGCCTCTCAGTTGGCTGTTGGCTGTGCCTTCGACAGGATCGGAGAAGACGGCTGAAAAAAAGCCGGGAGCTCCAGTGGCTGCAACCAGCAAGTTGCGATTGCGGTTCAGCCTGTGGCAAAACCGTTTACCAGTGGATTCGTTACCGCTTGAGGGTTGGATTGAGCTGCAGGTGGTGAGTGAAGGGGAGTTGTTGTTTGGAGCGTAGCAGCAGAGACCAGACGTCCGGGCCAGGGATTAGTAAACAGGGGCTCGGGAAGTCATTTGAATTTGTTTGGAGAGACGAAAGCCGGACTCATTCCGAGCCCGGCTTTTCCGTTCGCTTGAATCTGCTAGTTGCTGCTGCCGGTTGGCGCTGAGGCATTCGCGGTCGCAGCAGGAGTCTGTGCGGCTGGGTTCGTCATGTTCATTGGACGATTCAATTCGAGGGTCAGTTGGGTGCCAGCGGGCAAGACGGCACCTCGGTGTCTTACGAGCCAGTGAGTCGTGGTTCCACCGGCGCCGATGGCGCCGCCCACCAGAATTCCGACGGGTCCGCCGACAAGTCCACCGACCAGCATGCCGCCCGCAGTGCCTGCGCCTTGTTCGATGGTGTCGCGGCGATCATGGCCTGATCCTTTGAATTGTCCTTCGTTGTTAACATCGGTGCCCTTGACGTTGGTATCGGTTAGGGTTGCGTCAAGATAGTAGCGCTCGCCGGTGGGAAGAATCACGGCCTCTGGAAGAATCCCGATTGTGGGCTTTCCCGAGATGCGGCGAGGCTCACTGACCTTGGTGAGGCGTCCTTCCACGACGGATCCGGCGGGTATAACTGTTTGGCCATTTACCACCACCGGTTCCGTGATGCTGCCGCGAAATGGATCACCGGCCTTGTTGCTGAATGTGGCGAGAGTCGTGTCGAGTCGAACCATCAGAGCGGTTCCCGACGGGACTGAAGGGCTGGTCTGGGCTGCCAGCATTGACGCCAGCAGAAGGCAGGGCAGAAGCATCCACTTTTTCACAGGTACCTCCACGATCCGAAGCTTGCATTGACTCTAGACCAGGTACTCGGGGCAGGCAAGCGGCGGAAAGTACAGAGGGAACCAGCCGAGATAAGAGGGCAGGAGTATCGGCCGAATGGACGTTCCCGGGATGGAAAATTGGTGTGGAGAAAGTGTGTCCATCGTCACATTCGGGTCATGTCCATCCGCTATAATCGTTAGTTTCTTCCAACAGCATGGGAAAGAACTATGCCGGGGTCGGGGTCTCATTGACCGCGCGCCGCTTGGTCTTCACCAGCGATCATCCTGACCGGGTCTGGGATCCGGAGAGTGTTTACGAAATCATAACGAGGAAAAAACTATTTATGTCAAATATTGCTGGCATTCACGCACGCGAAGTTCTGGATTCACGAGGCAATCCCACGGTCGAAGCGGAAGTTTTCCTGGCGGATGGCTCGATGGGGCGTGCCATTGTTCCGAGCGGCGCATCGACAGGTGAACACGAAGCCGTAGAACTGCGCGACGAAGATAACAATCGCTTCGTGGGTAAGGGTGTATCGAAAGCGGTCGAGAACGTGAACGGCGAGATCGCCGAATGCCTGGCGAACTGGGACGGCTTCGATCAGCGAGGACTGGATGCGCGGATGATCGAACTGGATGGCACCGAGAACAAAGGTCGCTTGGGGGCGAATGCGATTCTGGCGGTATCGATGGCGGCGGCTCGTGCGGCGGCGCAGAACATAGATATTCCACTGTATCGCTATCTGGGCGGAGCGGGCGCGAATACGCTGCCTACCCCCATGATGAATATTCTGAATGGCGGGGCGCACGCGGATAACAACGTCGATTTCCAGGAATTCATGGTGATGCCGGTGGGAGCGCCTTCATTTTCGGAAGCCCTCCGCTGGGGCGTGGAAGTGTTCCACACGCTGAAGGGCGTATTGAAGAAGCGCGGGTACAACACCGCGGTGGGCGATGAAGGCGGATTTGCTCCGTCGGTGAAGTCGAATGTGGAAGCGATCGAAGTTGTGCTGGAAGCAATCACCAAGGCCGGATATAAGCCCGGGGAAGAGATTTCGATCGCGCTCGATCCGGCAGCCAGCGAGTTCTATCAGGATGGGAAGTACGTCTTCAAGAAATCGGATAAATCGGCGAAAAGTTCGGACGAGATGGTGCGGTGGTGGGCAAAGTGGGCGCAGGACTATCCGATTGTGTCGGTCGAGGACGGATTGGCCGAGAACGACTGGGATGGCTGGCAGAATCTGACAAAAGAGATTGGCGGGAAGATTCAACTCGTTGGTGATGATCTGTTCGTGACGAATGTGCAGTTCTTGCAGGAAGGAATCGACAAGGGCGTGGCCAATTCGATCCTGATCAAAGTGAATCAGATCGGAACGGTCAGCGAAACACTGGATGCCATAGACCTTGCTCGACGAAATGGCTACACGTCGATCATCTCGCACCGGTCGGGCGAGACCGAAGACACATTCATTGCGGATCTCGCGGTGGCGACTGGGGCTGGTCAGATCAAGACAGGGTCAGCCTCGCGGACGGAC
>Ga0207699_10001337_pt1 | contig 11707 bp, 10 predicted proteins | sample LARL51metaG_FD_184344 | JGI IMG/M metagenome (GOLD analysis project Ga0207699, IMG submission 184344) | Corn, switchgrass and miscanthus rhizosphere microbial communities from Kellogg Biological Station, Michigan, USA - LAR L5-1 metaG... | ecosystem: Host-associated > Plants > Roots >...
GTCGGCGAGGGATCATTCTGGGGATCAGGTCATTTGCTTACCAAGAACAACATCACGCGGAAACTTCCGCAACGCGAGTCAATGGGGCAGTCGAAGGTCGTGCGTTCTGGCTGCAGGGGGCAATCGTCGCGGCATGGCGACATCTCAAGTTTCGACCTCTCGAGCCGGGGAGGTCGTCGGTGAAGATCCGCAAGACCGACTACGGAACCATCATTCTGCATTGGCTACTGGTCGCCGCGATCAGCGTCGCGGTTTTCACGGGACTTCGGATCTCCACCGAGGGCCCCGACCATCTCTGGATCAATGAGCTGGATGCGTTCCTGCCGCGCAGCCACGTGTGGGTGCCGCACATGCAGTCTGCCGTGGTGCAGGTTGCGGCGATGATCGCCTATGCCGTCTATCTGGCGCGTTCGGGCCTCAGCCGTCGCGTGCAGATCGACAAAAACCGCCTGCGCGGCCTGCTCGGCAAGCGCACGCAGCGACTGGGGGCGTTCGGCGCCATCCTGATGTGGACGTTCTTCCTCTCCATGATCGCAATGATCGTGTCCGGCAGCCTGCTGTATCTCGGCGTCTTTCCGTATCACTACGTCCGCCTGGTGCACTGGTACGGCACCTGGACGATTCTGAGCTTCATCGGCCTCCATGTCCTCAACCATTTTGCGATCGGCGGTTCGACGCAACTGATGCGCGTGTTCCGTCCGGACAAGCTGCCGGCTCCGCCGCCGCGACTGGATGCGGTCGAACTGCTCACCATGCTGGTCGAGCAATCGGAACGGCTGGCTTCGGAGCCGGCTCCCAAGCCGCCCGCCGCGCGGCCTCCGGCACGGGTGCCGTCAATGCCGCCGATGCCGATGCAGGCGCCGCTGCAGCCTGCGCCCGCAGCGCCAGTGCAGGCCGCAGATGTCGTTCCCGCCTATGAACCGACCTTCGGTCGGCTGCCGCTGCCCGACCGCCAGGATTCGCGCCAGGATCCGCCATGGAAGGGCGGAGATCGCAGCGATGATGGCGACGAGGCGCCTTGGAAGAGCGGAAGTGCCCGGCCCCAGGCGCGACGTGCCCCGGCAAAGCGACGCAATCCGACGTTCCAGGCCAATCCGCTCGTGGTGGCCGCGGCCGTCGCGATCACCGGCGCGTCGCTGATGTTTGCCAGCGACTGGCTCAGCTCCGACACCCTGCTCATCCACCGCATCGACGCGGCGGACGCGCCGGTGCTCGACGGCGACACGTCGGATCGCGTGTGGCGAAACATCGAGCCGATTTCCGTTCTGACCAATCAGGGCGGCAATCTCGATGGCAAGGGCGATTCGCGGGTCGAGATCAGAGCAGCGCATGACGGCGAGTGGGCTTATTTCCTGTTCACATGGGAAGATCCGACCCGTTCTCTCAAGCAACTGCCGATGGTGAAGGAGCGCAATGGCTGGCACCTGCTGCAGAACGGCTATTGGAACGGGGACGAGAAGGACTTCAACGAGGACAAGTTCGCGGTGCTGTTCACGACACTGGACGTGACGCTCGCCGGCGATCGTACGTTCCACGCGAGTCCGCATCCGGTTTCCGATGCCCCTTCGACCATGACGGGCCGCGGACTGCACTACACACCGGCGGCTGGCGTCTATGCCGACGTGTGGCAGTGGAAGGCCACCAGTGGCGGCCCGACGGGCTGGCTGGACGACGACCATTTCGGTCCGCCGCTTCCGCCGACGTCGCAGCAGGCGCGCAACCTGGTTCCCTACAAGGGAGGTTTCGAACCGGATCCTGGCAATGCCAACTACTCCGACAACTTTGTCGTCGACGTCGATACCGACGGCAATCGCAACGTCACGCCGCGTCGTCTTCCCAGGGACGTCGCAGCGTTGACCAAGGCGATGGGCGATATCTCTCTCAATCCGAATGTCGGCGAGAGCGATGGCGCGCGCTGGTTCATGAGCGAGGCGGAATCGGTGCCTTACTCGGCCGAGGCGGATCAGGCGATTCCGATCGGCACAGTCATTCCGGGGGTCATCATTGCCGGAGACTATAGCGGTGACCGCGCCGACGTTCGCTGCGCGGCACGCTGGGCCGCCGGCCACTGGGCTCTCGAAGTCGCGCGTCGCATCGACACGCACAGCAAGTACGACATTCCGTTCAAGAGCGGAATTTACATGCGCGTCTCTGTCTTCGATCACGTCCAGGTCAGACATACGCGGCACGTCCGACCAATTCGCGTTGAGGTGGAATAATGGCAAAAACCTGCAAAGTCACGGTGAACAAGGAAAGCTTCCACGCCAAGTGTGGCGACCTGCTCCTTGACGCCGCCTTGGCGAACGGGGTCGATCTGCCTCACGACTGCCGCAGCGGTGTTTGCGGCAGCTGCCGCATCAGCCTCACGGACGGCAAGGTGTTCGGCGGCTATGACGGCGACAGCGGCATGATCTATGCGTGTCGGGCGCGCGTCGTGTCGGACATGCGGGTGATGGTCGAGCCGGTTCCCGAAACCGTGATGGTGAACGCGGAAGTCGTCGACATGCGTCGCCTGGCGCCGGACATTTTTGCGGTCGATCTGCAGCTGCAGAAGAAGCTGCGCTATCTGTCGGGCCAGTACACCAAGGTGCAGTTCCGCGGTTTTCCGGAGCGTTGCTACAGCCCGACCTATCCGCTGCAGGGGCCGCCCAAGGACCGGCTGTTTCACTACCATCTCCGGCAGGTTCCCGGCGGTCTCATCTCGACTGCGCTCGGCCGCGAGATCCGCGTCGGTCACCGCGTCAAGCTGACCGGCCCGTTTGGCAGCGCCTTCTTCCGGCCAAAGCACCGCGGGCGCGTCGTGGTGGTCGCCAGCGGCACCGGTTTTGCGCCGATGTGGTCGGTCGTGACCGGCGCGATCAAGGAATGGCCGCAGCGCGAGCTCGTGTTCATCGTGACCGCGCGGACGCTGCAGGCGTTCTACATGCATGCCGCGCTGTGCCGGCTTGCCCGCTTCCCCAGGGTCAAGATCATTCCGATCGTGTCCGATCTGAAGGGCGCGGTCTCACCGGCGATCCGCACTGGGCGTCCGACCGAATACATGCCGGACCTGACGCCGAACGACGTGGTTTACACCGCGGGTGCCCCGGCGATGACGGAGGCCATCGCCAAGCTCGCCAAGGCGGCTGGCGCGCGATGCTACACCGATCCGTTCGTCTCGCATGGTGGCCACTCCTCGGGCGCCGGCCTGATGTCGAGGCTGACGGGCTGGCTGGATAGCTCGCGCGTCAACGGGATGCTGCAGCCGGCGCAGGCCGGCGGGGGATCCCGCCTGTCGCTCTGAGGCTGATTGGGTCGTGGCGGCCGCCAGTCCGGCGGCCGCGCGCCGATCGGGCGCGGCGGCTTTGCGCGCGCTCACACCGGGACGAAGGCGAGCAAGGTGCCGGTGGCCTTGGATGGCGGCACGCAGAGACTGGTGCCGCTGTGTGTGCCCGCAGCTCCGAGGATCCGAGCGGTTGCATCGAGATCGCCTGAGGCGATGACGAGCCCAGCGCCGCCCCGCTCGGGCAAGCCGGCAAGAGGCACGCCGGGATAGCGGTGCCCGAGCTGATCCCTGCTCAGAAAGACGAAGTCGGCGCGATCCGCGCCGGAGGGAACAACGATCGCGCCGTCGGTCGCGCTCTCGGCGATACGATCGATCATCCGGCAAAGATGCGCGGCGTCACGGTCCGGATCCGGCGTTACGATCAGCACCTGTCTCAGTCGCCTTGCGCCATTCGCGTGTGTCATCAGCTCGGGTATCCAGACCGTCTCCCGCGTCTTGTGCTGGCACGCAAACAGGCGCAGCGCCCCGGGCGCCTCGTCGACCGGCCACTGAAACACGCTAAACTTCGCAGCCGACTGACTGCCGTCGGGCATCGTCACCGGCCTTTCGAAATCGGTTGGTCCGCCCGGCGGGTAGCCGCGCGCACGAATCTCCTCGGCGCCTTCAGCCGCATCGATCGCCGTGAATGCGACACGTTCGATGCCTTCACCGCGCTCGTCGAGAAAGCGGCGCGTCGGCGCATTGTGTTCGGTCGGCACGAGCACACCGAGCAGCTCGATATAATCTGGGTCGAGCATGATCGTGTAGTTGCCCGATCCGATATGAGCGCTGTGGGTGCCGCGCGGAGATAGAGTGAACCCGAGGGCCTTCCAGGCCGCGGCCGCCTTGTCGAGATCGCCGACCACGACCACAGCATGATCGATACCAATGATGTTATTGAGCGCCACGCGTCGGATTCCTTCCCCTTCAAGTCCGCCTCTTGCGAGCGGAACTATGCGCAGTTGACCGGCTCCTCGCAACCGGGAAGCGAGGAAGCGCAGCAGGCCGGTCGCGCGCGTTGTGCGGGGCAGGCAAACTGGGAGCAGAGGGTTAAGTGCGAGCAAACCGGATCGATCAAATCGGCCCACCCCGGAAAACCGTATTTGAGGGTTTTTGAGCTAAATCGGGTAGAGAATTGCGGCCGTCGAGAGAACAAAGACGTCAACGATGCAACACAAGCGTCTCTATGAGCGGATTCGTCCAGGAGGCCGGATTGCGGGCGCGGCCAAGATCTTCCTCGGTCCGAAGGCGCCTGCCATCGACTGCATTCTTGTCGATTACTCGCCGGGCGGCGCCTGCATTCAGCTCACCAAATATCTCGATCTGCCCGACCGTTTCGAATTGCTGTACGGCACGACGCGGAAGCATTGCCGGGTGGTCTGGCGACGCGCAATGCGAATAGGGCTGGCGTTCTAGTCCGGCCGATGGAGGCGGAAGCATCCCCTCCGCCTGACTAGCGTTCGCTGTGCGAATGTCTCCATGCCGGCACACAAGTCCGCACACGAGTCTTTTCCACACAATTCATTGGCGCGATGGTCCGCGGCGTCGCGGCGCGTCATTCCAGCTCGCGTTTTTCGATCGCCGCGTTCGGACTCGCGTGAGACGAGCACTGCCGATGGCAATGTGATCAGAGTTTACGTTTTGCCGGCAAAAGCCTTGGCACTGACATAATTGAATGGTCGGGATTCGTTGTCGATCAACGGTCGATTGGTACCGTGTAATTGTTGTTCATCGCGATGGAAGTTAGCGGCTTTGGTTGTAGTGCTTTCGGCAATGTCGCTGTCTGCTGCGCGTGCCGAGGAGCCAGTTGCGAAAAGCCCGGGCAGCTGCATGCCCATCGGCCTGACGGCGAGCGGGGAGGTGGTCTTTCCCTGGGATTGCCGGGCGATCATCGAGAAGCAGCGTGGTCCGGTCTCGGTGAATGTTCCCCCGCCATCCGCGGATTCCTCAGCCAAGGATCAGGCTGCAGAGAAAGCCGCCACGCAACCGCCGGAGCAGCCCGCCGCGAGCGCCGCAGCGGCGCCGGTGCAGCCGCAAATGGCCGTGGCCATGCCGCCCGTCCAGGACACGACCGCGACGGTGCCGCACCCGGCGCCCCGTGTCCATCCGAAGCGGACACTTGCCGCGGTAGCTCCCGCGGACAAGAAACATCAGGCCGCTGCACCACCCCAGCCCAGTGCGCCATCGCAATCTGCTGCGCCGTCTCAGCCGCAGTCCGTCTCGGCCATCACGCGCGCCCTGAACGCCCTCAAATAGAGCGTCGAGGCAACTCAGCGCGGTCCTGTGCCGTGTGAATTCCAGTCGCTCCAATGGATGTTGGAGAGAGTTCGCAGGTCGGTCGCGAGCGGACGCCGGGCCTGGCGGTCGTGATGGGCGATGACCTGTTCGGATTGCCTGATCTTGTCCTTCAATTCGGCAACGGTCTTTTGGGCTTGCGCGATCGCACGCGGGTCCGAGTTTTCGCCGACCGTAAACTTCGATGTCTCGATGTGCCGCAAGGTGTCGCGGTGCCGTCTGACCTGCGCGCGATGCCAGGCGATTCTGCTGTCACTGTCAGCAACCATCTCGTTCTCCCGGAGTTCACCAGTCTAGCCAGATGGCTACTGATTCGCGACTTTTCCGGGTAGGCCGCGGTGGACGGGCGCGCGGCCGGACCGTCAGCCGGCCGGAAAGCTGAGCTCGAAGGTAACGCGATCTGCAGCCGGCCGGAGCGCGATGGAGCCGCCGCGGCTGGTCATGACCGAGCGCGCGATCGCAAGCCCCATTCCGGTGCCGCCGCTGTCACGGCGGGTAGTGAAGAATGCATCGAAGATCCGGTCCCGGTTCTGCTCGGAGATGGGGTCACCGTCGTTGCTGACCTCGACGAGCACGCCCACATCGTCGCGGATCACCGACAGACGCAACGTCTTCGCGTGATGGTGGAGGGCGTTGTCGGCGAGATGCGAGAACACGATCAGCGTCTTCTCCGCCGACATTCCGACGGTCGAATCGAGGGCGTCCGACATGTTCAGCGTCAAGGCGGGAAAGCGGCCGCGGAGGTTTTCGATCACGGGCGCAAGCAGGGTGCTTTCGCGCTGGTCGATGGTTTCCGCACGGGCCAGCTCGCGCAGCCGTTGCGCGATCACCTCGAGCCGGGCGGCATCGCCCGAGATATTGGAGAGCAGGCTTTCCTGTTCTCCGCGGGTCAGCCCTTCCGCTCCGGTCTTCAGCGAGTCCAGCAGCAGTTCCGCCGCGCCCTTGATCGAGGTCAGTGGCGACTTCAATTCATGGGTGAGATGAGCCGAAAAGCTCGCGATGTAGTCCGAGCGCCGCGCAAGCTGCTCGGCCATGTCGAGGAAGTTGCGCGAGAGAAGCGCAAACTCGCGCGTGCCGTAATGCGTGAGTGGCTTGAAGGCGTCGCGATCGCCCTGACCGATCCGGACGGCACGGTCGATCAGCTCATACATCGGTCGTGTGATGGTGCGCGAGAAGATCAGCCCGATCACGATCGTTCCGAGCGCAACAGCAAGTCCCGCAAGGATAAATTTCGCCCGCTCCTGGTAGAGATGCTCAAAAATGTTGCGCGGCGTGCGCGAGGTGTAGATCACGCCGGCAACGCGATCGTTGACGATCACGGGCATCGCCGAGAACACATGCACGCCGACGCCGCGGCTGATCGAGTAGATCGGGGGCGGGGCCTTGTCCGGAATGCGAATCCGGAGCGCGGCGCGATACTGGCCGTGCAGCGCCGCGGCGACCTCGTCGATGTGGGCCAGCGACTGGCCGACCTCGTCGCGGCCGGCGATCACCACGCCGTGCGGATCGAGGATGCGGAAACCGGCGAGCGTGACCTTCTGCGTCTCGATGATGACCGGCATCAGCCGCGCGCCAATCTCGAGATAAGCCGGATCGGCAGCAGCCCCGGCTGGACGCGCGTCAGGGCGCCGCACGAACAGATCGTTCGCGGCAAGATCGAGATCCGGCGGGATCGGGGTGAGGCGATCAGTGGGATCGGGGCGCGCTTCGAGCGGTAGCTCCTCGCCAAGCACGATCCCGCGATCGAGCCGGGCCCTGACCTCCTCGGCATAGATCGCCGCCAGCACCCGGCTTTGCGCGATCAGCTCGGCCTGGGTCTGCCGTATCAGCTGGTTGTCGTAGATCCGGAAGAAGAACAGCCCGACCAGGGGCAGGATGGTCACCGCGGTCAGCACCACGAAGATGATCTGCGCGAGCGACGGGCGCCATTTCCGCTCGGAGCCAAGATCCTTCATCGCGATGGTTCGCAATTGCCAAGCTTGAAGCCGAGGCCATGCACCGTTTCGATGGCGTTGCCGCAATTGGCGGCGGCAAGTTTTGCGCGGATGTTGCGGATGTGGCTGTCGATGGTGCGGTCGGAGACCTGGATGTTCAACTGATAGGCCGCCGCCATGATCTGTTCGCGGTTGAAGAGTGCGGCCGGCCTTGCGAGAAACGCGCGCAGGATGCCGAATTCGATGGCCGTGAGCCGCAGCGGGACATCGCCGAACCGGGCCAGATGCTGTTCCGGATCGAGCCTGAGCGCGCCGTGCACGAGCTCGGCCGAGGAGGGCCTGGCCTCAGTGCCGCGCGATGCCGAGCGGCGCAGGATGACATTGACGCGCGCGACCAGCTCGCGCGGACTGAACGGCTTCGTGACATAGTCGTCGCCGCCCATCTCGAGTCCAAGCACACGGTCGATCTCCTCGTCGCGCGCCGAGAGGAATAGGATGGGAATATCGGAGGATTTGCGCACCTGCCGGCAGACGTCGAGCCCGTCGAATTCCGGCATGCCGACGTCGAGCACGATCAGGTCCGGCCTGTCGCCGGCAAAACGCGCCAGCGCCTCCTTGCCGTCCTGCGCTTCGGTGACCGCCATGCCCGCCTTCCTGAGCGCGACGCGGATCACCTCGCGGATATGCGGATCATCGTCGACGACGAGAATGCGATGGCTCAAGCGATACTCCGGATCGAAAGACCTGCGTTGGCTGACGGCCGCCGCTTCGCGGCTGTGCGTGATATCACACTCTCGCATTGATCGGGAGCGTGACAGCGGTTTGGTACGTGCGATCGATCATATGAGTGACCACCGTGCAGCGTCTGCAGGACCTCTCTGCAGGAGCTCAGGATTTTCGTGCAGATTCCGTGCAGACGGGGCTGCACGGCTGGCGCCCGGCAAATTCGCCATGATAGGTGGCGCCTGTGCAGTCATGCCGGGCGAAACATGAAATCCATCGCAAGAACCTTGCTCTGGCCGCCTGCGCTCGGCGCAATCGTGCTTGGCGTCAACGACAACGCGCCTTATCTGGTCGCGTTGCGCGGCTCCGGGAACGGCGTGCTGCTCGCGTTCGGGATAGCGGTTCCGATCGTCCTGATGCGGGCCGGCGCCTGGGCTGACGGCAAGGCTGCGCGGCTGCTGCTCGTGCTCTGGCTCCTGCCGGCGCCCTGCCTGATCGGAGCGCAACTCGTCTTTCAGCTCCACAAGCGCCATACACTTGGCGCCGAGGATGCGGCCGTGCGGCTGCTCGGCCGGCACTTCGTCGTCGGTTACACGTCGGCCGATGAAGCGGGGCTGCTCGCCGAGAGGGGCCTGATCGCCGGCCTCTATGTCACGCGGCACAATGTGGCGCGGCGAACGCTGGCCGAGGTGAAAGCGGAAATCGCCGCGCTGCAGGCGCGCCGGCGCGGGGCGGGCCTTGCGCCCCTGATTGTCGCGGCCGACCAGGAAGGCGGCATCGTCACGCATCTGTCGCCGCCGCTTGCACCACAGGTGGCGCTGTCGACGCTCGCAAAGCTTGCCCCCGACATTCGCAAATCTGAGGCGGAAGAGTTCGGCCGCAGCCAGGGCGAGGCGCTCGCAAGCATCGGCGTCAACCTCAACCTTGCGCCCGTGCTCGATCTTCGGCCGCGGTGGGACCGCAAGCGGCTCGACTTCAACACGCTGATCGGACAGCGCGCGATTGCCAGCGATCCGGCCGTCGTCGCCGACATCGCGCTCGCCTATGTGCGGGGCCTCGACGCCGCAGGCGTCGCCGCGACGGTGAAACATTTTCCGGGATTGGCACGGGTCGAGGCCGACACCCACCATTTTGCCGCGACGCTGGATGCATCGGAGGAGGAACTCGAGGCCGCCGACTGGCGGCCTTTCCGGGAGGTGCTGGCGCATTCGGAGGCGCGCCTCATGGTCGGGCATGTCGCGCTCACAGCCGTCGATCCCGGCCGGCCCGCATCGCATTCCAAGCGGGTGATCGATGGCCTCATTCGCGGCAAATGGGGTTTTCAGGGCGTGGTCATGACCGACGATCTGGTGATGGGCGCGATCTATGGCGGCAATGTCTGCGCTGCTGTCGTCGAGGCGCTGAATGCCGGCGCCGATCTTCTGCTGGTCGCCTATGACGGCGCGCAGTTCTATCGCGTCTTCGACTGTGCGCTGGACGCCTACCGCCGCGGCACACTCGATCGCGAGATGCTCAGGGCGAGTCAGGCGCGGCTGATGCGGGCGGCGGGCGAGGCGGCGGCTTCGATGTGAGGTGGCTGCAGCGGACTGCTGGCGCCGCGGCTGCGCAGCGTCTACCATGGGCCGCATCGGTTCTTCATCGGCGGGACAAGGCATTGAACGCGCGCAAGGGCCCGGCGCAAGTGGCGGTATTGGTAGCGGCCCATGGCGAGCGGACGCCGGGCGCGGAGAATGCGAACGCGCGAAGGGTCGCGCAGGCGCTGGCCGATCGCGGGCTCGCCGCCGAGGTCGGCGTCGGATTCATCAGCGGAAGCCCTTCGATCGCCGAGGCGCTAGGCGCCCTGACGTCACCACGGATCATCGTCTATCCACTGTTCGCCTCGAGCGGCTATTTTTCGCGGGACCGGCTGGTGCAATTGCTCGACGAGGGCAACAGGCAAAGCCGTGAGCTCACACTGCTGACACCGCTCGGGCTCGACCAGGGCATGCCGGACTTCGTCATCGCCAAAGCGAACGAAACCTGCCGCGATCACGGCTTTGCGCCCGAGACCAGCACGATCATCCTGCTGGCCCACGGCTCGCGCCGAAATTCGGCCTCGCGCGAGGCCGCCGAATGGGTCGCGCGCGGGATCCAGGGCCGGAGCAGTTTTGGCGATGTGCGGATCGCGCTATTGGAAGAGCATCCCTTCCTCCATGAAGCTGCTGACGGCATCAAGGGACCGGTCGTCGTGGTCGGGCTGTTCTCCGGCGAGGGGCTGCACGGCGCACGCGACGCGCCAAGACTGATCGCGGAGCTTGCGCGAAGCAAGGTGGCCTATGCCGGTGTGGTCGGCAGCATGGCGGGAATCGAGGAGCTCGCGCTGGGCGCGGTCAAGCGCGCGCTCGCAGTCAATCCGGCCTGAGTGGCCTCTCGTGTGTTTGGCGCCGCGGGAATCCACTTGCCTGCCGCGAGGCTCGTTCATGCACCGGCCGTGCCGTAGGACTACGGGCGGCCCCGTTTTTTACCGAGCCTTAGCCTTACCGCGTCTACAATTTTCCATGCTCAGGGATGGGACATATGCCGCGTGGTTCAAGACGCCGCTCCGCGAGGGCGCCGGCATCGTCCACTTCGCCGATGGCAGGATCTGGGGCGGCGACAGCATCATCAGCTATAGCGGAAGCTACGAAGTCGACGGCGACCGGTGGAGCGCAACGGTGACGACAAGGCGGCACTCGGCAGGTCATGCCACGGTGTTCGGACCCGGCATCGACGAGATGGAACTGAAGCTCGCGGGCACGTCCAACGGCAAGATCGCCAGTTGCTCGGGGACGACAGACGCAGCGCCGGGAATGGCGTTTGAGGCCACGCTGATTCTCAGCGAGGAGCAGCCGCCGGCCACGACGTCGCCGGCGACCAAGAGAGGCGGCAGAACCAGACTGCCAAGACCCCCGCAGCGCCTTCGCGCGCGCTGACCGCGTGGCGCTTTTAACATTCGTGCCGGATCGGTCGCTGACGTGAGCGGGTTTCGCGCGGGGGGCTCCGAGAATCCTTGCTCGTGCCCTCTCGCAGACATCCGTCAATGACCGTGTCCAAGGTACCCTGGTTCGCGGCGCCCGCGCGAACTGACCTTGCGAATCAGTCGGGTTCCGATCCCCTTGAGGTTCTTGATTCAGGTTCCGTGCACGCGCAGCTCTTGCATCAACGTGCAGTTGATTGATCCTGCGGGATTCCGGGGGAATGCAGCTCCCGGATCGCCATTATCTTAACCTAGGTAATTGGAGGAACAAATGTTCACTTTGTAACTTAGGCCTTGGGGCTGGACGTATGGGGTGAGAGATGAATCGCGCCGATTCGGAACACCAGTCAGACCGCAGAGTCCGGAAACAGGAAGGCATCATTTTCTGTTCGGCATGCGCGTCCACGCCGGATCTCGTCGTTTCCATCCTCGACACCCACAAGGGCCGGATGGTGC
>Ga0207699_10001338_pt1 | contig 11705 bp, 11 predicted proteins | sample LARL51metaG_FD_184344 | JGI IMG/M metagenome (GOLD analysis project Ga0207699, IMG submission 184344) | Corn, switchgrass and miscanthus rhizosphere microbial communities from Kellogg Biological Station, Michigan, USA - LAR L5-1 metaG... | ecosystem: Host-associated > Plants > Roots >...
CCCGCCCGCGCCCGCGCCACCCCGCACCGGGGAGCCGTCAAGCTCCGCGCAGCCGCCGCAACCGGCGGACCCGCTCGCAGCCGCGCCACCCCGAATCGGGGAGCCGTCGGCCGTTGCCGAGCCCGAGCCCGCGCCCCCCGGAGAGCCCCCGCTCGCGGCCGAGCCGCCCAGGCCCATCGACCGGCCCGCGCCAGCCCCGCCAGCAACGGGAGCCACTCGCGTCCCGATCGCCCTGCCAGCCCGCACGGTCACGCCCGTCGAGGGTCCGCCACCATCGCGAGCGCTTCCCCCAGTCCCGCGCCCGTAATGGGGCCATGTCGATTGCGCAATCGACACCGATAGAGCAGGTCGATCGCGCAATCGACAGGATGGCTGTGCAGGCCGGCCGACCCCGCGCCGGCGCCGGGTCGCACCGCCCATCCTGACCGGCGCACAGACAGGCCCGGCCCGCCCAAGCGTCGAAGACCGTACGTCGCCTCGATCGTGACCGGGTGCCGTGGCAGCGGATCTCAGCGGTCACGTCCTAAGCGAGCCACCTCGGCGACAGTCCGGCCTGCAGCGTCCGGCGACGCGTCATTACTTGACGAGATTAGGGTGGCGTAGTAGCGTCTATTTCACGACTTACACATGTTATACGCGTAAGACTTGTAGGCAAGGAAGAGGACATGGCGAAGCTCGGGACCACGCGTGTCGAGGAGCACATTCGGTCGCTTTTTCCTGACGACGACGTCATCAGCCGAGTCCAGGTGCTGGAGTACGGGGACGACCCGGCGGTAGAGCCGGGAGACGTCGCGATCCGGGTCTTCCTTCACCTGCCGGACCAGCCGGAGGGCGAAGAAGCGGACGAGGAGACCGTCGATTCTTTCGAGAAAGCCAATCGCGAGCGCCTCAAGAAGCTGCACGACGAACTGCCCCGCTTCATCGCGTGGGTGGAGTTCCAGGCCGACAGCCCGGAGGAGACGGAGAAGCTTCGCCGTCATGTCCTGAAGATCGGTCGCGGGGGCCGGGCCGCTAGGCCAGTGGATGAAGCGTCAGAGGAACTCACCCCCGTCATGACGCGGCTCGGGCCTGCCGACCTGGCGGCCGTGGACATGCTGATCACCGCGGGCATCGCGGGCAGCCGCGCGGAGGTGCTGCGCTGGGCGGTGGGCCGCATCCGGGAGAACCCCGTATTCGCGCAGCTGCAAGACCGGGTGCGTGAGATCAGCGAGCTTAAAGCCCGGTTCTGACCCTAGACGCCGTCTGGACGCTGGTCGCCTGCCTGGCACTGGCCCGCTACGCGGCGGCTGGCTGACTTTCGGTCTTTTTACCTCGCTCGCGAAGGCGGAGGGTCACCTTCCTGAGCACCGGCAGGGCGGCGAAGACGCTGCCCGCGGCGGCGATGCCGCCGATCGCCACGTCGACCGAGATCCTGCCCTGCTTGGCCCAGTAGACGTCCTGCAGGTCGAGCAGCAGCGCGAACTCGTCGACGATGAGCGCGAGCCCGACGCCGTAGATGACCGCGGTCCCCGGGTGCCGCCGTAGCTTCTCGTCGCCGCGGACCGCCACCCCTCCCACGCCGGCCAGCATTCCGATGCCCCACATGTAATGGTGCAGGTGCTCGCCGCCAAGGCTCACGTTCCTGAACGGTCCCTTGCCGGCCTTGATCGCGTGCGTGATTCCCCGGACCCCGCCCCATGCCGCGGTGAATGCCAGCCACGCGATAAGAGCCGACTGCTCGCCGGCGTCCAGTTCGCTGTAATAAGCGTCGCGGAACTCAGCGGCTACAGATTGTCGCGCCATTCCGCGAACGATACGCCTTTCGGATGCCGGGTGTTACGGTGCGGTGAGAGGAAAGCACGTGAGGGGAGAGACGATGACGGCCGACGGAAACGCGCTGCTAGTGGTGGACATGCAGAACGGGTTCTGCCATCCCGACGGATCGTTCCCCAGGATCGGCCGCGGCCTCGAAGGCGCCATGGACGCCGTGCGGGCCGCCGCGGTCGCGGTCGGCCAGGCTCGGCGCGCCGGGATCCCCGTGGTGTTCACCAGGCACGTCTACCGGCCGGGCCGCCCCGACGAGGGCGCGGCGCTGATCCGCAACAGTCCTGAGCTCGCCGAGGTCGACGGCCTCGCGGTCAGCACCTGGGACGCCGCGGTGTGCGATGAGCTCGGCTGCGGCCCCGACGACCTCGTGGTGGACAAGGTCCGCTTCGACGCCTTCCAGTGGACCTCGCTCGAGCCGCTGCTGCGCGGCCTCGGCGTGACGAAGCTGATGATCTGCGGCGTGGTGACGAACATCTGCGTAGAGTCGACCGCGCGCTCGGCGTTCATGCGGGACTTCCCCGTCACGCTGCTCGAGGACTGCTGCGCGGCGAAGACCCGGCGGCTGCACGAGCTGGCCATCGAGGTGCTGAGCAGCTACGAGCTCGCCGAGATCGCCAGCATCAGCCGCGGCTTCGACGCCGGCAACCCGGATGCCGCGGCGGGCCGCCTGTCCTCTCCGGTGCTCGCCTCTGTCTAGCGCCGCTGCCTAGCGACTCTGCTAGCGACGGCGAGCCTGGCGAGCAGTCGCCAGCCGAGAAGGAACAGGCCGAGGAACGCCAGCGCGACCACGATGAACGCCAGCGCGGTGCCCTGGCCGGAGACCACTCGCAACACCATGCCGAGCGCTACGGTGCACAGCCACACGGCGATCCCGGTCGGCCGCAGCGCCAGCGGGCGGCGCCAGGCGCGCGCGGCCAGCCAGCCGACGGCCAGCCCGGCGAGGAACGGCCACGCGGTCGAGGCAATGCCGCCGGCCTCTTCGCCCTTGGTGTGGCTGGCCCGGCCGATGATCACGAAGACGAGCACGCAGCACACGTCGAGGACCAGCGCCACCCAAGGGGCCCGAGCAAACCGCATGCCGGCAAGGGTATCCCTGCCCTGGGGTAACGGCTGCGCGAGAGTCGGCCGCCTACGTTCGGACTAAAAGCTTGTTTTTGGGGTCATCATGGGGTCATGGGGACGTGGATCGTGCGGATGGTGCCGGAGGGCGCCGGCCCTCGGCTCGCGGTGAAGGACTGCATCGACGTAGCGGGGGTGCCGACGACCGTCGGGTGCCCTGTCGTGGCAGAGATGGCGGAGCCTGCTGCCAATGACGCCGCGGTGGTCGCGGCCGCGCGCGAGTCCGGCGCGCGGATCGCTGGCAAGACCGCGCTCACCGAGCTGTGCTGGTCAGCCAACGGGGTGAACCACTGGGCGGGGACGCCGGTGAACCCGAGGGATCCGCGCCGGGTGCCCGGCGGCTCCTCCAGCGGATCGGCGGTAGCGGTCGCGACGGGGGAGGCGGACGTCTCGCTCGGCACGGACACCGGTGGCTCCGTTCGCATACCGGCCGCGTGCTGCGGCGTGACCGGTCTCAAGACGGTATGGGGCCGGGTGCCGGTGAAGGGCGTGTATCCGCTGGCACCGTCGCTGGACACGGTCGGGCCGATTGGCCGGGACGTCGCGGCGGTGGAACTCGGGATGCGGCTGATCGAGCCTGGCTTCACGGCGCGCCCGCAGGCCGAGCTGACGGCGGCCCGGCTGGGCGTGATCGGCGTCGAGGGCGGCGTGGATCCGGCGATCGACGCGGCCGTGGACCGCGCGCTAGCGGTGGCGGGCGTGGCCGTGACGCACGTCGCGTGCTGTGACTTCACCGCCGCGCTGCACGCGTCCGGCGTGATCATCGACGCCGAGGGGTTCCGCTGCAACGCCTACCTGATGCCGTACCTGAACCAGCTCAGCCCGCACGTGCGGCGGAACATGGAGCGCGGCGCCCGGCTCAGCCGCGCCGACCGGGCGGACGCCGAACGGACAAGGGATCAGGTCAAGGCGGCGTTCCGCTCGCTGCTCGCCGATTTTCCCGTGCTGGTGCTGCCGACGCTCGCCGCGCAGCCGCCGATGCTCGGCCAGCGCGGCTTCCCGCTCACCCTGCTCACCGTCCCGGTCAACATGGCCGGGCTGGCCGCGCTCGCGCTGCCGGTGCCCGCCAAGGGCGGCGTCATCGCCTCGCTGCAGGTGATCGGGGCCGAGGAGGAGACGGTGCTGGCGTTCGGCCGGGTGGTCGAGGCGGCGGTCGCAGGCCAGGCCGTTAGCGTGGGAGAATGATCGGATGAACGTCGCGGGTGACATCGCTGCCTCAGAGCAGTCGCTGCGGCGCTTCCTGCACGGACTGCCCGGCGTCGACGAGGTTGGCGCGCGGGCGCGGGCGGAGACGCTGGCCACGCGCTCGATTAAGACCGACAGCAAGCGGCAGGCGATCGACCTGGCCATCACCATGATCGACCTCACCACGCTGGAGGGGCAGGACACGCCGGGCAAGGTGCGCGCGATATGCGCCAAGGCGCGGCAGCCGGGATACGGCGCCCCGCCGGTTGCCGCCGTGTGCATCTATCCCGACCTGGTGCCCGAGGCGGTCGCCGGGGTCGCCGGGTCCGGCGTCAAGGTCGCGAGCGTGGCGACCGCGTTCCCGTCCGGCCGGGCCGCGCTCGACGTGAAGCTCGCCGACGTGAAGTCGGCGGTCGCGGCCGGCGCGGACGAAGTGGACATGGTCATCGACCGGGGTGCGTTCCTGACCGGCCGGTACGGGCTGGTCTCCGAGGAGATCACCGCGGTGCGCGCCGCCTGCGGGGACGCCCACCTGAAGGTGATCCTGGAGACCGGCGAGCTCAGCACGCTGGACAACGTGCGGCGCGCGTCCTGGCTGGCGATGCTGGCCGGGGCGGACTTCATCAAGACCTCGACGGGCAAGGTGACGCCCGCCGCGACGCTGCCGGTCACGCTGGTCATGCTCGAGGCGGTGCGCGACTATCGTGATTTCGCGGACCGGCAGGTCGGGGTGAAGCCGGCCGGGGGGATCCGCACCGAAAAGGACGCCATCAGGTACCTGGTGCTGGTGAACGAGACCGCCGGCGAGGACTGGCTGGACCCGCGGTACTTCAGGATCGGCGCCTCCAGCTTGCTGAACGACCTGCTCATGCAGCGGGAGAGGATGGCGACCGGACGGTATTCCGGTCCCGATTACATGACAGTTGACTGATCGGGTGGGTTATGCGTTTTGAGTATTCTCCGGCGCCCGAGTCGCGTGCGATCGTTACGCTGCGTGACTCCTACGGGCTGTTCATCGGGGGGGCGTTCGTGCCGGGCAGCTCGGTCTTCAAGACGATCTCGCCGGCCAGCGAGGAGGTCCTCGCCGAGGTGACGCACGCCGGGCCTGAGGACGTGGACAAGGCGGTCGCGGCCGCGCGGCAGGCGTACGAGCGGACCTGGTCCGTGATGCCGGGCCGGGAGCGGGGCAAGTACCTGTTCCGGATCGCCCGGCTGATCCAGGAGCGCGCCCGCGAGCTGGCCGTCCTCGAGACGATGGACAACGGCAAGCCGATCAGGGAGTCGCGTGACGTCGACGTGCCCCTGGCGGCGGCGCACTTCTTCTACCACGCGGGCTGGGCGGACAAGCTGGGCTACGCCGGGTTCGGGCCGTCGCCGCGGCCGCTCGGCGTGGTCGGCCAGGTGATCCCGTGGAACTTCCCGCTGCTCATGCTGGCCTGGAAGGTCGCGCCGGCGCTGGCCTGCGGGAACACGGTCGTGCTGAAGCCGGCCGAGACCACGCCGCTGACCGCGCTGCTGTTCGCCGAGATCTGCCAGCAGGCGGACCTGCCGCCCGGCGTGGTGAACATCGTCACCGGCGACGGCGCGACCGGGCAGGCGCTGGTGGCGCACCCGGGGATCGACAAGGTCGCGTTCACCGGCTCGACCGAGGTCGGCAAGGAGATCGCCCGCGCCTGCGCCGTATCGGGCAAGCGGCTGACGCTCGAGCTCGGCGGCAAGGCCGCGAACGTCGTCTTCGACGACGCGCCGGTCGACCAGGCGGTCGAGGGCATCGTCAACGGGATCTTCTTCAACCAGGGGCACGTGTGCTGCGCGGGGTCGCGGCTGCTGGTGCAGGAGTCGGTGCACGACGACGTGCTCGCGGCGCTACGGCGGCGGATGGGGACGCTGCGGCTCGGCGACCCGCTGGACAAGAACACCGACGTCGGTGCCATCAACTCGCGGGCGCAGCTCGACAAGATCACCGAGCTGGTGTCCACTGGCGAGGCCGAGGGCGCGGCCCGGTGGTCCGCGCCCTGCCCGCTGCCCGACCGCGGGTTCTGGTTCGCGCCGACCGTGTTCACCGAGGTGTCCCAGGCGCACCGGATCGCCCGGGAGGAGATCTTCGGGCCGGTGCTGTCCGTGCTGACGTTCCGCACCCCGGCCGAGGCTGTGGAGAAGGCCAACAACACCCCGTACGGCCTGTCCGCCGGTGTATGGACGGAGAAGGGGTCGCTGATCTTGTGGATGGCGTCCCGGCTGCGGGCCGGGGTGGTCTGGGCGAACACGTTCAACAGGTTCGACCCGTCGTCGCCGTTCGGCGGCTACAAGGAATCCGGGTTCGGCAGGGAAGGCGGCAGGCACGGCCTCGAGGCCTACCTCGACGTGACGGGGAGCGCCGATGTCTGAGGCCGAGGCCGCCGAGACGACCGCGGCGGCCCGGGCGGGCCGCATCGCCGTCCGTAAGACCTACAAGCTGTACATCGGCGGCGCGTTCCCCCGCTCGGAGAGCGGTCGTTCCTTCGAGGTGACGGGCGCAGGCGGCGGCTTCCTCGCCAACGCGGCGCTGGCCTCGCGCAAGGACGCCAGGGACGCGGTGGTCGCGGCGCGCAAGGCGTTCCCCGGGTGGTCAGGGGCCACCGCGTACAACCGCGGCCAGGTGCTGTACCGGGTCGCCGAGGTCCTGGAAGGCCGCCGCGCCCAGTTCGCCGACGAGGTGCGGCAGGCCGTCGGCGGCTCGCACAAGTCGGCGTTCGCCGAGGTCGACGCGGCGGTGGACCGCTGGGTCTGGTACGCAGGCTGGTCGGACAAGCTCGCCCAGGTGCGCGGCGGCGCCAACCCGGTGGCCGGCCCCTACTTCAACTTCTCGCTGCCGGAGCCCACCGGCGTGGTGGCCGTGCTCGCCCCGCAGGACAGCCCCTTGCTCGGCCTCGTCTCCGTGCTGGCGCCGGCGATCGTGAGCGGCAACACCGTGGTCGTGGTCGCCAGCGAGAAGTACCCGCTGCCCGCGGTGACGCTCGCCGAGGTGCTGGCCACCTCCGACGTGCCGGGGGGAGTGGTGAACCTGCTCACCGGCCGGGTCGCGGAGATCGCCCCGTGGCTGGCCTCGCACATGGACGTGAACGCGATCGACCTGGCCGGGGCGCTGGACGCGCCGGGCGCGCTCGCCGACGACCTGGCGGTCGCCGCCGCGGAGAACCTCAAGCGGGTGGTGCGGCTGCCGGTCAGCGACTGGACCGCGGAACCCGGCCTGTACCGGATGATCGCCACCCTGGAGACGAAGACCGTCTGGCACCCGCTCGGCGTGTGAGCGTCGAGGCCACAGAGAGCCACAGAGAAAGGCCTCACAGGAAGGCGATGTCCGCGCGGCGGAACGGCCTGATCTCGCCGATCCTGTCGTCGCTTACCTTCGCCACCCAGTCCGGGTCGCCGATCTGGCTCCGGCCGACGGACACCAGGTCGAAATCGCCGCGCCGGAACCGCCGGACCAGGTCCTCGATCCTGCTATTGCCGGTCGGCCTGGCTTCCTCGCCTTCGAGGGTGGCCATGACGTCGACATCGAGGCCGACGCTGCCGACGGCGATCACCGGCGCGTCGGCGAACGACTTCACCCAGCCGGCCAGGCCGAGATCGGAGCCCTCCCACTCCGGCGTCCAGAACCGGCGGGTCGACACGTGGAACAGGTCGGCGCCCGCCGACCGCAGGATCGAGACGAGCTCGCTGAGCTCGCCGGGGGTCGCCGCGATCTTCGCCTCGTAGTCCAGCTCTTTCCACTGCGAGATCCGGACGGAGATCGTGAAGTCCGGGCCGGTCGCCTCGCGCACCGCGGCGATCACCTCGGCGGGGAACGCCGCGCGGCGCGACATCGCCGCGCCGCCGTACCGGTCGGTCCTGCGGTTGATCGCGGGCCACAGGAACTGGTCGAGGAGGTAGCCGTGACAGGCGTGGATCTCGACGCCGTCCGCGCCGGTCTGCTGCGCGTACGCGGCGCTGCGCACGAAGGCCTGCCGGATCGCGGCGAGGTCGGCGGCGCTGGCCGCGCGGCCGAACGGCCTGTCCGGGTGCGCCAGGCCCGAGGGGCTGAGCGCGACGAAGCTCTCGTTCGCCCCGCCGGTGTCGACCGCCCCCTGGTGCCACAGTTGCAGGAACATGGCGCAGCCCGCGGAGTGGACCGCGTCGACGCACGATGCCCAGGCGCCGGCGGTCCGGGCCGTGAGCCAGCCGAAGAGGGAGTTGGACGTCGCGCTCGGGTGATCGACCGCGCAGGCCTCGGTGATCACCAGCGCGGTGCCGCCAAGGGCGCGCTGACGGTAGTACTCGCGCATCCGTTCGGTGGGCGCGCCGTCGACGGTCCAGGCGCGCTGCATCCCCGGCAGGACGAACCGGTTGCGCAGCCGCAGCCGCCCGATCTCCAGCGGCTGGAGAAGCGGCGCGATGTCAGGCCCCGGAGCCTGCGCCCGGGCCTCCTTGATCTGTGCCATGCACTCTCCGCCACACGAGACTGGTCACCCTTTCTTGATCATCGCCGCTTTTCGCCCGGCCGCCAAGCAGTCCGCGCGACCCCTCCCGCCGAGCCGCTCCGAACCTGTTTTTGAAGATAATGGGTCATTAGGCACACCAGAGGGTGCCTAATGACCCATTATGATGACGAACCCAACGCGGGATGGCCCAGCCGGGACGACGGAAGGGGCTCGTGTTACCCGCGGGTCTCAGGCAAGCTGCGGGATGAGCTCCGTGGCGACCTGCTCCATGTGCTCGGGCACCTCGAACAGCGGCGTGAACAGCACCATCTCCGCCCCGGCGTCGATCACTGCCCGGACCGCGGAGACGCACTCCGGCAGCGTCCCCGCGATCGCCGCGGATTCGATGGCCGGCACCCGCTGGCCGTACATCCGCGCCAGCGCGTCGTTGATCCGCTGCCTCGCCCGGGAACCGTCCGAGGGGTCGATCCCGATGTACACCCGCTTCGCGATCGGGAACTCGCCGGGGCCGAACCCCACGCGCAGCCCGAGATCGGCCACCGCGGCCCGCGCCGTGGCCACCTGCGACGCGAACGCCGCCGTCGGCGACGACCCGGCCCCGAAGAAGCCGTCGCACAGCCGGACCCCGCGCCGCACCGCCGCTTCAGCGGACCCGCCGAACCATAGCCGCGGATGCGGCTTCTGATACGGCTTAGGCTCCATCGCGGCGCCCTTGAGCTGCCAGAACTCGCCGTCGAACGTGACGGAAGGCTCCGTCCACAACGCCTTCATCAGCCGGATGCCCTCGGTGAACCGCGCCAGGTACCTGTCGGCCGGTATCCCGTACGCGGCGAACGGCCGCCGCGGCCCGCCGGACCCGACGCCGACCTCGACCCGGCCGCCGCTGATCTGGTCCAGCGCCGCCAGGTCCTTGGCCAGCTGGACCGGGTTGTGCAGGGTGGTCACGAAGACCGTGCAGCCGAGCCGCAGGGAGGACGTGCACGCGGCCGCGTACGTCATCGCCTCCAGGGGCGCGAGCTGCGGTGACGGGCCGAGCGTCATCTCCTGCGCCCAGGCGCTCTCATACACGCCGAACGCCTCGGCGCGCTCGAAGTACGCCCGGAAGCCCGCCGGGGAAAACTCACCGTCGCCGAAGAACTGGGGGATCGAGATCGCGAACCTCATGCCCGCATAGTAAGCCGGGGCCCGCGATGGCGGGAGAGCGTCCCCCGGACGGCCAGCATTTGGCAAAAATGACACTTTTTGCCGCCGGATGCGGGGCCAGAGACCGGGTAACCGGCCCCTGGCGATAACTGTGATCGTTGTCCCATGTCATCCTGGTTTCCCCATGACCCGGCGCGTACTAGCGTGCAAAGTAAAGTTTCAGATCCCAAAACGGGGCGGTGCCCCGGTCGGCGATCCCGGCCGCTCTGCCGTGCGCGCGTCCCGTGCGAATGTGAAAGGGACACCGCCAATGCCCGAAGCATCGTCCGCCAACGGCTCGGTCGCGCTGCACTACGACGGTGGTGAGCTCGACCTTCCGGTCAAGACAGCGACCGAGGGAGCCGCGGGAATCGAGGTGACGAAGCTGCTGTCGACGACCGGCATGGTGACCCTCGACCCCGGCTTCGTCAACACGGCCGCCTGCTCGTCGGAGATCACCTACATCGATGGCGACGCGGGCATCCTGCGCTACCGCGGTTACCCGATCGAGCAGCTGGCCGAGAAGTCGACCTTCCTGGAGGTCAGCTACCTGCTGATCTACGGCCACCTGCCGTCCGCCGACCAGCTGGCGCACTTCACCAGCCAGATCACCAAGCACACCCTGCTGCACGAGGAGCTGAAGCAGTTCTTCGACGGGTTCCCCGCCGACGCCCACCCGATGCCGGTGCTGTCCAGCGCCGTCTCCGCGCTGTCCACGTTCTACCAGGACAGCCTCAACCCGTTCGACGAGCCGAACGTGGACCTGTCCACGATCAGGCTGCTCGCCAAGGTCCCGACGCTCGCCGCCTACGCCTATAAGAACTCGGTGGGCCAGCCGACCCTGTACCCGGACAACTCGCTCGGCCTGGTGGAGAACTTCCTGCGCATGACGTTCGGCCTGCCGACGGAGCCGTATGAGGTCGACCCGGCGGTGGCCAAGGCGCTCGACATGCTCTTCGTCCTGCACGCCGACCACGAGCAGAACTGCTCCACCTCCACGGTCCGCGTCGTCGGTTCCAGCGAGGCCAACCTGTTCGCCTCCATCTCCGCCGGCATCAACGCGCTGTTCGGCCCGCTGCACGGCGGCGCCAACGCGGCGGTGCTCGAGATGCTCGAGGACATCCGCGATCAGGGCGGCGATGTGACCGCGTACGTCAGCCGGGTGAAGAACAGGGAGCCCGGCGTCAAGCTGATGGGCTTCGGCCACCGGGTCTACAAGAACTACGACCCGCGCGCCCGCATCGTCAAGGCGACCGCCGACGAGCTGCTGACCAAGCTCGCCCCCGACGACCATCTGCTCGACCTGGCGAAGCAGCTCGAGGAAGTGGCGCTGAACGACGAGTACTTCATCAGCCGCAGGCTCTACCCGAACGTCGACTTCTACACCGGCCTGATCTACCGGGCGATGGGCTTCCCGACCCGGATGTTCACGGTGCTGTTCGCGATCGGCCGGCTTCCCGGCTGGATCGCCCACTACCGGGAGATGATCCACGATCCGGCGACCAAGATCGCCCGCCCGCGCCAGGTCTACACCGGCTCCACCGAGCGCGACTTCGTCGAGATCGAAAAGCGCTAGGGCACGGCACCCACCCAGGCGGCCCGCTACCGCGGCTCCGTAACCCGGGGGGGAACCACCCCCCGGGACCCCCCGGCATGCTCCGCGCGGTAGTGCGCCGCCAGTATGTCGTCACCGAAGTCGTTGCCCGGGTTCCGCCACACCGAATGCACGTGGTTCCCGCCGCCCTGCGTGTTGTCGTGCTCGATGAGCAGGTCCGGCCCCTGGACCCGGTAGTAGTGCCGCTCGCCTGGCGCCGTGCCGCCCGCCCACGCGAACGCGAGGTTCTCCGGCCCCGCCGCCTCGACCCGCGCCAGCTCCGCCGCCGCGACCTCGTCCGGCAGCCGTCCGGCGAACGCCGCCACCAGCGCGACGAGCGCGTCCAGCTGCCCGCCGTC
>Ga0207699_10001341_pt1 | contig 11698 bp, 10 predicted proteins | sample LARL51metaG_FD_184344 | JGI IMG/M metagenome (GOLD analysis project Ga0207699, IMG submission 184344) | Corn, switchgrass and miscanthus rhizosphere microbial communities from Kellogg Biological Station, Michigan, USA - LAR L5-1 metaG... | ecosystem: Host-associated > Plants > Roots >...
GCGCATTTGAGAATTGCAGGGTGGCGAGTAGCGTGTCCTCCGCCTCGATTTCATGCACGGCCGTGGTCTTTCGCGCCTGAACGGCGACCACTTGGCCAAACATCCACAACAGCAAGTCGATGGTGTGTATTCCCTGATTGATCAGGGCACCGCCGCCGTCGAGAGCGAATGTCCCACGCCAATGCGAGTTGCCGTAATATTCCGGTGGACGGTACCACTTCACACGAGCATCGGCGAGGACTGGCTTCCCAAGCGCCCCGCTGTCTACCGCCCTTTTCATCTCGCGTATTCCCGGTTTGAAGCGATCCTGGAAGAAAACGCCAAGTTTGACGCCAGCTTTCTCGGTTTCCGCGATCAAGGCGTCCGCGCGAGCAGAGCAAATGTCTATTGGCTTCTCCACCAGCACGTGGAGACCGCGGCGCGCGGCGGCAATACCCTGTTCGGCATGGAGTCCGGATGGGCTTCCAATGGCAACGAGATGCATCGGCCGGTGGGAAAGGAATTTCTCATAGTCCGTGAACCAGGGGGCGCCGTGCGGGGCGGCAAGGCGCCGGACTTTTTCGACGTTGTTGCCAAACACTGCGGCAATCTGAACGCCGTGAATGGCACGGGCCGCGCGGGCGTGCGTTTGCGAAATGTTACCGACGCCAATCAGGCCAATATGAGTTGTCATGAGACGACCGGACCCGGGATATTCCTCGATGAAGTCGTTGTATGTGATTCGGCAGTTTCGGGCGATTTGAGCTTTGAGAATATCAAAACGCTAGCCGCCCACACCGGGTCCAATCGCAACGACAAAGTAAGTTGCGGGCTTGTCGGTTGGGTTCGTGATGCTGTGTTCTTCGTTAGAACGCACCATCGCCAGGGATCCTTGGTCGAGACGATGAGATTTTCCCTCAATGGTAATCTCCACTGTGCCTTCGCGAATGAGCCACATTTCCGAATGAATATGGTGATGCGGAGGATGCGGAGCACCTCCCGGCGCCAAAGTCGTTTCATGAACCTCGACGGATTCTGCCGTGGCCAATTTCCCCTTCAGGATATGGCGAATGACGACGTTTGATGATTGTTGCGCAGCGAGACTTGCGAACGGGTAGAACGCCGAAGGCAAGGGATTCGGTGGAGTGTCCTCGCTCTTTGCGTCGGACAACTTCGGAGAGATTGTGGACAGCAAAAGAGCAGTCGGCAACCGAGAAACTAGCTCGCGACGTGTAATTGGCATGAAGTCCTCGCATTCCCTTGTTGAGTATTGAATCAGGAATGGCTACATTTTGCATCACGCAGTTGTGTAGAATTTTGACCGACATTGCAGCTGCGTGAAAGGAAAACGCTTGGGCCATCCTCAGCTTAGTCTCAAGGGCAAAACGGCTATGGTCATTGGCGGCACGAGCGGCATCGGCCTCGCGCTCGCCACGGGTCTGGCCATCGCCGGCGCCGACGTGGTCAGCACCGGACGGCGTGCCGATCTTGTCCACGCGGCCACGCAGGAGATCAACGCTCTCGGAAGACGCTCGGTCGAGGTCACTTGCGATGTCACGGACGAAGCCACCATTCGGCACGTTCTTGCAGCCACGCGCGAAGCTCTCGGCGACGTCCACATACTTGTAAATTGTGCCGGGCGCACCAAGCGTACTGCTACGCTGGAAGTCTCTGACGCAGAATGGAACGGTATTCTGGAAACGAATCTCAACGGAACGCTTCGCGCATGCCGCGTGATTGGCGGGCACATGGTGGAACGCGGGTATGGACGCATCATTAATATTGCGTCGGTGTCTTCGTTCGTAGCGTTGTACGAGGTGGCCGCCTACTCGGCAAGCAAAGCGGCTGTAGCCTCGCTGACGAAGTCTCTGGCGATCGAGTGGGCGCGCCACAATGTATGCGTGAACGCGATCGCTCCGGGAGTTTTCCGCACCGATCTTAACGCCGCGCTTCTGGACGGCACCGAGCGCGGCAAGGAATTCCTGCTGCGAACTCCGATGCGCCGCTTTGGGAAGGTCGAAGAATTGGTCGGCGCCGCGGTGTTTCTTGCATCTGATGCCGCTAGCTTCGTCACTGGCCATATGCTGGTTGTCGATGGAGGCCTTCTCGCAAGTGGAGTGAATCAATGAGTTTGGTAGCACTAAAGCGCCCGTTCGGCGACTGAAGGCGGCACGCACGAGGCGATTTTACATGACTGGGTTAGTTTTTTTGTATGGCGCTACGGTTGCCAGCCGCCACCAAGGGATTGATATAACTGCACTAGGGCGAGCAATTCGTTTTGCTGGGCCTGCACCAGTGCGAGTTCGGCGGAGAAGGCGTTGGTTTCGTTCGTTAAAACTTCGAGGTAACCAGCGACGCCACCGGAATAACGCATATGCGAGAGGCGCGCCGCGTCTTGAGCAGATTCGAAAAGTAGTTCTTCCTGGGCACGGAACTCTCTGGTTTTGCGATACGCGATCAAGGAATCGGAAACGTTGCGGAACGCGCCTTGGATTGTCTGCTGGTAAGTGAGCAACACAACTTGTTCTTGAGCTTGCGCGAGGCGGACGTTGTTGCGAAGCCGTCCGGCGGTAAAGATCGGTTGCGCGAGAGAAGCTCCGAAGTTCCAAGTGCCGGCTGGTCCACCGAAGAGATTTGTAAGTGCTGAGCTTTGAAAACCCGCGGTTCCGCTTAGGGAAATCTGTGGAAAGTAAGCCGCTTTGGCGACACCGATTTGCGCATTGGCTGCGATCAACTGTTGCTCTGCTGCACGAATATCGGGACGGCGTTCCAACAGCGCAGAGGGCAAGCCGGGCGGCACTTCGGGCGGACGCGGTTGATCGGTAAGTTTTTGTCCTCTCGGCACGCTGTCAGGATTTTTCCCCAGCAGAATGCTGATTAGATTTTCCTGCTGCTCGATCTGTTGTTCAAGCGCGGGGATTTCGGCGGCCGCGGTGAATACGAGTTGTTCGGATTGGCGGACGTCGAGCATAGAAGTGGCGCCGTGATCGGCGAGACTGTGGGTTAGTCGCAGTGATTCCTGGCGGGAAGTCAAAGTGCGTCTGGATATTTCAAGCTGCAAATCGAGAGCGCGAAGCTGGAAGTAAGCGCTGGAAACGTTCGCTACCAGAGTACTAACAATCTCCTCGCGGGCCCATTCGGTGGCAACAAGGTTGGCTCGCGCACTTTCGGTGGCGCGGCGGAATTTACCCCAAAAATCCAGTTCCCAGGCTGCAGAAAGGTTTAGCTGTCCCGCGCTGGATTCGAATGCGGGCAGGAACGGAGAGCTGGGGCTGCGCCGATCGCTGATTCCGGCACCGGCACTAACGGAGGGAAACTGATCGGCACGAATAATCCCCAGTTGCGCCTGGGCCTGTAAAATCCGAGCGCCCGCAATGCGTAAGTCGTAATTTTGCTGGAGCGCCGTGCGAATCAGAGAGCGGAGTTGTTCGTCTGGAAAAACTTCCACCCATTTTTGATCGCCAAGCGATCGCGAGACGGAGGCGTCTTCCTCGGGCGCCAGGCCGCGGAATGATCCGGGAACAGTCGCGGCAGGCTTTTTATAGTCCGGCCCCATGGTGCAGCCGGAAATAACGAGAGCGGTGGCGATGGCGGTGAACGAAAGGCTCAGGCGTTTATTCATTTTAATCACCCGGTGCCGGAGCACTTTGTGGTAGCACCGCCGGATGGATATTTTTGCCGGCACCGGACCACTTTTCGACGACGTAAAAGACGACAGGGATGAAGAAAACGCCGATCAAACTGGCGGCAAGCATGCCGCCGATGACCGTCGTGCCCATGATTTGACGCGCGACAGAACCGGCGCCGGTTGCAGTCCACAGTGGGACCGTGCCGAGGATAAAGGCAAAGGAGGTCATCAAGATTGGTCGCAGACGGAGCCTGGCCCCTTCCAGCGCGGCTTCCATCAATGGTTTGCCCTGCTCGAATTCTTCTTTGGCAAATTCCACGATCAGAATGGCATTCTTAGCTGCCAAGCCAATCAGCATGACCAAACCAATTTGTGAGTACACGTCACTTTCGATCTGCACCATGTAGCTCGGCAGAAACATGGAAAGTAGCGTTCGACGCAGCCATAAAATCGCAAAGGCTCCAAAAACTGCGATCGGAGTGCTGAGCAAGACGCTGAAAGGAAGCGACCAACTTTCGTACAAGGCCGCGAGGATCAAGAAAACGAACAGCAGAGAGAATCCGAAGACAACGGAAGCTGGAACACCCTCTTGAGCTTTCTTTTCCTGAAACGACATTCCCATGTAATCGAAACCCATTTCGTGTGGCATGGTCTGGGCGAATACTTCCTCAAGAGCAGCCATAGCTTGGCCGGCACTGTAGCCGGGCGATGCGGCGCCATTGATCTGCGCCGCACGATACTCGTTGAAGCGCATGGTGAATTCGGGACCAGGCCGCGATTCGAAGCGAGTCAAAGCTGACAAAGGAACCATACCTCCCTTGTTATTGCGCACAAAGAACTGGCCAACATTTTCGGCCCTGGTTCGATAATCGCCTTCGGCTTCGATGTACACCTGCCACTGCCTGCCGAAACGATTGAAATAGTTGATGAACAGGCCACCCATGAAGGCCTGAATGGTTTTGTAGACGTCATTTATATTGACGCCCTGCTTGATCACTTTGTCGCGATCGACGTCGACAAACTGCTGCGGCACGCTCGGCAGGTAGGTGGTGCTCAGTCCGGCGATTTCCGGCCGTTTTCGCGCCGCTGCGAGGAAAGTTTGCAAGTTATCGGAAAGAAATTGGACGTCCCGCCCAGCGCGGTCTTCGAGCGCGAACGTAAATCCGCCCGAGGTTCCGACGCCCGGAATCGCCGGCGGCGAGAATGAGAACGCGATACCCTCGGGGATCTGAGAAAGACTTCTATTTATGCGCTGCTTGATTTCCTGGAACTGTTGTTCGCGAGGCTTCCGCTCGTCCCAGGGCTTCAGAGTGACGAAAAAGAATCCGTTGTAGCTGGTGCGCACGAAACTAAGCAAGCTGAAGCCAACGACGCTGCTCGTGTATTGCACTCCGGGAGTGTTAGCGAGCGCGACTTCGATTTTCTTTGCGACTTCGTCGGTGCGCTGCAGAGAAGCCGCATTGGGGAGTTGGAGATTGATATAAAGATAGCCCTGGTCTTCGTCGGGCAAAAAGCTGGTGGGAATCTTGCTACTGAAGAAACCAGCTGCAACTGCAAAGGCAACCAGTAAGATCAGCGCAATCGCGCTCTTGCGAATCAGCACTCCGCAGGCCCGGACATAAGCGTTTGTGGCGCTCGCAAATCCACGATTGAACAAATCGAAGAATTTCCTCAGCAGGCCGCCGCTCTCGGTTCGAGGCCGAAGCAATAGCGCGGAAAGTGCAGGGCTGAGAGTAAGCGCATTGAAGGCCGACAGAATTACCGAGATGGCGATGGTCACGGCAAATTGTTGATATAAGCGCCCGGTGATGCCCGGGATGAACGCCGTCGGGATGAAGACAGCGGAAAGGACAAGGGCGATGCCGACGACTGGCCCGGAGATTTCCTCCATTGCTTTCAGGGCCGCGGCTTTTGGCGTCATGCCTTCTTCGATGTGACGTTCCACCGCTTCTACAACGACGATTGCGTCATCGACGACCAAGCCGATCGCCAATACCAAACCGAACAGGGAAAGCGTATTGATCGAGAATCCAAATAGCGGGAAAAACACAAAGGTGCCCACGAGAGAAACGGGAACTGCCAGAAGGGGTATCAGCGTGGCGCGCCAACCCTGCAGGAAGATGTACACAACGATGATGACCAGGACGATCGCGATCACCAGGGTCAGGATAATTTCCTTCATTCCTTCGGTAACGGCTTTGGTGGTGTCGAGCGAGATGACGTAGTCCATGTCGTGCGGAAGGCGGGTCTTTACTTCAGCCATCAATTTTTTTACGCCAGCCGCGGCTTGTACCGCGTTTGATCCCGGCAACTGATAGACGGCGATGATCGCTCCGGGCTTTCCGTTCAATCGACCGAGAACGCTGTAGTTTTGCGAACCAAGTTCGATGCGAGCAACGTCTTTGAGACGCACGACGGCTCCGCCTGGAGATTCGCGAACAACGATTTGTCCGAATTCTTCGGGAGAAGTGAGCCGGCCCTGCGCGCGCACGGAGTAAGTGAACTCTTGCCCTTTGGGAGCAGGCTCGCTGCCGACTTGTCCGGCGGGATTTACGGTATTTTGCGACTGGATGGCAGTGGTGATTTCGGGAACGGTGATGGCAAGTTTCGCCAATTGGTCAGGCTTGACCCACAAGCGCATCGCGTACTGCCCCGCCCCAAAAATCTGGACGTTTCCGATGCCATAAAGCCGGGTGAGCTGATCGGCGAGGTTGATGTAGGCGTAATTGGAGAGAAAACGCGCGTCGTAGGTGCCATTGCCCGAATACAGTGTCATTAGCATAAGGGGAGCAGTAACGGTTTTCTGGACGGTGACGCCAAAGTTTGTGACATCCACGGGAAGCTGCGAGGCCGCTTGCGTTGAGCGCATCTGAGTGAGAATGAGATCGGTATTGGGGTCGGTTTTTACGTCGTAATCCACGATCAAGCGCATTTGGCCATCGGCAGTGGAGTTCAACGAATACATATAGTTCATGTTGTCCACGCCGCTCATTTGCTGTTCGATGGGAGTGGCGACAGATTGCTCAATGGTTTGGCATCCGCTCCCACGTTAAGTGGCGATGACTTGAACCTCTGGCGGAACGATGTTCGGGAAAAGTGCGACAGGCAATCCGGTGATGGTGACAGCGCCAACAATCACCAAGAGCAGCGAAATCACGATCGCAACGATAGGGCGATTGATGAAAAATTTTGACATGGCTTAATTGCCCGCCTTTGCAGGGGCGCTCGGTTTTGTTCTCACCGGCGAGCCATCTCTGACTTTTTGCAGGCCTTCGACAACAACGTGTTCGCCGGGTTGCACACCGCTTTCGATAATCCACATGGCGCCGACACGCTCGCCTACGGTAACCGGCCGCAGACTGACTTTGTTGTCGCTGCCGACGACCGCGACTTGATAGCTTCCCTGAAGTTCGGTGACCGCTCTTTGTGGGACCAACAGCGCACCAGATCTGGTCTCTCCTGCAGCGCGCACGCGCCCAAATTGCCCTGGTCGCAGGATGTTATTTTCATTTGGAAAAGAGCAGACGAGGCGGATGCTGCCGGTAGTCACGTCAACTTGCCGATCCGTAAGGAGGAGCTTTCCCTGGTGCGGGTATACCGTTCCATCGGCGAGGATGAGATCGAACGGCGGCGCGTCCGAAGGCACCTCCTGCTGGTTGTGCGCGTTGATTCGCGCCGCGTAGTGCATGTATTCCTGCTCACTGATCGGGAAATACGCTTTAATCGGATTTACTTGCGAAACAGAGGTCAGCAGGGCGGTCTGATTCACCAAGTTGCCGATCTGAACTTGCGCGATGCCAGCAATTCCATCCACCAGTGACGTAACGTGCGTGAAGTCCAAATTCAGCTGAGCCTGTTCGACCTGAGCTTCAGCTGCTTTGACCGAAGCTTTTGCAGCCAGATTTGCCTGCAGATCGTTGTCGAGTTGGCTCTGCGCGATGGCCCGCTCTTTCGCGAGCGGAGTGTCGCGATCGACGTCCAGCTTGGTCTTGCCCAACTGAGCCTCGGCTTGAGCCAGTTGCGCTTTCGCCTGGTCCAGTACAGCTTTAAAGGGGCGCGGATCAATTTCGAACAGCACTTGGCCCTTACGAACGAAAGAACCTTCCTTGTATCGCTGCTGGACGATGTATCCGCTCACTTGAGGTTGAATTTGGGCATTCACGTAGCCATCGAGGGTTGCGACCCATTCACCGTAAATTGGAACGTCCTTTTGCACGACCTCCGCAATCTCGACTTCAGGCGCGGGAGGCGCGGACGCTGCTTTCTGGCTTTGACAACCGGACAGCTGTATCAGCAGTGGGGAAATTCCGAGGATGGGCAGTAGCAGGCCTTCAAAAACTTTCTGTAGCTTCGCGTAGTAAAGGCTGAGAAGTCTGGGGTGCATGGTTTGTCTTCTTTCTTGCGTGAGATGCGCGGGCTCTCGCGGCTTTCGTACTAAACGAAGGAAAAAGGCGCAGTTTATATTTTCAAGCGGTACGAAGTTGTTCGATTCGGAAGCGGCGAGTGGCCAAAACTCCGAGAATCACGAAAAGAATCAGTACCGTGAGTTGCGCGATCTTGAATGGAGATTCCGACTGAGTTGGGGCGAGCGCTTTCAGCGCGGGCACCTTCTGGAAAAGTTGCGCGACCAATACGAATACGTTGAGGTAGAGCGCGATAATTCCACTGATGACGTACGTGCGCCGCCAACCACCACTAAGGTGCCGGGAATACCGAGCGAAGATGGCGAGCGCCAAGAAGATCAGTGAGCTGATGCCCACTGCGTGAGAGGGCATAAATTTATGCACGGGGAAAAGAAAGCCAGTCACGCTCGTTAAGACAGTGGTCGATAAAAAAACCGCGGTCCAACCATCCAGACGCTTGGCCGTAAGAAATCCAAAAACTACAACCAAACCAGCCAGAATTCCAGCCAAGCTCAATAGCACATGAATGAACGTAAACACAGCCAAGCCTGAACTCATGATGCGTTTCTCCTCGCAGATTTATGCCTACTGGTCTATTTTCGATTCCTGTATTGCGCGGTGCCGGCTCTGCATCTGGAACTATGCGGAAGCCGCGGCCGCTGAACTTCCGACAAAAGCGAGTAATTCGGCATTCACGCGATCTTTCAATGTCGAGCACATGCCATGCGGCGCACCCGCATAAATCTTTAACAAGGCGTTCTTGACAAGCTTGGAAGAAAGCAGTGCCGCAGCGCCAATGGGCACGATTTGGTCATCGTCCCCGTGAAGGATCAATGTAGGCACATCGAACTTCTTGAGATCTTCGGTGAAATCAGTCTCAGAAAAGGCCTTAATGCAATCGAACGCAGCTTTGTGCCCAGCCAACATTCCCTGCAGCCAGAACGAATCTCTGAGTCCCTGCGAGACTTTATTCCCGGCGCGGTTGGCCCCATAAAAAGGTGCACTGAGATCCTTAAAGAATTGCGAACGATCGTTGAGCACGCCGGCGCGCAGCTCATCAAATGCTGCTATCGGTAGACCGGCTGGATTCGCAGGCGTCTTTAACATCAATGGTGGAACTGCGCTGATCAGAACAGCCTTGGCGACGCGCTTGGTTCCGTGGCGGCCGATGTATCGGGCAACTTCACCGCCTCCGGTGGAGTGGCCGACGTGAATTGCGTCCTGCAGTTCCAGCGTTTCTACGAGCGTAGCGAGATCGTCGGCGTAGGTGTTCATCTCGTTCCCATCCCACGGCTGGCTCGAACGCCCATGCCCGCGGCGGTCATGCGCAATGCAACGGTAGCCGCGTTCCGCGAGGAAAAGCATTTGATCTTCGAAGGCATCCGCACTCAGCGGCCAACCGTGACTGAATACAATGGGCTGACCTTTGCCCCAATCCTTGTAATAAATCTGTGTGCCATCTTTTGTCGTAATCGTGTTCATGACATTTCCTTTCATTTTGTGCTCCCCAGATCTACAGACCACCTGCCACTCGGAATATTGCAAATCTCGCATCGCCGATTCCCATGCTCAAGCAGCTCGCCGAAGCCGCGTCTGTTTCATCACTTTCAGGCGTGGCGTTTTACGAAGCGCAACTTTCGCGTGAAACAACCGCGCTTTCGCCGCAGCTACCGAGATTCCCAGAATTTGCGCGGTTTCTTTCATGGAGCGTTCCTGGAGTTCTTTGATCTCAACCGCTTTGCGAATGGACGGTCGCAGATTGCGAACAGCCCCAGTTACAATCCGCTCTCGTTCGCGTTGTGCGTAGTGCTGTTCGGGATTCGGCTGACGGTCTGCCGGTTCATACCGTAACAAGCTGTCACTATCACCCAGATGTTCGTCTATTGCAACTTCGCGCGACCCGCGATTTTTGCGCATCTTCATTAACGCCGAGTTAATGGCTATGCGCGTGAGCCAGGTATAGAAGCTGGATCTGCCGTCAAAATTTCGCAGATGAACGAAGGCTCTTAGAAAGGAATCCTGAAGGGCATCTTCAGCATCTTCGCGATTCCTGGTCAGGCGAAGTGTGGTATGGAAGATTTTTTTGAAATGCAGTTCACAGAGCTCTCCGAATGCTGCCTGATGGCCACTTTTCGCAGCGGAGACCAGGCGCGCTTCACGGACGGCCTGAGTGTTGTTGGGCTTAAATTCATTAACATTTATCGAAACGTATGGCGTCGTTGCCAAAACTACCTCCGTAGTGCTGGTCGAGATTTCCGATGGACTGGGAATCGAATCGTTTGCTGGCCGACTCTGCCGGAAGCACGCCAAGTAAACATCACGTAATGGAATAGTTTTTAACTACCACTTCAGAATCGAAGTGAAGTACCACTTTCGGGGAAATTAGCAGCCGGCCGCGGTATTCGTTCTCAAGTTGCGACAGCTCACACATCGGCTCATCGAGGAGTTATTGCTTGTCAGAGTGCCTGGAGGTAGGAATTACGATCTCGCGCCGGCCAAAAAGATATGCATCGATAGAAAACGCCCCGGGACCGAGCAGCGTAATTGCCGCTGCCATCACGATCATTTGCAGGAGTGCCAGCTTACCGTCGAAAAGATTTCCCGATGGAGTAGAGACCCAGAAGAAGGCGTTCCCGAGGCCGGCAATACCAGACAAAGCGCTGCCCAGGGGAGACAGAAAGCCAATGAGCAGGAATATGCCGCCTATAATGAACAGCGTGCACGATAGCGTCGTGGCGATGGTGGACTTAGTGCCGCCAGAGAGGTACAACGCGCCCTCGATTAGGGACGCGGCACCGACCGTTATTCTCAATAACAGTAAGGCCACACCGGGCCAGCCGGCTGGAAACGTGGGAAATAGCCTTTGCAGCGCACTCACCCTGGAAACCTGTGAACCTCAAACATGCCAAATTACACAGGAAGCGCCGCGCCGCGAAACCCAATATGTCGGTATCTTGCAATGCCACTTTTGAAGTATCAGTTTGTACAAGGTACTGGGCTAAAGCTGGATGATGCCGCGCCGTATTCCGATCGCCACGGCTTGGGTGCGGTCACTTGCGCCCAGCTTCTCCATAATGTGTTTAATGTGAACCTTAACGGTTTCTTCCGAGATAAAGAGTTGATCAGCGATATCGCGATTCCTATTCCCTCCGGAGATTCGGCGCAAGACCTCGACTTCACGGTCTGTTAGGGCTTCATCGCTCATATGTTCGGCGAGTTGCGCCGCCAATTGCGAGGGAATGCGCTTTTTGCCCAGGTGTACCTGGCGAATGACTTCGACCAGATCCTTGGGAGGCATGCTCTTAAGAACATAGCCGCGAGCTCCCGCCTCGAGTGCGCGCTTGACTTCGACGTCTCCTTCAAACGTCGTGAGCATGACAATGCGCGCTTCTGGGAATTCCCTTCGAATAGCGATCATAGTATCGACACCGCTCATATCCGGGAGTCTGAGATCCATCAAAGTGACGTCCGGGAGGTGCTTACGAAACTGGTCGAGGGCTTCTTTGGAGTTGGCTGCCTGTGCCACCATCAGCATGTCTGACTGATTGTTGACTATCGCGGTGATACCTTCGCGCAGCAAAGGATGATCGTCGACACTGAAAACACGGATGCGTTCTGGTTTGTTCATAATTTTTTTCCGACCGGAATCTTGACAGCCTTTTTTCCGAGGGTTCGATGCTTTAGCTTT
>Ga0207699_10001342_pt1 | contig 11698 bp, 9 predicted proteins | sample LARL51metaG_FD_184344 | JGI IMG/M metagenome (GOLD analysis project Ga0207699, IMG submission 184344) | Corn, switchgrass and miscanthus rhizosphere microbial communities from Kellogg Biological Station, Michigan, USA - LAR L5-1 metaG... | ecosystem: Host-associated > Plants > Roots >...
ATACCTCGACCGAAGCGGTGGATTCGGCGGCCTGGTACGGCGGATCGTAGTTGAACGCCTGCTTGAACATCGCCGCGTATTTCTGCGAATTGCCGAACCATCGGTCCGTGTACGTCATGCTCACGTCCCACTGCGAGCCGCAGAACGCGTAATCGGCGTCCTTCCCGAATTTCTCGGTGATCTCGGCCGAATCGCAATGCGTGAGCGCCAGCATCGGCACGTAGACTTTTTCCGCGGCCACCTGACGAATGCCGAGGACGGCGCCTTTCTCGTGACCGGAAATCATCAGCGCGTCGGGCTTCAGTGCCTTGACCTTCGTGAGGGTCGCACTCATGTCGTTGAGGTCCGCCGGCAGCTTGTCATCGATCACCACCTTCATCCCGTACTTCTTCGCATCCTCCTCGATGCCGTCACGCACGTCCTGCGAGAAGTTGTCGTTCTCGATCGCGATCGCGATCTTCAGCGACTTCGGATCGCGGCCGGCCTTCTTCGCTTCGTCTGCAAGGATCGTCACGGCCGAGCGCAGGTAGTAGTCCGACGTGTTGAGCACGGCGAACATGTACTTGTAGCCTTGCGTGAACAGGCCGCGATCGGCACCGTTGCCCTCGACCATCGGGATCTTGTATTTCTCGGTGATAGGCGCGATCGCCTTGGTCAGTGCCGAACTGTACGGCCCGAGCACGAAGTTGACGTGATCCTGGCTGATCAGGCGCTCGGCGAGTTGCGCGCCGCGCGCCGACGTCGATTCATCGTCGTAGTAGACAACCTTGAGATCGTAATGCTTGTTGCCGACCTTGATGCCGCCCTTGTCGTTGATCGTCTTCACCACGAGGTTGTAGCCGTCCTGCGTGTTCTTCCCGTTGGTCGAATACTTGCCGGTCAGGGACACGGCGGCGCCGAGCACGATCGTACCGTCGGCAGCGAGCGCGCCGGGCGCCGCGCCGGCCGCAAGCAGCGCGGCGAGCGCGGCCGCGAGCCTTGTCGAGTTGCTGTTCATGACTCCTCCTTAAAGATTTGTCGAGTCGGACGTGGTCACCGATCTGATCGGTCTTTCACCCACCCTACGGACCACAGTATTCGGCTGTTGGTTTCACGGGTCAACCGCTTCGTGCACGCACAATGAGGTCCGATCAGCCCGGGCGACGGAGGTCGAACCGCGTGTCGATGTCGTGCGTCGCGCCCGGGTCGTCGACGTCGATCAGCGTGACGCGCTCGCGCGAGCGTTCGATCAGCGCGCGCGCACCGGCGTCGCCGGTCAACGCCACGAGAGACACATAATGGCGTCGCGTGAAACCCACTGGGTGACCGCGCGTGCCGCGATAACTCGGCGCGACGATATCGGCGCCATTGGTCAATGCATCCACGACCGCGCCAATGGTTGCCGGCGCGATCCATGGCATGTCGGCGAGCGCGACGACCCAGGCATCCGCATCCCCGGTCGCGAGCACGCCGCAAGCCAGGCTCGCGCCCATGCCGTCGTCGGCGCGCTCGCATTCGACGATGCGCAGGCCCGCATCGCGCAACGACTGCGCAAGTCGCATGTCCCCGCGGCGGATTACCGCAATTGCCTCGGGTAACGCGGTGACGAGGTGTTCCGCCGCGACGACACCCATCGCTTTCGCCGGCAACCCGCGTGAACGTGCTTCGTCGAGCGGCGCCAGAAGCTTGTCGCCGCCGAAGCGCGTCCCGCGGCCCGCGGCGAGCAGGATCCCGACGATGCGCATCAGCGTGCCACGAGCTGCAACGCGGCATGGCGCTGGCGACGTCGGGACATGATCGGCGCGCTCGCTACTCCGGGAGCAGGCGAAACCTGCCGTCCTTCACGGTGACGAGAACGCGCGCGCGCTCGTCCATACCGTTGTGATTCGACGCCGACATGTCGAACACGCCCTGGCAGCCGACCACGCCCCTTTCCTGCTCGAGCGCGTCGCGCAGCGCGGAGCGAAACGCCTCGGTGCCCGGCTTCGCGACCTTCAACGCGAGCGGAATGGCGCGTTCGAGCAGCAGCCCCGCATCCCAGGTGTTCGCGCCGAACGTCGCCGGCTTCGTGCCAAAGCGCTGCTCGTACGCGGTGATGTACGCCTGCGCGACCTTCTTCGTCGGGTTGAAATCGGGAATTTCGTCGATGACGAGCATCGGGCCGGCCGCGAGCACCGTCCCTTCGACCTTGTCCTTGCCGAGCCGGATGAAGTCTTCGGTGGCGACGGCGTGCGTCTGATAGATCGTGCTCTTGAATCCCTGCTCGCGCAGCGTCGCTTGGGGCAACACCGCCGGGCCGCCGACGGCTGCGATCAGCACCGCGTCGGGCTTCGCGGCGATGAGCTTCAACGTCTGGCCGGTGACGCTCGCATCGGTTCGGCCATAGCGCTCGACGGCGACGACGTTGATACCTGCCCGTTGACCGAGTGCCGTGAAAACCTTGAGCCAGTTCTCGCCGTACGGATCGTTGAAGCCGATGAAGCCGACCGTTTTCACACGGTGCTTCACCATGTGCGACAGGAGTGCGGCGGCAATCAGATCGTCGTTTTGCGTCGTCTTGAACACCCAGCGCCTCTTCGCATCGAGCGGCTCGACGATCGACGACGTTCCGACCGTGGCCAGCATCGGTACTTTCGCATCGGCGATCACGTCGAGGATCGCGAACGCGTTCGGCGTGGTCGATGGCCCGATCAGCGCGTCGATGTGATCCTCCTCGACGAGCTTCCTGACGTTTTGAATGGCGCGCGTCGCGTCGCCACCATCCTCCAGCGAGATGTACTCGACGCGCGCGCCGGCGATCGTGCGCGGGAGGAGATCGCCGGTATTCCGCTGCGGGATGCCGATGGCCGACGTGGGTCCCGTTGCCGAAACCATGAGGCCGATGCGGATCTGCGCGTGCGCGGATCCGATTGTCGATACGAGCAACGCAAGCGCGGCGACGGTTCGGGCGAGCATGTTCTACAACTCCTTGTCGTCATGCCGGGAAGGGGTTGCGGCCGCACGTCCGGCGCCGTACAGTAACCCACACGTCTCGACCGGAGGATACGATGCGGCGCAGACTCTATTTCATCATGCCCGACGTCGCGAGCGCGCGCAAAATGATGGACGACCTGCTGCTGGCGCGCGTGGAGGAGCGCCACATCCACTTCCTGGCGAAGCGCGGTACGCCGATGGACGGCCTGCACGAAGCGAATCACCTGCAGAAAACCGACCTCGTGCACGGCGCGCAGGTGGGCTTGGCGCTCGGCGCGCTGCTCGGATTCATCCTCGGCGCGGTGTTGGTGATGACGCTGGTCACCGACGATCGCTGGCAAATCGTCACGGTGCTGGGCGCAGGCGTCATCGGCGCGCTGTTCGGCGCCTGGGTGGCAAGCATGGTCGGCAGCGCCGTGCCGAATTCACGGCTGCAGCAGTTCGCGAAGGCGATCGAGCAAGGCAAGCTGCTGTTGATGGCCGACGTCCCGGAACACCGCGTCGGCGAGGTGCGCGACCTCCTGCACGCGCGCCACCCCGAAGCCGAGGATCGCGGCATCGATCCGCACATCCCGGCGTTCCCGTAACTGAATCGGGGCCGCGCGAAGTTCGAAATCGGTGTCGGAGGTGTAATTATTCGCGGATCGCTCGCGACGCGGATAATTACACCTCCGACACCGATTTCGCTACGGGCCGAAAAATTCCCTGACCTTCTCGAACCAGTTCTTCGAGCGCGGGCTGTGCGCGTCGGGGTCCTGCTCGTTGATCGCCTCGAACTCGCGTAGCAGTTCCTTCTGCCGCGCGGTGAGCTTGATCGGCGTCTCGAGCGACAGGTGGCAATACAGGTCGCCGGTCACCGACCCGCGCACGGGACGAATGCCCTTGTTGCGCAGCCGAAACACCTGTCCGGTCTGCGTCTCCGGCGGAATCCTGAGCTTCGCGTGGCCATCGAGCGTCGGGATCTCGATCTCGCCGCCAAGCGCCGCCGTCGCGAAACTGACCGGCATTTCGCAATGCAGATCGGCGCCCTCGCGCTGGAATACCGCGTGCGGCTTCAGCGTCACGACGACATAGAGATCGCCAGGCGGGCCGCCGTTCGTCCCGGCCTCGCCCTCGCCCGAGAGACGAATTCGATCGTCCTGGTCGACGCCGGCCGGAATCTTCACCGATAGCGTCTTGTGCTTCCTGATCCTGCCCGCGCCGCTGCACGTCGCGCACGGCTCGGAGACGACCTTGCCGGTGCCGCGGCATTGCGGACACGTCTGCTGAATCGAGAAGAACCCCTGCGATACGCGGACTTCGCCGCGGCCGTGGCATGTCGGACAGGTTTGCGGCTGCGTCCCGGGCGCCGCACCGTTGCCGTGGCACGTCTCGCATTGCTCCATCGTCGGAATGCGAATCTTGACGTCGGTGCCGTGCGCGGCGTCTTCGAGCGACAGCTCGAGGTTGTACCGGAGGTCGGCGCCGCGATACACGCCGCTGCCGCGCGCGCCGCCGCGCTGCTGCCCGAAGATCTCGCCGAAGATGTCGCCGAATGCGTCGGCGAAGCCGCCGAATCCCTCCGCCCCGCGCGCGCCAGCCGCCCCGAATCCGGCCGCTGCATCGACGCCCGCATGGCCGAACTGGTCATAGGCCGCGCGCTTTCGCGCATCCGAGAGGACCTCGTAAGCTTCCTTCGCTTCCTTGAACTTGTCCTCGGCGCCCGTTTCCGAATTGCGGTCGGGGTGATGCTTCATCGCGAGCTTGCGATAGGCCTTCTTGATGTCCTCTTCGGATGCGTCGCGCGTGACGCCGAGCACCGTGTAGTAATCGCGTTTTGCCATGGAAATCCGGACTGCCCCTCAAACTACACTGCAATTGATGCAACACGCGCGCCAACGGCTGCCTGATGCAAATGCCGATCGACGATCGACAAAAATGGCCGATTCTACGGCCGGATGCGCCGACGCGCCAATCGGCGCGCGTTGACACAAAACGGCCGAGTTAACCGGCGCCTGCGGCGCCGCGTTCAACTCGGCCAGATATTCCGTCGCGCGCTGCCATTTGCCTGAGTCACGCGGCCGGCCGCGACGGAATATCGCAGGAGGTCACGACCGGAAAAGCATCACTTCCGGTCCTTGACCTCCGTGTACTCCGCATCGACGACCTTCTCCTCGCCGCCCTTTGCTTCGCCACCGCCCTGCTGCGCGCCACCGGCGCCGCCGGCCTGTTCCTGCCCCTGCGCGTACATGGCCTCGCCGAGCTTCTGCGACACACTCATAAGCGCCTCCGATTTTGCCGTCAGCGCCTCCTTCGAGGCATCCTTGTCCTTCAGCGTCGTTTCGGCGTCGTTGAGCGCGGATTCGATCCGGCCGCGTTCCTCGGCGCCGACCTTTTCGCCGTATTCGCCGAGCGACTTTTTCACGCTGTGAACGAGCGCGTCGAGGCCGTTGCGCGCCTGCACGACTTCCAGCAGCTTGCGATCCTCCTCGGCGTGCGTTTCGGCATCCTGCACCATCCGCTGGATCTCATCCTCGGAGAGACCCGAGTTCGCCTTGATCGTGATCTTGTTTTCCTTGCCCGTCGCCTTGTCCTTCGCCGAGACGTGCAGGATCCCGTTGGCGTCGATGTCGAACGTCACCTCGATCTGCGGCATGCCGCGCGGCGAGGGCGGAATGCCTTCGAGGTTGAACTGCCCGAGACTCTTGTTGCCGCTGGCGCGCTCGCGCTCGCCCTGCAGCACGTGGATGGTCACCGCCGGCTGATTGTCGTCGGCGGTCGAGAACGTCTGCGTCGCCTTCGTCGGAATCGTCGTGTTTTTCTGGATGAGCTTGGTCATGACGCCGCCAAGCGTCTCGATGCCGAGCGACAGCGGCGTGACATCGAGCAGCAGCACGTCCTTGCGCTCGCCGGACAGCACCGACGCCTGGATCGCCGCGCCGACCGCAACCGCCTCGTCGGGGTTGACGTCCTTGCGCGGCTCCTTGCCGAAGAACTGCTTGACCGTGTCCTGCACCTTCGGCATCCGCGTCTGGCCGCCGACGAGAATGACATCGCTGATGTCCTCGAGCTTGACGCCGGCATCCTTGATCGCGGTACGGCAAGGCTCGACGGTGCGCCCGATCAGGTCCTCGACCAGCGACTCGAGCTTCGCGCGCGTGATCTTCATCGACAGGTGCTTCGGGCCCGACTGGTCGGCCGTGATGTACGGCAGGTTGATTTCCGTCTGCTGCCCGCTCGACAGCTCGATCTTCGCCTTTTCGGCGGCTTCCTTGAGGCGCTGCAGCGCAAGCACGTCGTTCTTGAGATCGACGCCCGCTTCCTTCCGGAACTCGTTGACGACGTACTCGATGATCCGCTGGTCGAAGTCCTCGCCGCCGAGGAACGTGTCGCCGTTGGTCGACAGCACCTCGAACTGGTGCTCGCCTTCGACGTTCGCAATCTCGATGATCGAGATGTCGAACGTACCCCCGCCAAGGTCGTAGACGGCGATCTTGCGGTCACCTTCGCGCTTGTCGAGGCCGAATGCGAGTGCCGCCGCCGTGGGCTCGTTGATGATCCGCTTGACCTCGAGGCCCGCGATGCGGCCGGCATCCTTCGTCGCCTGGCGCTGCGAGTCGTTGAAGTACGCCGGGACGGTGATGACCGCCTCGGTCACTTCCTCGCCCAGGTAGTCCTCGGCGGTCTTCTTCATCTTGCGCAGGATTTCCGCCGACACCTGCTGCGGCGCGATCTTCTTGCCGCGGACCTCGACCCAGGCGTCGCCGTTATCCGCCTTGACGATCCGGTAGGGCATCAGGTTGATGTCCTTCTGCACTTCCTTTTCCTCGAAGCGCCGTCCGATCAGGCGCTTCACCGCGAAAACGGTGTTCTTCGCGTTGGTGACCGCCTGCCGCTTGGCGGGTGCACCGACCAGGATTTCGCCGTCTTCGGCGTAGGCGACGACCGAAGGCGTCGTGCGCGCGCCCTCCGAATTCTCGATCACTTTGGGCCGTCCGCCTTCCATGATCGCAACGCAACTGTTCGTCGTCCCGAGATCGATGCCGATGATCTTGCTCATTTTGATTGGCCTCCGTGCTGCCGAGTGGGTTGTCTGGACGTGGAAATGGGGTTTCGAATGTTCGAATCAACCCGTCGACGCGTTGTCGCCGCGAGACTCCGGCGCCTTCGATACGGTCACCAGCGCCGGGCGCAGCACCCGATCGTTGAGCAGGTAGCCCTTCTGGAAGACCGTCACGACGGTGTTGGGCGGCAGGTCGCTGTCGACGGCCTGCATCGCCTGATGCTGATGCGGATCGAATTTCTGGCCGGCCGGGTCGATTTCCCGGATCTGCGCCCTGCCGAACGCGGCGTTCAGCGCCTTCAGCGTGAGCTCGGAGCCAGCCTTCAGCGTCTCGGGCGAGACGGATTGATCCGCGGCAAGCGTCTGCTCGAGCGCGTCCTTGACGGCGAGGAGGTCCTCGGCGAATTTATCGATCGCGTACTTGTGTGCGCGGGCGACGTCGAGCTGCCCTTGGCGGCGGACGTTCTCGACCTCGGCGCGGGCGCGCAACCACGCGTCCTTCATTGCGGCGGCTTCGGCCAGCGCCTTTTCATATGCGTCGCCCGGTTGGCCTTCGCCTTCGGCACTCGCCTCGTCGCCGGTTGGCATGCGGTCATCGAAGATGTCGTTCTCGGGATGGTTTTCTGGAGCGGTCATCGTGGCAACGGTCGTGAAAAGACGATAGCGGCAGGCGACATGGATGCCGATGCAGATTGGGATCCGCCGCCATTCTTTCAACAGGAGACCGACGCCGGAACGGGCGCCGGGGACGGGCGCTTGCCTTAAGCGCTCGCCCCCAGCACCTTCGCGCGGAGCATCGTCGCTTCCCGCGCTTGTCCGCTCGGCGGCGGTGACAGCCACCCCTGAAGGTTGGCGAGCACGATGTCGGCGAGCGCCGCGATCCAGCGCGCGTGCTCGTTGAGGCAGGGGATCACCTCGTAGTCGCCGCCGCCGGCGGCCTGAAACGTCCGCTTGCCCTCGATCGCGAGCTCCTCGAGCGTCTCGAGGCAATCCGAGACGAATCCCGGTGCGAACACGTCGACGCGCCGCGGCCGCGACGCACCCAGCTTGGCCAGCGTCGTCGCCGTGTACGGCTCGAGCCAGCGGCCGCGTCCGAAGCGCGACTGGAACGCGAGCGTCCACTGATGCGCTTCCAGTCCGAGCTCGCGCGCGAGCAACCGGCCGGTCATCCGGCAAAAGCAATGATAGGGATCGCCGCGCGCGAGCGCACGGCGGGGCAAGCCGTGGAACGACAGCACGACGTGCGCGGGCTGGCCGTGGCGCGTCCAGAAGTCGTTCACGACCGCCGCCAGCGCCGCGATATACCCCGGGTCGGCGTGAAACGTGTCGACGATGCGCAAGGCGGGAACGCGACGGACGCGCATCAGGTGCGCCGCCACGGCGTCGACGACCGAGCCAGTCGTGCTCGCGGCGTACTGCGGGTAGAGCGGCACGATCAGGATGCGGTCACAGGCGGCTTCGCGCAGGCGCTCGATCGCCGCACCGATCGGCGGATTGCCATACCGCATCGCCTGCTCGACGAGCGCGCTGTCGGCGGGAAGCCCGAGCGCCTTGAGCCGCTGCCCGAGGTAGCCGGCGAGCAGCACCTTCTGCTTGTTCGTATGGATGGCGAGTGGCGAGCCGTCCTTCGTCCAGATTGCCGCGTAGCGCGCCGCCGATCGGGACGGACGCGTTCGCAGCACGACGCCATGCAGAAAAGGCTGCCACGCGAACGACGGAATTTCGACGACGCGCGGATCACTCAGGAACTGCGCCAGGTACGTGCGTACCGCCGCGGGTGTTGGCGCATCGGGCGTGCCGAGATTGACGAGCAGCACGCCGACGCGCGGGATGCGGTCGTGCGCGAACGCGGGTTCCGCGCGATACATGGTTCAGGAGTCAGAGGACAGAGGACAGAACGCGGCTTCGGCGCGCGACTCGCGTTGCGCCGCTCAGTCGTCGGCGAGCTCGCGTGACAGCGCGTTCGACAGCAGTTTCGCAGTCACGTCGACGATCGGGATCACGCGCTCGTACGCCATGCGCGTCGGACCGATGACGCCCAGCGTGCCGATCACCTGGCCGTTCACTTCGTAGCTCGCGGTGACGACGCTGCATTCGTCGAGCGGCACCAGCCCCGATTCGCCGCCGATGTAGATCTGCACGCCCGGTGCGCGCTGCGAGACGTCGAGCAGGTGCAAAAGCGACGTCTTCTGCTCGAACAGATCGAAGAGGCGCCGCAGGCGCTGCATGTTCGATGCGAGGTCGTCGGCGTGCAGCAGGTTGCGCTCGCCGGTGACGACCAGCGCGTCGCCCTGCGCGAGCGCGCCCTCGCCCGCGTCGACCGCGGCCTTCATCAGGCCCGCGATGTCCTCGCGGAGCGCCCGCAGGTCATCCGCCAGTCGATCGCGAATGCCGGTGAGCGACTGCCCGGCGAAATTCTGATTGAAGAAATTGGTCGCTTCCGTGAGTTGCGACGGCGTATACGACCGGTCCGTGTGAAGAATGCGGTTTTGTACATCGCCTTCCGGCATGACGATGATCAGCAGCACCCGCCGATCGGACAGCCGCAGAAACTCGAGATGCCGAAACGAGGCCTCGCGGCGCTTCGGTGTCGCGACGACGCCCGCGAATTGCGTGAGCTGCGACAGGAGCGATGCCGCCGCGCTGACGATCTGCTGCGGGCGGTCGGCGGTGAGCTCGCCTTCGAGGCGATGGATCTCGACGTCCTCGAGCGGCTGCATGACCATCAGGCTGTCGACGAAGAACCGGTAGCCGCGCGCGGTAGGAACGCGCCCGGACGATGTGTGCGGGCTCGCGATGAGCCCCATCTCCTCGAGATCCGCCATGACGTTGCGGATGGTGGCCGGCGAGAGCTCGAGGCCGGAATGACGCGACAACGCGCGCGAGCCGACCGGCTGCCCTTCGGCCACGTAACGCTCGACGAGCGTCTTCAGCAGGTGTTGCGCGCGCGCATCCAGCATCTCGAATCCGGACAGTCCCGCGTGACTCGTGCGAATCATGGCCCTATATTACCTTGCCGTTCGTTCCCGGCGGCCGCGTCGGCCGAGTGGCCGACGCCGACGCGACGCCGCACTATGGTTTAATCGCCGGATGCCCGCCAGCTCGCCGGAACGCTTCCACCGGATCGCGCTCATCGGACGCCATGGTGGGCCGGGGGCGATGGCGCCGCTGGCCGCACTCGCCGCCTTCCTGCTCGCCCGCGGCCACGCGGTTTCGGTCGATGCGGACACCGCGGTCCTGGCCGGTGTCGACGGCACGACGACGCTGGCGGACGACGCGCTGCCCGGCGCCATCGACCTTGCCATCGTGCTGGGCGGTGACGGCACCATGCTCTCGGTCGCGCGACGCCTGGCGCCCAACGACGTGCCGCTCATTGGAGTCAACCTCGGTCGCCTGGGGTTCCTGACCGACATTCCCGTCGCGCGCATGGAGCCGACACTCGCCGCAATGCTCGACGGCCACTACACGGAAGAGCGGCGTACGCTGCTCGCGGTGACGCTCGCCCGCATCGATGGCACGACGGCGAGCGCGCCGGCGTTGAACGAGGTGGTCGTCAACCGCGGCGGGCTCGGCAGCATGATCGAATGCGCGGTCAGGATCGACGGCCGCTTCGTATACGCGATGCGCGCCGACGGCGTCATCGTCGCGACGCCAACCGGCTCCACGGCGTATGCGCTTTCGACCGGCGGCCCGATCATCGCGCCTGAGGTCCCGGCATTCGCGCTCGTCCCGATCGCGCCGCATGCGCTGACGCACCGGCCAATCGCCGTTCCCGACGACGCGACCATCGTGATCACGGTGAGCCAGGGGCGCGATGCCGCTGTTCATTGCGACGGCCAGGCGCACTTCGAGCTCACCGAGGGCGATCGGGTGATTGCGCGCCGCGCGCCGCACACGGCGCGCTTTCTCCATCCCGAATCCCACGATTATTTCGCGATGCTGCGCGAGAAGCTGCATTGGAGCGAAACGGCGGAGCGCTTCGCGCCCGGCGATCATCCGTGAACCGGCACCGCCGTCGCTGACGCGATGCTGCGCGCACTGTCGATCCGCCATTTTGTCGTCGTCGACACGCTCGACATCGAGCTCGACGCGGGCCTCACCGTCCTCACCGGCGAGACGGGCGCCGGCAAGTCGATCCTGCTCGACGCGCTCGGCCTGCTGCTCGGCGACCGCTTTGAACTGCGGCAGCTTCGCCCCGGGACCGAGCGCGCGGAGTTGGCGGCGGTGTTCGACATCGCCGCGTTGCCTTCGGTCGCGCGCTGGCTCGAAGCGGCGCAGCTCGACGCGGGCGACGAGTTGCTGCTGCGCCGCGTGCAGGATGCGCAGGGTCGCAGCCGCGCCTTCATCAACGGCAGGCCGTCGACACTCAATCAGTTGAGCGAGCTCGGCGCGCAGCTCCTCGACCTGCATGGCCAGCACGCGCATCAGGCGCTCGTGAGTGCCGAGGCGCAGCGCACGCTGCTCGACGCGTTCGGCGGATTCGCGCCATTGGCGCGCGACGTCGCGGAAGCCTGGCGCGTCTGGCGTCTCGCCATCGAGCGCCGTGACGCGGCGGCGACGGCGGCACAGGCGTTTGCGGTGGAGCGGGAAACGCTGCAGGAACGCGCGCGCGAGCTCGCCGCACTTGCCCTCGAGTCCGACGAATGGACTACGCTCGATGCGGCGCAGCGGCGCCTCGCGAACGCCGCCGAGTTGATCGAGGCG
>Ga0207699_10001345_pt1 | contig 11694 bp, 9 predicted proteins | sample LARL51metaG_FD_184344 | JGI IMG/M metagenome (GOLD analysis project Ga0207699, IMG submission 184344) | Corn, switchgrass and miscanthus rhizosphere microbial communities from Kellogg Biological Station, Michigan, USA - LAR L5-1 metaG... | ecosystem: Host-associated > Plants > Roots >...
CGCGGGCCTTGCTGCGTATCCGAACTCGAATTTTGCGCGCATCTGCCTGCTCCAGGCGTTCGTCTCTCAAAAAGCGCCGGCTGATTCAATCATCAACGTTGGAAAGGCAGTCGTCGCGGCCGACCCGACATCGATGATCGCGCTCGCGAACTTGGCCGATGCGTACTTGCGGAAGGGCGATACGGTGACGGCGATTCAGACCCAACTCGCGATGTACAAGCTCGATCCGACGAACACTGCACTCGGGACGGCAATCATCAACTCGCTCGTGAGTGTCGGGTCGGTTTCGGACGCATTGCGAATCGTCGAATCAATGCTGGCCGAGAATCCCGGCGAGCCGTCCATGCTGAAAACACGGTGGCTCCTCCTGCTCAGGTCCGCGCAGGCCGACAGCAACCGCGCGACCAAATCGGCGAAGCTGCAACTCGCGGTCAAAGCGGGAGATGACTATGTGAAGGCCGACCCAAACGCGGCCACCGTCGACTTCTTTGGCAGACAGATCGGCGCGATGCAGCAAGACAGCAATGCGGCGATGGTGCAGCAGATCGCGGCGAAGGCCGCACAGAAATTTCCGATGGAGGCGAGTTTTCAAGTCCTCCTGGCGCAGAGTTATCGAAAGTCGGGTCAATTGCAGCAGGCCCTCGTCGCCGCGCGACGTGCAACCGAGATCAATCCAAAGGATGCCAATGCCTGGCTCTTCGCGATCGTCACGGCGAATGACTTGAACATGCCCGATACGGCGATGGCGCTGGCGCAGAAGGCGATCGCGGCTGGGTCGAGCAAAGAGCAGCTTGGCCAGGCGCTGCTTGGTCCGGTCAATGTCGCCGTGAAGAAGGCGCAAGAATCGAAGGAACGCGCGGATTGGGAAGCAGCGTTGAAATCGGCTCAATCGGCCGACGCGATCGCCGCGTCACAGGGCAGCAAATTCTACATCGGGCTTGCTTCCTTTCAGGTCGGATTGGATGCGATCAACAACGCACAGAAGCTGTCGAAGGAAAAGGGCAAGGACGCCAAGGAGAAGGCATGCTCCGAAACGAAGGTTGCGGAGGACATGACCGCGACGACAGCGATGTCGATGCCGGTTGGTGGAGGCTTCAACAAGGAGGCGGCCGGTCAAATCATGACTGCACTGGGCCAAATCCAGGCCGCGATCCCGCAATTCAAGAAGCAGCTCTGCGGGAAATGAATCTCTCGGCAAGAATCCGCCCGGCGCCCGACACGCCGGGCGGTTTCTTTTTCTTCTACGCTTCCGTTTCGCCCGGCAGTGTCGCGACGTGAACCCACAGGTCGCGCGCCCGCGCGCGATACACCAGATGCTTTCCGTTCGACGACTCCCCGTCGACGTTGACCGCCACCGGTTCGCGCGCGTCGATCGTCACGCCGCGCACCTGCACGTACTGCACTCCGTCCTGGCCAATGTGCTCACCGCGCTTGACGCGAAGCACCGTACGCGCAAAATCGGCGCGCGACATGTTCTCGACAATGCAGAGGTCCAACAGCCCATCCGTGGCCGAGGCCATCGGCGTAACCATGGTCCCGCCACCGGAGGCGCGCGTCAGCCCCACAGCGAACATGAGAAACTCACCCTCGTACTCGAAGCCGTCGCCGGCGAACCGCGCAACTTGTGGACGAAGGTCGGCCAGCTTGCGCATGCCGCTAATCACATAGGCAAGCGCGCCGAGTGATTCCTTGACCTCGGGTGGCGTCTCGGCTGTCGCTTCTGCGCCGACGCCAGCCGTGGACACGTTGAGAAATCGGCGGCCGTTGAGCGACGCGGTGTCCAGTCGCCTAGGCTTGCGTTGCAGGATAACATCCATGGCATGATCGGCATCCGCCGGTATGCCCACCTGTCGCGCAAAATCGTTGGCCGTTCCCACCGGGATGACCCCAAGCGGAACGTCGTATCCGTCCAAGCCATTCACGACTTCATTCACCGTCCCGTCTCCACCCACCGCCGCCACCACATCGACGCCGCGGCGTGCGGCATCGGCGGCGAAGGCCGTGGCGTCGCCGACCGCGTACGTCACCATTGGCTCGACGAGGTGCCCCTTCTGGCGCACCCAGTCGATGAGATGTCGAACCTCGGGATAGTCGGCACGCGAGCCGTGGATGACCAACGCGATGTGCTTGGATCTCATGCCGCTCGATAGCGCATATCACGCGCCTGTGCTCGCCAGCGACGTCACCGAACTCCTGCGCCGCTCGAAGCGCGTGCTCGACTGTACGCTAGGCGGGGGCGGGCATTCGCTGGCCCTACTCGAGGCTGGAGTCGAAAGTGTGGTGGGCATCGACCGAGACCCGCACGCGCTGGCCGCGGCCACCGAACGCCTCGCGCGATTTTCCGATCTCGGCAGATTCTCAGCCGTCGAATCGAACTTTGCGGCGCTTGACAGTCTTCCGGCGCTCGAGGGGATTCGATTCGACGGTATCTTGCTCGACTTGGGGATTTCCTCGCACCAGATCGATGAGAGCCACCGCGGCTTCACTTTCCGCCTCGGCGCGCCGCTGAACATGCGCATGGGGGCAGACTCGCCGATGGATGCCGCTGAATTGCTAAATACCGAAGACGAGAGGACCCTGACGTCGATCTTCCGGCACTTCGGCGACGAGCCGCGTGCGGCTCGCCTCGCGCGCGAAATCGTGCGTCGCAGAGCCAATGCGCCTTTCGAGACCAGCGATGACCTGGTCGGAGCGATCCGAGCTGTCCTCGGCGCACGCAGCGGAGCGGGCGACTTTGCGCGGTTGTTTCAAGCGGTGCGCATCGCCGTCAACGACGAGCTCCCCAGCCTGGAGCGCGCGCTCCCCGCGCTTCGCGACCGGCTGTTGCCGGGCGGGACGCTGGTCGTGATCGCATACCATTCCGGGGAAGACCGCATCGTCAAGAACGCCTTCCGCGACTGGAGCGCAGCGTGTGTCTGTCCGCCGAAGAAGCCCGTGTGTACCTGCCGCGGCCGTCCACTCGGTACGACGATCACCAAACGCGCGATCCCGGCCTCAGCCGACGAACTCATTCGAAACCCACGCGCCCGCAGCGCCCGGCTCCGCGCATGGCGAAGCGCCGAGTAAAGCCGGGGCGCCGCGGCGTGATCGCCATGGTGCTCGTCGGTTTCGTCTTGGTCACGACGGGCGTCATTGCACGGAGAGTGTTCGGCGTTCAGCAGCAGCGGGAAATCCGAAAGCTCCAACAGAAACGCAACGCGCTCGAGGCGGACCGCATCCGGTTGGAGACCGCGATCCGAGAAGCATCGAGCCGGACGCATTTACAGCCGATCGCCGAGCAACGATTGAACATGCACATCCCCACGCCGGATCAGCAGGTGCTTCTGCCGCGACCCGCGACCAAAGCGTCGCGCCCGCCACATGATTCGCTCTAAGCGCATCGGCATCGCGCACGCCACGTTGGCGATCTTTGCGCTGGCCATTCTGATTCAATCGGCGCGCGTCCAACTGGCGCAGGGCAAGGCATGGCGCGCCCGCGCCGAACGGCAGCAAACGACGGAGCGCACCGTTCCGGCTCCGCGCGGCGACATCCTCGACGCCACGCGCCACGTGTTGGCGCAAAGTCGTGAAATGGTGCGTCTCGAGATCGCGCCGCGCGAAGTCACAGAGCCACGAAAACTGCGCAAAGCACTTTCGCAGCTTCACGTCGACGGCGCGATCATCGGGCGGGCGCTCGACACATCGGTCAAATACCTGACGGTGCCGAATCGCTTCCTCGCGGTGGACGCCGCCCCGGCAATGGCGCTGCGCGGCGTCCATTCGTTCGCGTCGATCACGCGGGCGTACGCCGTTACCGAGGGGACGCAGGGAATCCTCGGCCACGTCGACGGTGACAACAAACCGGTGGACGGGCTCGAGCTGTCGCTCGATTCGATTTTGCGCGGCACTCCAGGTGCGGCGACGATCTTCAAAGATCCCAAAGGACAAAGCCGAGAGTCGCCCATCGCGCCGGGCACGGCACCGATCCGCGGCAACAGCGTCGTCCTCACGATCAACGCCGACCTGCAGCAGATCGCCGAGAAAGCGTTGGCCGACGCCGTCGCACGCATGGGGGCAGAAGGCGGGGACATTGTCATTCTCGATCCGCATGACGGCGACATCCTCGCCATGGCCAGTCGCCGTCTCGATCCGCGTCTGACCGCCGCGACCGCGCTGACGGAGCCGTTCGAGCCCGGATCGACAGCGAAGCCGTTCATGGCGGCGGGGTTGCTCGAGCGCGGACTCGTGTCCGATCGCGATTCGGTCGACACCGGCGATGGAGTCTATGCGATCAACGGGCGCGAGATTCACGATGAGCATCACATCGGCCGCGCGCCGTTGGCCGACGTACTACGCTGGTCGAGCAACATCGGCATTGTGAAGTTCTCGCAGCGACTGACGAATCGCGACGAGTACGAGACGCTGCGCGACTTCGGCTTCGGCACGCCGACGGGAGTTCCGTTTCCGACGGAGTCCGGCGGGATTCTGCGGATCCCCAAATCGTGGTCGATGCAGTCAGCGAACTCGCTGGCAATGGGTTATGAGATCTCGGTCACTCCACTGCAGCTCGCGACAGCGTACGCGGCTTTCGCCAACGGCGGCGAGCTGGTCGAGCCCGCGCTGTTGAAGGAAGTCATCGGTCCCGACGGCTCCGTTCGATATCGGCATCAGCGACGTGTGGTGAGACGCGTCATGTCGCGCCCCGTGGCGGACAAGATTCGCCACATGCTGCTCGACGTCGTCGACGAGGGGACCGCGCTTCAGGCGGCGCTCGACAATTATCTGCTCGCCGGCAAGACCGGTACGCCGCGCGGCGCGGTGCGCGGTCATTACGTGGCCGGGCGATACAATCCGAACTTCGTCGGGTTGTTCCCAGGCGATGCGCCGCAATACGTAATTGTGGTGAAGCTCACGGCTCCGCAAAGCTCGATCTTCGCGGCAGAGACGGCAGCGCCGGTCACGAAGGCGATCCTCGAGGCCGCCGTGGCGGCGGGCAACGCGGCGCTGGATCGCACCAAGCTCGCGTCGAGCGCAGTGCCGTCGCGCAAGGACACGGCGCGGCAGGCCAGCGTCCGGCAAGCGGGAGCGCCCGAGAAACGTGGCGAGGTCGTCGCACACAACGACAGCGCGGATCAGGATGGCAGTCTGGCGTTCGTCGTCACGCTGCCCATGCAACCGCCGCCGCCGATGCCACGCACCGTTCATCAGGTGCCGGACGTTCGCGGCCTGCCTCTGCGCGACGCGGTGCGTTCGTTGCACAGTGCTGGGTTCCGCGTCCAACTCGGGCACGGTGGCGCGAGCAGCTCGCCGATGACGTCTCCAGCCGCGGGCGAGCTGGCTCAAACGGGAACGTTGGTTCGATTGCTCTTCGATTACTGAATGCACGCGAAAATCGAAACGATCGCGAAAGCGCTCGACGAGGCGGGACTCCTCGTCGAGACTCGCGGTGCGCTTCCCGCGACGGTCGTCGGCGTCAGCGATGACAGCCGTGTCGTGCGCGACGGCTTTCTCTTCGTCGCCGTCCGTGGCTCCGAACGCGATGGACACGACTTTCTCGACGCGGCGGCCAAAGCCGGCGCGCGTGCGGCGATTGTCCAGGATGCATCGCAAACCGCGCTGCCGGCGTTGGTGGTGAACGACGGGCGCCGCGCGGCCGCGGTCGTCGGTGCAGCCGCGTACGGGTTTCCGGCACGCGAACTCCAACTCGCCGGCGTGACCGGAACCAACGGCAAGACCACCACGGTCAACATGCTTCGTCACTTGCTCGACCCCGGTGACGGATCGAGCGCCTCACTTGGCACTCTGGGCGTGTTGGTCGGCAGTGATGGCGAGCCACTCGAAGGCGGCGGGGGGCTCACGACACCGGGGCCAATCGAGTTGCAGCGCGTGTTCCGCGCGTTGATCGATCGCGGCGTCAAGCGCGTGGCGATGGAGGTATCGTCGCATTCGCTCGATCAGCGGCGCGTCGAAGGCGTGTTCTTCGACGTCGTAACGTTCACCAATTTCACGCGCGATCATCTCGACTATCACGGGTCGATGGACGCGTACTTCACGGCGAAGGCGAGATTGCTCGACCACCTGCTCCCGCACGGTGTGGTCGTGTACAACGCCGACGACGAAGCATGGTCGCGCCTCAAGACCGATCGCCGTCGTGTGGCGTTCAGCAAACGAGTCAAAACCGCCGAGGTTCACGCCGAAGAGGTGCGATACCATCCCCGCGGTAGCGAGTGGACTCTGGTCCTCGGCTCCGAGCGAGTCGCCGTGCGACTTCCCTTGATTGGCGACTTCAACATCATCAACGCGCTCGGCGCCGCGGCGAGTGCGTTCGCGTTGGGTATCTCGTCGAGCCGCATCGGTGAACGCTTGACGACGATGCCGCAAGTGCCGGGACGTCTCGAGGTGCTGCGCGATGATCCGACGGTGCTGCGCGATTACGCGCATACGCCCGACGCGCTCGAGCGCGCGCTCGACGCGGTGCGTCCATTCACGCCCGAACGACTGATCGTCGTGTTCGGATGCGGTGGCGACCGTGATCGCGGCAAGCGGCCGCAGATGGGCGCGATCGCCGAAGCGAAAGCGGATCTCGCGATCGTGACGAGCGACAATCCGCGCACCGAGGATCCTGAAGCCATCATCGATGACATCGAGAAGGGAATGACCTCCAACACACACGAGCGAATCGAGGATCGACGCGCGGCCATCGAGCGAGCGCTCGAGCTGGCGACGCTGCGCGACGTGATCGTGCTCGCGGGAAAGGGCCACGAGACGTACCAGGTCCGGGGCACCACGAAGCTCCCGTTCGACGAAAAGCAGATCGTCGCCGAGCTCTCGAGATCGAGTCGCACTCGGGCGTCGCGATGAGCATTGCACCCTCGGCCGCCGCCCCCGTCGCGAAGACAACCTTTTGGACGCTCGACCGAGTCGCGGATGCGCTCGAGGAGTTGTCCGACATCAACCTCCCGCGCGGCACGAGCACATTCGGACGCGTCTGGACCGATACGCGCACCATCGAGCCCGGGGATCTGTTCGTCGCGCTCGTGGGCGAACGATTCGACGCCCACGACTTTCTGTCTGATGCCGTGGGCCGAGGTGCAGCGGGCGTTGTCGTGTCGCGCGCGAACGTGGGACGCGGACTCGGTGTTCCAGTATTTGAGGTTGCCGATACGCTCGTTGCACTCGGCGCTCTTGGTCGGTATCGGCGCCGCGCGTGGGGAAAGACCGTCGTCGGCGTGGTGGGCACGAACGGGAAGACGAGCACGAAAGAGCTCATTCGCGCGGCGCTCGGGAGCGTTTACGAGGTGCACGCCACGCGCGGGAACTTGAACAACTTGATCGGCGTTCCCTTGACCCTGCTGTCCATTCCAGACGGGGCCGACGTCGCCGTTGTCGAGATGGGAACGAATCAACCGGGCGAGGTGCCCCGACTGCGGGCGATCGTGGAGCCTGACATCACCGTCGTGACTTCGGTTGCCGAAGAGCACCTGGAAGGGCTTGGCGATTTGGCCGGTGTGCTGCGCGAGGAAATGGCGGCGGCCGACGGTGTCGAGGTGGCGATCGTACCGGCATCGCAGCCTGAAGTCGTGGACGCCGCCCGCGCTCGCGCCAACCGTGTGGTCACCGCTGGTCTCGACTCGGGTGACGTGCGGGGCACGAGCTGGTCTGTCGACTCCGACGGTTGTGGAAAACTGTCGGCGGACTCGGTCGACATTCGGCTTCCGCTTCGCGGCGCACACAACATCCGAAATGCGATGCTCGCGCTCGCCGTCGCTCGAGAACTCGGCGTGTCGGTCGACGATGCCGGTCGCGGCCTCGCAGCGATGTCGGCCCCGCCCATGCGAGTGAACTGGGAGCAGTACCCAGCGGCGACACTGATCAATGATGCCTACAACTCGAATCCGGGCTCGGCCAAGGCCGCGATCGAGTTGCTGGCTCATACAGGGAGGGGACGTCAGCGCGTGGCGATCCTCGCGACAATGCTCGAGCTCGGACCCCAAGGCCCGCGCCTGCACGACGACGTCGCGCGGGTGGCGCTCGACGCCGGCATCGAGCTTGTGGCGGCGATCGGTGAGTTCGCTGCGGCGTTCGGCCGTATCGCCCCGGGCGATTCGCGCGTCATAACGGCTGACGATGCCGAGCACGTGTGGCCCGCGATCTCGTCGCGTCTCGATCCGAACGCCGTTATCCTCCTCAAGGGGTCGCGCGGTATGCGCTTGGAGCGACTCGTTGAGCCCATCAGCAGATGGGCAACACAGCACCAGTCATGATGATTGGCTGAGGGGGTGAGCTTCACCCTCGGTCCTCCACCCTCGTCCGCGTCTCGTCGTGCTTTATCACTTTCTGCTTCCGCTCGCCAGGCACTACCGGCTGTTCAACGTTCTCACATACATCTCGTTTCGAGCGGTGGGCGCGGCGGTCACCGCGCTCCTGCTGTCGTTCATCGTCGGGCCGATCATTCTCCGCGCGCTGAATCGACAGTCGCTTCATCAAGTCGTGCGCGAGGGGACGCCGGACTCGCACGCGGGCAAGGGCACAACGCCGACGATGGGTGGGTTGATCATCCTCAATAGCGCGCTGATCTCGATTGTGCTGTGGGGACGGTTCAGCGTGAGCCATCCATATTTGCTCATTGCGATCGTGATGACGGTCTGGATGGGCGTGATCGGTTTCCTGGACGACTACCTCAAGCTTCAGCAGAAGAAGCGCGGCGAAGTGAATCGCGGGTTGGTCGAGAAATACAAGCTCGCGGGTCAGGTGACAGCCGGGTTGGCGCTCGGGTTGTACCTCGTTTATCACCCGCTGTCGCCGAACCTGCCTGGCGCGTCGACGACGTTGCCGTTCTTCAAGTACTACCTCGTGACGCCGCTCGCCGGCTTCGCTTGGCTGTACGTCCTGTTCACGACGTTCATCATGACCGGGACGAGCAACGCGGTGAACATTACCGACGGTCTCGATGGACTGGCGGCCGGCTTGTCGGCGATCGCGTTCGGAACGTTCGCGATCTTCTCGTACATCATCGGCCGCGTCGACTACAGCAAGTTCCTGCTGATGTTCTATCTCCAGGATTCAGGAGAGCTCACGGTCTTCTGTCTGGCGATGGTTGGCGCGCTGATCGGATTCTTGTGGTACAACACGCACCCGGCATCTGTCTTCATGGGCGACACAGGCTCGCTCGCTCTGGGTGGCGCGCTCGGGGCGGTCGCGATCTTGCTCAAGGCAGAATTCGTCCTCGCGTTCGTGGGTGCGGTCTTTGTCGCCGAAATGCTCTCCGTGATCGTGCAGCGCTACGTCTTCAAGTACCGTCGACGGAGACACAGCTTGGAATATGCGCGAGCGAACCGCGTATTCAGACGTGCGCCGCTCCATCATCACTTCGAGGAAATCGGGTGGAGCGAAGTGCAGGTCGTCGTTCGCTTCTGGATCATCGGGATCCTGTGCGCGTTTTTCGCCCTGAGCACGCTCAAGCTCCGTTGACCGATGCCGCGCGTATCGAACCCCGCCATGAATCCTGAGTGGTTGGGCGGCGAGATCGCCGTCGTCGGATTGGCCCGTAGCGGACGATCGGTTGCTCGATTGCTCGCCCGCGCCGGGTCGAGCGTTTATGCGACCGACTCGGGAAGATCGGCGGACCTCGAAGCGACGGCCAACTCACTGCGCGAGGACGACGTCGACGTGCAGCTCGGCGGCCACGACCTCGAGCGCATTGCAAAAGCGTCGCTCGTGGTGGTGAGTCCGGGAGTTCCGCCCGACGCGCCGCCGCTCGTTGCCGCCCGCAACGCGAAGGTCGACGTCGTCAGCGAGATCGAGGTAGGTCTACGCTTCCTGCCGCTGCTCAACTACATCGCCATCACGGGCACCAACGGCAAAACGACGACGACGGCGCTGACGGGGCACCTCCTCAAGGCGCTTGGCCGTCGCGCGGCGACCGCGGGGAATATCGGCACCCCGATCTCCGAGCTCGCCCTCATGGCCGCGCCACCGGACTGGGTGGCGCTCGAGGTGTCGTCATTCCAACTGCACGATTCGCCGAGCATCAATCCGCGCGTCGGCGTGCTGACGAACCTGTCGGCGAATCACCTCGACCGCTACGACAGCGTCAAGGCGTACTACGACGACAAGGCGCTGCTCTTTCAGAACGCCAGCCCGGTCTCGCAATGGGTGACCAACGGCGATGAGCCGGACGTCCAAGCGATGGTCGAAGGCGTTGCGGGAATTCAGTGCCGGTTTTCTGTGCGGGCCAGGAGCGACGCCTATCTCGACCGCTCCTCTGGACAGCTCATCGTTCTCGGCTATCCCATCGTTCGGCGCGACGAGTTGCCGTTGATTGGCGATCACAACGTGGCGAACGCGCTCGCGGCGTCGTTGGCGGTCATGTTGGCAGACCGCGACCATCGCAGCCCGCGCGGGCTGCGGACGATTGGCGAGGCGCTCCAGCGGTTCAACGCGCTGGAGCACCGGATCGAAACGGTCGGCGAGTTCGGAGGCGTCGCCTGGATCAACGACTCGAAGTCGACGAACGTGGCATCGACCGTCGTCGCGATGCGTGGCATGACCAGACCGACCGTTCTTCTACTGGGCGGTAAGCACAAGGGCGAGCCCTACACCGACGTCGCCCCGGAGCTCGAGCGAACCGGACGAGCCGTGATCGCCTATGGCGAAGCGGCCGAGCTCATCGAGCGCGACCTCGACGGTGTGGTGCCGTTGACGCGGCTCGGATCGTCGTTCGACGAAGTCATCGAAACGGCGCGACAGTTGGCGCAGCCCGGTGATGTTGTCCTCCTTTCGCCCGCGTGCTCGAGCTACGACATGTTCGACAACTATGAGCAACGCGGCCGGGTGTTCAAACAGTTGGCCGCGCGCGTTCCCGCTGAACACAAATGATCGATAGTCCCCCGATTCCAATCAGAAGTCGTCCGGCCGCGGTGGTCGCCGATGTTCGCGAGCGGTGGCGCATGGGCCCCGAGGCGCGGGGACTCGTGTTGCTGAGTGCTGTGCTCTCAGCGTTCGGTCTGGCAGTGCTGTACAGTGCGAGCGCGTTCGTCGCCATCAACGAACACGGATCGAGCTCGTACTTTCTCGTTCGGCAGCTTGGTGGCGTCGCCGCCGGGATCGCGGTCTTCGCGATTGCTGCGAAGTTCGATGCCCAAAAGCTGAACGACTGGGCATGGCCGATCATGTGGCTTACGATCGCCGCGATGACCGCGGTGCTCATCTTGCCCGGTCGCATCGCGCCGACGATTCACGGCTCGCGCCGGTTCCTCTTCGCGTCGTCGTTTCAGCCATCGGAGTTCGGCAAGCTCGCCGTCGTCGTCTGGGTGTCGATGCTGATCGTGAAGAAAGGTCAGACGCTCAGACGTTTGACGAAAGGGCTCGTGCCGTTTCTCGTCGTGATCGGCGTGCTCGATGTGCTCGCGGCGCTCGAGCCCGATCTGTCCATCGCAATGCTGTACACGCTGCTCATGGCGCTGCTGTTGTTCGTCGGCGGTGCCCGCATGGGACACTTCATTGCGCTCGGCGCGATGTTCCTGCCGATCACGCTGACCAAGATCGAGAAATGGCGATACGCGGTGGCGCGTCTGAGCGCATTCTTTCACCCTGGCAGTGCGCCCGAGGCGGTCAACTTTCAACTTCAACAATCGCTCATCGCGGTCGGATCGGGTGGCTGGTTCGGTCGCGGCTTCGGCGAAGGCATGCAACAAGCGTTCTTCGTTCCATTCC
>Ga0207699_10001347_pt1 | contig 11689 bp, 6 predicted proteins | sample LARL51metaG_FD_184344 | JGI IMG/M metagenome (GOLD analysis project Ga0207699, IMG submission 184344) | Corn, switchgrass and miscanthus rhizosphere microbial communities from Kellogg Biological Station, Michigan, USA - LAR L5-1 metaG... | ecosystem: Host-associated > Plants > Roots >...
TGCCGAAAGACGTCCCCTTGATGGTCACGGAGAGCCATCTTGCCGCCTCTCTCAGCGGTCCAATGAGCACGATCTTCGCCGGCCTTTGGCTCGCGGACAATGTCGGCTCGTTTTTTGAAGGTGGAGGCGCCCTGTTCACTCACTCACCCATTCAGCCCCAGGGCATCCAAAACTCCTGTCTCGGTTGGGCGTCATGGTCGAATTTTGTGTCAGACGAAAACTACGAGATCAAGGGATACACATCTCTTTACTATGCCGCGCACATGATTAATCTGGAATGGGTGCAGCACCGTTCAGGCGTACATCAGATGTTCGCAACCGCTAGCGATATTAAGGATGGGGAAGGGAACCAGCTGGTGACCTCTTACGCTGTCCACCGGCTGGACGGTAACTGGTCACTGATGCTGGTGAATCGCGATCAAACCAATCCGCACGCAGTGCGTGTGGTTTTCGAGAATGGAAGCAAGGCGGGAACGGCGTCCTTTGGCGGTCCGGTAACCTTCGTGACCTTCGGCAGCGAGCAATACGTTTGGATCAACGATGGTCCAAACAGTCATCCCGATCCAGATAATCCTCCGGTTGCGACCACGGTGAACGCAACTCCGCAGACGACGTTTACGCTGCCCAAAGCATCGATCACAGTGCTGCGAGGGAAAGTGGTGGGACTGGATTGAGTACCGCGCGGCAGCTTCCGTTCGGAAGTCGGAAGCATCCGGGTGCCCAATATACGAGATTGGGCACCCATTAATCGGCTGAGCGCAAATATCAGAACAAGAACTTCAAAGCAAACTGCATAATGCGCGGGTCGTGAGTAGTATTAGCGGTCAAGAATGTGCTGGAACCAAAGTCGGCGTCGATGCCAGAAAACTGAGTGTGGTTGAAGGTATTGAAGGTTTCCCAACGGAACTCTACAGCCTTCGATTCCGTGATCGCGAACTGCTTGTAAAGCCCCATGTCGAAATTCGTACGGTAGGGAAGGTTCAGAAAGTTTCGCGGTGTATTGCCAAAGGTGAGACCGCGGGGAGCCGTAAACGCGCAGGGATTGAAAAGCAGCGGTCCCGGCCCTGGGGTGGGTGCGCATGACGCAGAATGCGGGTTGCCTGCGAGATCTGGCCGCGAGACCGAACTTCGCCCTTCGACGCCGTTCCCTGTGCCTGCATTGTCACCGAACACAGTGTTGTCCACATTGATGGGAATGCCGCTCTGGGATTTGATGATTCCCGACCATTGCCACCCGCCCAGAAGCGTTTTCTTGAGTCCCGAAGACTTCCTGTAGAAAGGCAAGTCATAAACGTAACTGATGTTCAGGATATGCCGTTGGTCAAAGTTGGAGCTGGCCTTGTTACCGGCCAGGTTGTAAGAATCCGTGAACGTGGTGTCACCGCGGTCCGAGGAATTGTCGATCGAGTGACTGTATGTGTAGGCTCCGCTCAACTGCAGCGCACCGATTGTGCGGCGAACACTTAGCTGCAGTGCGTGATAGTTCGAGTTAGCCTGGGTTTCCAGGAACTCGAGCGCGGATATACTCGCGAACGGCCGGAAGAGATCGGGGTTGCCTCCGCAAGCAACAGTGAGATTTACGAGCGCTTGTCCAGTAATTGCAACACCGCTGGGTGTGGTGTTATTGCCGCAGTCATTAGGTCCGATCGCCTCGCCAGGTTTGTAAGGATTCTGCGAGAGCGGCAAACTGTGAATCTGATTCTGATCGCGGACGTTGGTCAGGTGCGTTCCTTTGCTGCCCACGTAGGAAAGCGTGGCCACAGTGTGCCCCGGCAACTCGCGCTGCACGTCGAGATGCCACTGCTGCACATATGGCCAAAATATTTTCCCCTCGATGGTCGCCGGCGGGAAGTTGTTGACCAGCGGAGGCGGAAGGGCGCCACCACCGCCAATGCATGTGTATCCCGTCGCCGCTGCGCAGCCACCTACCCCCGGAGCAATATTAGGCTGACTCGCGGTGAGGACTCTCGGCGGAGTGCCTTCGAGCGATTCCGCATTGGCTTCGTTTCCGTTGGTATATTCCTGAAAAATTCCATATCCCGCACGAATGGCCATCTTGCCGTCGCCCTTGGGATCATAGGCGAATCCAATTCGCGGGCCCCAGTTAACGTAGTGTCCTTTTTGACAGCCGGGCTGGGAGGTTCCCGCAACGCTTGCCGCCGGAAATAAAACCAAAATCGGAGCGGGTACCTGGCTGTTTCCGCCTTTTCCTCCGCACTGTACGAAGCCATTGAATGGGTTTCCGTTTGGATTTCCGGCGGCGTTGGTATCAGGAATCAAAGAACCCGCTACACCGGTCACGCTTCCGTCACTGTCGATGGGGACAATTGCGGCCGCAGAGTGCTTTAAGGGATCAAAATTGAACGAAGTTTTACTGATGTCTCGGTTGGTAGGGAATAAGCTCACGCGGAGGCCCAGATTCAGGGTGAGTTTCTTGGAAACGTGCCAGTCGTCCTGAAAATAGGGCTCAAAGATTTTGTAGCGGTAGTAATACCTCACAATCGCGCTGGTTTGCGAGTAAGAGGATATGCGTCCAGTCAGAAGATCGGCAAACGAATTTCCCGTGGTGTTAATGTTTGAGTTGGTTTCGTCAAACGTGAGTGCGCCCCCTAATCCAACACCGGTTGGCGCATTCGGCTCGTTCTTTTGTATGGCAATGAAGTCGCCTCCAAATTGGAGGTTGTGCGAGCCAATAATCTTGGTCACGGTGTCATGGTAGCCATACGTCGGGTTGGCGTTTTCCCAAGGCATAAAGCCCGGATTGATCGTGAAGCCGCCGCCATAAGCGTCGCCACTGGCCAGCGACACCGCCGGTAATTGCGCCAGCCCCGCGCCACCTGGGCCAGTGGCGAAAAGGCTGGTCATAGTGAAGCCTGCTGGAACTTTGAAATTGCCGGTATTTGTCAGGAGCAGATGGTCGGCGGAGTAACTGAAAATAAATTCGTTGAGGAGGGTCGGAGAGACGCTGGTTGTCAGGTGCAACACGAAGCTGGTGCCCGGTGTCCCTATTTTTGTTTGGACTGTAGGAAACGGGTTACCTACAAATGAAACCGTCGGGTCAACATTGTTGTATGAGTCGTGGATATAACGGCTCATAAGACGGAATTTGTCGTTAAAGTTGTGGTCGATGCGAACTAAGTCTTGGCGCCAGGTGAGCGGCTCCACCGTCGAACCAACGAAAAACGAATTTGCGCCGCTGCCGACGTTAGGCGCTGAAATTAATGCGTTTACCAGCACCTGCGCGTTGGGGTCGATTGGCACGGTATTACCCGGGAAAGGATTCCCGGTGGATGGGTCGATCGGACACTCCGCACCTGGACACAGATCACTGAAGTTGCCTCCTCGCTCGGCAACCGACGGCACCTGCTGGTTGAAGCTAAACGGGTTCCGCTCACGACGCCAATTCTCCGAGTAGAAAAAGAATGTTTTGTCACGATTCTTGTTGTATCCAGGGAAGATTACCGGGCCGCCAACCGTAAAGCCGAAGTCATGCCGCTTGTACGCAGGTCTGGGATTACCAGCGTTGTTGTCGAACCAATCATTAGCGTTGAACAGATCGTTACGGAGGTACTCCCATACATCGCCGTGAAACTGCTTAGTGCCCGCTTTGGTAACGACTTCGACGTTCCCTGAACCGTTTCTTCCGTATGCGGCACTATAATTCGAGGTGAACACCCGAAATTCCGCGATCGAGTCCTGGTTGGGGAAGACATCCAAAGTTGCATTGGAGCCTGTGTCCATATTGTTGGCGCCGTCAACTTGCCAGTTGTTGTACTCGGTTCGTCCGCCGTTAATGCTGAACGAGACGTTCGCGTCGAGGCCAACCCCACCCGAATCCGATCCCGTCTGATCGCTGACTCCGGGAACAAGCGCAACTAGTTTGGTGAAACTGCGGCCGTTCAATTCCAACTGGCTGATCTGTTTGCCAGTTACCACCCCGGAGAGATCGGACGTTTCTGTCTCTACCTGCGCGACGTTTTGTCCCTCGACCGTTACGTTTTCCGTCACCTGGCCTACCTGGAGGTTAACGTCGACGCGTGATCGTTCTGCCACCTGGACGACAATTCGGTTTGCCTTGAAAACTTTGAACCCTGGCGCTGTGACCGACAGGTCGTAAGTGCTCGCCGGCAACGCGCCGGCAAGATAATTCCCATCAGAGTTCGTGCTCACTGCGCGCGTCAGACCAATTGCGCTGCTGACAACTTTAACCTCGGCGTTAGGCACGACCGCGCCCGAGGCGTCGCGAACGGTCCCGGTGATCTGGGCGGTATCCTGGGCAAGAGCTGAAGCTGCAAACAAGGCCAAAAACGCTCCAAGATACACGAAAATACGAGAGACTTTCATCGATGGCTCCTCCGCCCGCGAATGTCGAACTTCAAGTCGAAAATTTGCAAAAGGGGTTTATTAAAACCTTTTAATGCTGCTTCAGGCGCTCTGAGAGTGTCAAGCAAAAAATGGGCTGTGAGGTTAGCAAAACGATTCGGTGCCGTGAGAAAAAATTCATGAAGACATCAAACCTGCTTCAGCCACGAGTGTCTTCGCCGCTTTCTACTCGAACGCCTGCCAGGAACCTGTGATAGTTATTGAAACGGGATTTCCTGATGCTTACTGAGTATGCTTCGCAAACCATTTCCTCCGCTTCGGGCCTCAATCGCGTGCTGACGCGAAGTGTTTTTTCTTTTACATTTGTGTTGGTCTTCGCCTGCACCCTGATCGCCCAGCCTAAGCAGTCACAAGCGACCGTTCAGGAGCTGTACCAGCAGGGCGAATCCGCGCTCCGCAACGGAGATCTGACGCAGGCTGAGGCGGCATTTCAACAGGTCATCGTTCTCGATCCGAAGTTAGCCGGCGCTTACTCGAATTTAGGAGTCATTGCAATGCGCCGACAGGCTTGGCCGAAGGCGTTGTCGTATTTTCAGAAGGCGGCGGAACTTGCACCTGATGTCGTGGGCGTCCGGCTGAATATCGGATTGGTTTACTTCAAACAAGGCCACTACTATCGCGCGATATCGCCGCTCAAGCGGGTCGTGCAAAGTCAGCCGGATTCGTTGCAAGCGCGATACCTTCTCGGCCTCTGCTACTTTTTCACTGAGCAATACCAACCGGCCGTTGCAACCCTTGAGCCACTGTGGCCGCGAGAGTCCTCCGACATGAATTATTTGTATGTGCTCAGTGCCGGAGCGGACCTGGCCGGGAATAAGGATTTGGAGGACCGTGCCCTGGCGCGGCTGGTCGAGGTTGGACAGAACCAGCCGGAGTTTCACCTCCTGCTCGGCAAGGCCTATCTGAACCATCAGGACTACGACAAGGCGCTTCAGGAGTTTCAACTCGCTGCCCAAGCGGACCCGAAACTTCCATTTGTCCATTTCAATCTCGGCCTCGCCTGGATGAACAAACAGAATTTCGCGGCAGCGCGGGACGAATTCCGCAAAGATATCGCGCTCGAGCCCGATGTCGCCTCTAACTACGATCAGCTGGGGACTGCGTATTCATATCTCCACCAGGAGAGTGAAGCGGAGAAGTGTTTTCGGGAAGCGATAAAAAGGGACCCAAACCTGGCCAGCCCGCATTTTGGTCTGGGGAAGATCTTGCGAGGGCAGGAAAAATATCTGCAAGCTCTTGCCGAACTGGACACCGCCGAAAAACTGCTGCCGGATGATTACCACATTCGATTTGTGCGGGGCCAGGTGCTGATGCGGCTTGGCCGAAAGCAGGAGGCACAAGAGGAATTGAAGTTCTCCGCAAAAATTCTGGACGAGCGCATCAAGCAAAATCCGAAAGCCGATCAAATGCAGCCTGTACCCAGCCCGGAAGTGACGTCGCAATAAGAAAGCAGGCGGTTTGTGAATTTGTAGGCCGGGGGTGACCTTACGAACGATTCCATGCTCATGAAGACATGCTCATGAAGAGACGCTCTGGGTCGACTCCCGCACCATAAGCTCGGGCGGCAGTTTACGGTGGCTGGCAACGATTTTCTGTTTCTCCTGCACGGCGCTGATCCCCTCGCTCACAATGCTAACTGCCAAATCACCCATTTCCTGCATCGGCTGACGCAGGGTGCTCAAGGCGGGAGTAAGAAGCCGCGACTGCGCGATATCATCGAAGCCGATCACCGAACACTGCTCGGGGACTTTGATTCCTGCTTTGCTCAAGGCGCGAATCGCGCCGAATGCGGTCATGTCATCGAAGGCCATCAAAGCACTGAACGGCTTTTTTCTACGAAGGAGTTCCTCCGTCAGGTGAACACCGGCATCGAAGCTGGAAAGCGGGTCGCTGGATTCGGGCAGGTCGAGCACCAGCTCAGGATCAATGGCAAGATCGTGCGCTTTCGCGAAGGCCCGCACGCCTTTCCACCGCGGCGCCGTATCGGTGATCCGTTTAGGCCCGCGTATGAAGGCGATGTTGCGGTGGCCGAACGAGTACAGGTGTTGAATAGCAGCGTGGCCACCCAGTTCGTTGTCCACGATCACCGAACTTACCGAACCGGTATTCAGTTCGTGCCCGATCATGGCCGAGGGAATATTGCTCTTCTCGAGATCGCCCAGGACGTCAATATCGACGAACAACCAGTTGGCGATTACGATCAGCGCCTCGACTTGCCGGTCAAGCAGGATCTCCAGATACCTCTCGAATCGGCTGCGCTCGTTGTGCACGTCGGTGAGAATCGGCAGAAATGAAGCTTCGTACAGTGCGCTCTCGATCCCACGAAGGATGGGAATGCAGTAGGGATCGGTCATGTCAAACACCATGACTCCAACGGTATGCGTGCGCCGGCTGCGCAATGTACGGGCAAAAAGGTTTGGACGGTATCCGAGCTTTTTGGCCGCCCGCTCGATTCGCTTCTTAGTCACGTCCGGAATGTAGCGCGCAAGGGGTGCGTTATTGAGCACGATCGAAACCGTGGTAGAGGAGAAGCCGCTCTCTTTTGCCACCTCGCGAATTGTCACTACCGCCGGAGTTCCGGTATTTGCGCTGATCTCTCGGATTTGAAGCCTCCGTTGGCCGACACTACAGCAGAGACCTCGTCCACTGTCAAGCATTTCCGCGCTTCCAACTTGACTTTTCCCCGATTCACCCGTTCAATACGCCCTAATGGAAACAGCTCCCGCGGTCTCCTCTGCTCCACGCCTTAGGCGTTCCCTGACTCTCTGGGACCTAATTCTGTACGGCGTTATCGTTATTCAGCCGGTCGCGCCAATGTCCGTGTTTGGGGTTCTCAGCGATCGGGGGCACGGTCATGTGGTGACCACGCTTCTGATTGCGATGGTGGCGATGCTGTTCACCGCGTTCAGCTACGGGCGGATGGCGCGCGCCTATCCCAGCGCGGGTTCGGCGTTTACCTATGTCGGCCAGGAGATCAATCCTGCCGTTGGCTACATAACGGGATGGAGCATGGTGATGGATTACATGCTGAATCCTATGATCTGCATTATTTGGTGTAGTCAGCAGGCGCACGTGTTCGCCCCAGGCGTGCCTTACGCGATGTGGGCGGTGTTTTTCGGGGCGGTGTTCACCGCGCTCAACATCCAGGGAATCAAAACGTCGGCGCGGGTCAACACTCTTTTGGCCGCCGGCATGGGAGCAGTTGTCGCGGTCTTTTTTATGGCGGCTGCTCGCTACATATTCAGCCAACCGCACGATGGCGCAGCATTCTTTACACGGCCTTTTTACGACCCTAAGATGTGGGAAATAAAAGCCGTGCTGGGCGCGACGTCGATTGCCGTGCTTAGCTATATCGGATTCGATGGAATTTCGACGCTCTCTGAGGAAGCTGAAAATCCACGGCGAAATATTTTGCTCGCGACTGTACTGACCTGCTTTGTAATCGGCATTTTGTCTGCCCTTGAGGTTTATGCGGCGCAACTCATCTGGCCAGCCTCGCAACCATTCCCGAACTCTGATACTGCTTTCACCTACGTTGCCGGCCGCACGTGGGCACCGTTGTTCGCCGTCGTGGGATTCACATTGCTGGTGGCAAATTTTGGCTCGGGTATGGGGGCACAGATCGGAGCAGCACGGCTGCTTTACGGAATGGGACGCAGTAATGCTTTGCCGCAATCATTTTTCGGAGTGGTCGATCCCAAGCGCCACGTGCCTCGCAACAATGTCATCTTTGTCGGCGCGATCGCCCTTGCGGGTGCATTTGTCATTAGCTATGGCCTGGGCGCGGAGATGCTCAATTTCGGCGCCTTGATTGCTTTTATGGGTGTCAACATGGCGGCATTTGCCCGGTATCACGTTCGCGAGGGCGGAGGCAACGCGGTTGTGCCGCTCATGATTACTGCGCTAGTGATTCTGGTCGGGCTTCTGCCTAGTCAGATGCTCGTATTGTCGGTGATAGCAGGTCTCGGATTGTTAATTCTGGCGGTCTGGACGCCGCCATTGGCTGGTTTTGCCATTTGCTTCTTCCTGTGGAAGAACCTGAGCTGGAAAGCTTGGATTGTAGGCGGAATCTGGATGATTGTGGGCATCGCCTTCGGAGCGATCAAGACACGTGGATTCCGCGGGAACCTAATTAACTTCGAACTGCCGCAGGAGGAAAGTTAAAAGTCACTCCTGTACTGGAATGATGCAACACTACGCATCGCTAAATTAGTCTGTATTCCATCCTTTCACTTCAATTGAGGGTTGCGCTGCTCCTAACCCACTTGCCCTGTACGTCGCCGTGATCTCCCGCTTCTCTCCCGGCAGCAGCGAAACGTAATTGTCTTCCCACAGTACCGGCAGAATCTCATCTCCACCTTTGCCTTTATCGACTTTGAGCCGCACAAAGAAAGCCAGGTTCTTCGACGGGTTTTCAATGGTCACGTGCGTGACTTCGTCCTCGCCTTTTTTCTCGCTGTGATCGGAAACGTTCAGCTTCACTTTCGGAAGTTGCGCCAGGGCGGTGAAGTCGGCATACGAAAGAGTGGGCGTCGTATACCAGTTCGATTTCGCCCAATCAATCGTCTCCGGCTTGGTCGAGAGCCAGTAGAAATTCTGTCCCAGCGGCTTGCCGCTCGCGTCCTGAATGCGAATCGATAAGAAATAAGTTGGACTCAAGTCAGCGATATCTCCCAGCGTAAGTACTTTGACTACGCCATCTGCCGCTGCATCCACCGTGCTCTCATTCGAAAACTTCTCGCTCATATCGAGGTTGAGCACCTTGGTGGTGACGCGCAGAGCTTTCGCAGCTTCGTAGCGGCTGTTCACGACATAGATCGCGTGATCGTCATATCCGTACACCGGGTCGAGCGCTTGCATCGCAGTCTTTGCGCCGAAGTATCCGCCTCCCGGCCGCATATAAAAGTCGTACAAATGCCAGATCATCGACGGCCAGGCATTATTAAGCATCCACTGAATAACCCCGCCGGACGTGTACTTGTTCCGGCTGTACGCTTCGTACATCGCGCGAATGCCTTCATACGCTTGCATCTGCGACTTGGTGGTGTAATCCTCCAGGCTACTCGCAGCGCCATAGCGAGCATTCAGTGCGTCGGTGAAGACGTGAATGTCTTTGAACGCACCGCCGCCTGCGTGGAAGTTCCACCAGTCGTCGATTGGCCACTGGTGCTCCTTCGGCAGCATGGCCTTAATACTCTCGATCGGAGGCACCGCAGGTCCGGGACTGGTCTCCGTGTTGAAGCCGTAGCCGCCGCCGCATCCGCCCTGATTGCAGTTTTGTGGATGATTGGCCCCGAGTGAATCTTCGCTCCAATACGCGGGCGCCACATACTCATATGGTCCGCTCATTTTCACGCCGCTATCGCCGGTTACCGTTGTCGGTTTCGCGGTCGCCGATGATACCACCGGATTCGGCCACAGCAATTCCTTCTCGACTCGCAAATATGTCTGCTCAACATCCGGAGGCGGAGGATTGTCGCTCCCGTTCAGCCACACCAGCAAACTCGGGTGACTGCGAAGCCGGTAAATTTGATCGCGCAACGACTGTTCGGCGATTTGATAATCCTCCGGCTTCCAGTTCGGCCAGTGTTCCCAATGGTCGCAACAGCACCAGCCAGCCAGCACCAGGACCCCGCGCTTGTCAGCCAGATCGAAGAATTCTTTGTTCTCCAGTTTTCCTTCCAGGCGGATTGTATTCAGACCCATGTCCTGAACGTAATTGAACTCGTCGCGCAAGCGCTGCGAGCTTTCGCGCAGCATCATGTCGGGAGACCAGCCGCCGCCCCGAATTAAAATATGTTTGCCATTAATCGAGAACACGCGCTTGCCATTCGTATTCAGCTCAGAAGTAATTTCGCGAATGCCAAAGTTAGTCTCGGTTTTGTCGGAAGTCTTGCCGTCACTCTCGAATGACATTTCGAGTTTGTACAGTTCCGGCTTGCCCATCTGCACCGGCCACCATAGCCGGGGATTGTCAGCGTTCAGTTGCGAAACCTGCGCGGGATCGAAGGTGACGTCCTTCTGCTGGTTAGGCTCCAGTTCCACTTCCTGCGAAAACTCCGTTTTCTCGATCCGTCCCTTAAGTGTGCCTTTCACCGGCTGCCTGGTCCCGTTCTTCAGCAGGGCAGTGACGGTCAGGTGCGCTTTGCCATCGCCATCGACCTTCGAAACCACTGTCGGATACCGCACCGCAACCGGGCCGCTGGCACGGACTTCCACGCTTCGCCAATCGGCATGCCGCCCACCAGCGGATGCAGCACCAGCGGGCCGTAGTCAGGCGCGGCTCGGACTTCGGCGATCAATTCGTCGGGCGTCAGGAAGCGGTAGCGTCCTGACGCGCGCACCTCGTCGAGCGTCTGCACCCCCGGCAAGTGCATCAGCGAGCGTTGGTCCGACGACCAACCCCCGTAAGTGACTGCCTCCCAAAGGATGTACTCCCCCAGCTCGGCCCACCCCCGGTCCGGATCTTCGTGCAGATAAATCATGCCGCGATTGACCGGACCCGGCATGATGATCAACGGCGCCAGCCCGGACTCCGCGCACAGCTTCCGGTAATGATCGGCGACGTCAGGCAAGTGGTCGGCGAGGCTGAGCGGAAGGCCAAAACGCGCCGCACGCCGCGCGGTGACGCGGGCGCCACCACCGATGTACAGCGGTGGATGCGGCCGGGTATAGGAACCGATCTCCGACCACACCGACAGCATCCGCTCGATCAGGCTGTCCATCAGCGGGCCACGCTGGCTGAAATCTAGCCCGAGCGCGTCGTATTCGCTCGCGCGATACCCCAGGCCAACCGTGGTGTGCAGTCGGCCGCGGCTCATGTTGTCGACCAACGCGATGTCTTCGGCGAGCCGGACGGGGTTCCACAGCGGCCCTAGAGCGCAGTCCACGCTGGCGATCAGCGTCGACGTGCCTGCCAGGAACATTCCGGCCGCCAGGATCGGGTTGCAGCTCCACCCGTGTCCGGTCGCGTGGTGCTCGTCGACGCTCACCGTCATGATGCCGCGCGACTCACCCCACTGCGCCAATTCGACTGCCGCACGGATCAGTTCGCCCTGGGTGCGCGCATCTCCCTGCGGCGAGGCGAAGTTGAAGCGCAGGACCGGCAGCACGTCGGGCCGGTCAGGCGTCGGCCGGCGTCGCCGCCGACTTCAGGAACGCCGGAAAGTCGGGAAACAGCTTGCGGTCGACGATCTCGATGCGGGTGCCGTACGCGTCGATGTAGTAGGCGAACAGCGCCAGATCGGGCGGCGAGATGTCGGCAGTCGCCTCGAACGCGAAGCCGTTGGCCTCCAGTGCTTTCGCG
>Ga0207699_10001350_pt1 | contig 11659 bp, 13 predicted proteins | sample LARL51metaG_FD_184344 | JGI IMG/M metagenome (GOLD analysis project Ga0207699, IMG submission 184344) | Corn, switchgrass and miscanthus rhizosphere microbial communities from Kellogg Biological Station, Michigan, USA - LAR L5-1 metaG... | ecosystem: Host-associated > Plants > Roots >...
TTCCTGGCTGGCATGAGAGTGTGAGGCCTTTTGACAACCTGAGCGGCGTGCCACATACTTAGGTAACTACCTAAGTATGTGGTGATCTACCAGGGGCTCCATGCGCTCGTGTGCCCTGGGCGAGAGCCCGGGGCGGATCGCCATCGTCCCCAACGGGAGGATCGGAATGAGGAAAGTCGTGGCAATCGAGAACGCGACGCTGGACGGCTTTGCCGACTCGCAGGAGGGGCTGGGCTTTGAGTGGACCGCCCGCGCCTACGACGAAGAGGTCGACCGGTACGGCAACGAGCATGTCCGGGCGGATGTCGACACGGCCATGTACGGACGCGCAACGTACCTGGGCATGCAAGGGTTCTGGTCGAACATGCTCGACAACCCCGACGGCACACCAAGCGAACGGGCGCACGCCGAGTGGGTGCACAACGTCAACAAGATCGTCTTCTCGACAACCCTGGAATCGGCGAGCTGGGCGAACTCGCGGCTCATCGGCGGCAACGTCGCTGAGGAGGTGGAGAACCTCAAGGCGAAACCCGGCGGCACGATGGCGATCTATGCCAGCCCGAAGCTGGTCCACGCGTTCATCGACCTGGGGTTGATCGACGAGTTCCGCATCGTTGTGCATCCTGTGACGCTCGGGCGTGGCACGCCACTGTTCCACGACACAGCAAAGCTCGACCTTGAGCTGCTGGAGTCGAAAGCCTTCAACAGCGGCGCCGTGTATGTCCGCTACCAGGTCGTCTAGCCTCGACGAGGTATTCCATGCGCTCGGCGACAGCAGCCGGCGCGCCATGGTGGAGCGGCTGTCCCGCGGCCCTGCCTCAGTGAGCGAGCTCGCCAAGCCATTTGCGATGGCGTTGCCCACGGTCACCCAGCACCTCGGCGTGCTGGAAAAGGCCGGCCTGGTCACCTCGCATAAAGAAGGGCGGATCCGCACCTACCAGCTGATTCCGGGAGCCCTGGCGCCGGCCGCGAACTGGATCAGCCGGCAGAAGCTGCCCGCCGAACGCCGCCTGGATCGCCTCGGCTCGTTCCTGACCAGGCCCCCCACCAGCACAGACGATGACCCAAGCACCACTGAAAGGAGTGACTGACGTGGACGACACCGAGCGCAGCCAGATCCACGCAACCTTCGTCATCGAGCGCACCTACCCGGTGCCCGTCGCCGCGGTCTGGCACGCGCTGTCGGACAACGACGCACGCGACCAGTGGCTCACCGCCGGTGAGGTATTCCAGGCCTCCGAGAAGTCCCACGAGTTCCGCGTCGGCGGGCACGGCATCGAAGACGGCCAGTGGCGCGGCGGCCCCCGGTCACGGTTCCACTCCACCTACACCGACATCGTCGACCAGCGGCGCATCGTGTTCACCTACGACATGTGGGCCGACGGGCTGCACATGTCCACCTCCCTGACCACGATCGCGCTGGAGCCCGACGGCGGCCAGACCCACCTGACCTACACCGAACAGGGCGTCCACTTCGACGGCCTGGACAGCCCCGAAGGCCGCGAAGAAGGCACCAGGGAACTTCTCGGCCAACTCGGCTCCTACCTTTCCCCCGGCCGCCCCTGACGTTCCATCGCGGCCCGGCGTCCAGCCGAACCCGCAGACGACGAGCCCTCCGACGGCGCCCCGCACACTCAGGCCAGGCCACGGATCAGCGGCGGCGTCACCCGCGACTGTGCAAGCCCGCACCAGTGGCGCCTTTGGGTGATTGCCTTGATGCCGCGCTGCTGTGGGCGGATCCGCCCACGGCAGCGTGTGGTGCATTTCGGGGCGGCGCTGCCGCAGGCTGGCAGCATGGCTGACGACGAAAAGAATCCCCTGTTTAGTGAGCGCGTGCGGGATCAAATGCTGCACCAGCGGATACTCGTGCTCGACGGGGTACTCGACGACGACAACGGAACGCTGCTCGCGACGCAGCTGCTGACGCTCGCCGCGCAGGATCCCGCCGCCGACGTCGCACTGTGGATCCACTCACCCGGGGGATCCGTGCCGTCCATGCTCGCGATCCGCGATGTCATGCGGCTCGTCCCGTGCGACGTGTCGACCTTGGTGCTCGGGCTTGCCTGTAGCGCCGGGCAGTTCCTGCTCTCGGCCGGCGCCAAGGGTAAGCGATTCGCGTTGCCGCATGCCCGGATCCTCATGCACCGGGGCTCGGCTGGGATCGGCGGCAGCGCCGCCGACATCGAGGTCCAGGCCAACGATCTGCGGCACATGGTCGATACCGTGCTCGGCCTTATCGCGGAGGATACCGGCCAGCCGGTCGAGCGGATCTTTGACGACTCTCTGCATGACCACTGGTACACGGCCGCCGAGGCGAGGGACTACGGCTTCATCGACGAGATCGTCGACTCGTTCGGCCAGGTCATGCCGGTAAGAAAACACCGGATCGGACTGACGGGTGAATCATGAGCAGCTACCCCATCCCGAACGTCATCGCTCAGCATTCCCGCGGCGAGCGGATCATGGACGTGTACTCGCATCTGCTCACCGAGCGGATCGTCTACCTTGGCACCGCGATCGATCCCGGCGTCGCCAACACGCTCATCGCCCAGCTGCTGCATCTCGAGGCGGAAAGCCCCGAGCAGGAGATCAACCTGTACATCAACTGCGAGGGCGGCGATCTGCCGTCCATGCTCGCCGTATACGACAGCATGCAGTACATCCAGGCGCCGGTCGCCACGACCTGCGTGGGACAGGCGATCGGCGTCGGTGCCGTGCTGCTCGCAGCCGGAACCGCTGGCCGGCGCGCCATGCTTCCGCATGCACGGGTGGTGCTGCACCAGCCTGCCGGACGCGGCCAGGGGGCGATCCCGGACCTGATCCTGCAAGCGGATGAAGTCGTGCGCATGCGCGCCGAGATCGAGGCGGTCCTCTCCGCGCACACCGGCCAGTCCGTACAGGCGCTGCGGGCCGACACAGACCGAGACCGGGTCCTCACAGCGCGGGCGGCGCTGGAGTACGGGATTGTCGACCAAGTGCTGGGACAGCGGCTGGCGAACGCCAGCGGGGCCGGCTCCTCAGCCGCCTGACCCGCGCCTCACGCCGCCAGAGCGAGGATGACCGGGCCGGATGCGCGCGAGGCGCCAATGCCTTGCTGGCGGCGCAATTCACCAGCCACCTGCTCGGTCAGCCCAATGAGCGTGGTCCCCAGCGCTCCCGCCAGCGCCGCGATCATCTCGCTCGACGGTTCCTTGCGCCCGCGCTCGACCTCGGAAAGGTACTGCGGTGAGATGCCCGCCCGGCCCGCCGTCTGCGACAAAGTTTCCCTCTGCCTCAGGCGAAGCGCACGCAGCCGCTGACCAAGCACCTCTCGCCATAGCGGTTCGGCAGGCCGTGGCTCCTGAGACTGCGCTACCGACGGCGGATCTTGCCGCAACGGGTAGACTCTCGCGCGCTCGGCCATAGCTCATCCTACGAACCGGCAGCCGCCCGCGAGCTTTGATTTCGCTGGCAGCAGACCCCGCACCGGACCCGCAGAACTTGCTACCGGCAGCACTCACCCCGCCTCCGGTCTGAGCGTGATACTGCTGACCGGCGTAGCCCGATGCCGACCGTCGACTCGCACCCTTCACCCTGATCTCCCGGTTGGCTGGCTTCCTCAGCAGAGGCCTTCAGGGCCGGTCCGACCAAATCGGGGATGCCCGGGCGCCATCGTTTTCTGGCCAGTGACTGTTACCCCATGGGTGCTTCCGGTTTCGGCCGGTGCCACGGCAAGGCCAGAGCCCGTACGAGCGGAGAGATGACATTGTCCCAGTCGCAGGATGAATCGATGAGCTCGCCGGGCACTTCGCCGCTGGATGTGGCTGGGACGACCGGCCGGCTGGACGTGGCTGAGACGGCCGACCATGCGGCGAACCACGCCATGCGGTGGTGGATTCTGGCCGTGCTGGGCGTCGCCCAGCTGATGGTCATCCTGGACAACACCGTCGTCAACATCGCGCTGCCGACAGCCCAGCACGCGCTCGGCTTCTCCAACGCCGACCGGCAGTGGGTCGTGACCGCCTACTCGCTCGCCTTCGGCAGCCTTCTCCTGCTCGGAGGCCGGATCGGCGACATCTTCGGACGCAAGCGAACACTGATCATCGGGCTGGTGGGATTCGCCGGGGCCTCGGCCATCGGCGGAGCCTCGGTCAACTTCCCGATGCTGGCTACCGCCCGAACCGTGCAGGGCGCCTTCGGCGCACTGCTCGCCCCGTCGGTCCTGGCCTTGCTGACCACCACCTTCATCGACCTCCGTGAACGCGGCAAGGCGTTCGCTATTTACGGCGGCATCGCCGGGGCCGGCGGGGCCCTGGGGCTGCTGCTGGGCGGGATCCTCACCTCCTACACGTCATGGCGCTGGACCCTCTACATCAACCTGGTCTTTGCCGCTATTGCCACTACCGGCGCCCTGCTCTGGCTGAAGAACGACAAGGCCGCCAGCCGCGATCCGCTGGATATTCCCGGGCTTCTCTTGGTCACCAGTGGGCTGTTCTGCCTGGTCTACGGCTTCTCTCACGCCGAGACCACTGCCTGGAGTAACCCCTTCACCATTGGCTTCCTGGTCGTTGGAGTGGTCCTGCTAGCCAGCTTCGCCGTACTTGAGCGCCGGGTGCGGTACCCGCTGCTCCCGCCCCGGATCGTCCAGAACAGGACTAGAGGCGGTTCGATTCTGGTCATGCTGTTCGCCGCCATGGGGCTCTTCGGGGTCTTCCTGTTCCTCACCTACTACATGCAGGAGACCCTCAAGTTCAGCCCGGTAAAAACCGGCATCGCTTTTCTCCCGATGATCGCCGCGCTCGCGGGGATGGCGCAGGTGTCCAACCGGGTGCTGCTGCCTCGATTCGGTCCCAAGATGATCGTGCCGATCGGGCTGCTCATGAACGCCGCTGCGTTGTACTTCCTGCATCGAGTCGGGCTCCACAGCTCCTACGTGAGCCACGTGCTGCCCTACCTCCTGCTGCTGGGCCTGGGGTTCGGCCTGAGTCTCGCCCCCTCCTTCAGCACCGGCACCCTGGGGCTCAAGCCCTCCGATGCCGGGGTGGGGTCGGCCACCCTCAACACCGCCCAGCAGGTTGGCGGCTCGATCGGCACGGCCCTTCTCAACACACTGGCCGCTGGCGCCGCCGCCGCGTACCTGGTGGGCCGGGCGATAACGCCGGCGAACGTGGAGGCAGCAGCGGTGCACAGCTACACCACAGCGTTCCTGTACTCCTCAGTGATCTTCGTCGTGGCCGCGGTCAGCGCCGCACTGGTCCTTCCAAAGGGCAACATGCGGGCCTTGTCCGGGCCAGCCCTGGATGGCACCGCGGCGGCACCAGCACCGATTCCCCGCTGAGCACAGGACCGGAACGGGCCGGATAAACAGACGCGGCCGGTGAGACCGCGATGCGAACAGGCCTTTACGGCCGCGCCGGTGGCGCTTGCGTGTACTGCGCGGTGGCGATGATGCCGCGGACGTCTGTACCGTCGGGCAGCTGCCAGGTGGCGGACAGGCATGGCTGCCCCGATGCGCTGGCCGGGACGGCGCCGCCGGGTTGAAGGATTCGGTTGATCCGGACGATGAGCTGGCCGCTCCGCATGCCCTCGGCATTAACGGTCTGGACCTGTAGGTCGGTGCCGGACGGCTCGTTGGCCATGACCACCGATTCGAGCGCGGTGAGGGAGCCGTCCGTTACGGGCTGGCTGATCACCGTTGGGTCCGCGGTGTTGCTGACGGTCTGTGCCTGCGGCTCAGCATCACCTTGGATGAGCGCGACCAAGGGAGCGGTCAGGACCGGATCGTGGGCTGCGTCATAGATCCAGCGGTGCCCAAGCACTCCATGCTCAGCTGTTCCGATCAGCGCACCGTCAGCACCGGCGAGCGCCTGTGCCCGGTAGGTCATGGGCACCTGATAGGTGGCAGCCCGTTCCCCCGATCCGTCGTTCACCAGCATGAACTCGATTCCGACCTCCCCTTGCGGATCGTCGAGCCGGAACCCGCCGGCCTCGGTCAGCTCCGGCACGCGGCCTGTTTCGAGATACCAGGGCTGATCGGGCAACCAGGACGTCAGGAGTTCCAGCTTTTCTGGGCTCAGCGTGGTGCTGTGAATGATGGCCATGCCCGTCGGTTCCTCCCGGGTCGCGTGCAGATGAAGGCTACTCACCCACGCCGATCACCCAATGCCTATGAATACTTGGGGTTCACGGTGACTGGGATCGTGGCAGACCCGCCCAGGCTGTCGGTGACGGTGATCGACCCCGGGCTGGTGAAGGACGTGAAGGTCGTCGGGCCGGGCGGCACCCTGAGGTTGTTCTGGATGCCACCGTCCTGCCAGGCGCTGCTTTCGGTAAAGGTCCCGAGCTGTGTGCCGTTGGCGGTCACGAACACGGTGTAGGTGGCGCCGAAGTTGGCGTCGAACCCCTGGATCTGCAGCGTCTTGTTGACCGAGTGAGGTGACCAGATTGCCCTGGTCAGGTCGAGCCGGTCGGCGGTGCCGGTGCCGATGGTGATGGTGAGCTGCTGGGTCCCCGGGGGCCCCGCCTCGGGCGCGTCCTGGGTGGGGGCGAACTGGACGGTGAACGGATAGGTCCCGGCCTTGGTGGGCGTGCCGGTCACCGTCCATTCGCTGCCGGGCAGCGACAGCTGCAGGCCCGGCGGCAGGCTGCCGCTGGTGATCTTCATGGTGAAGTCGTCCCCGTAGAACTTCTCCACAATTGACTGCGCTATCCCGTCCCCGATCACGTTCAGCCCGGCCGCGAACGGCACGCCCACGTTGCCGGGGCCCACCTCGCAGGCGCTGCCGCTGCAGGCGAAAACCGACGTGTCCATCACCGGTGGCGCTGTCGCGGCGCTCGCGGGCACGGCTGCGCCCAGGCCCGCCGTGAGCACCGCTCCCATGATCACCAAAATCTTGAACTGTGGTCCCATGCCACCCTCCCGTAACCCGCGTGGCCGCCGCGGGGAACCAGCCGCAAGCGCGCCCGTCCCGGCTATCACTCACGCCGGCGCGGCTGGTTGCGGCGTGCCAAAGCTCCGCCCCCGGGCTAACTTGAGCCTGGACGGGGCAGACCAGCCGAGCAACGGGGAAATCCCTATAGTTGCGTAGCTTCGATGGTGATCAAGACAGCTGTTTGGCCAGATCTGGGTGCTCGGTGCGCGGCTGCCGGCGCCCAGGGCCAATGACCGGACGTCGAGCTGGTCTGGCATCTGGGCTCGACGCGGGCGGCCTGCCTAGAGTTTCCAGTGAAGTGTCGGCTTGTTCACCGTCTTGGCGGGCCGGTGCCGGTCTTCCCGGATCCTGTGGGCCACCTTGAGCGGTATCCAGGCCAGCAGCTCGACGAGGTAGAAGACCGGAAGCGTGAGCACGATCACGACGGCGGCAGGAGCGACGACCGGCAGCGCAACGGCCGCTACCAGCGCGACACGCCAGGCTTCTGTCCACCACCTCTTGCGCCCGGCGGGAGTCGTCAGGGCGCCCAGCCTGACGGCGGCCCACATGATCCAGCGGCGTAGGAAGGGGACGCCGAGTTCCCGCATGGCCTGCCGGAAGATCCCGTCTGCGTCGATCCGGTCGATGCGGCCAGCGGGGACTTCGACGCTGCACAGATAGTCATGCAGGATGGCGGCCTTGGTATAACGGCCGTAGCGGGGGATGAACCACACGAACGGCCGGGGCACGGACGCGAAGTCGGTCCGCTTCTGCACCGGCACCTCGAAATCCTCGCTCGTCGCGTGGTAGGTCAGTGCCCGCAGGGTTTCCCAGTCCTGGTCGTCGACCTGCCGGACGTCGACCGTGGAATCCGGCGGGAATCCCGGCAGCCGCCGGGGGCGTGCGTCTTCTGCGCCCGGCAAAGGCGTCTCAACAGTCATGGCAGCCTCCTATCACGGGGTCTACGCAACACAGAGACGCGGACCGGGTTTCGAAATACACGGCGGGCGGGCCGCTTCGGTGCTGGATGTCGTGCTAGCCGTACCTGAATGCTTCGGCTGCCACGGTCGACCGGGAGCCGCGCGCGGCGGCAGTATCGAGGCATGAGTAGACGGATGGCTACCGCGGGCGGTCACGGCGCCGTCGGCGTGAACGACGCTGGCATCATGACGAGGTCGGCCGTTTCCACGCTCGGGCGTGTGCTCACGGCGCCGTTCTCGCGGCGCACCTGGGCGGAGTTCTGGTACGTGCTTGTCAGCGTCCCGCTGGCCGTCGCGGGGTTCGCCTTCACCGTGGTCACGATGGTCCCTCCGCTGCTGGGCACCGTTTCCGCGCCGGGCGTGCGGAAGTTCGGCGATGCCAGCCGCGGCCTGGCCCGCGGGCTGCTCGGCGAGGACGTGCCGGTCCCGCCGCCGCTGCGGCCGGAGCCGCAGGTGCACGTGCGGACGCCGGATGCCGCCCGCCTGGCCGCGCTGGCCGTCGCGGAAGGCGCGCGGGTACGGCAGAGAGGGAGCCGGGCCAGGATCAGTGGGCTGCCGGCTTCCCGGGTAGCCGAGCTGGCATCGGGGAATCACATCGCGATCAGCGAATCACACCAGCCCGGCGGCTGGCTGGATGGTGCGGCGCGAGACAAGACAGCCTGGCGGGCGCGCGGCTACCTCGTGCTCAAGCTCCCGCTCGCCGTGGCCGGCCTGGCCGTCGCCGCGGGCTGCTGGCTGAGCGGCCTGTTCTTCCTGACCGTTCCGGCCTTGTGGACGCTCCTGCCGCCTCCCGTCATCTCAGGCCACGTGACTGCATGCCGCCCCGGCGGCCGGTGCATCAGCCTCCCTGGCCCGTCCGGGGTCTCCGTCCCCGTCGCGCGCCACTTCATGATCTCGGTCAACGGCGTCGGCACCTGGAATCTCACCAACCCACTCGTGCTCGTGCCGCTCGGGGCGGCACTGTTGCTCGCGGCGCCGTGGCTGACGCGCGCCGTCACCCAAGCCGACCGGTCGCTCATCCGCCGCCTGCTCGGCCCGGCATCCCTCGACGAGCGGGCCCGTATCCTGCGAGAAAGCCGGGCACGCGCCGTGGACGACTCCGCCGCTCGGCTGCGCGGCATCGAGCGCGACCTACATGACGGCGCCCAGGCGCAGCTCGTGGCCCTGGCGATGAAGCTGGGCCTGGCGAAGGAGAAACTCAGCACCGCTGCCCCGGCCGACCTGGCACGCGCCAGCCAGCTCGTCGACGACGCCCAGCGCGGCGCGATCGAGGCGATCGCCGACCTGCGGGTCCTGGCCCGCGGCATCCACCCCCCGGTGCTGGACAACGGGCTCGCCGACGCGCTAGCCACACTCGCCGCGCGCGGCGCCCTCCCCGTCGAGCTGGTCACCGACATTCCGGAACGGCCGTCGGCCGCGATCGAGACCATCGCCTACTTCTCGGCCGCCGAACTGCTCACCAACGCGGCCAGGCACAGCGGTGCCCGGCACGTGACCCTCGAGGCGGTCCATGTCTCCGGCCTGCTCCGGATCCGGGTCAGCGACGACGGCAACGGCGGCGCCCGCTCGGTCCCCCACGGCGGGCTGCGCGGGCTGGCCGACCGCATCCGCACCGTCGACGGCCGCCTGGACATCAGCAGCCCCCTTGGCGGCCCTACCGTCGTCACCGTCGAACTGCCATCCCACGCCTGACAGCCGCCACACTGCCAGCATGCGCATCGTCATCGCCGAGGACGCCGCCGTGATCAGGGCGGGCCTGGCCGAGATCCTCACCGACCGCGGGCACCAGGTCGTCGCCGCGGTCGGCGACGCCGACGCCCTCCGGGCCGCCGTCGCCGCCCACCAGCCCGACGCCGCCGTGGTCGACGTGCGGATGCCGCCCGGCTACACCGACGAGGGGCTGCGCGCCGCGATCGCGATCCGCCGCGACCACCCGGCCGTCGGCATCCTGGTGTTCTCCCAGTACGTCGAGACCCGGTACGCCGCCGACCTGCTCGCCGCGCGCTCGGGCGGGGTCGGCTACCTGCTCAAGGACCGGGTCGCCAACGTCGCCGAGTTCACCGACGCGATCGCGCGGGTCGCGGCCGGCGGCACCGCCTTGGACCCCGAGGTGGTCGCCGGCCTGCTGAACGCCAGCCGCCACGCCAGCGCCCTCGGCACTCTCACCGCCCGCGAGCACGACGTCCTCGCCCTGATGGCCGAAGGCCGCTCCAACAGCGCCATCGCCGGCCGCCTCGCCGTCTCCGAGCGCGCCGTCGAGAAGCACATCAGCAACATCTTCAGCAAGCTCGAGCTCCCGCCGTCCGACTCCGACCACCGCCGCGTCCTCGCCGTCCTCGCCTACCTCGGCACATGAAATACCGCCCGCTCGCCGCTACCTGACGAGGATCACCCCGAACCCGGCGGCAACGTCCCAGCGGCAGCGGCGTGCAGATCCGGATCGTGCAGATCCGGATAATGTGCAGCAATTGACGTCGAGTCCGAACCGAGCAGCATGCTGTTGCGGGCGCGGCTCAGCCAACGGCGTGACCGTTGGCGGTCAGCGTGACGTCGATGTTGCCCCGGGTGGCGTTGGAGTACGGGCACACCTGGTGCGCTGCGGCGACGAGCCGCGCCGCCTGCTCGCGATCGCGGACCTGTGGCAGGGTCACGTCGAGCTCCACCGCGAGGATGAAACCACGCTCCGCGGTGGGCAGCAGGCTCACCCGGCTGTCGATCGAGACATCACCCACCTCGGCGCGCTCGCGGCGGCCGACCACGCCCAGAGCGCTCTCGAAGCAGGCCGCATAACCCACAGCGAACAGCTGTTCGGGGTTGGTACCGCCGCCCTCGCCGCCCATCTCCTTCGGCGAGCGGAGCTGCACATCTAAGGCCCCGTCATTGGTGCGCCCGTGACCGCTTTGGCGGCCGCCTGTGACCGTGGCCTGCGCGGTGTACAGAACTCGCGCCATCTCGGCCTCCATCTCCGGATCTGCCGTTGCCCGGGCTCACGGCCGGGGCCGCCCGGATATCTGGGCAAATCCCAGTCTGCCTTGACGCCGGCGCTGTCTCCTGCCGATGGGTCAGCCGGTGACCCTGACGTTTTCCGCCTGGGGCGGCGATTCACTCACCTGGATCACCGGCTTCTGCCCGAGCAATACGAGCCCGCGCCTGCCGGTGGAGCGCTGCTGGCTCAGGCCGGGACGGAGAGCGACAGGCCGAACTGGGCGCCCGTGTCGGTCCACCAGTGCTGCATCGTGAACCCGGCCGCCGACAGCTCAGCGGCCACCCCGCCTGGGCGGAACTTGGCCGACACCTCGGTCCGCATCTCCTCCCCCTCGGCGAACGGCACGGTGAGCCCGATCCCGGGCAGCGTGACGATCTGCCGCTCGTCGGAGCGCAGCCGCATCTCGATCCACTCCTGAACCGGATCCCACAGCGCTACGTGCTCGAAGCTGGACAGGTCGAAGTTGGCGCCGAGCCGGGCGTTCAGCACCGCCAGCACGTTCTTGTTGAAGGCGGCGGTGACCCCGGCCGCGTCGTCGTAGGCGGCGTGCAGCACCCCGGGGTCCTTGACCAGGTCGGTGCCGAGCAGGAACGCATCGCCGGGGCCCAGCCGCGCCCTGACCGAGGCGAGGAACGCCGCCCGCTGCCCAGGCAGCAGGTTGCCGATGGTCCCGCCGAGGAACGCCACGAGCCGCGGGCCGGTGGGGTCCGGCAGGCCCAGATGCTCCTCGAAGTCGGAGACGACGGCCCGGACGGACAGGCCGGGGTAGTCGGCCAGCACCCGGTGGGCCGCCTCGATAAGCG
>Ga0207699_10001356_pt1 | contig 11648 bp, 6 predicted proteins | sample LARL51metaG_FD_184344 | JGI IMG/M metagenome (GOLD analysis project Ga0207699, IMG submission 184344) | Corn, switchgrass and miscanthus rhizosphere microbial communities from Kellogg Biological Station, Michigan, USA - LAR L5-1 metaG... | ecosystem: Host-associated > Plants > Roots >...
CGAGATAGGGCGCGGGTGGGGCTTCTACGGCGTCTGGCCCGTCGGAGGGCCGAGGTCCCGGCCGCTCGAGCGATGGCCGGAGACACCCGAGGGCTGGACGGCCGCGTGGACCAGGTTCGTGAGCATCGAAGCGCCGGACACGATCGTCCCGGTGGGCAAGAACACCCCTCGGGCCGGCGCGAGTGCCCGGCGGGAGGGCGAGCAACCCGGCTCGTTCGGTGAAAATCCTGTGCTGACCCCGGCCGCCGCAACGCTCAGCGGGACGGCCGGCCGGATCATGGCGGCGGCGCTGCTCGGCGCGGGTGTCATCCTGGGGATCGCCGGGCTCTTCCCCGCCTACATCGGCGGTGCCAGCCTCGCCCAGCAGTCCGACCAGCTCATCCCGCACGCCATCTACCTGGCGGTCTGGGCCGTGAGCGCCGTGCTCATCCTGCTCGGCGGCGCCCGGCTGAGGCTCGGCGCGCTGCTCAGCCTGGGGCTGAGCGCGGTCACGTTCGGCCTGTTCTTCGCCGACGCCGGCACGGCCATCTCCGCGGCCGGAAATCCCGGCGGTGGCGCGGGCCTGGTGCTCTCCCTCATCGGCTGGGTCGTCTGCGCGGCGGGCACCGTGGTCGCGTTCCTGGCCGGCCCGAGGTCAGGCTCCCGGGCCGTGTCCCCGTCCGTCCCGGCCGGCGCGCTCGCCCGGCCGCGCGGATCCGCGCTGGGTCCCATCGTGCTGGTGGTGCTGGCCGGCCTCGGGGCGGCCGCCGCGTTCGCCCCGGCGTGGGACAGCTTCACGCTGCGCACGGCGGCCGGACAGGTGCAGACGGTGACCGCGGGCAACGCCTTCTCCAACCCCGGCCTGGTGATTGCCGGGGACCTGGCCGTGATGATCGCGTTCGCGGCGGCCGTCATCGCGGCCGCGCTCTGGCGCCCGGCCCGACGCGGGGCGGTGCTGCTGGCCGGGGCCGCGGCCCCGATGGCGGCCCAGGCCATCTCGGCGGTCGTCCAGGTCGGCGAGGCTCACGGGCCCGCCCAGTTCGGCATCCCGCCCGCGACGGCCCGGCAACTCGGGATCACGATCAGCGCCGGCCTCACCCCCGCGTTCTGGATCTACTGCGGGTTCCTCATCGCGCTCGTCGTCTCGTGCGCGTGGATGCTCTTCACCCCGCAGCCTGCCCCGGTTACGCCGGGCGGCGGCTACGGCTGGAACGGCCCGCGGCCCGACGCCCCGGCCGGCCAGGAGCCGGGCGAGGCCGCGGCGGGGACGCCAGAGGCCGCGACGGCGGAGGTCGGGAGGGTGGAGGCCGGGACGGAGGCCAGCCACACCGCGGCGGCCGACCACGCCGCGGCCGGTGCCCGCGACGGGGACAGCCCGGGCTGACCGCGATCCTCGGGGTTGCGCCCGCCCGCCGGTAAGCGCTACAAAGAGATGCCGGGTATTGACGTTCTTGTCGAATATCCGGCGGGCCGGGCGGGCGCGGAAGGGGCCGGAACATGGTCATGGGAGCCGGCATCCCGGAGCCGCTGTTCGCGGCGCCGCGCGTGACCGCCGCCGCGGACGAGGACGGCGGCCTGATCATCCGCTCGGCCGAACCCTTGGCCGGCTACCCGGTGACCGTCATGCACAGCGTGCGGGCCTGGGCGCGGGCCGACCCCGGCCATCCGGTGATCGCCGAGCGTGCACCCGGCGGCGGCTGGCGGACCTGCGGTTACGGCGAGGCGGTGGCCGCCGCGGACGCTATCGGCCAGGCCCTGCTCGACCGGGGTCTCGGTCCTGGGCGGCCGCTGCTCGTGCTGTCCGGCAACGGCGTGGACCACCTGCTGGTCACCCTCGCAGCGATGACCGCCGGCGTCCCGGTAGCGCCGGTCAGCGTGGCGTACTCCCTGCAGAGCCACGACCACGCCCGGATCCGGGCGATCGCCGCGATGATCCGCCCGGGCGCGGTCTTCGCCGACGACGCCGCGCGGTTCGCGGCGGCACTGGACGCGGTCAGCCCGGTGCCCGCCATCGTGGCGACCGGGTCCCGGCCGGGAGCCGAACGGGTCGGGGACCTCGCCGCCACCCGGCCCGGCCCCGCCGTCGCCGCCGCCAGCGCCGCCGTGACCGGCGACTCGATCGCGAAGATCCTGTTCACCTCCGGCTCCACCGGCGCGCCGAAGGGGGTGCTCAACACGCACCGGATGCTCGCCGCCAACCAGCAGATGATCCGGCAGGCCTGGCCGTTCCTGCGTACCGAGCGGCCGGTGATCGTCGACTGGCTGCCGTGGAGTCACACCTTCGGCGGCAACCACAACGTGAACATGACGCTCACCGCGGGCGGCACCCTCTACGTCGACGGCGGCCGGCCCGCGCCCGGGATGTTCGGGCCGAGCGTCGCCAACCTCGCCGACGTCCCGCCGACGATCTACTTCAACGTTCCGGCCGGGTACGCCCAGCTGGTACCGGCCCTGGAAGCCGACGCCGCGTTCGCCGCCCGCTTCTTCTCCCGGCTGCGGCTGATGTTCAACGCCGCGGCGGCGCTGCCGGCCGCGCTGCGTCAGCGACTGGCAGACCTCGCCACGCAGACGGCCGGCCACCCCGTCCCGGTCACCGGCTCCTGGGGGGCGACGGAGACCGCCCCGGCCGTGACCAGCGCGCACTACGATTTCGCCGACGCCCGCTGCATCGGCGTTCCGCTGCCGGGCGCCGAGGTCAGGCTGGTCCCCGTCGAGGGCGCGTACGAGATCCGGGTGAGGGGACCGATGGTCACCCCCGGGTACTTCGGACGGCCGGACCTGACCGCGGCCGCGTTTGACTCCCTGGGCTACTACCGTACGGGCGACGCCGTCGGCCTGGCCGATCCTGATGACCCGGGTGCCGGGCTGGTGTTCCGGGGCCGCATCGCGGAGGACTTCAAGCTCAGCACCGGCACGTTCGTCCGGGTCGGCGCGGTCCGCACCGCCCTGCTCTCCGCCGCGCCACTGCTGGCCGACGCGGTGATCGCGGGCGAGAACCGTGCCTGCGTGTGCGCGCTGGCCTGGCTGAACATGGCCGAGGCAGCCAAGCTGCTGGGCCAGGAGCCGCAGGCCGATGGCGATCTGGTCACCGACGAGACCATCCGGGCGGCGCTCGCCCGGGCGCTGGCCGGCCACAACGCCGTGGTGGGCTCGGCGGCCCGGGTCGAGCGCCTGCTGGTGCTGGCCCGCCCGGCCAGCCTTGACGCCGGCGAGATCACCGACAAGGGTTACGTGAACCAGCGCCAGGTCCTCGCCAACCGCGCCGCGCTGGTCGAGTTGCTCTACGCCGAGCCGGACCCGGGATTCCCGGCTGGGGTCGTCGTGGCGGAAAGGACGGCATGATGCGCCAGCAGAGCATGACGCGCCCGCGCGGCACGATGAGTCAGGACGGGGTCGGCAAGGCGGGCGGGGCCCGCCCGCTGAGCCGGGGCGCGGTCGCCGTCGGCCGGGCGGCGGGCCGGGGGTGGTCGCTGCCGCCGCGGCGGAACCGGGTCGCGGTGGAGTACGACGTCGAGGTGCCGATGTCCGACGGCACGATGCTGCTGGCCACCCACTACATCCCGGTCAGCGTGGCGTCGGCCGCCACCGTGCTCGTCCGTTGCCCGTACGGGAGGACCGGCCCGTTCGCCCTGCAGACCGGGCAGATCCTCGCCGAGCGCGGCTATCACGTGCTGCTGCAGAGCGTGCGCGGCACGTTCGGGTCCGGCGGGGACTTCGAGCCGATGCGGCACGAGATCACCGACGGGCAGGACACCGTGGCGTGGCTGCGTCAGCAGAACTGGTTCGAGGGCAGGCTGGCCACCTACGGCCCCAGCTACCTCGGCTTCGTGCAGTGGGCGCTGGCCATGGACCCGCCGCCGGAACTGGTCGCCGCCGTGGTGCACGTCGGCCCGCACGACTTCCACCGGTCTGCGTACCGCAACGGCGCCTTCGACCTGTACAACTACGTCATGTGGAGCGACCTGGTCGCACACCAGGAGAGCATCGGGATGCTGCGCGGGATGGCGCGCATGGTTACCGCCGACCAGCGGCTGCGCCAGGTGCTGCACGGCCTCCCGGTCGGGGCCGGATTCGCCGGCGTGATCGGCCGCGAGCCGGCCTGGTCCGAGCGATGGATGGACCACCCGCAGGCCAGCGACCCGTTCTGGGCACCGATGCAGTGCGGTCCCGCGCTGGAGCGGATCACGGTCCCGGTGCTGCTGGTGGGCGGCTGGCAGGACCTGTTCATCGAGCAGACCCTGGAGCAGTACCGCACGCTGGCCGGCCGGGGCGTGCCCGTCCGCCTGCTCGTCGGCCCCTGGGCCCACCTGGACCTCAACTCCCAGGGCACCATCGCGATCAACGAGAGCCTGGCCTGGCTCGACCGCTACGCCGGCCCGGGACGCAATGGCCCGGCCGCTGCGCCCGTCCCGCCGGACCACCCGGTGCGCGTGTGGGTCGGCGGCGAGGGCGCGGGGCAGTGGCGTGAGATCGGCGGCTGGCCGCCGCCCGGCGTCGCGGAGCAGCGCTGGTACCTGGGCGCGCACGGCTCGCTCGGCCCGGTTAGGCCGGCCGAAGCGGCACCGGCCGCGGACGCGCCGACCGCCAGCTTCCGCTACGACCCGGCTGACCCCACGCCGTCGCCGGGCGGCGCGATCATGGCCGTGAACGCGGGAAGCCGGGACAACCGGGCGGTCGAGCGCCGGCTGGACGTGCTGGTGTTCAGCAGCGATCCGCTGGACGAGCCGGTCGAGATCCTCGGCGAGGTCGCCGCCGAGATCTCCCTCACCCGCGACAACCCGTACGCGGACCTGTTCGTGCGGCTGTGCGACGTGGACCCGCGCGGCCGGTCGCGGAACGTCTGCGACGGCATCGTGCGGCTCACCGAGGCCGACCCGCTGACCGGGACCGTCCGGGTGAGCCTGGTCGGCGCGGCGCACCGGTTCGGGCGCGGACACCGGATCAGGCTGCAGGTCGCCGGGGGCGCCTTCCCGCGCTTCGCCCGCAACCCCGGGAACGGGCAGCTCGACGCGACCGCCGCCGACCTCATGCCGACGCACTACGACATCGGCCTGGACGCGGCGCACCCGTCGGTGCTGCTGCTGCCGGTGGCCGCGGGCGGACGTTAACGCTGGAAGTACCGCACCTGATCGTCGTGCATGACCCGCATCCACTCCGGGCTGTCCGTCGTCAGCCGCGGGTCACCGGCCGGCTTACCGCTGGTGATGGCGTCCAGGTAGGCGGCGTCCAGCGCGAGCCGCCTGCGCAGCTCGCCGGCGTCCCCGATATGCCCGTGGCCGGGCACTACCTGGCGGACGCCGGGTACGGACGCTAGCCGCTCCATCCCGGTGCGGTAGTCGCCGAGCGGATCCGTCGCGAGGGTGTCGAGCAGCGGTATCTCCACGTCGGAGCACATGTCCCCGGCGATCAGGACACCGCTCTCCGGCAGGAACACCGCGCCGTGACCGGGCGCGTGCCCGTCGTGCACGATCAGCCGGGCCTCCGGCCCGTCCCACGGGATAGCGGGAGCGTCCAGTGATCGCATCCGCCCGACCAGCTCCAGGTCGAGATCGGGCGCGGCCCGCCGCGCCCCGTCGAGGATGCCGTCCCGTTCGGCCTCGGCGATGGTGATGGCGGCCGGCGCGGCGTACCTCGGCGCGTCCCCGAGTTCCCGGCTCCACAGCACGTGATCCCAGTGCGGGTGGGTCGACCAGCCGACCGCGGTCCGCAGCCCTCTGGCGGCCAGCTCGGCGGCCAGTCCGGACAGGTCAGCCGCTGTCACGGCCGGGTCGATGACCAGGCAGCCTCCGGAGGAGCCGACCACCACCGTGCTCGTGGTCAGCGCGTAGGAACTGGTCGCCACGAGCACCCCGGGCGCTACCTCGGTCAAGCTCCGCACCGAACCGGTATACCACCAGCCTTCCGGGCGGGTCGAGAGCCAGACGGCGAGCGGGTGCGGTCAGCTGCACTTCGAATTGGACGCATCGGTGAAGCTCTTCACCGAGCTCACCACGCTGGCCGCGTCCTTGGTGACGGTCGCGATCTGCGCGGCCGACGGACTCGACGGCAGGGCCGCGACGGAGCTCTTGAGTGTGCTGACCGAGGACGTGATGGCGCTGGTTTCGCTCGGGAAATCACCCTTGGCCGAGTTGACCAGCGTGGTGGCGTCGCTCTGGATCTGCGTGAGCTGTGATCTGATGCCGCTGATACCGCTACTGGTCAGCCCTTTGACGGAATTCTGGAGGTTGGTCCGGTCCGTGCAGTAAGCAGGCTTGCTGCTACCGCAGCCGGCGAGCGCGACGGTCGTGGCTGCGGCGGCAAGGACCAGGGGAACCCGTACCCAGGCGCTACCCTGGCGGGATCGCGATGTCTTGTGCCCAGGAGTCATTTTCATAGTGGGTAAAGACCTACTAGCGATACGAGGGCGCGGCCTCACCCCGGAGAGGTGATTTACGCACAGGAAAAGCTGCCGGAGCAGGGCTCAGCTCGGGCCGCTCACGGTGCGAGCCGGACGGGCAGCGCCTCCAGGCCGTGGATGAGCGTGCTCGGCCGCCAGCGCAGCGAGGCCGCCGGGACCGCGAGGCTGATCGAGCCGAACCTCGACAGCAGGCCGGAGATGGCGATCCCGGCCTCCAGCCGGGCCAGCGGCGCGCCCAGGCAGTAGTGGATGCCGTGGCCGAACGCCAGCTGCCCGGAGCTGTCCCGGCCCAGGTCCAGCCGGTCCGGGTCGCCGAACCTCGCCGGGTCCCGGTTGGCGCCGCTCAGCGAGACGAGCACGGGATCGCCCCGTCCGATGCGCACACCGCCGAGCTCGAGCGGCTCGGCCGCGCACCGGAAGGTCGCGTTGCTGACCGGGTTCACGTAGCGCAGCAGTTCCTCCACGGCGCTGCTGGTCAGGGACGGGTCGGCGCGCAGCCGGGCGAGTTCGGCCGGGTTGAGCAGCAGCGCGAGCATCCCGCTGGCGATCAGGTTGACCGTGGTCTCGTGCCCGGCCACCAGCAGCAGGAACGCCATCGACACCAGCTCGTTCTCGCTGAGCCTGTCCTCCCCGTCCCGGGCCGCGAGCAGCGCCGACAGCAGGTCGTCGCGGGGCTGCTGCCGCTTGGCCGCCAGCAGCGCCATGAAGTAGCGGGCCATCGCGGTGGCGTGCGCCTGGAACACCTCGGGCGCGGGGATGTCCGACACGATCGTGGCCGACCAGACGCGGAAGTCGTCCCGGTCGGCGGGCGGCACGCCGAGCAGTTCGCAGATCACGGTGATCGGCAGCGGGAACGCGAACGACGCGAGCAGGTCCACCTCGGACTGGCCCCTTTGTGCCCCTTGGCCCCTTTGTGCCCCTTGGTCCGCCATGTCCTCGAGCAGCCCCGCGGTGATCGCGGTGATCCGCGGCCTGAGCCGCTCCACCTGGCGCGCGGTGAAGGCCTTGTTCACCAGCCGGCGGAGCCGGCCGTGGTCGGGCGGGTCGGTGTTGAGCATGTGCAGGTCCATCGTGGCGATGATGGAGTCGGGCTCCGGGTGCCAGCCGGGCATGCGCTTGCTCAGCCGGGGGTCGGCCAGCGCGGCACGCGCCTCGGCGTACCCGGTGACCAGCCACACGGGTACTCCGCCGGGCATGATCACCGGCGTGACCGGGCGCTTGGCCCGCAGCCGGGCGTGCACGGAATACGGGTCCTGGAAGTAGTCGGCGCCCAGGCGTTCCGCTGCGATGTGCGGCGCGCTCATGCGTGTTCCCCTCGTCAGTTCGGCGAGCCCCCCGGCCCCCGTGGCCCTCGCACCCCCTCAGTCGGCAGCTTAAGTAATAACTCGACTGTTGTAAAGACGGCGCCGGGACCGGGGTCCGGCGGGCTGGCCGGCGTGACGGCGGGCCGCGCCCGGTACAGCGCGGACGGCCACCAGTTCCACCGTCCGATCAGCACCACCGCCGACGGCACCAGCAGCGTCCTGACCAGGAACGTGTCCATCAGCACGCCGAGCGCGAGTCCGACGCCGACGTTCACGATCGTCCGGACGTTCTGCGTCCCGGCGCTGCCGGACCCCACGATCGCCAGCACCCCGAACGTACCGGCCAGCACCAGCCCGGCCGACGACACCGTCGTCCCGGTGACGCTCAGCGCCCGGCCCACCGCCTCACGCAGCGGCAACCGCTGGGCTTCTTCCCTGATCCGCGTCATGACCAGGATGTTGTAGTCCTCGCCCAGCGCCAGCAGGAACACGAACAGGAGGAACGGCAAGATGAACGTCAGCCCCGGCTGGCCCGCGGCCCCGACGAACACCAGCACGGTCAGCCCCAGGGCCGCGAAGTAGGAGAGCACCACCGAGACGATCAGGTACAGCGGTGCGATCAGCGAGCGCATCACCAGCGCGAGCAGCACCGCGATGACCGCGACGGCGATCGGTATGACCGTCCACAGGTCGCCGCCGGACAACTGCGCGACGTCGTAGGTGAACGCCGCCTGCCCGGTCACCCCGGAGGCCGTAGCGCCGGCCGCCCGCGCCGCGCGGTCGGCCGCCGCCCGGACGGCGGGCACCGCCTGCGCCGCCGCGGTGCTGGTTGCGTTGCCCGCCGCGAGCGAGGTCGCGAACGAGATCGTGCGCCCGTCCGCGCTGACGTAGGAGCCGCTGGCGCGGTAGGACCGGTACGCGGCCAGCCTGGCCGGCGGGACCTGCGCCGGGGCCGAGGCCTGGATGGCCCGCGGCGGCCCGTAGGTGGCGTACAGCGCGGTGTACTGGGCCGCGGTCAGCGCCGTCCCGTTGGCGTTCAGCGGCCCGGACACCGAGCTGAACACGGCGTCGCCGGCCAGCTGCCGCTCCGCGGCGGCCACGGCCCCCGCGGCGGCCCAGGCAGGCTGGCGCAGGCGCAGCACGATGACGGTCGGGTTGGCCGCCGCCCGAGGGAAGTGCCTGGTCAGCAGGGCGTTACCCGCGGCGGAATCGCTGCCCGCCGGACCTGTTGCCGCGCCGCCGAACCCCGCGGCCAGGTAGCCCGCCGAGGCCACCGCGAGCGCGCAGAACACGACCAGGCCGATGACCAGCGTGGTCACCGGCCGTCGCACGATCCGCGAGCAGGCCGGGCCCCACCACCCGGGCCGGCCGGCCCCCGGCCGGACCGAGGACGGCCAGAACGCCACCGGGCCGCAGATCGCGAGCAGCGCGGGCAGCAGGGTGAGCCCGGCCACGAGCATCAGGGCGATCGCGATCGCTAGCGGTGCCGCCAGTCCGGAGTAGAGGCTGAAGGTGGCGCTGGCCAGTGAGAGCAGCGCGGCGATGAGGACGCCCGCGGAGAACGTGATCGTCTCGCCGACCCGCGCCACCGACAGCACGATCGCCTCGTGACAGCTAAGCCCGGCCCGCATCTCCTCCCGCACCCGGAACATCAGAAACAAGGCGTAGTCGGTGCCAGCGCCGAGCACCAGCACGATCAGCAGCAGCGAGGCGATCTGGGACACGCCCAGGCCGTGCACCGCGGCCTCGGCGGTGAGCCGTTCGGCCGCCAGCACCACCACCACCGCGGGCAGCACCGCGATCAGCGGCGCCAGCGCGGACCTGAACACGGCTACGAGCAGCGCAATCACGAAGGCGATGGAGAACCACTGGACCTGGCCGCCGGTCTTGCCCGCGGTGGCGTTGGTGTCCGCCCGGGTGGCCACCGTGCCCGCGGTGTGCACCGAGAACCCGGGCGGCAGGCCGGCCGCGCGGATCGCGTCGCGTACCTGCCCGACCAGGGTGGCCTGCTGGGAAGCGGCGAGCCCGCCCGACTGGGCCAGCGCGGCCAGCACCGTGAGCTGCTCGGCCTGCCCGTCGGCCGACTGCCCGGCGTCCCGCACCGAGACGACGCGGGAGATCCGGGCCAGCGAGCGCTCGAGCCGGACCAGGAAGGCCTCGTCGGCGCCGGTCAGTGTCCCGCCCGACCGGGCGGCGACCACGGTGACCGCGGTCAGCGAGGCCCCCTGCAGCGGCGAGGCCAGCTGGGCCGCCTGCTGGCTGGGTGCGCTGGCCGGCAGGAACGAGGTGTTGTCGCTCTGCGTCACGCTGGACAGCGACGGCAGCAGCGCCATCGCCGCGACCGCGCCGGCCACCCAGGCCAGCACGATGGCCCAGCGGAAGCGCACGGCCAGCCGTCCGGTCGCGGCGAAAAAGGTACCCACGAAGGCCATCGTGGCCGGCCGGGGTGCGCCTTCGTTAGACCCGCGGGAGCGTAAAGTTGCTTCGTGGCAGATCGGTACGGACCCGTAGCCTTCCGGCCGGCGCCGGGCGAGATTCCCGAATCCCCAGGGGTTTACCGGTTCCGCGACCAGCGCGGCCGGGTCATCTACGTCGGCAAGGCGAAATCGCTCCGGCAACGGCTCAATCAGTACTTCGCCGACTTCGCCAGCCTGCATCCGCGCACCCAGATGATGCTCCAGACCGCCGCCGGGGTCGAGTGGACCGTGGTCGGCACCGAGGTCGAGGCGCTGCAGCTGGAGTACTCCTGGATCAAGGAGTTCGACCCCAGGTTCAACATCAAGTACCGGGACGACAAGAGCTACCCCTACCTGGCCGTCACCATGGGGGAGGAGTACCCGCGGGTCCAGGTCATGCGCGGCGCCAAGCGCAAGGGCACCAGGTACTTCGGCCCCTACAGCCACGCCTGGGCCATCCGCGACACGGTGGACACGCTGCTGCGCGTGTTCCCGGTCCGCACCTGCTCGGCGGGGGTGTTCAAGCGGTCCGGCCAGATCGGCCGCCCCTGCCTGCTCGGTTACATCGGCAAGTGCTCGGCGCCGTGCGTCAAGCGGATCAGCGCCGAGGAGCACCGTCAACTGGCCGAGGACTTCTGCGACTTCATGGCCGGGCAGACCAGCCGGTTCGCCAGCCGCCTCGAGGCCGAGATGAAACAGGCCGCACGCGAGGAGGAGTTCGAGCGCGCCGCGCGGCTCCGCGACGACCTGCGGGCCCTTGAGCGCGCGATCGAGAAACAGGCAGTGGTGCTCGGCGACGGTACCGACTGCGACGTCATCGCGCTGGCCGAGGACCAGCTCGAGGCGGCCGTCCAGGTGTTCTACGTGCGCGGCGGCCGGGTCCGCGGGCAGCGCGGCTGGGTCCTGGACAAGATCGAGGAGGTGACGCCGGCCGGCCTGGTCGAGCAGTTCCTCGGCCAGGTCTACGCGGACAGCCCGGCGGGGACCGAGGCGATCAACGCCGGTATCCCGCGCGAGGTCCTGGTGCCCGAGTTGCCGCCGGACCCGGAGACGATGACGCAGTGGCTGGCTGAGCGCCGCGGCGGCCCGGTCAGCCTGCGGGTTCCTCAGCGCGGCGATAAGAAGGCCCTGCTCGACACCGTGGCCAGGAACGCGGGCGAGTCGCTGGCCCTGCACAAGACCCGCCGCGCCAGCGACCTGACCACCCGCAGCAAGGCGCTCAACGAGATCCAGGACGCCCTGGGCCTGGACGACGCGCCGTTGCGGATCGAGTGCTACGACGTGTCCAACCTGCAGGGCACCCACGTGGTCGCGTCGATGGTCGTGTTCGAGGACGGCCTGGCCCGCAAGAGCGAGTACCGCAGGTTCGCGATCAAGGGCACCGACGGCACCGACGACATCTCCTCCATCCACGAGGTGATCACCCGGAGGTTCCGCCGCTACCTGGCCGAGCGCGAGAAAACGGGCGAGCTGGATACCCTCGGCGATCCCGAGGCCGGCGAGGACTCCGAT
>Ga0207699_10001361_pt1 | contig 11626 bp, 10 predicted proteins | sample LARL51metaG_FD_184344 | JGI IMG/M metagenome (GOLD analysis project Ga0207699, IMG submission 184344) | Corn, switchgrass and miscanthus rhizosphere microbial communities from Kellogg Biological Station, Michigan, USA - LAR L5-1 metaG... | ecosystem: Host-associated > Plants > Roots >...
ACGTACGCCGAGTCAGCGTTCGAGGAGGAATACCGCGCCGTACTGCGCGCGCTGGCCGCGTCCGGGCGGGTCCTGGAGCTGAACACGGCCAGCCCGCTGGCCTCGGTCACCTTGCTGCGCTGGTGGGCCCAGGAAGGCGGCACCGCGGTGTCGTTCGGCAGCGACGCGCACCGTCCCGGCCATGTCGGCGAGCGGTTCCGGGAGGCGGCGGACATCGCGGCCGCCGCCGGGTTCCGCCCCGGCCGCGACCTGGTCGACTTCTGGCGCCGCTGACGGAGATCCCTCGCCGCCCGGCTGAGGCAGGCGGGCCTTCCGGTTGATGCGGAAAACCAGGGCTGGCCCGGATTGCGGCGTTGCCGGCTGGTCAAGGTTGGTCTACCTTGGTCAGGAGGGGGCGTCGCGCTGTGCGTCGATGATCTCTGGGCTGCTCTGGACCTCGGCGGTACGTTAACCGCACGCAACGAGTTCAGGCACATGACAGCACCCAGCTCCACCCGGGTTCCCCCGGCAGGACCGGCCGGGCCCACCGCCTTGGCCGATGAGCAGGACCGGCAGGGGGCCGGCCGGATGGGCTCGCGGTGAGCTGCCCGGCCATCGAAGGCGAAACGCTGCGGATAACCTCCACCCGCAGCCCGCCCAGCCTGGCGATCAACGGTGAGATCGATGAAACCAGTCGCCGGCCAGATCTCTCCGACACGGCCCTGTTCCCTGGGAGGCGTAGTCTCAGGCAGGCCAAATAGGTAGCTGTTGGGTCGAGTCCCCGCCTGGCTGCTGTGGCAGGAAGGCGGACCATGCTGGGTTTCCGGCTGAGTTGCACGTGTACTCAGGTAGCGCTCGGCGGCCGCACCAGCTCCGGCCGGTGCCCGGGGCCCATTGACTGCTGCACCCCCGGGCGTCTTGGCACGCACAGCAAAGCGGGCAGATGACCGTCAGCCGGCCGGCAGTCCTGTGGGACCTGGTGGCGGCGCACGCTGCCGCGGCCGGCCGGGGTGTGTCGGTGGCTGACGTGTGTGCGGTCGCCGTGGCCGAGGCCCAGGCCAGTGGGGCGTGGGTGGCCGCCGCCAGCCGCGGGGGGCCCGATTTTGTCATCTGCGTGACGGATCCGGTCGCAGAGCGGCTCGCGGAGATTTCGCTGATGCTGGGGGAGGGGCCGTGCCACGATGTGCTGGCCACCGGCGCGCCAGTCCTGGCCGCTGACCTGGGCGATGCCGAGTCTGTCCGGCGGTGGCCCGCGTTCACGCCGGAGGCGCGCGACGGGGGGGCGGCGGCGGTGTTCGTGTTCCCGCTGGTGATCGGGGCGATCCGGGCCGGGGTGATGGGCCTGTACCGCGTTTCACCGGGCCCGCTGGGCGGCCCGCAGCTCGGTGACTGCCTGCTGCTCGCGGACGGCACGACGATGCTGCTGCTCGGCAGTCTGGAGCGCAGCCCGGACGGGGCAGATGATGGGAGAGGATTTGACGGGCAGCCTTCCGGCCTGGCGGTGCACCGGGCCGAGATCGACCAGGCCACCGGGATGCTCACCGTGCAGCTGGACGTCAGCGCCGGGGAGGCGTTTGCCCGGCTCCGGGCTTACGCTTATGCCGAGGACCGGCGGCTCGCCGACGTGGCCCGCGACATCGTTGCCCGTCGGCTGCGCCTGCACCCCGACCCCGCGCATGACGGTGGGGAATGACCGGCCCGCTGCCACGCGTCCGGTCCCCCGCAACGATTGTCGTCTACCGACGAGAAGGTGACCCAGATGAATTCTGAGCTGCTGTCCGACACCTTCGTCGACCTGGCCGACACGATGGTCGCTGACTTCGACGTCATCGACTTCCTGCACATGCTCACCGACCGCTCCGTAGCGCTGCTGGCTGCGTCCGCGGCCGGTGTCGTGCTCGCCGACCCCCGCGGCCAGCTGCGGGTCGCCGCGGCCTCGAGCGAGGCCGCCAGCCTCGTCGAGCTGTTCCAGATCCAAAACGACCAGGGACCGTGCCTGGATTGCTTCCGCACCGGCCAGCCCGTCACCGCCGCTGACCTCGCCGGCCCTGATGAGCGATGGCCGCGATTCGCCGCCGCCGCCGTCGGGGCCGGGTTCCGCACCGTGGAAGCTCGGCCGATGCGGCTGCGCGACCAGGTGATCGGCGCGCTGAACCTGTTCCGCGCCGAACCTGGCCCGTTCAGCGACTCCGACCTGCGCATCGCGCAGGCGCTCGCCGACGTCGCCACCATCGGGCTGCTCCAGGAACGGCACCTGCGCCGGAGCGAGACGCTCGCCGAGCAGCTCCAGGCCGCGCTCAACAGCCGGGTCATCATCGAGCAGGCCAAAGGGAAGCTCGCCGAGCGCTTCACCATCGAGATGGATGGCGCTTTCCGGCTGCTCCGCGACCACGCCCGCAACACCAACCAGCGGCTCACCGACGTCGCCCGTGAGTTCGTCAACAGCAGCACGGCGGACTTCCCGCCACCCCCCGCGGCCAGCCACCCGACCGGTAACTCAGCAGGGTGGTGATCAGCGCGGCCGCCGCCGGGTTCCGGCCGGCCGCGACCTGGTTGACTTACGGCGCCGCTAATGGGATGCCGGGCCCGTCACGAACGTGGCGATGAGGTCGCGCACCTCGCCCGGCCGGAAGGCCAGGGTCGCGTCCCCGATGGCGAGCTCGGTGCGCTGGGTGCCCGGGTCACTGGTGCTCATCGGGGCTGTCCAGGTCCACACGCCGCGCTCTTCAGCCAGCTGGCGGACGGCCGCGGTGAACCCCTCCGGGCTGGTGCGCAGCAGCAGGTGCATCATGGGGGACTGCGGCGGATCTGGGAGGACCTGGACGCCCGGCAGGTCACGCAGCGCGTCCGCTATCGCCCGGGTATGGCTCAGGTAGCGCGGCATCATCGGCAGCCGCCGGGCCAGGCAGCTGAGCGCGGACGCCGCGTTCGGCCACAGGCCGTACAGCCGGCCGCCCATCCGGTGCCGCCACTCGCGCACCTCGGTGATGACGTCCTCCGGGCCGGCCACGCAGCATCCAGGCAGCGCGCCCAGGCCCTTGTAGAACGACACGTACACGGTGTCGAACAGGCTGGCCACCGCCTCCGGCGGCTGCTGGTACCCGGCCGCCGACTCCCACAGCCGGGCCCCGTCCAGGTGCACCGCGGCCCCGTGTTCCCGGGCCCACTGGGTCTGGGCCACCAGCTCATCCCACGGCGGCTGCTGACCGCCTATCTCCCGCTGCGGCAGCTCCAGCAGCAGCGCCGCCACCGGTTCGGCGATCCCGCGCAGATCATCCAGGGTGAGCAGCCGGTGCCGCTCGCCCACTGGGCGGCCAGCCAGCTGGTGCAGCCGCTGGTAGCCCCGGTCCTCGTGCACGTCCAGGTGGCAGGTGGGGTGGAAGGCGATGACCCGCCGCTGCCGCCGGTCGGCATGCACCCGCAGTACCGACTGCTGGGCCATGGTCCCGCTGGGCAGGAACACCGCGGCCGGCTTGCCGAGCACCAGCTTGATCTCGGTCTCCAGCTCGGCCACCACGCCGCCCTCGCCGTACCGGTCGGGCACCGTGTCTATGGGCACCGTAGCCAGCAGGTCGGCGGCCCGGGCCGGTCCGTGGCTGTGCAGGAAGCGGGTGCACGCGTCGCGCAGCGCATCCAGGTCGCGGCCGGCGGTGGCCCCGGCCACCGGGGAACTGGGTGCGGCGGCCGGGCCAGCTGCCGTGTCCGGGACGGCTGAGGTGTCGAGTGCGATGTCATCGGCGGGGGGCATGCGGTCATTCTGCCGGGCCGGCCCGGCCGGATTCCACGTCCCGGCGGGTAGTTTGTGCAGTTTGCCCAGAGCTGTGCGACCGCCGGGCCCGGGCCCGGCGGCCCGGCTGGACATAATGGATCATGCCCAATCCGGCGGAAGACGCCCTGGCCAGCGCAGGCATCGGGTACCGGCTGATCCAGCACGGCCCGGTGCGCAGCCTGGCCGAGGCGGCCGAGGCGCGCGGCGTGCGCCCGGCCCAGGTAGTGAAGACGCTGGTGGTACGGCGCGGGGCCGATGACTTCCTGTTTGTGCTGGTCCCTGGGGACCGGACGATCTCCTGGCCGAAGCTGCGCGCACTGCTCGGTGTCAGCCGGCTGTCCATGCCGGATGCCGCCGTCGCCCAGCAGGTGACCGGGTACCAGCGCGGCACGATCACCCCGTTCGGCGCGGTGCGCCGCTGGCCGGTGATCGCCGACCAGCGGCTGGCCGGGCAGCAGATCACGCTGGGCATGGGCCAGCACGGCCTGGCCGCCGCGGTAGCTGCGGACCAGGTCATCCAGGCCCTGAACGCCGAGGTGGCGGACGTCAGCGATGCCGGGGCCCCGGCCCGCGGCTAGCTCCGGGCCAGCGGCCGGGCCGGCTCAGGGCAGCACGTCAGTTTCGGTGATGCCCGGGCCCTGGCCGTCGCGGATGAACCACTCGGTGCCGAACGTGTACCGGAACGCGTCGTCCGGCAGGGCCAGGAAGAACGACTGCTCGCTGATCTGGCTGGCGTGCGCCCGCATGGCCCGCCGCTTTGCGCCCACCCACGGCGACACGTCCACGGCCGTGGTGATCACCGACTCCGGCTGGCCGAAGTCCGGATCCCGGTCCGGCTGGTCGTCCTGGTCCTCCGGGCTGGCCCAGGCGAACCGCTGCCGGGCGCGCTCGATGTGGTCGCGGTTGATCGTGGACTGGTAGACCCGCGGCGTGCCCGCCAGCTCCGCAGCCCGCAGGCCCACCCGGTGGACCTGGATATGGTCCGGGTGGCCGTAGCCGCCATTGTCGTCGTAGCAGGTCAGCACCTCGGCGTTTTCCTCGGCCAGCAGGGCGGCCAGTTTCCCGGCGGCCTCCTCCACGGGGGTGGTCCAGAACGAGCCGGGTGCCAGGTTGGCCGCGGTGCCCATCATCCCGGAGTCCCGGTAGCCGAGGAACTCCAGCCGCTGCGCACCCAGGATGTCCGCGGACGCCTGGGTCTCGGCCACCCGGCGCTGCCACAATTCCTCCCCGTCGGCCAGGAAGCCCTCGGGTACCTCACCCTGCTCCCCGCGGGTGGCGATGACCAGCACCACCCGGTGCCCGGCGTCGGCCGCCTTGCGGATCACCCCGCCGCACGCGATGCACTCGTCGTCGGGGTGAGCGTGGAAGGACACCAGGGTTGACATGCCGGTGACGCTACCCGAACCAGCCGGCCCGCCAGCTGATCACCGGCCCGGCGCGGCCGACCAGGTGTCCAGGTGGGCGGGCAGCTCGGCCAGCCGGCTGATGACCGCGTCGGGGGTGACCGCGTCGTAGGCCGGCACCGCACTGTGCGGGATCAGCACCGCCCGCATGCCGACGCCCTTCGCGCCGTGCACGTCGTCGTAAGGCCGGTCGCCGACGAACACGCACGCCGCCGGGTCGCTCACCCCGACCGCGGCCATGGCCGCGCGGAACGCCTCAGGATGCGGCTTGGCCCACGGGATCTCGCTGCTGAACACCGCCCCGTCGAGCAGGCCGAGCACGCCGTCGCGGCGGAACACCCGCTCGTGTGCGCTGCGCGGCCACATCGTGTTGGACAGCACGCCGGCCTTGATCCCGCGCGCCCGCAGTTCCCGCAGCAGCGGCGCCGCGTCGGGGTCGGTGTAGGTGTGCGGGTCCCACGCCTCGAAGTAGCTGGCCACAAAGGCCTCCGGGGGAGCAATCCCGGCCCGCTCGAACACGTCGGTGAGGGTGGCGCTGCGCTGCGACTGGTCGGTCTGCGTCCACAGGTCCAGCTCGGCGGCGAGGATGGCGGCCGAGACCTCGCCCGCCCGGCCGCCGGGAAAGTGCGGCTCGCACACACTGCGCCACAGCGCGGCGTGATCCACGGTGTGCCACGGGGTGAGTGTGCCGCCCCAGTCGAAAATCACTGCTTCGATGGCCACGACACGCATCTTATGCCAGTAACCGCTGGTCAGCCGCTGAATAAACGGCCGCCAGGTGGGCCGGGTGCCGTTGCCGCCCAGGCGAAGATTTGGCCGCTGTTCCCTTTCCCTTCTACCGGGAATCAGGCCCTGACCTTAAAGTCATCCGGCAGGACCCGGTCACCGCCGGGCCGGTGGGAAACGAGGAGGATCGATGCCACACGAGCATGGCCGACGGAGGCTGGCAGTGCGCGCCGCCGCCGTCACCGGAACCGCCGCGCTGCTGAGCACCGGCATCCTGGCGGGTGCCGGAACGGCGCTGGCCAGCGCGGCCAGACCATTAGCTCACGCCGCGCCGCAAGACCAGACGGCCAGCAGCTGCCAGCTGGGCAACGGGGTCAAGCACGTCATCGAACTCACCTTTGACAACGTGCACTTCTTCCGTGATAACCCCAATGTGCCTTCCGACCTGCAAATGATGCCCAGCCTGCTGCACTTCTTCGAGCACAACGGCACGTTCGCGTCCAACAACCACACCCCGCTCATCGCGCACACCGGCGATGACCTGCTGACCACGTTCACTGGCCTGTACGGTGACCGGCACGGCATGCCGATCAGCAACTCCTACCAGGCGTACAACGCCGACGGCACGACCGACCCGGCCAGCTCGTTCGCCTACTGGACCGACCCGATCTTCGACACGGCCGCCCACCCGAACGCGGGCCACGACACCAACCCGTCCATGGTCTACGCGGCCAGCCCGCCCGCCACCACCAACCCCCCGCCGAAGCCAGACACCACCACCCCGGCACCCTGGGTGCCGTTCACCCGGGCCGGCTGCAACGTCGGTGAGGCGGGGTCGGTGAACCAGGACCTGGAGAACAACGCGGTGGACATCCCCAAGGTGTTCGGCGCGAACTCGCCCGAGGCCCAGCAGCTCGCCGCCGATACGGACTCATTCAAGGACGCCGAGACCGCGGACTATGCCGGCATCGCCGTGCACTGCGCCAAGGGCAGCGCGTTCTGCTCGTCGGCCACTGGCGTCAAGTTCGGGCAGACCACGCCGACCCCGACCGCGGTCACCGACAGCCTGCCGGACGAGCCGGGCGGCTACGCCGGCTTCCAGGGCCTGTTCGGCCACCGCTACGTGGCACCGCAGGTCGGAGCGGGCACGGCCAGCCTGTCGCGCCACGGCTACCAGGTGACGAACGCCGCCGGGAATCTGGTCGACGAGAACGGCAACCAGATCAACGGCGCCTTCCTCACCAACCACCCCGGCTTCCCCGGGTTCGGCCCGATCAACGCCTCGCAGACCCTGGCCTACGTGGCCGACATGCAGGAAGCCGGGCTCCCGGTCACCAACGGGTATATCGCCGACATTCACGGCAACGAGCACATCCCCGGCCTCACCGCCTGCACCAACGCGCCAGCTGCGCTGGGCAGCGGGGATCCCTGCTACGTCGCCCAGGCGCAGTACTACAACCAGGCGTTCGCCACGTTCTTCAAGCGGCTCGCCGCTGACGGGATCACCACGAAGAACACGTTGTTCGTCATCACCCCCGACGAGGGTGACCACGAGGCTGGGGCCAACGTTGGCCGGGCCATCCAGCCCACCCCGGCCAACTGCGACGGCGCCAAGGTCAGCGGCGATACGGTCACCCCGGACGTCGCCTGCACCTATCCGGCGGGCTCATTCGGCGAGCTGGCCGGCAACATGACCGGTCTGCTGGCGACCCAGAAGTCCGACACCACGCCGTTCAGCATGGAGAATGACACGGCACCAGAGTTCTACGTGACCGGCAATCCCGGGCCCACCGCGCCTGCGGTGCGCACCCTGGAACGCGACGTGGGCGGCCTCACAGCGAACAACCCCTACTCCGGTAATGCCAGCGAGAAGATCACCAACTACCTGGCCGACCCGGTGGAGGAGGGCATCCTGCACATGGTCAACGCGGACCCGGCCCGGACGCCGACGTTCGCCATGTTCGCCAGGCCCGACTACTTCCTGAGCTCGGGCTCGGCGACGTGCAGCGGTTCGTGCGTCACCCAGAACACGGGCTTCGCCTGGGATCACGGTGATTACGCCGCCGAGATCGACACCAACTGGCTGGCCATTGCCGGGCCTGGCGTCGCCCACCTCGGCCTGGACGGCTCACCGGCCGACGCGGGCCCGAGTTCGGCGGGCCCGAACAGCGGCCAGGTCACCGTCCCGGGCAGCGGCACCAAGGGGACCTGGATCGACCTGACCGACGTCCGGCCGACCCTGATGTACCTGACCGGGCTCAAGGACGACTACGAGCACGACGGGCGGGTCATCACCCAACTGCTCTCCCGGCCCAACGCCGCGCTCCGCGCTCCCGGGGTGACCGCGCTCGGTGCCTGCTACAAGCAGCTCAACTCGAGCGTCGGCGAGTTCGGCACAGCCACCCTGCAGGCGGCCACCGCCGCCATCGAGAGCAGCAGCCCAGGAGACACCGCTTACACGCGCACCGACCAGGCGCTGTCTGGGCTGGAGCGGGTCAGGGACGGGCTGGCAGGCAAGATCAAGGCCGAGCTGGAGGCGGCCGCGTTCAGCAATGCCCCCGTGCACGGCGCGTTCGTGCAGACGGCTGCCTGCCGGGCGGTGATCGCCTCGGCTCAGCACCTGGCCGCGGCCAGCTAGCGGACCCGGCTGCCCCGCGGTCCCCGGCGCACCCAGCGCCGGGGACCGCGGCCGCCAGGGGAGACCGCGGCCGCTAGGCCGGGGACCAGGCCAGCGGGAGGGTGTCGATGCCGTAGATGCCCTCGATCCCGCCGAGCTGCGGCTCGCCGGCCAGGCGCAGCCCGGGCAGCCGGGGCGCGAGGAAGGTGAACGCCTCCTCCAGCTCGGCCCGGGCCAGGTTGGACCCCAGGCAGAAATGCGGCCCGGCGCCGAACGTGAGCAGCCGGCCCGCCGCGTCCCTGGTGACGTCGAACTCCTCGCCGCCGGGCAGATCGCGATTGGCCCGTTCCGCGCAGATCGCGACGATCGTCCCGGCCGGGAAGTGCACCCCGCGGTACTCGACCGGGTCGGTGCAGATGCGCGCGGTGAACGGGGTGATCGGCTCGAACCGCAGCACCTCCTCGACCGCCCGGGGCACCAGGCCGGGCTCGCGGCCCAGCGCTGCCCACTGCTCCGGGCAGCGGGCGAACAGCGCCATCGCGTGCGACAGCTGCGCCTGGGTGGTGTCCACCCCGCCCGCGACGACGTTGAGCACCAGGTTCACGCACTCCGCGTGGGAGAGTTTCTCGCCTTCCTCCTCGGCCGCCAGCAGCGCACTGATCAGGTCATCGGACGGCTCCCGGCGGCGCTGGTCGAGCAGGTCCTCCACGTAGTCCTGCAGCTGCGTCACGGCCCGCTCGATCCGCGGCGCCTCGGCGGCCAGCGCCCGGATGTCGAACTGCCGCTGCACCCAGCCGGACCATTCGTGCAGCCGCGGCGCGTCGGCCGTGGGCGCGCCCAGCACGGCGGCGATCGTGAGCGAGGGGTAGGGCTTGGCCACGGCCGATACGAACTCGCATTCCGCCGCGCCGCCGAGGGCCTGCCACAGCTGGCCCAGGAAGCCCCGCATGAACGGCCGCCACTGGTCCGCGGCCCGCGGCGAGAACGCCGGGCCGACCAGGGCCCGCAGCCGCCGGTGCCGGTCGCCGGTCAGGTTGAGGATGTTGGCGTCGATCGAGTCGCGCAGCGGGCCGCCGGTGACGCCGAAGATCTCGGCGATCTCCCGGCCCGGGAAAGCGGTCTGCCGGGCCCGCAGGAAGAACTCGCCGGACTCCCGGTCCAGCACCACGTAGGCCAGTGGCGAGCGGGCCAGCCAGCCCTGCGCCCGCACCTCGGCCAGCCGCTGGTGGTAGACGTCGCCCACCAGCCCGGGCTCGGTGAAGTCGAACACCGGCAGCTCAAGGTCATTCACCACAGGCATGGCCGACATGTCTGGTCCTTCCGACGACACGCCAGACATTACCCGTAAGTAGATTTGCGGCCCAGGGCCAGCGGGCGGCAGCAGCAGATGAACTCGCGTGGGCAATTCGCCCGCTGGCACATTTCCGACACGCGGCCCAGCCGGCGGTGCGGATCGTTAAGCAGCCTGGGAGACTTACCGGCAGCAAGCCGTGCCCAGAGAGGAACCTGCGATGGCCGAGGCGAACGGGACGGTCGCCATTCGCGACCCGGATGTGCTGGTGGGTGAGATCGAGCGCACCCGCCAGGATCTCGCGCGGACCATCGACGCGCTGACCGACCGGGTCAGCGGGGCCAACGTGGCCCGGCGCGCGGCCGCCCGGCTCCGGGAGCAGGCGGGCCGGCCGGAGGTGCGGCTGGCGGGCGCCGCCGTCGCCGCGGCGATCGCGCTGGGCGCCGCGGCCTACCTGGTGCGCCGCCGGCGCAGGTAGCTCAGCCGAATGCCTGGCCTTCGCCCCGGTAGGTGGGCACGGTCGCGGTAACCGCGGCCCCGTCGATCAGGTGCAGCTCGGCGAACCGCTCGCACAGTTCGCCCGCCTTGGCGTGCCGGAACCACACCCGGTCGCCGATGCGCAGCCTGCCGGCGGCCGGGCCGAGCAGCGGCGTCTGCACCTCGCCCGCCCCTTCCTGCCGGTCCAGCCGCAGGCCGGCCGGGAGGTATGGGAGCGGCAGCCGGCTCGGGTGGGCCGGGCCGGACGCCACGTACCCGCCGCCCGCCACCGTGACCACGCCGGGGCCGGGCCGGCGCACGACCGGCAGCGCGAACAGGGCCGCGGGCTGGCCGGAGAAGGCCCGGTAGCTGTCGAACAGCCCGGGCTGGTAGAGCCCGGAGCCCGCGCCGATCTCGGTGACCGCGGCCTCGGCGGCGGTCCGCTCGATCGAGCCGGTGCCGCCCCCGTTGACGAATCTGAGCGGGGTCACCGCGCGCACCGCGGCGGTGATGGCGGCCCGCCGCTGCGCGAGTTCCGCCGCCGACCGGTTTTGCATCAGCCGAACGGCCATTCCGTACAACGGCCGCCCGGACGGCTGGTCGCCGACCCCGGCAATCTGCGCCTCGTAGGCCATCAGACCGGTCAGCCGCAGTCCGGGGCGGGCCACGATGTCCCGGGCCAGCGCCGCAGCCTGCTCCGGGGTGCGTACCGGGGACCGGCGGGCCCCGGCCCGCAGCAGGCCACCGAGCGCCCGGAAACCGGTGTCCAGGTCGATGCAGACCTGCACCGGCGACGGGCTGGGCGCGGCGGCCTCGGCCTTCTCGATCAGGTCGAGGTGGTCCCGGCTGTCCACCATCAGGGTGATCGCCCGGGCCGCCGCCGGGGAACCGGCCAGCCGGGTCAGCGCCGCGCCGTCCGCGGACGGATAGGCAACCACGATGTCGTCGGCGGTGCCCTGGTCAGCCAGCCACAGCGCCTCGGGCAGGCTGAAGGCCAGAATGCCGCGGAACCCGTCCCGGGCCAGGACCGCCGCAAGCAGCGCGCGGCAGCGTACCGACTTGCTGGCCACCCGGATGGGCTTGCCAGCCGCGCGGCGGGCCATGCTGGCCGCGTTGGCCTCGAACGCGGCCAGGTCGACCACGGCGAACGGGGGCTCCAGGTGCGCGGTGGCGGCGTTATACCGCAGCAGGTCATCGGGCCCCAGCTGACCGGGTGACGGAGCGGGACCGCTCACTCAGCCTCTTTGGTCAGCGCGGTGTACTCCTCGGCGGTGAGCAGGCCCGTGGGCTCGGTCTCGCCGGTGAGCCGGATTCGCAGCAGCCAGCCCGCGCCGTACGGGTCGGTGTTGACCAGCCCCGGGTCG
>Ga0207699_10001364_pt1 | contig 11621 bp, 9 predicted proteins | sample LARL51metaG_FD_184344 | JGI IMG/M metagenome (GOLD analysis project Ga0207699, IMG submission 184344) | Corn, switchgrass and miscanthus rhizosphere microbial communities from Kellogg Biological Station, Michigan, USA - LAR L5-1 metaG... | ecosystem: Host-associated > Plants > Roots >...
GAATGTTCAGGTAGAACTGAAGCAACCCCGCGTTATCGAGGTGACGCCTATTGGCTTTGTGAGCGAAGAGCCGGTCGAGCGCAAAGGAACACCCACCAAGCGGCTTCGGGGACGATTGATTTACTTTACGAATGCGGATGTGATGATCCGCCGTCCGTCGGGCGCTATTCTGGTGGTCGACAACTACGAGATTGTTGCCATCTCCGACGGGAAGACACGGTTGGAACCACGCTAGCACGCCTTAGCCTTGTTTTCCCCAGGGAAAACAATCAAACCTAGTAAAGCGCCCGTCGCCTTTGCGCGGCTGTCTTGACGGTTCAGGGCCGTTCGCTACCATACTTGAGGTTGGCCAGAAACCTTGCGTTTACGTTAATCGCGAGTGATCGATTCTGTGTGCTCGAAATTCGCCGATGTGCTGGCCCAGAAAGAGGTGATTTTGCGTTGGAGATTCCGAGGCTACCGCGGAGGGAAAGCCCGAGCGAGAAGCAGGTGGGTTGGCCAGTAGATGATTCCTGCTAGCGCGGCAAAGATTAGGGCCAGATGGACAGGCGCTGGCCCGAACGCACGGTGGAATATGGGGTCGGCAAACGCGTAGTTCAGATTCTGAGTTGGACCCAAGAAACGCGAAACCAGCAGGATAACCATGGCAATCCCTGACTGGAAAAGCAAAGCGCGGCGATCATAACCCGCACGACGTAGTGCCGCAAGCAACATCATCGGTAGAACGACGTGGAATAGGGAGAGTAGGCGAACCCAGAGAGGGAACCGTGCGTCCCACATATATTCCGTACCACCCGTCAGGTGTCTGCCGACAAACCACCGCCAGCCTGCATCAAGACACCACAAAAGATCGCCCGCCAGTGAAGAGACAGTCTGGCTCGAAAGCAACAGCGCATTGTTGTACGCGAAGCCGAGGCATGTTAAGAAAACCGCGACATCGCAAAGATGGAGGAAATTGGCCCAGCCCCAATAGACAGCGTAAGACGGAACCCATACTGCTAGCCACACCAAGCTAGCCCAGCGAACCCAGGAAGGGAAAAAGGATGGATGGAGAGACTCATTCACACTTTACGCTCTGTCCGTTTGTTGCGGACATAAGATCGCAACGCGCGAGGGTACTCGGGAAAGCTGGAGGCTAGAAGTATACGCCGCCTACGCGTCCGCCAGGAACAATTTGATCAGTCGTGAATCTGCCGAGCATGGTCTATCGAGCGATACGCCGTCACTGAGTCCGGAGTAAAGTCGTCTGGCGCAAGGGGCCTGGCAAGTACGAGGGTGTTGACGGAAAAAAAACAATCAGCACGAAGAGGCCAATCATCGAGTCGTGGGCGGTCGTATACGCCTGGAACGGCAAAGAGGTCGAAAAGGTTCAAATCTCCGATTAAGGAATTAGTCTTTGGAGGCTGTTGGGATTGTCATCCAACGGCTCAGCTTTCGCCGTCAATTAAACAGGCGGTCAATGCGAGCACCGACTTCTTCATGAGCGACGTACTCGCCGCGATCAAGCGCCTCTAGGCCACGCTTCACCGCAACGACGAATCGCGCTTCATGCTCCAGGTAAAACCCAATCACTTCCTGTGCCAACTCATTCGCATTGCGGCCTTTGCGTGTGGCCAGTTCGCTGAGTTCGGCTTCCTGTTCGGGAGTGAGATGTACTTCCATAGTTGCGAGTCTAGGCAACTGGTTGTTTTGCCGTCAATAAGGAGCGAAGCGGGTGAAGCGGGTCAGTTGTTCGTGCCTCTACTTTTCATTCGGAGCGGTCTTGAAGCGCGCAACGTCGGAACCGTTTGAGTTGGCGGTCCCTGTACTGGGGGGATTTGCTCTGGTGAGCAAGCCTGGAGACACGTTCCAGTGCTGACCCGCGTCGGTGACAACCGTGACTGTCTTCTTGTTGTAACGGGTCAAAGTTCCCAGTAACTCAGGGCTGCCGCCAGGATGGAATTTCACTCTCTCACCGACGCGGAAGTTCAGCATGGCGGAATGCGAGCGCATTTGATTGAGGAATCTGAGCCGAGCCACGACCTTGTGATTTAACTCGATGAGTTCATCTTCGGAAAGGGAGTCAATATCGATATGCCGCATAAGATTTTGCCTTCCAGGGTGCTCGCATATTGTTCCCAAAACGCGCAGTTAAGAACCCAATTCGGAGCAGTCGGAGAAGTCCAGAAAAAACACGTCTCCTTCGGCTGGAGTTTTTCTTGCCTCTCAGCCCACTTGATCAAGCGAAATTCTGTTCTGCTTTCCCCCGCGCTGTGCTCGGTTGCGGGGTAAGGCGCACCCTTGGTTTGAGTTTTCTGTTGCACTCAGGAGGCCTGCCAATTCCGGATCGGTAGAACCTCTCTCTTCCCCTTTTTTTCCTCGACCTCTCAACCGCTGTGCACCGCTGTTTTGTCAATTTCTGTTGCTTGAGCTAAAACGAGAAAAGCCCATGGGCCCAGGCAAAGTTGCAATTCACCCTGAGATTCCACAACCTCATGTGCTTGACTGCCTCTACCACCCCACTGTTCGTCCTCCGAATCCAGCGCTCGCTGCCAGCGCCCCGGCGGAATCGGCAACCGGAGCTCAGCGGGAACCCGATCGAAGTGACACACAAAAAGGATTTGACTGGAACTGTCCCATCTCCTGACCAGCAGCGCCTTGTGCCGGGTGAAGGGTGTGACCTCCAAAGCGTCCTTGTCCAACGTTGCCAGCGGGGACACCTCGCGTCGCAAGCGAAGCAGCTCCTGATAGAAATGCCAGAGCGCGCGATGGTTCCCTCCAGATTGTAAATCCCAGTTCAGCTTGCAACCGAGGAAGGTTGCTTCGCTCTGGGGGTCGGGAATTTCGCCTAACCAGCCAAAACTCACAAATTCCTCCCGCCGTCCTCGGCGTACAGCCTCAATCAGAGATGGGTCTCCGTGACTGACAAAGTATTGGAATGGCGCTGATTCGCCGTACTCCTCGCCCATAAACAACAAAGGAAGGTAGGGCGAAAGCACAAGAGTCCCGGCGGCAAGCTTTAATTGTTCGAAGGACACGAGCTGTGCCAGCCGGTCACCCACTCGCCGGTTTCCCACCTGATCGTGGTTTTGCGCGCAGACGATGAAGCGTTTGGCTGGAATCTGCTTCGACGAATTCCCATGACGCCTTTGGCGAAACTTCGAATATTGCCCAGCGTATAAGAATCCTTTTCGATAGCAGCGAGCCAGATCATCGATGTCAGAAAAGTCTTCGTAGTAGCCATCCCGCTCGCCGGTCAGGAGCACGTGCAAGGAATGGTGAAAATCATCATTCCACACGGCATCAAAACCCCAGCCACCCGCCTCAGGAGCGCACACCACTCGAGCGTCGTTTCGATTGCTTTCCGGGAACAGATAGACGTCCCTGTCGAGTTCTTTGGCCTTGCTGTGAACGGCTGCCCTGAGCTCTTCCAGGAATGTTCGTGACGAGAGATCCACGATCGCGTGAATCGCGTCGAGGCGGAGGGCATCTACATGGAAATCGGTGATCCATTGCAGTGCATTCTCGATGAAGTATCGGCGGACCTCGTCGCTCCCCGCCTCGTCGAAATTGATGGCCTGTCCCCACGGCGTCCTGTAGAGATCCGTGAAATAAGGACCGAAATCCGCCAAGTAATTTCCCTCCGGACCAACGTGGTTGTAAACCACGTCGAGCACTACCGCAATTCCGTGTTGATGGCATGCGTTGACAAATGCTTTTAGCGCTAGCGGGCCGCCGTAAGACGCTTGTACGGCATACGCGTAGACACCGTCGTAACCCCAATTGCGGTCTCCGGGATATTGCGCCAACGGCATCAATTCGATGGCCGTAACACCCAGGTCTTTCAAAGTCGTAAGCCGCGGAGTGATGGCGTCAAAAGTTCCTTGCGCAGTGAACGTTCCCACGTGGAGTTCGTAGAGTACGTAGCTTTCCAGAGGCAGCCCACGCCATCCGGAATCTTTCCAGCTAAACCGCCCGTCTATGATCTGAGACGGCCCGTGGACACCTTCAGGTTGGTATCGGGAGGCCGGATCCGGTCGTTCCTTTTCATCGTTCAGGCGGTATCGGTACAACGCTCCGGCAGCAACGTCTTCCACAACGGCGTGAAAATAGCCGTCGCCGACGGCCTGCATGACAATTTCCCGCTCCCCGGGTTCGCTAATGCATACTTCAACCCGGCTGGCCCGCGGAGCCCAGACCAGAAAACTGCAGGCATTCTCGCCTAGGAGACGGGCACCAAGATCCCAGTGTGCGGAAGTGACGATTCGTGAATTTCTCATATGGCCTGATCACTCGCGACCGTTTCAGTATACAGATAGGAGCGTGCCATTCCGCGAATGGAGGACTGTCGAGGCTCTCGCTAAGCTGATCTGGCTCGAAGCGTTCGCTAGGCCAGAGTGGCTGAATATTTGCCTATCGATACCGAAACAATTCTCACCGGACTGACCTATAATAACTTGCCAGCCCGGATGGAGTTCCTTCGGACCACCGTTTCAGCAGTGAACCAGATTGTTAGCCGAGAACTATGCGATATGTCTGCGTTCACGGGCATTTTTATCAACCGCCACGGGAGAACCCGTGGCTAGAGGCTGTTGAACTTCAGGATACCGCCTACCCATATCACGACTGGAACGAACGCATTACTGCGGAGTGTTATGCACCCAATGCCGCTGCCCGCGTACTTGATAGCAGTCAGCGCATCACGCGACTAGCGAACAATTATTCGTCGATAAGCTTTAATTTTGGACCGACTCTTCTTTCCTGGCTAGAGACGAACGCCCCGACGGTCTACCAATCCATCTTGCACGCGGACAGACTCAGCGGCGAAAAATTCTCAGGTCACGGCTCGGCCCTGGCGCAAGTCTACAATCACATGATCTTGCCGCTGGCCAATCGCCGAGACAAAGTTACACAAGTGAAATGGGGACTGGCGGACTTTCAACGCAGGTTCGGCCGCACACCGGAAGGCATGTGGTTGCCCGAAACGGCCGTGGATACTGAAACGCTGGAAATTTTGGCTGAGCACGACGTGAAGTTTACAATCCTGGCCCCGCGTCAGGCCTCCAGGACCCGGCGCTTTGCAAGCCGGAGCTGGAAGGACGTGAACGGCGCGAAGATCGATCCCAGTCGCGCCTATCTGGCGCGTTTGCCGTCGCGTCGATCGATCGTTTTGTTCTTCTACGACGGTCCAATTTCACAGGCTGTGGCTTTCGAAGGGCTGCTGGATGACGGACGCCGTTTTGTCGAACGGCTGCTGACTGGGTTTTCCGAAACACGAATTTGGCCTCAACTTTGTCACGTTGCCACCGACGGGGAGAGCTACGGGCACCATCATGCCTTCGGCGAAATGGCGTTGGCCTACGCGCTGCAGCAGATCGAATCTGAAAAACTCGCTGAACTCACCAACTACGGGCAATTCCTGCAGCGCTATCCGCCCGACCATTTCGTAGATATTTTACAAAACAGTTCCTGGAGTTGCATCCACGGAGTCGAGCGCTGGCGCGCTAATTGCGGATGCAATTCGGGCGGCCATCCCGCCTGGAGCCAGGAATGGCGGGCTCCGCTGCGAAGTGCGCTTGACTGGCTGCGGGACACTCTGGCGCTGCTCTACGAAAACCGGGCAAGTGCCCTGCTCAAAGATCCATGGAAAGCCAGGGACGAATACATTCGCGTGATTTTGGACCGTTCACAGGAAAACGTGCAACAGTTCCTGGACGAGCACGCTACTCATCCCCTCAATCAGGACGAAGCTCTTGTCGTGCTGAAATTGCTCGAGATCCAGCGTCATGCCCTCTTGATGTATACGAGTTGCGGCTGGTTTTTCGATGAGCTTTCCGGTCTGGAAACCGTTCAGGTAATTCAATACGCGGCCCGTGCCGTGCAATTAGGAGAAGAAATTTTCGGCGATCCCTTGGAGGCTCAGTTTCTAGACCGCTTACGGCTCGCCAAAAGCAACCTGCCGGAGCATCAAGACGGCGCACAGATCTACGAGAAGTGGGTCAAGCCTGCTATGGTCGATATGGCTCACGTGGCAGCTCACTACGCCATTAACTCGCTATTCGAACCATATCGGGAAGGTACGCAAATTTACTGCTACGACGCCAAGCGGGCGGACATTCACATAGAAACGGAAGGCAAGATGCATTTGGAGGTCGGCCACGCGGAATTCAGTTCACGAATTACGCGCGAGTCATCGCAGCTGTCGTTTGCTGTTCTCCACATGGGCGACCACAATTTAGTCTGCGGCGTTCGGCAAGCCTCGGAGAACGGCCAAGATCAGCCGCTGAACGAACTGCTCAACAGTGCCTTTGCAAAGGCCGACTCCACCGCGATCATTCGGCTCCTTGATGAAGGCTTCGGAAAGAAAGTGTATTCCTTGCGATCGCTTTTCCGCGACGAGCAGAGAAAAATCCTCAGGTTGATCTTGGATGAGACCCTGACAGACGCCGAGGCCGCATATCGGAGCATTTACGAGCGGCGCGCCCAGTTGATCCGCTTTCTGAGCGACATTCAAGTTCCGATTCCGAAAGCTCTTCAGTCCGCGGCGGAGATAGCATTGAACAGTCAGTTGCGCGAAGCGTTTCGAAACCGGGACGTGGATGTCGATAGTGTCCGCAGGCTCCTAAAAGAGGCTTCTGGCCTTCACGTTGATCTCGACAAGACCACGGTCGAGTTCTCCGTTCGAAAACGTATCGAGGAAGCTGCCGCGAAGTTTGCCTCGCATCGTGCTGATTTCGGAACTCTCGAGAGGCTCAATTTCCTGCTGGAACTGGCCGGCTCGTTGCCGTTCCCTGTAGTGCTGTGGGAGACGCAAAATACCGTATATACGCCACTCATTCAGTCATACCGGGAATGGCGACTGGAAGCGGAAAAAGGGAACCCTGTCGCGCAGGGCTGGCTCCGCGTGCTCACCGGCGTGAGTGAAAAGGTTGGAACAAAGCTCGCATAGAGACTTTATGGCGACCCCTCGGATTCCCCTCGCTTGCTACAGGCTGCAATTCAACCGGGATTTTACGTTTCGCCGTGCATCGCACACTGTGGACTATCTCGCTCGGCTCGGAATCACGGATATCTACGCGTCGCCCCTCTTGCAAAGCCGGCACGGTAGTCAACACGGATACGACGTTACGGACCCCTCGCGGATTGACGGCGAACTGGGCAACGAAAATCAGTTCGAGGCGTTCCAATCGGCCTTGCAAAAACACGGCATGGGCTTGCTTCTCGACATCGTCCCGAATCACATGGCTGCCAGCCCGGAAAATCCATGGTGGACGGACGTGCTCGAGAATGGACCCGGCTCGGCTTACGCGGCCTACTTCGATATCGATTGGCATCCGCCGTCTCACACGCTCGCTAACAAAATCCTGCTGCCCGTGCTCGGTAGATTCTATGGCCAGACCCTCAACAACCGGGAGTTCCGGCTCGTTTTTCGGCAAGGGCGTTTCCTGATCCAGTATTACGACATGTCTTTCCCTCTCACTCTCAAGTCGTACCGGCGGATTCTGAAACATCGGGAACATGTCCTGGAAAAGAGACTCGGCGCGGATTCGGGTTCCTTTCAGGAATATTTGGGAATCGTCGCCGCCTTGGCAGCGCTGCCAGAGCGGGACTCTTTGACTATCGACGCGGCTGGCGAGCGTCGCCTTCAGGTTGAAGGGATCAAAGAGCGGCTACGCCAGCTTCACGAGAAAAACCGCGAGGTTCAGCGATTCGTAAGGGACAATCTGAGAATTTTCAATGGAAAACGAAATCAGCCAGGCAGTTTTCGCCATTTAGATCGTTTGCTGTCCGAACAGGCTTATGTCCTGGCCTATTGGCAAAACGTCAACGAAGGAATCAACTATCGGCGCTTTTTCACGATTACTGACCTGGTGGGTCTGCGCGTCGAAGATCCCATGGTCTTTGAAGCAATACATGCCGTGATTTTGCAACTGATTGAGAGAAGAGTTGTCAGCGGGCTTCGCATCGATCACATCGACGGTCTTCGCGACCCGCTAGGTTATCTTCGGCGCCTGCAAGAACGCGCCAGCAGCTCCCATGGGAAGGGAAACTCAAACAGCTTCTACGTGATTGTGGAAAAAATACTCTCAGGAGCTGAAAAGCTTCCCAAGGAGTGGCCCGTCCAGGGAACAACCGGTTATGAATATTTGAACGCCGTCAACCGGCTATTTATTCATCCCCAAGGGGCGCGACAGGTCGAACAGGTTTATTTTCGATTTCTCCGCAGACAGCTTATCTATGAAGACGTGCTGTATCAGAGGAAAAAACTGGTCATGTCCACTCTGCTCTCGGTCGAGATGAGATACCTCGGCCGGCTGCTCGGCGTCTTGGCACAAAGTGATCGTTACGCGCGGGACTTCTCGCGAACGGACCTTGCACAAGCGCTCATCGAAATCACCGCATGCTTCCCGATTTACCGAACGTATATTCGCAGCATGGAAACGCCCAACGAAGCGAAACGCCATATTAACCACGCCGTGGACGCGGCGCGAAGTCGAAACCCAGGCCTCGACTCGTCCTGCTTCGATTTTGTCCGTGATGTGTTGCTGCTGAAGGATGCCGGTCATCTACTAGCGGAGCAGCGCGAAGCGCATCTTGCCTTCGTCATGAGGTGGCAGCAGTTCACCAGCCCGATTGTCGCCAAAGGCTTGGAAGACACCGTCCTGTATGTTTATTGCCCGCTTCTTTCGCTCAACGAAGTGGGCCAAAACCCAAGCCCGTCTGCCGCTGCTGTCGCACCCGAATTCAGCGCGCTCGCGCGTGAACGGCAACGCCAGCAGCGATACGGTTTGAATAGCACTTCGACGCACGACACAAAACGCGGCGAAGACGTGCGTGCTCGAATCAACGTCCTCTCCGAAATCCCCCGTGAATGGCAAGCACACCTCAACAGGTGGGCACGCTGGAACAAGAAAAGGAAAGGAGTAGTCCAGTCTCAGGAAGCGCCGGATCGCAACGAGGAAATCTTCTTGTACCAAACATTGATCGGCTCCTGGCCCCTGGAGAAAGGCGAAATCCCGAGATTTCGTGACCGCGTGGAAGCCTATATGATCAAGGCAATCCGCGAGGCTATGGTCCATACGCGCTGGAGTTTGCCCAACGCTGCGCATGAGCGTGCCTTGACCGATTTTCTTAGGGCCATCCTGGAACCCGGCAGCGACAATCTGTTTTTGAATGATTTCTTGAAATTCCAGCGAAGGATCGCCAAGTACGGCATGTTGAATAGTTTGGCTCAAGTCCTCGTGAAGATGACCAGTCCGGGGGTGCCTGATTTTTACCAGGGATGTGATCTGTGGGATCTTCGTTTAGTTGATCCCGATAACCGGGGGCCCGTCGATTTCGATCATCGCGCCGCTTTGCTGGACGAAATCGAAAAACGCGGCAAGCAGGATCTGCCGCGCCTTGTTCGCGAACTCGTCCAAAACTGGGACGACGGTCGGATCAAGCTCTACCTTATATGGAGGATCTTGAATCTTCGGCGCACGTACCCTCGAGTCTTCCTCGATGGTCAATTCGCGCCGATAAAGACGATCGGTAAGAGGGGAAATAATCTGGTTGCGTATGCGCGCCGCAAACGCGATATCTGGATTGTGACCGTCGTGCCTAGATGGCTGGCGCGCTCGCAGGCGCCGCTGACTTTGCCTCGCTCGCAGGAGTTTTGGCTCGGCTCGCACCTCGTGCTGCCGCCCAATGCTCCGCAGTCCTGGATGAATATACTTACCGGCGGGACAGTGAAAGCAAGCCAGCTGCAAAAAGCAAAGCGCTTGTCATTGCGGGATGTCTTCAAGAATCTTCCGGTTGCTGTCCTAAGAGGAGTCGACACGTCAGGTGTGAAAAACTAACGCGCGAGCCTGACGGGTGAAATTGGCATCAAACAAGGCGACTTTGGCATTATGATTTCGCGGCCGGGAGAGTCAAAACTTTGGCGTCCGAGCGGTCGTCGATAAAAGCGACGCCGGAACGCAACTCGTGAGCGTCGTGGAACACGTGTTGAATAACAACGACTTTAGAGTATTCGTGAAGAGCCCCTATTGAAGACATATCGTACTAGTTAAATTCATTTCTTTCATCTCTGCGAAAAAATTCGACTGCGCTAAGCGTTCCTTGACGGTACATTTTGCCGCACTTTCAATCTGCCTTCATCATGACCTGAGCTTGAGTGTTAAGGCGTTCAGTGTATTTGGGTTTAAAAAGAATCTTGATACTAAGAGCGTTGCCTTCTCGGAGGTTCTCTGTGCCTCGAATTATGATTGCAGATGACCGTGAATCAATGCGCAGCGCGCTGCGGAGTCTGCTCGTACTTCGACCGGGTTGGGTTGTTTGCGGTGAAGCAGAGAACGCGAAAGAAGCGATTTCGAAAGCGACCGAACTGCGTCCCGACCTGATTGTCCTGGATTACAAACTGCAAACTTCCGACGGGATTAGAGCCGCTGACGGTATATTACGAGCGATGCCGACAGTTCCAATTGTGATGTTCACGCTGTATAAGACCGCTGAGCTGGAACTCGAAGCGAACCGAATTGGAATCCGCTGTGTAATCGGCAAAGAAGATGGCATTGAGTCTTTGCTCTGCGCAATCGACAGTGAACTGAATTCGTCTCTTAATCTCGGAAAATTCTAATGGCGGCGGACTAGCATGTGCTGGTTGTGCCGAATACCTGAGCCGACAAAACGGCTCCAGTTCATTTTCTACCTGATTTGCGTCGTGCCGCCTCGTCGAGAGCTCGCCCTTAACCATTTAGGAATCAAGCACCTATGCAATGAAATCCCGTTGCCGTCTCCATTGATCACCACCGGTCGCCAGGCTAAAGCGTAGAATGACATCGAGGTGCGTCGATGGAAGAAAATGGACACCGGAGCGAGGATGATTTAGAGCGACGGTGTGAGGCAGTGTCGCCCGCCGTTGAGCCGTGCGATTATCCCGCGACCGTTCACTGCGCGAAATGCGGCAGATGGTTCTGTGATGCCCACGCTGAGGACGAAGAGTGGCAGACAAATAGACAAGTAAGAGTAGGTCTTCATAGCAGACCTCCTCGGCTCAGTAGAAAGTTTGAGTAGAAAAGAAACGTGCGTGGCCGGGTTTCGGCTACCGATCCAACTCAGAAAGGTTACAGTTCAGGCCGTTCCCGCTGAATCGGTTCAATAGGGTACAGAGGCCACAAATCTCGCTGTAGCCGGAAGCTTTTTTAGAACTTCGGATTCTGCCGAAACATTGCTCTGATTCGCGATCGCGGCACGGTAGCCAGGGACCTCCGAAATCGTCTGCAGTAAGTCCTGCTACCAGGACCGATCACTCCGTCGGGCGATTCGCGGTGTCGATCTCCGATCCGTGAAAGCCCTATGCCAACTGAGGAAGTCGGAGCCCTTCGAAGCCTGCAAACCATATTGCTCAGGTTCAGTACTGGTTGCATGTAGATCCAGACGAGGACGAAAATACTACACGCTCCAGGTCCAACCAATCGCCGCAAGTGGCTTACTTTCTAATGAATTTCGGTTTGGCAGCCTCTTTGCTCCTGTAGGGAGCGAACTCGCCATGGCCCTCAAGGTCGAACATGAAAACAGAACGAGACTATCGCAATCTGGCTTCCGTTCTCCTTCAGCTCGCCACCGCACCTCCTCGGATGGCGGATTGTGCGGAGGGA
>Ga0207699_10001365_pt1 | contig 11618 bp, 15 predicted proteins | sample LARL51metaG_FD_184344 | JGI IMG/M metagenome (GOLD analysis project Ga0207699, IMG submission 184344) | Corn, switchgrass and miscanthus rhizosphere microbial communities from Kellogg Biological Station, Michigan, USA - LAR L5-1 metaG... | ecosystem: Host-associated > Plants > Roots >...
GGCTGGCGCCGGTCTGCGTGGTTGCCGTCAAGATGGCCTCCCGGGACGAGTGCCCTGGCCGCCGCTGGCCAGGTAGCGGGGCCGAAAGTACCGGAGCACCCGGCCGATGCCTCCGACCCTCGCAGATAAATGATTCGTGAACAAGTGAATCCGTTGCATCTACCATGCATAGCAACGAAATCAGTTGACAAGCCGGCCGCGCATGACACCATTGCAGGCGAAGGAGGAGAGCATGGCTCACACCCCGGGAACGCCCGCGCTCCCCGGCGGGCCGGGCGGGGATGGGCCGGTGGCCAGCCGCAACGGCCGCTCCCCAGGCCGCTCCCCGGCTGGTACCGCGCTCGACCACCTGGCCAAGCGCATTATCGAGCAGCTGCAGGAAGACGGCCGCCGGTCCTATGCCGCCATCGGCAAGGCCGTCGGCCTGTCCGAGGCCGCGGTTCGGCAGCGCGTGCAACGGCTGGTGGACGCGGGGACCATGCAGATCGTCGCGGTGACCGACCCGCTGATGCTCGGCTTCAGCCGGCAGACCATGATTGGCATCAAGTGCGCCGGCGATCTCGAGCAGGTGGCTGACCGGCTGGCCGCGATCGACGAGATCGACTACGTGGTGATCACCTCGGGTTCCTTCGATCTGCTGGTCGAGGTGGTCTGCGAAGACGACGCCCATCTCCTGGAGATCCTCAGCCGGGTGCGTGGGGTGCCGAGCGTGACCAGCACGGAGACATTCGTGTACCTGAAACTCCGCAAGCAGACCTACGGCTGGGGGACCAGATGACAGCGCCGAGCGACCCGTATCGCAGCAGCCAGGCCCACCCCCCGCGCCGGGGGCCCGACCCGATGGGGCCGGCCGCCGCCATCGAGGGTGCCGTTGGTTCCGGCGGCCCGGTCGACCGGGCTCAGCAGGAGGCCGCCCGGCGCCACCTGTGGCTGCACTTCACCCGGATGTCCGCGTATAACGAGGCCGACGTGCCCGTCATCGAGCGTGGCGAGGGCCAGTACGTGTACGACCAGCGGGGCAAGCGCTACCTGGACGGCCTGTCCGGCCTGTTCGTCAGCCAGATCGGGCACGGCCGCAAGGAAGTGGCCGAGGCCGGCGCGCGGCAGGCCGCCGAGCTGGCCTACTTCCCGCTGTGGTCTTATGCCCACCCGCGCGCGGTCGAGCTGGCCGAGCGCCTTGCCACGCTGGCCCCCGGCGACCTCAACCGGGTGTTCTTCACCACCAGCGGCTCCGAAGCGGTGGAATCCGCCTGGAAACTGGCCAAGCAGTACTTCAAGACGACCGGCCAGCCGGGCCGGTACAAGGTACTGAGCCGGGAGATCGCCTACCACGGCACCTCGATGGGCGCGCTGGCCATCACCGGGCTGCCCTCGATCAAGGAGCCATTCGAGCCGCTGACCCCCGGTGGGGTCCGGATACCGAACACCAACTTCTACCGCGCGCCCGGGTTCATCGCCGACGACCTGGCCGCGTTCGGCCTGTGGGCCGCCGACGAGATCGAGCGGACCATGCTCATGGAGGGCCCGGACTCAGTGGCCGCCGTCTACCTGGAGCCGGTGCAGAACTCGGGCGGCTGCTTCCCGCCGCCACCCGGGTACTTCGCACGGGTCAGGGAGATCTGCGACCGCTACGGCGTGCTGCTCGTCTCCGACGAGGTCATTTGCGCCTTCGGCCGGCTCGGCCACTACTTCGGGGCGCAGCGCTACGGCTACCAGCCCGACATCATCACCTTCGCCAAGGGCGTCACCTCGGGATACGCCCCGCTCGGCGGAATGCTGGCCAGCGACCGGCTGATGGAGCCGTTCAGCGAGGGATCAGCCACCTTCCTGCACGGCGTGACGTTCGCCGGCCACCCCGTCTCCTCGGCCGTGGCCCTGGCCAACCTCGACGTGTTCGAGAAGGAGGACCTGCTCGGGAACGTGCGGGCCAACGAGGCCACGTTCCGCGCCACCCTGGAGAAGCTGTACGACCTGCCGATCGTCGGCGACGTGCGGGGTGACGGGTACTTCTACGGCATCGAGATGGTCAAGGACAAGACGACCCGCGAGACGTTCAGCGACGAGGAGTCCGAGCGGCTGCTGCGCGGGTTCCTGTCCCAGGCGCTGTTCGACGCCGGGCTCATCTGCCGGGCCGATGATCGCGGCGACCCGGTCATCCAGCTTGCTCCCCCGCTGACCTGCGGCCCGGAGCAATTCACCGAGATGGAGCAGATCCTGCGAAGCGTCCTCACTGAGGCCTGGTCGCAGCTCTGAGCCACCGAACCGGGCCGGCTGACCAGCCCCCAGGGCAGCAACCCCGCAGGAGCGGCCGTGCTCGCAATGACGCCCGAGCAGACCTGGGATTTCCTGATGACGGGGACCCGGACCGCGAAGGTAGCCACGGTCCGCGCCGATGGGCGGCCGCACGTCAAGCCGGTATGGTTCGAGCTGGCGGGCCAGCCCGGGGCCTTCCAGCTGCTGTTCACCACTGACTCGCGCACGGTCACCGGGCGCAATCTGAGCCGGGACCCGCGGGTGGCGGTGTCGGTGGATGACCCGGCACCGCTGTACTCCTTTGTTCTTGTCGAGGGCACCGCGGAACTCAGTGCCGACCTCGATGAGGTCATCGCGGTGGCGACCCGGCTGGGCGGCCGGTACATGGGTGACGAACGCCCGCGGAGTACGGCGCCCGGAACGGGGTGCCCACCGAGCGGCTGGTCCGGGTGACCCCCACCCGGGTGCGGGCCGAGCGCGACATCGCCGGCTAGCCGGCCCGCCCAGCGCTCAGCCGGGTAATGCAGGTCATGTCGTTGCCGCTGCCCGGCGCGCTGTAACACTAAGCGGCATGTCCCTCAGGCCGCACGCCACTGTTTTCCGGCGCCCGGCAACTGAAATTCACCCCATCGGGTGACAAAAGGGCACGCCCGGCCACACGGACCGGGCGTGCCCGGTACCGCCCGGTAGCTCAGACCGGGCGGACCTGCTCGGCCTGCGGTCCCTTCGGACCCTGGCCAGCAGTGAACTCGACGCGCTGGTTCTCCTGCAGGCTGCGGAACCCATCGACCTGGATGGCCGAGTGGTGCACGAAGACGTCGGCGGTGCCGTCGTCCGGCTGGATGAATCCATAGCCCTTGTCGGCGTTGAACCACTTCACGGTGCCCTGAGCCACGTGCTCTCTCCTACTTGACGAGTATCGGGAGCCACGGGCGTGCCTCCCGGGTTGCAGCGACAGTCTGCCCTTTCGAAGGCCGGGCTCTGGGTGATCCATGACGCCGACGGTGAAAATTTTGCAGGCGTGCTCGCGTACACGAACTTCGACGACAACCTCAACTATTGAACACCATGCCGCCAAATGCTGCTCACGCCTTGCCCAGTTACCCATATCTGCGCTGGTCAGTACCGGTCAGGGCGGGCCTGACCGGTTGGCCCCGGGTCACCGGGTGCGGAAGCTCCCGGGCAGGTTGCCACCGCCGGCCCGGACGTAGCTGATTACCCTCCGCAGAGCAACGGAAAAGAGCCGCCCCGGCCCCGCCGTTCAGGCCGGCGGCTCAACGGCCGGCCAGCCGGGCCGCCGCGCGGGCTAGCGGCTGTATCCAGCGCGGCGCGGGCAGTGCGGGCCGCACCCCTGTCCAGTTCTGCTGGCCCGCGGGCCGTGCCGCGGGCTGCGGGAGCGATGGCAGCCGCGGCGCCTGGCCGTCCGGCATTCCGCGAATGGCGTCTCCTTCCGTACTGGAGGATGCTGGCGAGCCGGGCTGAAGACGGGTGTTTGGGGTGACCCTAAGCAAAGGGAGATACAAGTCCGGCGGCCCGCCACTGGTGAGGCGGATGAGGCACCCACCGCCCACCGGGCCGGGCATTGACGGTGCTCACATCGGCTTTAGCAACGAATCCACAAGCAGATATAGCCGCTTACCGCTGTCTTCCCCATAATGGCCGGTCATGCCCTGGGAGATGTCCTGGCTGAGCAGGCCGCGGTCAGGTCGCGGGCAACGGCCAGGACAGCTCCTGGCGCACCAGCGCCGGGCCGGTGAGCAGCACGCTATCCCCGTCGGTGGCGACCCGGACGACCCCGCCGCGGGCCGACACCTGGTGGCCGGTGAGCGGCTGGCGGCCGAGCCTTCCGATCCAGTACGGCCCGAGGGCGCAGTGCGCGGAGCCGGTCACCGCATCCTCACCAATGCCGGCCGCCGGGGCGAAGAACCGGGACACGAAGTCAACCCGGCGGTCCGGGCCAGCGCCCGCCGGTGCGGCCGCCGCCACATCGGCGGTGCCCGGCACGGCCGCGGTGACGATCAGCCCACGGACCGGCAGCGCGCGGAGCGCGGCCAGGTCGGGCCGGGCCGCGCGGACCTCGGCCGGCGACCGTAGCACCGCCATCAGGTCCAGCTCGGTGCGCAGCACCCCGGACACCGGGCTGGCCAGCAGCCCGCGCAGCGCGCTGGCCAGCTGCGGATCGGCCACCGGCTCCGGTGCCAGGCTCGGGAAGCGCAGCTGCACCCAGTCCCCGGCAGCACACGCGGCCAGCAAGCCGGAACGGGTGTCGAAGCGCACCCGCCCAGCCACCCCGTAGCCGCTGTCCAGCAGCACCCGGGCCGCGGCCAGCGTGCCGTGCCCGCACAGCGCCAGTTCGCTGGTGGCGGTGAACCAGCGCAGCCCGAACCGGCCCGGCTCGCCGCCCGGCCACAGCACAGCCGTGGCGGGCTGGTCGAGTTCGGCCCCGATCCGGGCTCCGAGACCGTCGCTGGGCTCGCGGTCCATCAGGAGCACGGCGGCCGGGTTCCCGGCCAGCGGCGGGGCCGCGAACGAGTCAACGTACACCAGTCGGGCATTCGTCATGGCACCATCTTCGCCGCTGCCGCTCGCGCCCGCCGTGGCACACTGACGGCATGGGTTTCTACGGGGACCAGGTCCTTCCCCGGGCCCTCGATCTGGCCATGCGGGGCAGCGAATTCGCCCGGGTCCGGGCGCGGGTCACCGCTGGCCTGGACGGCGAGGTACTGGAGATCGGTTTCGGCTCCGGGCTGAACCTCCCGCACTACCCGCCCGGCGTGCGGCGGGTCATCGCGGTCGATCCCGTCACCGGGGGCCGTCAGCTGGCCGCGCGGCGGGCCACTGGCCGCGTCCCGGTCGAGTTCCGCGGCCATGATGCCCAGGCGCTGCCCGCCGTGGACGAGAGCGTCGACCACGTGGTCAGCACCTGGACGCTCTGCTCGATCCGCGACCCAGGGCAGGCCCTGGCGGAGATCTACCGGGTGCTGCGTCCCGGCGGCACGCTGCGGTTCGCCGAGCACGGCCTGGCCCCCGACGCCAAGGTGGCCCGCTTCCAGCACCGGCTCACCCCGCTGCAGCGCAGGCTGGTCGGTGGCTGCCATCTGGACCGGCCGGTCAGCGGGCTCATCGCCGGCTCGGGGCTGGAGCTGAGTCACCTGGACGCCTACTACCTGGCCTGGCCGCGCGCATTGAGCTACACCTATGAGGGCGCGGCGGCCAAGCTCGTGGCAGCATGACCGGATGCGACTGCTGCGCACCCCCGAGGAACGTTTTGCCGATCTGCCCGGCTTCGGCTACCCGCCGCACTACGTGCAGCTCGGCGGCATCAGGCTGGCGTATGTGCAGGCCGGGCCGCCCGACGGGGAGCCCGTGCTGCTCCTGCATGGCGAGCCGAGCTGGTCGTTCCTGTACCGGTCGGTGCTGCCGGTGCTGGCCGCGGCCGGGCTGAACGCCATCGCCCCGGACCTGATCGGCTTCGGGCGCTCGGACAAGCCCACCGAGATCGCCGACCACAGCTACGCGCGGCACGTGGAGTGGATCCGCGCGTTCGCCTTCGATCACCTCGGCCTGACCGGCCTGACCCTGGTCGGGCACGACTGGGGCGGCCTGATCGGGCTGCGGCTGGTCGCCGAGCACCCGGACCGGTTCGCCCGGGTGGTCGCGGCCAACACCGGGCTGCCCACCGGCGACCAGCCGATGCCAGATGTCTGGCTGCGGTTCCGCGAAGTGGTGCGGACCGCACCCGCGCTGAGCGTGTCCCGGCTGGTGCAGTCGGGCTGCCAGGCGACGCTGCCCGCGGAGGTCCGGACCGCCTACGACGCACCGTTCCCCAGCGCGGCCTTCACCGCCGCGGTCCGGGCCATGCCCGGCCTGGTCCCGACCACCCCGGACGATCCCGCGTCCGAGGCCAACCGCGCGGCGTGGCAGCAGCTAGCCCGGTGGGACAAACCGTTCCTGGCCGCGTTCAGCGACCAGGACCCGATCACCGGGGCGATGGGGCCGGTGCTGCAGCGCACCGTGCCCGGGGCGGCCGGCCTGGCGCACCCGGTGATCCACGGCGCCGGCCACTTCCTCCAGGAGGACGCGGGTGGGCAGCTCGGTGCGGTGATCGCCGACTTCGTCCAGGCTCACCCGCGCTGAGCCGACCGGGAAACGATCACGCGGTCAGCGGGCGGTGCCCGGTGAACAGGCTGCCAGGCGCCGGGCCCGCCGCGGCCTGCGCGGTGAACCCCGCGCCGGCCAGCAACCGGAGCCAGGTGGCCTCGGCGAACGCGCCAAGCCGGTGAGTTTCCCGGACGGTCTGCACCGCGCCACCCGCCTCCCGCAGCACGAACTCGTACTCGACCTGGATCCAGTCGTCGGACGGATCGGGATCCCAGCGCCATTCCCGGAAGGTGCCCTGACGGCCGTCCGGCGTGCTGCTGCCGCCCCCGCCGCTGCCGGCCTGGAAGGTCTCCGCCGTGTAGTCGGGCACGAACACCGCGATGCCGCCCGGCCGGCAGTGCGCGAACGCGGTCCCGATCACCTGCCGCAGATCGTCCTGGCTCGTGATGTAGTCGATGGCGTCGTGCACCAGGACCGCGTCGAACATGCGGCCCAGCCGGGCCGTGCGCATGTCCCCAGGCACGTGTGCGCACTCGGGATTCAGCCGCCGGGAGGTGGCCAGCATGGCCGCGGAGCGGTCCAGCAGGGTCAGCGTCAGCCGGTCCTTCAGGTGCGTGGCCACGTGCCCGCCACCGCTGCCCAGGTCGAGCACGTCCCGCACCGGGATCGCCGCGGTGCCGAACACCTCGGCCAGGAGCGCGGCTTCCGCCGCGTACTCAGCCGGCGGCGAGATCAGCGGCCACCATTCGGCCAGGTCCTGGTAGAGGCGGTATTCCCCCGGCTCATCGGGCATGCCTGTCATCCTGCCCCAGCGGGCCAGGTGGCATGGCCAGGCGGGCTGGCCATGCGGGATCTCAGCCGGACCGGACCGGGTCGATGGCCAGCCTGCCCACGGCGTCCCCGCTGACCGCGCGCGGCCGGGCACCGGACGGCAGATAAGTGGCAGCGACCGCCACCGAGCCGTCCAGCTCCGCCTGCCAGAGCCAGCCCTCGGCGGAGGTCAGCCCGGGCCCGAGCAGGGTCCCGGCGCTCTTCAGCGAGATGCCGATGGCACCGGCCAGCCAGGCGATCTCCCCGGCCAGCCGGACCAGCGGCGGGATGCTGTGCAGGTGCAGGCCGGCGTAGATGATCCCGGCGATCAGCAGCGGGGCGAGCAGGATCAGCCACCAGTAGCGGGCGATCACCCGGCCCGCGGCCCGGCGGCCCGCGGCCAGGTAGTCGGACAGGCTCAGGATGTCCCGGGCCGCCTTCTCCCCGGTGAGCAGCTCCCGCCAGATCCGGCCCTGCATGCGCATGGCCGGCCGCGCCGTCTCCCAGCTGTGCTCGTCCCGGTTCCCGCTGACCCAGTCCCGCCAGTCCTGCAGGCTGCGGCTCACCGCGTAGGCCGTGTGGTTGGGCAGCAGTGTCTTCAGGTCGGTGAGCCAGTTGTGGATAGTGGTCAGCCGCCCGCGCCCGAGCATGTCCTGGAAGCGCTGCTGCCGGTCCGCGTCGCTGACCGCGGCCACCGGCAGCAGCGCCGTCTCGGCGACCGCGCGGCCCAGGCCGTACGCCTTGCCCAGCCGGAAATCCGCGACGGTGAGCGCCTCCAGCAGGCGGCAGTGCAGGGTGAAGATCACATCGAGCGTGGCGTCCCGGTCCCGGCCGGGGTCGGCCAGCGACCGTGACACGTCGGCCAGGGCGTCCATGATGACCGCCGGCGGCGTGGTCAGCAGCGCCACGGCCAGCACCTGGATCTGCTCGCTCAGCCACATCGACCGGCTGGCGGCCGGGAACTCGGAGCGCCCAGGCAGCTGGTCGCCCCGAGGCGGGTCGCTGACCGGGCCCTGGTGCACCGGCGAGTGAAACAGCTGGGCCACTTGCCAGCCCAGGGCAACGGCGGCGCACACCCCGGGATCGCCTGACGCGGGCACCACCACGCCGACCACTCCGCCTCCCCGGGGCTCAGGACCAGCCCGGTTCTCCTGCCCTGGTGGCAGGCCACCCAGCCCGGCACCCACAGCGGGATGCGCCGCGGTAGGCAAACAGAAAGCCATAACTGTACCCCTAGCAGCCCTGGGGCACGGGCTGGCGGCGAACGGCCAATCCGCCCGCTACCGGCAGCGCCCGGTGGCCGCGGGGAGCGCCGACAGGGCCCGGGCCAGGTGGCCGCGGACGGCAACCTGGCTCGTCCCCATGGCCGAGGCGATCTCAGCCTCGGTCAGGCCGCCGTAGTAGCACAGCACCAGGGCCTCCCGCTGCCGAGCGGGCAGCGCCCGCAGCGCCCGGATCAGCGCGGGGAACTCACCGTCGGCGGCCAGCCGAGGCTGCCACGCCGACCGGGACCGGTTCACCACTGACCGGCGCAGGTAGCCAAGCGCGCGCTCCCGGCTGGCCAGCCGGCGCCATGCGCCGTGCAGGGCGACGAACGAGTCCTGCACTACCTGCTCGGCGGTGGCCACGTCGCGGACCAGGAACGCCGCCAGCCGGACCAGGGACCGGTAGTGCTCGCGGTAGAGCGCGGTCACCCCACGATCGGCGTCACCTCCCGTGGCGACTCCGGTGACCGCGGTCCCGCCGAATTCGCCGGCGGGCATGATGGCAGAGCCAGCTCGCACCACTCCAGCAAACCCCGCTGGGGGCGGTGGCAACAGCCCCGAACCCAGGGGTGTGTTGACCTAGGGCGGCGCCTTCATTACTTTCTGCTAAGACCGTGAAGGGAGTGGCGGATGGCCACTGTCAGCGTCCGGTACATCGTCAACGACGTCGATGCGGCGATCGCCTTCTACTGTCAGCAGCTCGGTTTCACCGAGGTGATGCATCCCGCGCCCGCGTTCGCCATGCTGTCCCGGGGCGACCTGCGCCTGGTGCTCAGTGCGCCCGGCGGCGGCCCGGGTGGCGGCCAGGCCATGCCGGACGGCACCCTCCCCGCGCCCGGTGGCTGGAACCGCTTTGCCCTCGAAGTCAGCGATCTCGATGGTCTGGTGGCCGCGCTGCGCGCGCAGGGCGCCCGGTTCCGTAACGACATCGTCACCGGCGTGGGCGGCCGGCAGATCCTGGTCGAGGACCCGTCCGGCAACCCGGTCGAGCTGTTCGAGCCCATCCGGGAGGAGGCCCGGCTCTCGCCACCAGCCCGCTGACCACCCCGCGGTAGGTGTTGTCGTTCACCAGGCCGGTGGCGGACGCGGTGCCGCGCACCCGCCATTCCAGTGGTCTAGGTGTACATCTAGGACAGCAGCAGCGTGCCGACCGGCCTGGGCTGAGCCGTCACCGCCGGCCGGGGTGCACGCCGGGGACCGGACTGTTAACGACGGCCATGGCCTGCTGGCTGAGGATGCCGCGCAGCTCGCGGGTGACACCATCGGGATACTGGTCGAGAATCGCTTCAAGATCGCAGCGCTGGGCCGCGGTGGAGTACGTGGCCAGTTCCCGCTCCAGCACCGAGCGCCGCTTGCGGTCCGCTGCTGGGCTGGCTGGGGCCAGCGGGGCGGAGAAGAGCAGCAGGAGCCCAGGGAGCAGGATCGCGCCGGCCGGGTTGTGGCCCAGCACGAGGCCGGCCACCGTGAGCGCTCCCCCGGCCAGCGCGAACCGCCAGCGGGGGTGCTCGCCGCGGGCCAGATCCACCAGGCCCATGACGGTGAGCAGCACGCTGATACGGATAAATCTGCGTATCCGCCCGGGGCGGGTGACCGGGGTCAGCCCAGCCAGGCCGGTCCCGCGGGCTGGGCCAGCCGGTGAACTCCACACCACCCGATTCCGCCGATGCGATCGAAGTAGCATCGCAGCCTCCCGCACCCGGCGCCGTACTGCGTGTCACCCATCGTACGCTCCGGTGCTGGCGCCGCGATGGTCCGGAACGTCATGATCAGGGCAACGCCGGCGGCGGTTCAGATCGTGACCCAGCCAGCGACGACCCCGGCCTGCGGGCCGGCGGCTACCGGCCGCAGCCGCAGGCTCAGCGGCCCCGCGGGCAGCGCCCCGGCGCGGAACCGGCCCAGGCCGCGACCCTGCTGGTCGTTCATCATCCTCGGCGCGTGCTGATCCATCTGCCGGGATGGATGTATCCGGGCCCGGGGCCGCCGCCGCTACTGTGCAGTCATGAAGCCCAACCGCTCCATCCCTGCGTCCACGGTGATCCCGGTGCTTATCTATCCCGATGTGCGCGAGGCCGTCGCGTGGCTCGGCGCGGCGTTCGGGTTTGCCGAGCGGCTGCGGATCGGGGACAACCACCGGTCGCAGCTCCAGGTCGGCGATGGTGCGGTGATCGTCGCCGACGTGCGCGGCGACCGCCGCCCCCCGCGCGCGGGGGAGGTGACCCACTCGGTGACGGTGCGCGTGGCCGACGCCCGCGGTCATTGCGCGCGGGCCCGCGAGAATGGCGCGCGGATCCTGATGGAACCGACCGACTTCGAGTACGGCGAACGGCAGTACAGCGCCGAGGACTTCGCTGGCCACCAGTGGACGTTCTCCGAAACGCTCGCGGACGTCGACCCGTCCGGGTGGGGCGGCACGCTTACCTCACCTGGCTGACGGACAGCTCAGGCCCAGCCCGGCAGCGCCCGTCACGGACGTAGCTAAAGCTGCGTGGATCGCCTTGGCTTCCCTGACTTAGGACTGACTGAGCCGCTCACCACGAATGCTTGACTTTCGTGCCTCAGTCGAGGCGTACCTCGCCCATTTCCGACCAGCCCGCGCCTGGCAGCTCCTGGTACACGATCGATGGCACTCGTGAGACCACCGAGGGCAGCCATCCGAAGAACCATTGTGCGTGTTCTGACGCCACATGAGCCTCCCCGGCGGCCTGGTCAGCGTAGTTCGCCACTACGACGAACCGGTTACTCTCCTCGACATCTTCGGAGCAGGTGAAGCGCCAGTTGCCGGGCTCCGCGCGGACCTGAGCGCTGTAGCGGGTGATGCCAGCCAGGAAATCGTCCCGCTTCTCCTGGCGGATATCGATGCTGATGACGACGAAGATCACGGGACCAGCCCCGGGTCAGCGAACGCCAGGGCGTGCTGGTCGTCCATGTCGGGCTCCTCAGAGTCGGCTTCCTAACGATCCTCCATGTCCACTACGGGGCACGCAACGGCACGGTCTCTTGGCCGTTGCGGTCAGGTTCCCTGAGTGCACAGGGTGTGGTTGAGGCGGTGGCAGCCCGTGGTCTCCGGGGGTGAAGATCCACCTCGGGCGTCCACCGCGGCAAGGTCGTCACCGTCGTCATTCGCACCGCCCGAGCGCCGGTCGTTAGGCTCGGCACGTGGTAACCGAGACCGACCTTGCCCTCGATGAC
>Ga0207699_10001369_pt1 | contig 11611 bp, 8 predicted proteins | sample LARL51metaG_FD_184344 | JGI IMG/M metagenome (GOLD analysis project Ga0207699, IMG submission 184344) | Corn, switchgrass and miscanthus rhizosphere microbial communities from Kellogg Biological Station, Michigan, USA - LAR L5-1 metaG... | ecosystem: Host-associated > Plants > Roots >...
AGCTACGGATGGGAGATGTGCAAGCGCGAGAGCGTCCAAGTCGATTGCCGCGTGGGCAATGCGGCGCAGTGCAAGGATGTCCGACGCTTCGGCTAGAACGGCTGTCTTGCCTGCACCCATCGCGCCCGTAATGATAAGCAAGGATTTCGTAACCGGCTCCATTGCGGTTCAATCATGCCATGAGCTCAGAACTGGTGTGATGGGGTAACACTCAACTCAACTGAGCCGATAAACGCTGCCATGAATTCAATTTTAATTTCGAGTGAGCAGATCAGCAGAAGGGAACTACTTTTTGTGAATCTCGTCCTTGATCATCGCTTCGACCAACGGCTTCAATATTTCCCGCGTGACCGCCTGCAAAATTTCAGGATTCATCCGCGCCAGCACTTTCGCCACGATTTCATCCATGTCCGGAACGGAAGCAGCCGCGGGCACCCTCTCGCTTGACGCTGCCAGAGCCGTATCCAATTTCTCAATCACGGCCGGAGGTTCCTCCGCCAACGCTCGCGCCGCTTGTTCGTGCAGAATCTCTTGGGTTTCCTCGGTAAGCAATGACTCGATCGCAGGAACGCTTTCGACGTGCGATTCACCTGCGACCGCGTCTTCCCCAAAGACTACGGGTTCTTGCGCGAAAACGACCGGTTCTTGTGCAAAGACGAAGTCTCCCGCCAATGCTTGTTCAGCAATCACCGGTTCAGACGACTCTTCAACCGGCTCTTCCTCCTCCGCTTCTTCCGCTGGCTGATCCTCTGCGAATGCGTCTTCATGATGCGATTCGTGTGGCGCGGCCATCAACCCGGAATTTAGGAACGCTTCCGTAGCCGACGTTTCGCCCGCCAATGTTTCGTGCGTCAATTCTTCTTCCACGAGTGCCGTTGGTGCTGGCATCAAGCTTGCCGATTGCCACGTCGCCGTAAGCTGGCTCGCGCGTTGCAGTTCCGCTTCCCACGGACTAACCGCGCCAGCCATCCAGCTATTCACGTCAGGTTTGGATGGCAACTGCTCCGGCTCACTCGCAAACACTGGTGCAGGAATAGGGGCAGGCGTTACAGGAATTGGAGCGACCGGAAGAGCCGCTTCCGCAACTCGCGGTACCTCGGCAGCAACCGAAACGCGATCATCCGGTGCGACCACCGGTGTCTCCGGCAATACTTCGCGAATCGCTTTGGCCCAGTCTTCTTGTACATGTGGAGCGGTAATCGACGCGAACTTCTCGCGTTCCCGCGCCTGCATTGCTGCTTCCTCTTCGCTGATGGACAGGGAAAGTTTTTCGATCGATGGAGCCCACTCGGCATGATTCGATTTCTCCGTGCCAGTCCCCGTATCCGAACCCGATGTGACTCCAGAGAACGCCGCTTCCCGCCAATCCGCCTGTCCGGCAGGCGTTGCCTCAGCAGCTTCTGGCAGGGAACTCACGCGCCAACTGTTATGCTTCGAATCTTCTTCCGTTTCTTCCTCTTCTTCCACTGCCGAAGCGCTTCCCCAATCGCGGTCCGGTGCCACCTGCGTCTTGGGTGAAAGCGCAAACACCGCCTCGTCGTCCTGCGTTCCTGTATCCAGCAAGCTTCCAAATGCCACTGGCTGCTTGCCTTTATCAAATTGGAAAGGATTCGGCTTCGAGGGAACACCGGGCATTGCAAACTCTTCTGCATCTGATACCGCAAAGGCAGGCGGTGGCGGTACGATTTTCGGAGTCGGCACTGGCACCGCCTCGGGCCTTTTCGCAACCGGCATTGGCGGCGGTGGCGTAGCACCAACTGGCGTTCCCAAGGCAACCCCCGCGCGAGCCAGCGCGGACTTCACCATCGATATCAGCGGATCAGGCGGGACAAATGGCTTTTTTAGGACACCATCGGCGCCCGCGCGTTGCGCTTCCTGTTCGTCCAGGGGATCAAACGCGCCAACCAGCAAAATCACTGGAATATGCGAAAGCTTGGGATCGTCCTTCACATACTTGCAAACTTCATAGCCGTTGCGCACCGGCATAAAAATGTCAGCCAAAACCAGGTCGGGCTTAAGGTCGGAGATCTTGCGGACCGCGGCTTCGCCATTTCCCACCGCAACCACTTCAATGCCCTGATCTTTCAGGGCAAGAATCACCATTTTCTGAATGTTGCTGTTGTCGTCCGCAACCAGGATCTTGGCCACCGAACTTCCTCCGATGCACCCACACACAATGGCGCGGCCGTCTGAACTGGACGCGGCCTCACTCGGTTATTGGAGCATCGGGGATAGAACGCGTCAACGCAAAGTGCCCGTCCGTGTGTCGGAAGGGAACACCGTCCGATTGGCCATTCATAATCCAGTCTTTCATATGCAAGGTTTTCGCATATCGCAGTTTTCGGCATTTGAACCCTATCCAGTTGCGCGTACAATTGTGCCGATTCGAACCAATAAAAAGGAGATCCCGGTGTATGTCCTTTGCCGCTGATCTTCGCTACGCATTCCGTATGCTGCGGACGAGTCCCGGATTCGCCGCCGTCGCGGTGTTTACGCTGGCCCTCGGCATTGGCGCTACGACCGCCATGTTCACGGTGGTGAACGGCGTGGTGCTGAAGCCCTTGCGTTATCCAGATGCCGAGCGCATCGTCGCCGTCAACACGCGTTTCACCGACGAGAACCGGGCCATCTGGAGCATCACCGGCGGCGATTTAGAAGATCTGCGCGCCGACAAAGATTCCTTCGAAGCGTTCAGCTTTTACTTCGGCGGCGAAATGGGTGTACAGCTCCCGAAAAGTGCCGAATTCGTCGGTACCTATCTGGTTGATCCCGAATTCTTTCGCGTATTCGCCATGCCGCCCGTCGTGGGCCGCGCCTTTACTGCTGGCGATTCCGGCCGCGCCGCCGTCGTGGGACTCGGGTTCGCGCAGCGCAATTTCGGCTCCGCTTCTTCCGCACTCGGCCAGGTGCTGCGGATTGAAGGCGTGGCTTACGAGATCGCCGGCGTCATGCCTGCGGTATTCGATTTTCCCAAGCAGGCGCAGGTGTGGGCCGCAACGTCGCCTATTCCAGAAAACCGCAACCGCACCTCGTATAACTACCGGGCTGTCGCCAAGCTGAAACCGGAAGTACCGTTGCCCGTCGCGGACGCTCATCTGCAGGCCATCGCCAGCCACTTGGCGGCTTCGTTTCCGGAACAAAATCGCGACAAAACTTTTGTTCTTCAGCCGCTCCAGCAACAGCTCGCCGCGCCGCTGCGCTCCACGCTTTTCATTCTGATGGCGGCAGTCGGGCTCGTGCTGCTGATCGCGTGCGCCAACGTCGCCAACCTCATGCTCGCCCGAGCCACCGCACGCTCACGCGAATTCGCGGTACGTGCCGCGTTGGGCGCGGCGCGCGCCCAGCTGATCACTCAGCTGCTCGCGGAAAGCGCAGTGCTCGCCTTGACAGCGGGAATCATCGGGATTGCGCTCGCCGCATGGGGAACGAAAGCGCTTCTCGGGGTAGGCGCTCGGTTTGTTTCGGCCACGCTGCCCGCCGATATTACGCTCGACTGGAGCGTGCTCGCCTTCGCGCTCGCCGCCTCAGTTCTTACGAGTATTCTCTTCGGCATTGCTCCGGCATGGCAGGGAACGCGCGTCAATTTGCAGGACGCACTCAAGCAGGGCGGGACCCGCGGCCTGCTCGGCGGCGGTCCGTCGCGCCTTCGTAATTCCCTGGTGGTGTCGCAGATTGCGCTCACGCTCATGCTCGCCATCGGTGCCGGGCTGCTTTTCCGCACGTTGCTGGCGCTGCACTCCGCTGAACTTGGCTATCGTACCGAAGGTATCCTGGTTACCTACGCGCATGCGCCAGCGCGCACTTTGCCGGAAGCTCTGCAGGCCGGGCGCTTCTTTGACGATCTGTTCGCGCGACTGCGCCAGCTTCCCGGCGTGACTGCAGCCGCGGGCGCCATGGGCCTGCCGGCGGGTCAATACAACTCGGATGGCTATTTCGCTGTTGCAGGCAAGCAGTCTTTCGAGGATGGAGACTTTCGCAAACTTCCGTATGCGGGCTTTCGCCTCGCCAGCCCTCAATATTTTTCCACGATGAGCATTCCGCTCCTGCGAGGACGTGATTTTAATGCTGCTGATCTGCATGACCGGCCGCCGGTCACCATCATCAGCCAATCTCTGGCGCGGCAGGAGTTCGGCAACGAAGATCCCATTGGGCATCGCATTATCTGTGGCATGGATGAAGTCACCTTGAAAGGCATGGCCATTGTGGGCGTGGTCGGCGACGTGCGCCAAAGCTCGCCAGCGGCGCAGCCCGGCCCTGAACTCTACATGCCGCTGCGCCAGCATCCGTTCCACGCCAACGAAGCGGAGGTGCTCGTGCGCACCGCGTCTAATCCTCAGGCGCTGAGCGCGGCGGTGCAGAACACGATTCGCGAAATGAATCCCGAAGTCGCCACCAAATTCGCCACCATGAACGAACTGGTCAGCGATTCCATGGGCGCGCAGCGCTTCCGCACCGCGCTGGCTTCGAGCTTCGCAATTCTGGCGCTGCTGCTTGCGCTGTCCGGCATGTACGCGGTGATGAGCTACATTACGACGCGCCGCACTGCGGAATTTGGTTTGCGCTCGGCGATGGGCGCTCAGCCGGGAAACATTGTTGGCCTGGTGCTCGGTAGCGCAATTAAAGTGGCCGCGCTTGGCGTCGTCGCCGGCGTGTTGCTCTCCATTGCAGCCGCTCGGCTGCTCGGCGCCATGCTGTTCGGCCTGAAGAGTACCGACCCACTCACCTACGCAGCGGTAATCGCATTCGTGCTGCCGGTCATCCTGCTCGCCGCCTCGCTGCCAGCCTGGCGCGCCTCGCGCGTTGACCCCATGATCGCCCTGCGCAATGAATAGCCAGCGTCGATCTCGAACTCACAAATCATAGGTCAAGGAGTAGGGAGCCGTGACTATGCAACACAAGGTTCACACTCAACTCGGCCGACCCGCAGTCCAGATCTTTGCCGCCAATGAGCGCATGAACCAGATGCTCATCGAGCATCTTGACCCAGCCGCCTGGATCGCCAAACCGCCCGGCAAGACCCGCACCATCGCGGCGATCTTCACGCACGTGCACAACGTCCGCACCAAGTGGGTCAGGCTCACGGCTCCGCACCTGAAGGTTCCACGACAGCTCAACCGCGCGCGCTGCACTCCGCAGCAGGCCCGTGCAGGATTAGCCGAAAGCGCCGCTCGCTGCGCGGAGATGCTCGCTGAAGCGCTCAGCGGTTCTGGGGGCCGGGTGCAGAAGTTTCGCAGAGACGGCTGGGCCCGGCCTTGGCCGGTGGGCCTGGAAATGCTGTGCTACATGCTTTCTCACGAAGCTCACCATCGCGGGCAGGTGTGTATGCTTGCGCATCAGCTCGGATTCCCGTTGCCGAAACAGGTGGCGTACGGGATCTGGAATTGGGAAAAGCTGTGGAAAGACTGCGGGTCGCCTGGCGACCCCGGCGTCGAATCGTAAAGAATCGCTCAAGGGCCCAAGCCTGCCGGGATGCGCAGACATCGAACCGCAGCCGTTGGGTTGTTGTAGAAGCTCCGGGCGGCCGTTATGGCAGCCGATTTGATAGGCGGTTGCCATGCCAGGCAGTTCAGTACACGAAGCATTCACCTCTTGCCTGAGGATCGTCCACCAGTGCGGTCTCTACCAAGGAACAATCTTCTTCAGTCCCTTTTTCTTCTTGCTCGTCGATTCTTTCTTTGGATCGGTCGTGCTGTTGTCTGCCGGCTTCGCATTCCGATCGGTTGCGGTCGTGCCGTCCGCCGCGGGCGTGGCGTTTGCATCTCCGCCCGTGCTCGCGCCCGGTGTGGTATTGTCGCTCGAACCCGCAGCTGGCGGATTTTCCGCCCCCGGTGCCGTTCCGTTCGCGTCCGGAGAAGCCGCAGGAGTTCCGCCTCCGGTGTCCCCAGTTTCGACCGTGGACCCGCCATTCGCGCCGGTTCCGGGCGTAGCAATTTCTACCACCGCCGTATTGCCTGTTGCACCGCTCGCCCCGGTTCCGATTGCTGTCTTGCCGCCACCGCTCAAAATATCCGTGACGCTGGTGTTATCCGCCTCCGGCTCCATCGTTGGCGTTCCGGTTTGCGCGGCTACCGTGCGCTCGTGTAGCGGCCCGTTCTGGATAAGCGCTTTGGGCTTGCTGAGCAAGCTCTGACGCGGACGCGGCGCGCTAGCCTCCGTTTGCATCCACGCAAGCGCTTTCGGATCCGCCTGCGGCACCGGCACGTGGAACGCCACCAGCTTGCCCTTGGCATCGCCTACGCGCGGTGAAAGCGGATATTCCTTTACGATTCGCGCGTAATACACGGAAGCGATTTCCTTCTTTTCGCTTTTTTCAAAAATATCCCCCAGCATCCACAGCGCATCGTCCGATTTGCTGTACAGCGGATACCGCTTGGTGATCGAAAGTAGCCGGCCCGCAGCCGCACGCCTGTCGCCCTTCACGAAGTAGTAGTAGCCGATGCGGAAATCGCCTTCCGCCAGTACTTCCTGCACTTCGCGCAGATGCTGCTCCGCCTTGGGTACCAGCGGATCTTTTGGATACTTCGCCAAGAACGTCTGGAACTCTTCTTCCGCGGCTTTCGCCTCGGTGCGGTCGCGGTCCGGCTTTTCCATCTCCTTGAAATGCGTCATGGCGACCTGGATCTGCGCGTAGGGCGCTTCCGGCAGGAAAGGGAAGAACACGATGAAATCTTTATAGCCCGCAATCGCCTGCGTCAGGTTGGCCGTGCCGCCTTCCCTATAATAGGAATCCGCGATCGCCAGTTTGGCCTTGGCGAGATATTCGCTGTCCGGATAGGTGTTGATCAATGTTTGCAGGTTCAGCCGGCCGACTTCATGCCGGCCCTTCTTGATGTCCAGAATCGCGCGGTCGTACAGCACCTTGTCCGGCGCCGCGGAATTCGCTTCCGCTGGAGCAGCTTCCTTCTTTTTCTTCGATTTAGCGTGTTTTGTCTGAGCTTCGGCGGTAACGCTGGAGAAAAGGATTGCAAGACCTAACATGGCAAGCAGAGTTCGACGCAATCATCACCTCTCTGATAAATTTCTGATCCGTCGTGCGGCGCGGGCTTCAGGGTTTCGGGGCTTGTTTTACAAGTCCTGAGGTGAAGAAGTTCTACTTACTAACCCTGACATACGCTGGACCGGACTTCTCGATAGCTATTCAAGCTTTGCACTCGCCGCGAGCAACGACCCCAGTATAACCTGAACCAAAGGACAGGCTACGCAAAGATTGCCCTTTAGGTCAGGGCTCCTTGTAGCTCAGACTCGCATTATTCAACCCAGGTTGCTTGCCCTTCCTCACGTAACTGGCCCTTTTTAAATATTTTGTAACATCACTGCGCCAAATTCTTCGTACCATACCAGGGGTTGTTATGGCTGTTCGGAGTCTCCGCACCCGCAATGGACAAACGCAAATTTCTTTTTGTTTCCATCTCTGGCCTCATCGGCGATATCGCCTGGGAAGTTCTCAAAGAAGGTCACGAAGTCCGTTATTACATTGAAGCGGAAGGGGAACGCGACATCGCCGATGGCTTTGTCCCTAAGTCCAGCGACTGGGAGCAGGATGCCAAGTGGGCCGACATTGTCGTCTTCGATGACACGCTCGGGCAAGGCGCGAAAGCGCAAGCATTGCGAGCCGCCGGCAAACCGGTCATCGGCGGCTCCGCCTACACCGACGCTCTTGAAGACGATCGCTCCTTCGGACAGGAAGAACTGAAGAATGCCGGCGTCAACATCATTCCCTATGAAGACTTCGACTCTTTCGATCCCGCCATCGACTTCGTCAAGAAAAATCCCGATCGCTACGTAATCAAGCCCAGCGGAGAAGCGCAAAACGTAAAACGCCGCCTGTTCGTCGGTGAAGAAGAAGACGGCGAAGACGTGGTTCGCATGCTCGAGGCCTACAAAAAAGCTTTCTCTGACGAAATCAAAGTTTTCCAGTTGCAGCGCCGCGTCAACGGAGTGGAAGTCGCCGTGGGCGCTTTCTTCAACGGAAAAAACTTCATCACTCCGGTAAATATCAATTTCGAACACAAAAAACTTTTTCCCGGCAACATCGGTCCGCCCACAGGAGAGATGGGCACCTCCATGTTTTGGAGCGAACCCAATCGCCTATTCACGCAAACTCTTTTGAAAATGGAGTCGAAGCTCGCGCAGGAAGGCTACGTCGGCTACATCGACTTGAATTGCATCGTCAACAACAATGGCATCTATCCGCTCGAATTCACCTCGCGCTTCGGATATCCCACCATTAGCATTCAGCAGGAAGGCCTGCTGACTCCGATCAGCGAACTCTTCTGGGAGCTTGCCAACGGCCTCGAGCCCAAATGGCGCACGCGCACCGGATTCCAGATCGGTGTGCGCATCGTCGTACCGCCGTTTCCTTTTGACGACGACTCCACGTTTGAATCTTTTTCCAAAAACGCCGCCATCGTTTTCAAAAAGCCCACGCAGGACGGTGTCCACATCGAAGACGTGAAACAGCATAATGGCCAATGGCTCGTCGCGGGAACCTCCGGCGTCGTGCTCATCGTCGTCGGCACCGGCAGCACCATGAAGCAGGCGCAAGCCCAGGTCTATTCCCGCATCCGCAACATCCTCATCCCCAACATGTACTACCGCACTGACATCGGCGACCGCTGGGTAGAAGACTCCGACAAACTCCACAACTGGGGCTACCTCCGCTAGCTCTGGTTTTTGTGGCGCCCTTCCGCTTGCCCGAGGCCTTTTGCGCCGCCCTCGCACTTGCTTTTGTAGCGGCCGCCTTCCTGGGCGGGCGGTTTTTCGGCCGGCGTTTTTTCCAACCTGGGTAGCCCGATACCGCCCGCCTCGCGCCATGTCGAATTTTTGTCTTTCACCTTCCCGCGCAGCCCAATCCGCATTACAGTCATAACGTACCTAACGTACTTCAACTACGCATCGGTATCTTCACAAGGAGCACTCCTAGATGAAACGCGCCATCTGTTCCGCTCTGCTTCTCGCCGCTTTGCCTTTTTCCGCCGTCAACATGTCCTTCGCACAAAAACAAGAGCCGGCCGCACCCGACCACGTCGCCAAAGTGGCACTAAAAGTCGGCGACACCGCGCCCGACTTCACTCTCCTCAGCGATCAGTGGAAAAGCGTCAAGCTCAGCGACTATCGCGGCAAAAAGAACGTCTTCCTCGCCGTCTACGTTCTCGCCTTCACCGGTGGTTGAACTAAACAACTCCAGGCGGTTCAGTCTGGAATCGACGCAGGAAAAATCGATACCTCGGATACGGAAGTCTTCGGCGTCAGCATGGATTCGCCCGCAGCCAACGCCGCCTTCGCCAAGCAAATCAGCATCAAGTTTCCGCTCCTCAGCGACATGAACAAAAAGATGCTCAGCGCCTACGGTATCCTCAAAGGCTACGACATGCAAAACCAGTCCTTCGAGTGGGCCCAGCGCGCCAACATCGTCATCGACAAAAACGGCATCGTGCAGCACATCGAAGAAGGCGACTCCGCCGTCAATCCCAACACCGCGCTCTCCGTTTGCACCGACCTGCACAAAAAACAAGCCGCCAAGTAGCGCGGGCATTTCTTTATCTTCATGTAGCAGCGGCTTCATGCCGCTGCTCTTTTCCCGGTACCGTAGGCAATCCTGGCTGTGCTTCTGCAGCATGCTTCGCCCCATCTCGCCGCGAAGCTAGATACCATCGCGATCTCGCTCCTGCCTGCGCCCTCAGCCATCGTGACAGGCCGTCCTCTCTTTGAGAAGAAAGAGAAGGCGCAGCGCGACAAACCCGCTGCTACAAACCACTGACGACTATCCTTATCCACACCCGTCCACAGAAATGCACAGCTCCACAAAGCGAATTTCATTGACGCAAAATTCCGCGCACAGTATCGTGCCCCCAGATTGAACCGGAAGCGAAGAACTTTACGGATCAGCTTTTAGGCGCAGCGGCTGCGGGCTTTCGAGCCTGCGTGAATCGATGCGAGTTCCAATGGGAGTTCGCCCTTAGCGGGTGCGGACGCTACTTGGAGTCTGGCAAAGAGAACGATGCGCCGCGAAATTGAACTGCAAAGCTCGAAGCCTTGACGGTTTTTTGTGGATGGTGCAACCAGCCGCGACGGTCAAAAGCCTCGTGTCGGGTTACGCCTCCCGGGATGGTAGCGAAGCCGGAAGCTTTTCGGGATCAGTAGAGACGCCGCAACAAACTTAAATGTAAGTTGCAGCGCGAAATTGAAACCGCAAAGCGCGAAAGCTTCACGTACCGCCTCGAGGGTGCGACAAGTCAGAAGGTGCAAAGCCAGAAGGCGCAAGCCCGATGGCCAAAGCCCGAAGGCCTAGTTCGCCACCAGATCGAATCGGCAAGGTCAGAAACTTTACGGCTCAGTGGAGCCGCGCAACTTGCCTAACGGCAAAAGTGCGCAGCGAAATTGAACGGTAAGCGTCGAATCTTTACGATTCTGTAAGGTGGAGGGAACAGCTCGCAGATAGCAGCCTCACCGCTGCAATCTGCAAAGCCAAAATCAGAAGGTCAAAGCATCAAGGTGAAAGCCCAGGGCGCAAGCCCCAAGCCAAAACCAAAAATGCTCACGCCGGACGGTTAGGCCGATGAGCAGTTCCGCCGCAATGTGGAATCGGCAGGGAAGCGAAACTTTTCGTCTCAGTTAAAGGGCGCAACAGCCTAACCGCCGTTGCGCCCTAAATTTTTGTCTTGTCCTATGCAGTAGCGGCTTGATGCCGCCGTTCTTTGCCTGCGCCGTATGCCTAAGATCCCTATGTTGCGACCTTCTTCAGTCCTCTAATCCACACCTGTCTAATCCACACCCCCGAGGATGTGACAAGTCATAAGACGCAAAGCCCCAAGCTTCCTACGCCGATACCACCGACAGCGCTCCATGCCCCTGACGCGTTGGCCGCACCGTAATTTCAACGTCTCGCCTCACAGCCGTAAGAAACTCCATCAACCGCCCTACCGAATAATTCCCCGAACGGTTCCGCAATAGCAAGGACACTTGAGGCTGCTGCACGCCAAGAATTTCCCCGATCTCCACTTGCGTCATACCACATCCTTCAGAATGGAATAGATCTGCAGCGTAAGCTGCGCCTTGATCAGCTCTCGCTCGGAATTGGGCAGCCCCCATGTCCGCAAAAACAATTCCGCTGCCTTCAATTATGTGCCCGACTCGACTGCGTGTCTTTTTTGATTTGCTCATTGCCAGGCTCCGTGTTTAGCGTCCTGACCGGACGTCGTGCTAATGATCAAACTTCCCGCTCCATGGTTAATGGTTTGGTTAATCACACCGTGGTGTTATCCTCTCGCATGAAATCGCTCCAGACCTCTGTTACCTCCCCGCTCTATGATCTCTGTGCACTCTGTGGCAAATCCGTCTCTGGTTTTCTTTCTTTCGCTCTCTCTTACAAACAACACCCAAAGAGCAATCTTATAACTCCATTCTTTTCAGCGGCGCGCCCGCACTCTTCTTCGCTCTTTATCGCTCTTAAACCTGTAAGTCCTTTCCCTGTCACTTACGGAAAGCACCATGGACGTACCCCCTCCCACTCACACCTAAAGTTTCACTTGAACTTGGAAGGGAATTACCGTCCGAAGGACTCGAACAAGTCTGGCAGGACGAACTACTCCGCGACTGTCAGCTCTGCGAT